>Ga0164242_10007009_pt1 | contig 12355 bp, 12 predicted proteins | sample OricomgcompostMG_FD_108783 | JGI IMG/M metagenome (GOLD analysis project Ga0164242, IMG submission 108783) | Miracle-Growth compost microbial communities from Emeryville, California, USA - Original compost - Miracle growth compost (MG) ... | reverse complement strand
CACAGCCACACCGGTTCGATCGGCACATGAGCGAAGAACCAGTCCAAGAACTCCCGACACCGATTCAGCGGCACCTCGATGTCTTGCACCACCCGTTCGCGTGGCGGCCGGTGGTGGCGTTTCTCGATCCGGTCGGCGATGGAGAACCGCTGGTCATACGAGATCAGCTTCCAGTAGAAGCTGCTGCGCCGGTAGCGCCGCGGCCAGGCGCGCCGCACCAGCGGGTGCTGCGCCCCGAAAGCCCGCGAGCACCAGAACCAGTCGGTGTCCCAGCGCCACAGGTAGTCGTGAATGGTCAGCCGGTCGTCTTTGATGCCCCGCGGGTGCTGGATGGAGCGGTAATAGATCTGCTGGCCGGTGTAGTCGCTGACGGGGCCCGGGGTGTCGGTGGCGAATCCGAGGCACAGGTAGCTCTCGGCGGGGGAGAACACCACCCCGTCGAGGTAGTCCACCGCGACACCGTCGAGGCCGCCGGTGTCGATGATCCGGTCCATGGTCGCGACCAGGTCTTCCAGGGCATCGAACCGGATGTGCCGCAGCGCCACGAACGGCTTGACCGCCTCCAGCTCGATCCGCAGTCGTGTTGAATAGCCCAGCGTGCCATAGGAATTCGGGAACGCCCGGAACAGGTCTGCATGCTGGTCCCGCGACACCGTCAGCAGCTCCCCGGCGCCGGTGAGAACGTCCATCTCCAGCACGGATTCATGCGGCAGGCCGTTGCGGAACGACGTCGATTCGATCCCCAGGCCGGACACCGCGCCGCCGATCGTGATCGTCTTGAGCTGTGGAACCACCAGCGGCGCAAACCCGTACGGCAAGGTGGCGGCGACCAGGTCTTCGTAGGTGCACATGCCTTCGACGTCGGCGGTGCGGTTCTCCGGGTCGACACCGATGACGCTCGCCAGGCCCGACGTGTCCAGCCCGGGCGCAGTGCGTTTGGCGCGCGCCCGGAACAGATTCGAAGTGGGTTTGGCCAGCCGCACCGATGCGGTCGGGGGAATCGCGCGGTAGCTGTCCAGCAGCCGTTGCACCCCGGTACGGGATGTCGGTGTGTCAGCCGGCCGGACGGACATCAGCTCCTACGCTAGCGGGGGATCGTCTGCTGTGCACCCGACTCGGCCGGGCTCACTGCGCCGAAACCTGACTGCTCAGGTAGCCGGCGATGCCGCGGGCAACGGCGTCGGCGTAGCGTTGCCGGCCCGCCGGGCTTTCCATCAGGGCCGCGTCGGCGGGGTTCTTCATGTTGCCCAGCTCGACCAGGATCGACGGGTATTCGGCCAGGTTCAGTCCGGCCAGGTCGGCGCGTCCCTTCAAGCCATCGGTGCCGATATAGGTGGCCGGCGGGATGCCCGCGGCCTGCAGCTGACTGCGCATCACCTGGGCGAACCGGACCGCCGGCCCCTCCTGCGCCGGGTTGAGCGGCGGCGCGGAGTAGTTGACGTGGAACCCACGGCCGGTGGCCGGGCCGCCGTCGGCGTGAATGGACACGATCGCGTTGGGGTGCAGGGAGTTGGCCATCGCGGCCCGCTCGTCGACGCACGGCCCTGGCCCGTTGTCGTCGCCGCGCGACATCGCGGTGCGCACGCCCGCCGCGTTGAGGGCCTGGCGGATCCGCAGCGTGGTGTCCCAGGCGAAGCTGTGCTCGGGATAGCCGGAGTTGGTGGTGGTGCCGCTGGTCTGACAGTTTTTGGTGCCGCCCCGGCCGTTGGTCACCTGCCGGCCGATGACCGCCGGGTCGGCCGTGCCGCTGTGTCCCGGGTCGAGGAACACGATCATGCCGGCGATATTGCCGGGGGCTGCCGAGGACAATGGGGCGCTCGGCACCGCGGCTACCACCACCAGGCCGGTGGCGATCGCGACGCCGACACGCGGGAGAACTGGTACGCGCACGCCGCCAAGGTAGGCAGGCGCCGACTACGCTGGGTGTTTCACACGCGGCGGGTCTTGGAGCTGAAACCAAGCCGCAACCAAGTCGAGACCGCCCACAACCAACGCAAGGGGAGTGTCATGCAACCAGGAGGCCCGCCCGACATGTCGGCGTTGCTGGCCCAGGCTCAGCAGATGCAGCAGCGCCTGTTGCAGGCGCAGCAGGAGTTGGCCGCCACCGAGGTGCACGGCGAAGCCGGCGGCGGCCTGGTCAAGGTCACCTCCAACGGCAGCGGCGAGGTGCTGGCCGTGCGGATCGACCCGAAGGTCGTCGACCCCGAGGACCTCGACACGCTGCAGGATCTGATCGTCGGCGCGCTCGCCGATGCGTCGAAGAAGGCGCACACCCTGGCCCAGGAGCGGCTCTCCCCGCTGGCCGGCGGCATGGGCAACGCGCTCGGCATGCCGGGGGCCTAGGTGTTTGAAGGTCCGGTCCAGGACCTGATCGATGAGCTGGGCAAGCTGCCGGGCATCGGCCCCAAGAGCGCCCAGCGGATCGCCTTTCACCTGCTGTCGGTGGAGCCCTCCGAGATCGACCGGCTCACCGCGGTGTTGACAAAGGTCCGGGACGGGGTGCGGTTCTGCGAGGTCTGCGGCAACGTCTCGGATGCCCAGCGCTGCCGGATCTGCGGGGATCCGCGCCGGGATCTCGCCCAGATCTGCGTCGTCGAAGAACCCAAGGACGTCGCCGCCATCGAGCGCACCCGCGAATTCCACGGCCGCTACCACGTGCTCGGCGGCGCCCTGGATCCGCTGTCGGGGATCGGCCCGGAGCAGCTGCGGGTGCGTGAGTTGCTGAACCGGGTGGGGGAGCGGGTCGACGGGGTCGATGTCAGCGAGGTGATCATCGCCACCGACCCCAACACCGAGGGCGAGGCGACCGCCACCTACCTGGTGCGGATGCTGCGCGACATCCCGGGGCTCTCGGTCACCCGCCTGGCGTCGGGGCTGCCGATGGGCGGTGACCTGGAGTTCGCCGACGAGCTGACCTTGGGCCGGGCCTTCACCGGCCGCCGCGCCATGGCCTAGTTGCCGCGGTCCCTGCCCCAACTTCCGCGAAACCGACGTTTTGCAGAGAAAGTACGAGTAGCGGCCTGCAAAACGTCGGTTTGGGCGAGATGTCGGTCCTACCCGGCACGATCCCGCCATGGATGGGGTCTTTATCGGCAGCGAGGCGATCGCCGCTGGCTTCTTGACCCGCCACGAGCTTCAGCGGTGGTACCGACCCATTTACCGCGGGGTCTACCTGCGCAAGCGTGTGACCATCACGCTGCGTGATCGCACGACGGCAGCCTGGCTCGCGTCTGGCCGAAACGGGGTGATCGCTGGGGTCAGCGCCTCGGCCCTGCACGGGGCCGAGTGGGTCGACGCCGAAGGCGACGTTGAACTCATCGCGCACGACACTCGCTCGCAATCAGGCCTGATCACCCGCGATGAAACCCTGGCCGGCGAGGAAATAACCACAGTCGCCGGGATCCCGGTCACCACACCCGCCCGCACCGCCTACGACCTGGGCCGCCACCTGCCAAGAGTCCACGCGGTGGCCCGGCTCGACGCCCTCGCGCGGGCCACCCCGTTCAGCGCCGAGGATGTGCTGCTGATCGCCAAGCATCACAAAGGCGCGCGCGGCTTACGAAAGCTGCGGGTGGCGCTTCCACTGGTGGATCCCGGCGCGGCCTCACTCAAGGAGTCCTGGCTGCGGTTGCGACTGATCGACGCCGGCCTGCCCACCCCGACCACCCAGATCCCGGTAATCGAGCGGGGGTATTGGCCGTTCGCCTGGCTTGATATGGGCTGGGAGGACTACAAGGTGTCGGCCGAATACGACGGGGATCACCATCAAAAGGATCGTCAGCAGTACGTCAAAGACCACAAGCGCCAGCGCAGGCTGGAACGCCTGGGCTGGATCAACCTCCGGGTGATCAACGAGGACAACCCCAACGAGACCGTCCGCCGCGTCACCGAGGCGCTGCGATCCCGCGGCTGGCGGCCTTAGACCGGTTGCAGCACTTCGGAAATCGGCGCCCCCGCGGCGATCTTCCCCCGAGCCGTCCGCACCTGTTCGGGAATGCCGGCGCCCACCACGGCGGCCAGCACACCGCCGCGCTCGTAGTAGGCCAGGAATCGGCGGGTCTGAACATCGAAGTCCTCGACCAAGTGCACGGTGTCGCCGGCCCGCGGGTGACCGAGGCACTGGATCTTGATGTCGTATTGGTCGCTCCAGAAGTACGGCACGCCCGCGCCGGCCACCGCATCCCGCCCCAGCATCGCCGTCGCCAGGCGGCGCGCCTGCTCGGCGGCGTTGCTCCAATGCTCTACCCGCGCTTGGGAACCCGTGCCATCCCGCCAACTCGCCACGTCGCCGAGCGCCCAGACGTCCGGGGCGCTGGTACGTCCCACCGCGTCACAGACGATGCCGTCCGCCACTGCGATGTCGCTGCCGGCCAGCCAGTCACTGGCGGGACGTGACCCGATGCCCACGATCGCCAGATCAGCCGGAATCACCGAGCCGTCCGATAACGTCACCGACTCCACCTGGCCCGCACCCGAGACCGTCACCACCTGCACGCCGGTGCGTACGTCGACGCCCTCGTCGCGGTGCAGCCGGGTGACCAACGCGCCCACCTGCTCGCCCAGCACGGAGGCGAGCGGGGTGGGCTGCGGCTCCACCAGCACCACGTCCAGCCCCGAACCGCGCAGGCTGGCCGAGACCTCACAGCCGATGAAGCCCGCCCCGATCACCACGGCACGTCGCGCACTCGACGCCCGCTCCCGCAGCGCCAGGCAGTCATCGAATGACCGCAGCACGTGGATGCCGTCCAGCTCGCCCAGCGCCGGAATGCGCCGCGGCACCAGGCCGGTGGCGATCACCAGCTGGTCGTAGCGCAGCACCTGTCCGTCGGCCAGCGTGACGGTGTGGTCACGGACGTCGACGCCAACGGCGGCGACACCGAGGCGCAACCCGATGCGGTGCTGCGCGTAGAACGCGGCCGGCTTGAGCGCTACATCGTCCACCTCGCCGCGCAGCATCTGCTTGGACAGCGGCGGGCGGTCGTAGGGCAGGTGGGCCTCGGCGCCGACGATGGTGATCGCGTCGGCGTAGTCGTTGCGGCGCAACTGCTCCGCGATGCGGACCGCGGCCAATCCCCCGCCGACGATCAGCGTCCCCGGGGAACTCACGGCCGTGCCACCTCCACCATCTCGAAGTCGGCTTTCGCCGCGCCACAGTCCGGGCAGCTCCAATCCTCGGGGATGTCCGCCCAGCGGGTGCCGGGGTCGATGCCGTCCTCCGGCCAACCCAGCGCCTCGTCGTACTCGAAGCCGCACTGCAGGCAGCGGAAGAGTTTGTAGTCGCTCATGAGTTCACTCCAATCGGTTCGAAATCCAGCTTTTCGCGGACTGCGCAGTCCGGGCAGCACCAGTCATCGGGGATCTGATCCCAGGGCGTGCCGGCGCGGAAGCCTTCTCGCGGGGCGCCGAGCGCCTCGTCGTAGATGTAGCCGCAGCCCGGGCACCCGTAGGCGGCCATCAGCCGGCCGCCCCGTAGCGGGCCAGCACCTTGCCGCGCACCCGTGGATGGATGTTGGCCAGCGTGATGTCACCGGAGTAGTGCTCCAGCACCCGGTGGTCCATCAGTCTGCGCCACACCGGCGGGAAGTAGGTCACCCCGATGAGCGCCCCGTAGCCGGCCGGCAGATTCGGCGAGTCGTCGAAGCTGCGCAGCGTCTGGTAGCGCCGGGTCGGGTTGGCGTGGTGGTCACTGTGCCGTTGCAGGTGGTACAGGAACAGGTTGGTGACCATGTGGTCGGAGTTCCAGCTGTGCTGCGGGGTGCAGCGCTCGTAGCGGCCGCCGGCCTGCTTCTGCCGTACCAACCCGTAGTGCTCCAGGTAGTTCACCGACTCCAGCAGCGACGACCCGTAGAACGCGTTGATCAGCACGTAGGGGATCAGCGCGACGCCGAACACCGCGATCATCACGCCCCAGAACAGCACCGACATCGCCAGCGCGTTGATGACGTCATTGCCCCACCAGGTCCGCGGGCTCCACGGGTTCTTGCCGGTACGACGGATCCGTGCTGCCTCCAGCTCCCACGCCGAGCGGATGCCGCCGACCATGCTGCGCGGCAAGAACTCCCAGAACGTCTCACCCAAGCGCGCCGACGCCGGGTCCTCCGGGGTGGCCACCCGGACGTGGTGGCCGCGGTTGTGCTCGACGTAGAAGTGTCCGTAGCAGACCTGAGCCAGGGTGATCTTGGACAGCCAGCGCTCCAGCGAATCCCGCTTGTGGCCGAGCTCGTGGGCGGTGTTGATGCCCACCCCGGCCACCGTCGCCGCCGAGAGCGCCACGCCGATCTTGCCCAGCCAGCCCAGCGCGCCGTCGTAGCCGAGCCAGCCCAGGTCCGAGGCGGTGAACAGGTAGGCGCCGAAGATGGCGCTGGCGTACTGGAGCGGAATGTAGGCGTAGGTGGCGTAGCGGTAGTACTTGTCGTTCTCCAGCGCGGCCATCACCTCATCCGGCGGGTTCTGCCCGTCAGCGCCGATCCAGAGATCCAACGCCGGCAGCAGTAGATAGATCAGGAACGGCCCGACCCACAGCAGCGCCTGCGACGCGGTCTGCCAGCCGGCGACGTTCATCGCCCACACCAGCGGCAGCACCAGAAACATCATGGTGGGCACGACCAGGCCCAACAGCCACAGGTGCCGCTTCTTGTCCTGCCAGATCTTCGGTTCGCCGGCTACGTCAGTGCTCATCACATTCAACCTTTCGCCTGGTCATAGCTTTAATGGCCTAGACGTTAGGCACCGCCGCGTGATCGCCGCTCGTCCCGCGAAACCGGAATTTCGCCGGTTATTCGTCCCCGGGAGACAAAACGCTCCCGCCGTACCACTGACACAGCAGCAGCGCGATCTCGACGTCGAGCCGATCCTCGGCGATCGGGCGGCCGCGCCGTTCGATCGCCCGCTGGACGCGGTACTTCATCGTGTTGACGTGAAAGTGCAGTAGCTCACCGGCCGCCTTGAAGCTGGAGCCGGTCCGCAGGAACACCCGCAAGGTCTCGCGGTGCCGCTCGTCGCTGTCGGTCGCGCAAGCCAACGGCCCGAGCACCTCGCCGACCCAGGCCCGCGCCGCGGCAAGGTCATTCCCGCCCAGCAGGGCCGCGGCCGACAGTCCCGGATCTCCGGCCGCGCTGACCCGGATCGAACCGGACGCGACCGCCACAGACTGCGCTGCCAGCGCCTGCTGGTGCGATCGGCGGAAGCCTTCCACCCCGGGCAGCGGATCGCCGATCGCCACCCACGGTTCGTCGGGCGCGGCCTGCGCGCAGGCCCGGATCTGTTCCACCACGTCGGTCTGGGTGTCCGACGGCAGCGGCAGCCACGCCCACCCGCATGCACTGTCGGCCGGGACGAACAGCGGCGCACCGTGCACCGCCAGCGACTCCGCAAGCCGCTTGATGAAACGTTCTGCCGCCGAAAGCTTGTCGCCGCCGGGTTCCGGATACCACACCACGACCGCGACGTGGGTTCGGCGCAGCGGGTAGTGGATCTCGGTCGTCATGGCATCGACGTCGCGGTTCTCGTCGGCAAGGATCTCGCGGACCCGCAACGCACGCACCGCATTTCGGCTCTCCAGCCAGCGTTCACGCTCGGCCTGGTAGATGGCGACCACCTGTTGCGACATTTCGTCGATATAGCCGAACATCAGCGTGGACATCGCGCCGAGCACATTCAGGCTCAGGTCCGGATCCAGCTCCGCGGAGCGAATCTCTTCGAGTACCAGCTGCAGCGCCACCGAGTGGCCGAGCCGGTAGCCGCGCACCAACGTGTTCACCGGCACGCCGCGCTGCGCCAGGCGGCGGGCATGCTCGAGGGCGACGGCCGGCGCGGCGATATCGGCCACCGGGATGTTGTGGCGGATCGCCGAGAAGTAGGTGTCGACGTTGGCCGCCACCGTGGCGTGCAGCAGCCCCAGCAGTGACGAGTCGGTGGTCAGCTCCGGTGACTCCTTGGCCACCAGATCCTCGATCACCTGGGCCGTGTCGGCCAGCCGGTCGTAGAGCCGTTGCGAGATCCCGATCGCGGCGTCGGCAACGGTGCTCGGATCGGTCATGGTCAAAAGGTAGTCAGGCCCGCCGGGGGGCGACCAGTCGCTCGCGCCGCAGCATGTCCACCTCGGGCAGTTCCAGCGGCGCCAGCTCACCGACCACCTTCGACAACAGCAGGTCGGCCAGTTCGGGGTTGCGCGCCAGGCATGGCCCGTGCAGATAGGTCGCGACGACGCTGCCCTGCACCGCCCCGTCGAACCCGTCGCCGGCCCGATTTCCGGCGCCCTTGGTCACCTTGCTCAACGGCGAGGCGGCCGGACCCAGCACGGTGCCGCCACGGTGGTTCTCGAAGCCGGTCAGCGGCGCCGACAGCCCCGCCAGCAGTGGGGTGGCGACCACCTCGCCGATGGTGCGCGCTTCCTGCGGTGAAGTGGTGACATCGAGCAGCCCCACCCCCTCGACGCGTTCCCCGGCTGAGGTCTCATACCAGGCCCCCAGCACCTGCACGGCCGCGCAGATCGCCAGCACGGGCGCCCCACGTCCCGCCGCGCGCTGCAGGCCCGGATACCGGACCAGGTGCCGGGTGGCCAGTCGCTGCGCGTAGTCCTCGGCGCCGCCCAGGGTGTAGAGGTCCAGTGATTCCGGCACCGGGTCGGCCAGGGTGATCTCGACGATCTCGGCGGCGATCCCGCGCAGCAGCAGTCGCTGCCGCAACACCACCGCGTTGCCGCCGTCGCCGTAGGTGCCCATCACATCGGGCAGCACCAGCCCGATCCGTACCGTCATGCCAACCTCCGCTGCAGCTGCAGGAACGCGGTGTAGTTGGCGACGACCTCGACCGGCCCGGGCGGACACGACGCGATGGCCGCACAGGTGTCGTGCACCAAGGTGTGCTGCACCCCGGCGTAGCCGAGGCGCACCGCCAGGTCGGTGCCGCGCTCCCCGGCGGCCACCACCGGAACATCTTCGAAGTGCTCGAAGCGCACATCCCACAGCCAGGACAGGTCCTCGCCGTCGGGCACCTGCCCGTTGACGGCGATCACCACCCCGGCGGCGCGGTGGTCGACCATCGACAGCGCCTCCTGCCAGCCGGCCGGGTTCTTGGCCAGCAGCATCCGCACCGTGTGCTCGCCGACCTGCAGGCTGCGGTAGCGCCCGGCCACCTCGTCGACGGCGCACACGGCGGCCACCGCTGTGACCGGGTCGGCGCCCAGCGCGACGGCGGCGGCGACGGCCTGGGCGGCGTTGCCGCGGTTGACGTTTCCGGGCAGCGACAGGCGCATCGGCAGCACCAGCCCGTCGGGCCCGTACAGCGAGTCGTCGTCGAACCACCACTGCGGGGCGGGGCGGCTGAAGTCGCATCCGGTGGAGCGCCAGTGCCCGTCGCGGCGGTCGATCACCTCGCCGCTGCGCGGGCAGCTGACCGAGTCGCCGGCCCAGCCCCCGCCGGCGGCGACCCACACCACGTTTGGGGAGTCGTAGGCGGCCGAGGTCATCAGCACGTCATCGCAGTTGGCGACCACCACCGTCTGCGGATGCCGGGCCAGCCCGGTGCGCAAGGCGCGCTCCACCGCGTTGATTTCACCGACCCGGTCCAGCTGGTCGCGGGACAGGTTGAGCAGCACGACCACGGCCGGCGCGACCGCATCGGCCACATGCGGCACGTGCATCTCGTCGACTTCGAGGGCCGCCAGCGCCGCGGTGCGGTCCGCGGCCAGCGCCGCCACCAGCCCGGCGTCCATGTTGGCGCCCTCGGCGTTGGTGGCCACCGGACCCAGCTCACGCAGCGCCGCCGCGAGCATGCGGGTGGTGGTCGACTTGCCGTTGGTGCCGGTGACGATGGCGGTGCGCCGCCCGGAGCCGAGCTGCCGCAGGATCGAGCGGTCCAGTGTCATCGCGACCAGGCCGCCGATCATCGCGCCGGCGCCGCGGCCGGTGACCCGCGACGCCCACCGGGCACTTGCTCCGGCAGCCAGCGCCAGACGTCCACGGGCGGTGATCACTGCGTGAGTTTAGATGGGGCGACCTCAGCGACTTAAGTTGACGACACGGCTCGGCGGCGACCGGAGTTCGTCCCCCGGCGTGCCATCCTCATGGCATGAGTGCGCTGTGGGGGCGCCCGGCCCGCGAGTCCGGCGACGGCTGGGCCGTCGTCGACGTCGAGACGTCGGGATTCCGGCCCGGGCAGGCTCGCGTGCTCAGCGTCGCCGCCCTGGCACTCGACGCCGACGGCCGCATCGAGCATTCGGTGTCCAGCCTGGTCAACCCCGGCACCGACCCGGGCCCCACCCACGTGCACGGCCTCACCGCCGAGATGCTGGCGGGCCAGCCCCGGTTCGCCGACGTCATCGACGAGGTCGCCGCCCTGTTGGCCGGCCGCACCCTGGTGGCGCACAACGTGGCGTTCGATTACACCTTCCTGGCCGTCGAAGCCGAGATGGCCGGCGCCGAACTGCCCGTCGACTCGGTGATGTGCACGCTGGAGTTGGCCCGGCGGCTGGATCTGGGCCTGGCCAATCTGCGGTTGCAAACCCTCGCCGCGCATTGGGGCATCGTGCAGACCCGGGCTCACGACGCGCTCGACGACGCCCGGGTGCTGGCCGGGGTGCTGGAGCCGGCGCTACAGCGGGCCCGGGAACGCGACGTATGGCTGCCGGTGCGGCCGGTGACCCGCCGCCGCTGGCCCAACGGCCGGATCACCCACGACGAACTGCGGCCGCTGAAGGCGCTGGCGGCCCGGATGCCGTGCGCCTACCTGAACCCGGGCCGCTACGTGCGGGGTCGTCCGCTGGTGCAGGGCATGCGGGTGGCGCTGTCGGCGGAATGCACCCGCACGCACGAGGAGCTCGTCGAACGCATCCTGCACGCCGGGCTGGCCTACAGCGACGTCGTCGATACCAACACCTCGCTGGTGATCTGCAACAACGAAAGCCCGGAGCAGGGCAAGGGCTACCAGGCGCGGGAACTCGGGGTGCCGACGGTCACCGACGAGCACTTCATGGCCTGCATCGGCCTGGTGGGCGGGGTCGTCCAAGGCACCGGTATCGAGCAGTTCGTCGACGTCGGGGTGGCCGGTGAGCAGATCTCGCTGTTCTGACCCCCTGCCGTCTCCTTAGCCGCTCCGGCCCCACCCGGCCCGTCTATCCCAGCTGCAACGGCGGGGATGGTGCATGATGTTCGCCCGCCTCTCAGCGACAACGATGGTTATGTCAGCCGCGGGCGCTTGACATAACGGCACTTGTCGCTGAGAGGCGGGCAACACCCACATACCGACCCCGCGGTTGCCCCTGGGGCCGAAGTTGTTCGCGGGGCTCAGCCGGGCCGGGCCGCCCGGTTCACCGCCGAGACCACCGCCCGCAGCGACGCCGTGGTGATCGACGACGCGATCCCGACGCCCCAGACGGTCCGGTCACCGATCTGGGCCTCCACGTACGCCGCGGCCTGGGCCTCCTCGCCGGCGCTCATCGCGTGCTCGGAGTAGTCCAGCACGTGGACGTGCACTCCGACGTGGCTCAGCGCGTCGACGAACGCCGCCAACGGGCCATTGCCGGCGCCGGCGATCTCGGTCTCCACACCGTCGACCTTGACCACGGCCTCGATGCGGTCGGTGCCGTCATCGGTCTCGGCGGCGATCAGCTTCTGTTGCATGCGCTCCAGCGGCCGGACCGGGTTCAGGTACTCATCGGCGAAGGCGTCCCACATCTCCTTCGGCGTGACTTCTCCGCCCTCCCCATCGGTCAGCTGCTGAATCACGCGGGAGAACTCGATCTGCAGCCGGCGCGGCAGCACCAGCCCATGGTCGGTCTTCATCACGTAGGCCACGCCGCCCTTGCCGGACTGCGAGTTGACCCGGATCACCGCCTCGTAGGTACGACCCACGTCGCGCGGGTCGATCGGCAGGTAGGGCACCTGCCAGAGCATGTCGTCGACATCCGCGTCGGCGGCGTCGGCATCGATCTTCATCTGGTCCAGGCCCTTGTTGATGGCGTCCTGGTGGCTGCCGGAGAACGCCGTGTAGACCAGGTCGCCGCCGTAGGGGTGACGCTCGGGCACGCCCAGCTGGTTGCAGTACTCCACGGTGCGGCGGACCTCGTCGATGTTGGAGAAGTCGATCTGCGGGTCCACCCCGCGGGAGAACAGGTTCAGCCCCAGCGTCACCAGGCAGACGTTGCCGGTGCGTTCACCGTTGCCGAACAGGCAGCCCTCGATCCGGTCCGCCCCGGCCGCATACCCCAGTTCCGCGGCGGCGACGGCGGTGCCGCGGTCGTTGTGCGGGTGCAGGCTCAAGATCACCGAGTCGCGCCGAGCGATATTGCGGTGCATCCATTCGATCGAGTCGGCGTAGACGTTCGGGGTGGCCATCTCCACGGTGGCCGGCAGGT
>Ga0164242_10007008_pt1 | contig 12355 bp, 15 predicted proteins | sample OricomgcompostMG_FD_108783 | JGI IMG/M metagenome (GOLD analysis project Ga0164242, IMG submission 108783) | Miracle-Growth compost microbial communities from Emeryville, California, USA - Original compost - Miracle growth compost (MG) ... | reverse complement strand
TGATGAATGCCTCCGCAACTACAGCGATACGCTTGACGCGCTCATTGACGCGCATGCGACAGGCGACACGGAAACGTATGAGCGTCTGGGCGTGGAGGCCAGTATCTTCCACCAGTCGATTGATGAGGCTGAGGCGGCTCTTAAGTCTGGTGTGCTTCCGTTCCCTGCGCTTTAAAGACCACCGTCCCCTTGCCCGCGCGTGGCGTGGAGGCTTGGGGACGGTCAAGCCCCGAGTGGCAGACGACAGGTTCGATTCCTGTCCGGGGCACGTAAGGCCCTCGAATGTAAGGAACCTCATTGACTCCGGAAGACACAGCAGCTAAATACGATCGTGTCATTGCGTTTGCCGCAGCGAAAGTGTGGCGTTCATGGCGTGCCTATCTTGCCTCTATGCCGGAAGGACAGCAGCCCTTCGGCTACGACGAGATACGCCAGTGGGCGCTAGAAGGGCTGCTTGTGCTTGCGGGCCACATGCCCGGTAAAGCATCCGTGTACGGGCGTCTCGAGTCTGAAGAGTCCAAGGGCGGGGAGAGGTTTATTCAGCGCTCCGTGGACATGTATACGGCCGGGGAAGCCTCGCATGCTGTGCAGGCGTATAGGGCGTCTAAGCGCGGTGGCGGGGAAGGCGTTGACTATCTGACGGTGGTTGATGCTGACGGGTCCGAGTGGCGTGTGGACGAGATAGACGCCGACGGCATGGAGTCGGCATGGGACCATGTGCCTGGTGGCGTCCGCTCCGTTTGGCCATGCGCCTATCTGCGGCATGTGGTGGGCTTGAATGAGCGTGAGGCGATCAGCGTCTCAGGGCTTTCCATGTACCACTTCCGGCAGGCATACAGGCTTGAGAAGGCACAGATAGCGGAGTGGGCGGAAGCCCGGCGTCTGCTAGCTGCTTAAGGTACGGTTAAGGCAGGAACCTCACGAAAGGGGACGAAGCGGTGAGAGCAGGAGTTTCTAGCAAGGGGAACACGTGGGTGTCCATGGGGCCGATTGGGTGGCTCATCTACATCGTGGTTAAGCTCGTGCTTGTGGTGGTGGTGGGTCTTGTGACGCTCATCATCGGCGGCATCGTCGTGCTCGTGCGTGCCTTGCGGGGGCAGGCGGCGGCGCGCAAGCAGAAGACACGTGCAGCCTAGGTTTTCCCCCGGGCAGGAATAAAGCCAAGTCCACGGCGGTACTATACGACTATGAAGGTAGTCGTAGCGGCCCGCCTGTCCCAGTTCGGTGACGGGAAAACGGGCTTGGACTCCCAGGAACGGGAAGTACTCATCTGGGCGCGCACCCATGGTCACGAGATCATGGGTGTAGCGCTTGACTTCAAAAGCGGCAAGAGCGACCTTTGGGAGCGTCCCAACCTGCGCAAGTGGGTCACCGAACAAGATTTCCTCTGCCAGTATGACGCGCTCGTGGCACTCAAGGTCGATCGCCTCACCCGCGCCGATGACGAAGGCGTGGACCGCTTGAAGAAGTGGGCGCGGGACAACCACAAAACGATCGTGATCACGTCAGCCGACGTGCGCTTCCCCAGTGAGGGGATGGAAGGCGTGCGGTGGGACATGTATATTCGCATGGCCCACCAGGAGTGGCTAGACATCCGTGAACGCTACGGTCGTATGCAGTCAGTCAAGCATGATGCCGGGTCCATCGTCGGAAGAGCCCCATGGGGGTATGAGATCATCCGTCTCCCGGACGGTCGCAAAATGATTGAACCGACACCTGACGGGCGCGAATGGGTGCCTAAGATCTTCGGCTGGGTAGCCGAAGGGAAGACAGCCGCCAAAGTGGCTGAGATGCTCACGGACGCGAAAGTCCGCACGAGCCAGGGACTCACGCGCTGGCATGAAGCCAGTGTCGCAACCATGATCAAGCGACCCACCTATTCGGGCATGCGTGCCCGTAAGGGCCGCACAGCGCTCGAATGCGAGCCTCTCGTGTCCAGGGCACTCCAAGACAAGGCGATAGCTAAACTCGCGGCACGCGCCCGTCTGGGACCGTCTGGGCGCACTCAGCCGAAGGCACTCCTGGCTAAGCTGAAGTGCGGGCATCCCGACTGTCCCGGCGAGGGTGACTGGCCCATGTACCGTGCCGCTGGAGGCAAATGGTACCGGTGCACGGGTAAGGGGCCGCAGCGTAAAGGGTGCGGAAACCCCATGGTGCCCCTTGAGGAAGCCGACAACCTAGTCCTGTATGCGTCCGGCTACTGGGACTCGAAACCGTACATCGCTCAAAGGTTCGTTTCCGGTAACGATGCGGGCATACGGCTCGAGAGGCTGCGTGCCGAGATGGCTGAGGCGGTACGCCTCGCACCCGCAGACCAGATCATGGACATCACGACAGGCTACATGGAGCGCATAGCGGCCCTGGAAGCTGAAGGATCAATCCTCCCCCACTGGGAGGACGTTGAGACTGGCGAGACAGAAGGCGAACACCTCCGGTCCCTCGACCTTGACGGGCAACGCGAGTATCTCGGACGCAAAGACATAAAAGCCTGGAAGGACGCTGAGGGGCGTACGTGCATCACGATTGACGGGGTGCTCGCACGCACGGGCGGACCGACCCTGATAGCAGAGGTGGCCGACCAGAACCGGTAAGGTCTGGACACAGGAAAGCCCCGAAGATAGTTACGGCATCTTCGGGGCTTTCCGCTGTCATCCGGCGTCTACGGTGCGCCTGTATGCGTACCATGCACGGTCCGCACAAGCCTGCTTGTCCTTGTCGTGAATGTAGGTGCTCGTGTCTGGTACGCCCGGTGGTCTTGCGTGCCAGATGTTATCGCCTGCGGTTTGCCATGATATCCAGTCTGGTGGGAACATCGGGTCCCTTGGGGGCTTGCCATATTCCGCTGCCCCGCCTCTGAGTAGCTGCATACTTGAAGGATACGGTTTCAGGGTGGCGTGCGCCACAAGATGACAGGTTGACTGTGTAATCTTCTCGATAGGAGATTACGGTGTCAACCCGAGTTGATCACCGAACTCTTCGCCTGCAGCCACCACGCCGTAGACCGCAGCGAAGATTTCATGGGCACGCTGCCGGGACAGCGGCCCCTCTTCCGACACCGTGTCGTTGACCAGAAGGTGAAGGATCGCGGCTAGGTTCTCCCTGTCGCTCATGGACCCAAGGTACACCCGCTCGAAGCGGTTTGCGAGAGGGGTTGACAAAACTCCTGACCGATGGTTAACTAGCAGTCGTAGGGCAAGACAACTCCACAGAGAGGAAGCCTGATGGGCAAGAAGGACAAGCCGAAGCCGTCACCGGACATGGTGAAGGAACTCGGCAAGCACAAGCCCGACGTGTCCAAGGAAGAGCAGAAGCTAGCAGAAGCTCTCCTTAAGGCTCTTAAGGACAACAAGGACAAGAAGTAGCAGGGTGCCCCGGGGTCACGCCCGGGGCTTCCACTTGACACAACTCTTCACCGAACGCAAACTAAGGAAACCTCATGTACCGTAAGGCTGCCGTAACCGCAACCATCCTGGTCGGTCTGCTCGCGTTCGCTGCGAGCTTTCAAAATGAAGTCCACTTGGGGCTGAACGTGGGCGCGTCCCTGCCGGTTTCTGTACTCACGGCGCTGTGTGTCGACCTGTCCACGGTCGCAGGGTCCGCTGTGGCCCTTGCGGGTGTCCGTGCGGGCGGTGTCGCCATCGGCTTCGGGGTGACCGTCTCAGTGCTTGCTAACGGCTTCTCCGCAGCCCACAACGGCCCTGTGGCGATCGCCTACGCGGTCGTGCCGAGCCTCTCCTACGCAATCGCAACCTACGTGACGGACGCGCTTATCCGCCGTTTCGCACGCACCACCGTCAAGGTCGTGAACGGCGAAGCCAGGGAACTTCCCAAGCAGGCACTCATGCCGAAGATCGAATGGCCAAAGCTCCCCCCCCTTGCTGATGTCCGCAGCATTGAGCGTGTCGGATGGCCCAAGGCTCGTGAGATCCGCGCAATCATGAAGGAGGCAGCCGCGTCATGAAGTACGTCGATTACGTAACCATCCTGATAGTGCAGGTCGCCCGGCAGGCACTCATATACGCCATGCTGTACAGCGTCGCCTACACCCACCTTCAATGGAAGGCTTGACACATCTCCTGGCCGTGTGTAGACTGAAGTCACAGCAACAGAGAGGGAAACCGAAATGTGGCTTCAGAACCTGAACAGGCAGGACGCGGCTCGCGAACTCACCGATCGGGGAATGAGCATCAATCAGGCCAGGGAGACAGTCGAGAACGCAGCCGACGAAGGTGTCGGAAAGGGCACGGTCTCTAACACCGAATACACGGTGTGGCTCGTGACAGACGGAATCTACGACATCAAGGCATAGAGGCAAGGGCCCCCGGGAAACCGGGGGCTTTTCCGCTTGACACACGTCCTCGCCCGGGGTAAAGTAGTTCATGTCAGCAGGGAACAGCAGCAAGGAGAGTGCGATGGAAATCTACAAGGACACCGCCAAGACGTTCGACGCCATGGACAACAACGGCGTTCGCCACCTGCTCGAGATGCGCACGATCAAGAAAGGTGCTCGCGTACGCCACTATATCAACGGCCGGTACACGGAAAAAACCTACACTGACGTGCTGCTCGCCTACTCCGACTTTGCCGCCAAGCGTGGCGAGCTTAAAAGCAGCAACTGAGCGCATCAACAAGCAACCCCCTAGTCGATTACCGGCTAGGGGGTTTTCTTGCCTCATGGGCTTGACATAATTCCTATAGCGACGTAAACTGGTAGGCATCGCGGACACGTTTGAAGAAGCCGTGAAGATGCTTGAGGACGCCTGACAAGCCCCCTGAGACACGAAAAGCCCCGACCCTAGAAAGGGTACGGGGCTTACGTGTTTCTAGCCCCAGAATGGCTCTGCGAGCCGCACAGAGGCTATTAGATTAGAACTTCTCGATCCACGTGGACACGATCGCGACACCGGCCACGATCTCCGCTATCTCCGTCGCCGGAAGATGCAGACCGAACGCCGACGCGGCACCGGCCGCCATCGTCGCCAGAACCGGCTGGTTACCGTTCACAGCGTCCGCAACAGCACCGAAGAACGCCTTAAACCCAGACCGCTTAACCGACTCCGCCGTCGCCTCAACGTCGCTCACAGCAGCCTTACCGGCCTTCACGACCGCATCCACAGACTCGGCAGCCTTCTCAACCTCCGCAGCCGAAACCGGAGGGACAATCTGAACAGGAGTAGCTTCAGCCATAACTCTTTCCCCTCAAACCCTGAACTTGATCGACGCATGCGGAGGAGCAGAAAGCTTCCCCGAAGAATCATTCGCCCAAACACGGCACTCCCCGCCCCAATCAGCCGGAAGCTCCAAGGACACGGAAGTACCAGAAACAACCTTCTCGACAGCAGTCTTACCCTCATCGTTGAGGACCTGCACCGTATAGCCCGAAGGACTGATACCATCCACAGCCGCCACGGGCGGCCACGTGAACGACGCAGACACATTCGACCCCATGGACAAAGACGCAGGCGCGGCAAAAGCCTTAGGGGCCGCAGGGGTCGTAAACGCCTTCCACGCTGACCAGGAAGCCGAACCACCCTCACCCGCAACCCTCCACCTGTAAGCCGTGGAAGGCTTAGTCGTCACCCTCTCCAGATGCGTACCCGCCACGTCCTTACGGACAACCTGAGTCGCACCCTCGCACAACTGAAAATCATAGTTGGTGACGCCAGCTACAGCGCCCCAGCCGAAATCAGTGAACGTCGCCGCAGACGTGTCCGACAAGCCAGACACCACAGCATCGGGAGCCCCGGAGAAGAAATACCCGTAAGCCTGCGAACAATCCAGGGACGCACCATCATAGCTGTCGGTCCACTGCGTGGCGTCAGCCTGAAAATCGCCGAAGCCACAGGACTTGTTGCAAATGTGAGCCTTGCCCGTGTAATGCGCGGTCCACAGCATGTACTCATCGCGGGCAACACCAGCAGCCGTCAAAGTCCCGATAAGCGCCGTAGCGTTCGACGCCGACGTGTATATCTTTGGGAACCAGCGCAGATCCTTAGCCGCCATGCCAGCAGCCCGGGTAGCCTTCACCCAGCCAGGAGCATCGGCGTTAGTCGCATCACCCTTCTCGACATCCAGGCACTGTGCACCGGCCGACGGCGCATTCTTCACATCGATCGACAGCAGGAACTTCCCCGACGACGCATACTTCCCGACCAGTGCAGCCCAGTTCGCAAACGAGCCATTCACATACCCGGCGACCGCATACGCCCCGGACGCATGAGACTCCAGAGTCGAAACATTCGTGTCGTCCAGCATGACCTTCAACGACATGTCAGCCAACGTCACCACTCCCCTTAGACGAAGCCTCATGGGCGCTAGCCGCCACAAGAGCCGCATACGCCGCCGTAGCCCCATCCAAATCGGTAGCCCAATTCGCGTACACGCTGATAATCGCCACAAACGGGACACTCTTAGCGAGCGTGAAAGCCCACCCGAACAACTCGACATGGAACATTCCCAGGATCACAAACGCCCCCAGGAGCGTCCAGGCGATAATACGCGCAATCCCGAAGACCAGCAGTGACTTCGACCGGTTATGCTGCGATCGCGCATGAGGATTAGAATGCATCACACGAACCTCCCAGTGAAGAAATGAAAGGACAGCCACACCATCAAAGTAGCCCACACGCCGAACGCCAGAAAATCCGTAGCCGACCACTGCAAAGGCGACTCGGCCGCGTGAATCTTCAGCGCGCGCCAAACCCAGCCGGACAGCGTGTTCGGGCCATGATCAGTACACAGGCTGAAAATCTCAGGGCCAAGAAACGAAACCAGCACGACCACAAGCCACACCGGCCAATACCATGCACCCCACGTAAACCCCGTGGACTCAAGAACACCCTTCACTTCCGCCTCTCCTCCAAACGGGTAATCCGCGTATCATGCTCATGAAACCTCTGGTCATGCTCGCGCACCACTTCCGCACTCCACACCAGATGGCCGTCAATCATCGCAGACAGTTTCTCCGTAGCCTCCGTGTTAACCTTCACCGACTGGGTAAACCTTCCGGCAGAAAACACAACCCCGCCGATCGCGATAATCGACGCCACAATCTCAAGAACAGTAGCAGCCCCCATCATGCATCCTGAGCAATAATCGCGTTAATGCCCACAGGCTCAGAAGTCGTCAACGCCGGAAGGCCATACAAGTGAATAGAACCGTCCGTGCGGATGTTCAGGAAATACCCCGTGCCCGCAAGGCCGTCAATACCGTATGAACTGTTGAACGCCTGCGACGGGAAATACCCCGACGGCAAATTCCCGATCGTAATATTCCCGATAGCAGACGAGGCATTCGACGTGACCGCCAGCGTGCCAACCACCTGAATCGTAACCGCATTCAGGAACCGGCACTGTGCCGGAACATTACCGGTACTATTCTGCCAGCCGGAAGCGATAGACGCCCATGGCACCCAAGGCTGAGGGACAAGCTGATTAAGCCACGTAGAGGTTATCCTCTGACCGGCGGCAATAGTGATAGCCAAAACAACTCCTACAGGGACAAGACCGGCGACTCCCAAAGCTGCAAACCCGTGCCCGCAGCCTGAGCCTTCACAACACCGTCAATAGAACGCAGAACCGTGAACACCTGCTGAGGCACCGTTGCCCCGTTGTAGGTGACGCTTGAGGACGCACCCACCGAAAGAACCGTCACCCGTTCACCGCCAACATTCACGTCGAACGGCAGATCGGCAGCGGCAGTAGTCCACGCAAACCCGTCAACCGCATTCACGGTCAACGTGCCGCACGCGCCCCCATACCACTCCTCAACCACCATCGACGTACCGGCCGGCGAACCCTCACGATCCACGATGTATGGCCACCACGTCGCAGTGCCAGCCGGGGCAACGGCAGACACGCAAACCCACACGTAGGCACCATTCGTGACCGTCACAGACGCACTCGACTCGTACGTGGTGTCACCCGACGAATCCACGAACGCGATACCCGCCTCCACGGCGTTAAGAGTGTTGTTGCCCGCATACAGTTTGATGACAGTCCCGTACGTGCTTCCAGGCGTCGCAGAATACGAATCCCCCTGCAACTGCCACAAGCCAGCCGATGCCGCGTCAGAATCCGCAACAATAGCCAGGAAACCATCCGGCGTAACCGACAACGTAGCATTCGTGTAGTACGGCGGAAACTCCGACAGCGGAGTGAACGAAGGACCGAAATGAAACTCAGCCACACTCCCCGCAGTGACAGCATCCGCAAGCACCGAATCCGAAGTGTCCACGCGCCCATACACGAAGTCATCCGAGAAAGCCACATTCCACGGAGACGCAGGAACACCATTCCAAGCCTCCGTGAACGACTTCAGCCCGAACGTCTCATTAACACCCTGCATCACCTGCGCTATCTGCCCCGGAGGAAGCCACTCAGGCGGATTGGCGACAGTGATCAGATCCCCGATCTCAGCAGACACAATATCCTGCCACACAGGCCAGATGTTCTTATTAGCCAGGTCCACAGGGATGCTCGTGTACCGGGGTTCATTCACCGCAAGAGAATGAAGATTCCAGTACGCCAAGTCCGTGAGCTGAGCGTCATTATCCGCATTCAGCTCAATCTCAGTATCGTAGTCCCCCATCACCTGTGTCGACGTAGGGGAACCATCGCTCAGGACTGCCCGCGCCGTACTTGATGAAGACTGGCTTTCGACCGTCACATCATTCTTGGCGATTTGATCATCAACCGTAGGCGACAAGCCCAGACTAATATGATCCTGGTTGTAGTCGAGCGGAATACCTGAACGCTGATTCAGCATGCTAGCCCGCGTACGGTACCCGAACCCGAGAACATCCCGCGTTTCAAACCAGACACCATGATCAAGGTCGGCGCACTCCTGCAACAAGGTCGCTATAGTTTCCTCAGTCTGCGGACCCATAGCCGGAGTATCCGTCGGGTCACCAATCAGACGGCACTGAATGCCCTCTTCCTTGCACAGGCGCATAAACCTGGTGCCCGCAAGCTCACCCGCATAAGCGTTCAACGGCGGCTGCATATTGAACAGGGAAGTCCAGACGGTCTGGATTGACATGTGCCCGACAGACATGTTCGAGTCCACAGCGCCGCTGATCGCACCCGTGTTAAACGAGACGCGCTCAATACGCGGAACATTCCCGGGGATCGTGGCACCCAAGTTCGGAGAAGCCGTCTGTGCGTAAGCAACACCCTCACCGATGGGAAGATAGCCCACATTGCACGTGAACCCTCCCCCCGAAACCGGTTGCAGCTCAATCGACCAATACATGTTGGTGCCGTCAAGCGTGGGAACAGAACTGCCGGTGGTCGTGAAAGTCTCCGAGTAGATGCCGACACCAGAAGGGTCAGTGACAGTAAGCTCGAGACTCGTGCCGCTTACATACCGGACAACAATGCTGGAGAAATTCGACCCATTGCCCGCATACCAAACCTGGCACAAGATCGTGTTCTCCGTAGTCCCCGAAGAATCCAGGGACATCAGCCAGCGGACAATACTCGAACCGCCAGACGGAATCGTGTACGCCGGAATCGTCGCCGTAAGCATGTTGCCGTTAAGCACAGGCAGCGCATCCGAACACGCGAAATTACTGTTCTGCCCGGGATTCACGGTCCCCAGATTCCACAGCATCGGGGACCCCTTACCCACTACGTCCGTGTAGCGGGTAGCGCCCGTAGCGCCCTGATGAGTCTCCATCGGGTAATAGGAGATAACCCCCGACCCGTACGCACCCTCAAGCGTGAAAGCCCGGTAGAACGCCGAATTAGCCACGTTCTGAGCCTGCCCCATGCGACGCAGCAGCCCCCCAGCACTGATAGCCACACGCGCATTAGGGTCACCAGGGGTCCACGACTGAGGCCACGCCCCAACCGAACCCCAAAACCGGTAGTTCCGGTCATTCACGGCAGCGGACCCGAAAGCCAGATACTCGTTGCCCGCATTGTCCGTGAACTGGGTAGCGCCAACACTCTGGGCCGTGAAATCAATAGCACTGTAGGCGCTTGAAGTGTCCGTAGCGCCGAGAGGCACAAGGGCGGCAGCATAGCCGCGCCCGGCACAACCCGTGAAATACGCATCCTGCTGAGCCGGGTCAGCGAAAAAACACACCGGTGCAGTCGAGTTGTAGATGGTGTTCGGCGTCGTGAACACGTACGAGGTGCCCAGCTGACGCCAATTCGACATGTTCTGACCCACATAGAACGTCACGTAAATGTTGCCACTCACAGACTGCACAGCGCACCTAATGGACATGCGCCCATGAGACTTGGGTAGCTTCACGGCAGACTCGTACTGAATCTGACTGTCCGTGCTTCCGTCAAACGAGATAACGAAATACAGGGAGCCGCTGTAGGTGGTGGTGAAAATCCACGAACGCTCATTACCGACACTCGACCACTTGGACGCGAGAACAGACCCGTACCACAGGTTTGAGGCGTCAACATCGACCCAGATCTCAAACGACTGTTCGTTGAAATCCTCGAAACCGGCAACACCAGAAGCCGTGTCCGCCTGGCAATCCAGGTAGTTCAAGCCGTTAGGGATAGACGCCCGAAGCTCACTCCCCAAAGGAAGCTGACCATAGTTGGGACTCAGCGGGTTCAGGTTCGACAGGCTGCCGTCACTGTTATCCAGCGTTGCGGAGAACGTTGAAGGCGACGCGGTGGTTGACTCGTCGGGGATGCCACGGGTGATAGAGATAGTCTCACCCGAACCATCCGTGAACACCTTCCCCGACAAGTCAAGCCACGTGCCATCCTGACGTTTGATTTCAACCCTCGCGTCCAGATCAGTATCCGGGAACGTGGGCACAGGGAAATCCGGATCAAACGCCATTACTCGCCTCTCTACCTTCCAAGTACCGCAGGGTTACCGCCACGGATACGAACATTCTTCTTCAACCAGGTGATGAACTCGGCATCGGCACCGGAACCGCCAACCCATTCCGCCGTCAACCGGGCACCAGCACCGCCAGCCACCGAAGCATGAATGCCCACAGCGCCAGCATTCGCCACCTGATTAGCCATGCGGGTAACCGCAGACGTAGCCAGATGCGAACTGCCGCTGATACCGTTTACCAAGCCCTGGACAATGTTCTGGCCATGCTGAATAAACACGCGCGAGGGGCTGAAAATCTTCAGCGGATCAGTGAAATACGACTCCACGTCACCCGCAAGCCCCTTCATGATCCCAGGGATCGCAGACGCCGCAGACTCAATACCGTGAACCAGACCCTCAATAATGTTCCGGCCCGCGCTATACAAGTCGCCCGGCAGCCCCTCAAGAGCGCCAAGGATCTTCGACGGCAGAGAACGCGCAGTAGACTCCACATTGCTGCTACCGGACGAGAAAGCGCGAATAACGTCATTCCATGCCGTAGCCACCAGATGACGGATGTCATCGAATGCGGAGGAAATGAAGTGCCGTACATTGTCGAAAGCAGTCTCGACCGCGTGCGGAATCCAGTCAGCGACAGCCGCAGTGTCATGCCGCACCGTGTCCCATGCGGTAGCGATAGCATGCGGAATCCAGTCAGCCACAGACGCGATAGTGTGCCGCACGTCATCGAAAGCAGACGATACGCCGTGACGTACATCCCCGACCGCTGCCGCAACATCATGCCGCATCGTGTCAAACGCGACCGCGATATTATGCGTGTTCGTCTTGATCGTATAGACGGTCATTCCGATGGGGTCCATGATCCACGCGGCTATCTCGTGGAAATGCGTCTTAATGAAACTCCCGATGTCGTTAACGACGGTCGAAATAGTTGAGCGAATCGTGTCGAAAACATGCGCAATATCATGTCCGGCCGTAGCAACAGCATGCCTCGCGGAATCAAACGCCGACGCAAAATCATGCCCGAACGTTGCGAGCGCATGACGCACACTGTCAAACGCCGACGCGAAATCATGCCCGAACGTCGCAGCCGCATGACGCACGTCATCAAACGCCACACGCAAACCGTGAATCGCCGCAGTCTGCGAATCCCACACCGCCATAGCCGCACGGATCAGGAAAATCACCGTGTCCAGCGTCGCGCCCAAAACCCGGAACGCAATATTGATTGTATTAATCACGTCCTTCTTCGAAAGGATCGTGAACAGGTCAAGCAAATCAGGCATCAACCCCTTAACCCCGGAAGCAAAAGCCTTCAAGGCCGCAGGGGCCACACTCTCCATGTAAGCCGCGAAAGACTTGAACGACTTAGAGTCGAAAGCCTTCACAAGCCCGATGCCGATAGCCTCAAGTTCGGGAGTGATCGCCTTAGCGAACGCGGCAACAGTCGGCAAAAGCTGTTCTGCGATAGAAAGCCCGTCATCCAGCAAGTCGAGTGCCGGACGCTGAAAAGCGTCAGCAAGCTTGTCATACTGGT
>Ga0164242_10007007_pt1 | contig 12356 bp, 9 predicted proteins | sample OricomgcompostMG_FD_108783 | JGI IMG/M metagenome (GOLD analysis project Ga0164242, IMG submission 108783) | Miracle-Growth compost microbial communities from Emeryville, California, USA - Original compost - Miracle growth compost (MG) ... | reverse complement strand
TAAGGATAGATCGCGCCGGACATCGAACGGACTGTGTTAAACCCGGATGCCTTCGCGTATAGCATGTCACGCCGCAGCAGGCCGGGATAGCCAGGAGGAGGAACAACCTGCCCAAAGGGCACATGGTTTCCTGTGTGAGTGGAGCGCAAAAAGAGACGCCGGCCATTCAGATGAAAATATCCGTTCGTGACTCGAAAATCGCGAAATCCAAAACACCTTGATTCTTCAAGAGATCCCTGAATCTCCTTTGCTTCAATAGAGGAGCTCATCCTATATAGATAGGGGTCTTCGAGATCCCAAAGATGATGATCGGCTATTGTGACTTGATGATGTATGGGTGTATCGCCGGCGCCCATTGTGAACTCGACCGCATCGGTCAGCAACGCTCTGCCGGTTGCCTTCTCAGTAACAACAAGGTTCAGACGCGCATGAATCGGCTGCGGCAATGTATTGTGCGCAATTGCCTGTATGTCAACAGAGCCTGTTGCCCAATCAGGATCTACGTAGAGATCCTTGAGCCAGGCCGCAGGGGTCCGGGATAGCTCCACCGGTAAGACAATGCCGCCGAAATCGTAGAGACTCCCAGGCTGGAACTTAATAACTTTGTTGCGGTGCGCGGTCTGCCCAAGAACGATTCCATCAATAGGTTTATCGCTCGGATTGAGCACGCGTACGGCAAGCTGATTATCTGTGCCCGGACGAATTGCCGCGGTTACGTCGAACGTGAACGGTCCTTCAGCGCCTTTGTGATTTCCAAGATATGCCCCGTTTAACCACACATCTGCGAGATAATCGACGGCATTGAAGCGAAGCAGATACCTGCCGCCGCCATAGGCGGGCGGGTCGGCTGTAAACTTCAACCAATACCAGGCGACTCCGTGATAACCAGGATAGGTCTCCTGGATGACGGATGGAACGCGCGTTGCTTTCGCATCCTGCTGAGGCGCGTTGAACCACGACTGTTTCCGGCCGATGTTCTGGGGATCGATGCCAATGGACCAGCCTTTATCCAACAACAGTGCCAAGGTGGGGGAGTTCCGCTGGTGTGACCCAACGTTGTTTGTCTCGGCTAAAGAAGCCTGCAACTCTCGCGGCTCAAATAGAGGAGCGGCTAAAGTGAGCCCGGCGCCCGCGCGGCTGGTAAATTCCAGAAATCTGCGACGATTCATAATTTTTCTCCCACCTCCAGCGAGTGCGGATGCGTTATGGAATGGGATATGCGATTCCCACTCAGTCGAGAAAGTTCGTTTTGATGCCTAGTTCCTCGCCAACCTGCCGAAGAGATGAAATAACAGTCTCCGGGAGAGGAATGCCGCTTTTAAGAGCATCCTCTCGTTTCTCCCATTCGAGCTCGCCCGGCATGTAGATGCGATTTGAGCCTTTCGCGGTCGGCGCCTGGAGGATCTGAAGAATCATCGAGTCAATACGCTCTTTGAAAATTTCAATCGGTACGATTGTCCCTATATTGATTGCGATAAATGCTTGTCCCAACGAGGCATTAACCTCAGGCTGGAAGACCCAGCTTTTTACTTCGTTTAGTACGCCTGCACCAGTCAAAAGACCCGCAATAATTTCCACCAGCATGGCGATGCCGTAGCCCTTGTGGCCTGCCATCGGCATCAATGATCCTGTTTCGGGCCAATTGCTGAGATCTGATGTCGGTGTGCCTTCCGCGTCAGTCACCCAGGTCGACGGAATAGGCTGGCCCAGCATCTTCATCGACTTAATCTTGCCGTGGGCGGCGGCGCTCAACGCGATATCCAGAAGAATGGGATGACCCTTACCAACAGGAACTGCATAGGCCAGGGGATTGTTGCCGATCGTATGTGTCCGCGCGCCTGGAACGACCATATTCGGATCTGCATTGCTCATCGAAATTCCGATCATGTCATGTTCTGCCGCAATATTGGCGTAGTATCCGGCGGCGCCAAAATGGCTGCTATTTCGCACTCCGCTCCACGCGATGGTATTGGTACGAGCCTTCGTTATCGCCAGCTCCATCGCCATGCAACAGCTTGGCATCCCCATGCCGGAGTGAGCATCGATTACTGACCACGAATCTCCTTCAGCTACAACTTCAGGTGTGCTGTTGCGGTCGATGCCACCGGCTTGCAGCGCGCGGACGTAGTTCCGCAACGCGCCTGTTCCATGTGAAGATGTCCCCCATGTATCTGTCATAACCAGGACATCAGCCACAATATTGGCGTTATCTGGTCTTAGGCCTGCCTTGGTGAGAACCGCAATGCAGTAGCTCCTAAGGTCCTCAACAGAAATCCGCGTCGACATTTACAGCTCTCCTCTTGATCGATTGAGCACGAGAAACAACGATAACGATATGAAATCTCACACAAGAAGGTTCAGGCGTTAGCGTTTTGTTCTGGAAAGGTATTCCTGGCCAAATCGTGCCGTGGACTCACTCCGAAAGTCAGAAATGAGAGACATCAAGGCTGTCGTTCCGCCATCCAAAGTAATGGTTTGTCCCACCAGGAAATCCGATTCATCGCTGGAGAGAAAGACCGCCAGCCGTGCCACATCGATTGGCCTTCCATAATGTGCGATAGGAATAGCATTGTAGGCGTCCTGCCTGGCCTGCTCTTCGTTGAATCCCGGGATAGCTTTGTAATAGTTCTCCACCGTAATCCAGCCCGGAGCAATCCCGTTTACGCGGATTCCCAGGTGCGCAAGTTCCACGCTCAAGGTTCTGGTATACGCAATAATTGCACCCTTTGTGGCAGCATATGCGGAGTGCTCGGGTGCGCCCTGGAGACCGTGAATTGACGATATGTTGCAGATCGTGCCTCCCGAGCGCTTCAGCATATCTTCAGCGATTCTCTGGGTTAGAAAAAATTGAGCTCGGAAGTTTACATTGAATAATTTATCGAACTGTTCGGGCAGTACTTTAAGGAACGGACTGTTGAAGGTAATGCCGGCATTATTGACGAGACAGTCGATAGAGCCAAGAGCTTCAACCGCTTGGTCTGCAAGGGCGGTGGCTTGATTGAGATCGTCGAAATCCGCGTGTATAGTCACGGCCCGGCGTCCCATAGATTCGATCTCTTCTGCTGCACTTAGCGCGCCCTGCTGATGATGGCAGTAATGGAGCGCCACATCTGCGCCTTCCCGGGCAAGTTCTAGCGCAATTTCACGTCCAATGCCTGTATCCGCGCCCGTAACAAGTGCTCTTTTGTTCGCTAATTTCAACTTGTCGCTCATCGATCTGACTATCTCTCAATCTTTGTGACGCCTCAAACACGAACCATGATGCTAATGGATGAAAAGTGGATCACAGCGGAATGATCCTGAACAGGAGACGCTCACGTTTATAGATCCCAGCCTATCCATTTAGATTTGAAGGATTAAAAATGTCAATTGATTTCGGCATATTGAACAGAAGCCGACGGCATCACTGGAGGAGATGTTCAGAGCTCTTCTCGATAATGTTTACCCCATGGGGCTGCCTGAGTATTCATTGCCGCTCAAATCGATTTCGGCGCCGATCTGTGGAATTACTGGTTTGCCTGCGCCGCCCAGGCAAGAGTAGGTGCTTGCGAATAGGTCTGGGTCGAGCGTTTCTTCGTCTGTACCAGAAGTAGTGGCCCAGAGGTAATGGTGAATGGGGATGGCTACCTGAGCACCTAAATGCCATGCCAACAACGCAGCCTCGTAAGCGTCCATGTTTCCGCTGATTCCATTGATGCAAATCATCGCGACATTCGGTTTGCGTGCCTTAAGGCGCCGTAGTCTCACGTCGTATTCTGTGTCGCCGCTATGGTAAAGAGTAAGCAATTCGGTCTGGAGTAAAACACCCATTGCATCAGGAACGTCCCAGCCGGGAATACCGGCTTCGTGGCGGGCGGGCACAGCTTCAATCATTGCGTTCCTAATCTGCGCCGTTTGCCCATGTTGTATTCCGATGACCTGCGAACGGCAAACACCCCAGCTCAGCGCATGGGATGTAGCGCTCGGAGGCATGATGAACTTTGCATTGGGATTGTTGCGTGCAATGATCGGGATTGAACCTGGATCTAAGTGATCTTCGTGCCAATGGGTTGAAATTACCGCATCGGCTCGAACGTCTTCTGGAGCTACTGGGGCACTGAAGGCGCGCTCTACGCCGAAGATACCTTTGACGGCATTGGAAAGATAGGGATCGAGATATATAACCGTGCCATCAGAGTTCTTGAAAACAAATCCGGATCCACCGAGCCACCAGCACGACACATGACCTTGGGCCACCCGTTTTGCTGAAATTCGCTGCGCTAAGTTCATCTCGCCTTGCATTATTTGTTCCTCCCAAATTCACTTCGCAGGTTGTAGTTCGGCCCGCCTGTCGCACATTCTTACGCGGCATAGTACCGGATCGCATGGCGTTTGCGCCAACTACTGACTGCTACATCCATGGAAACCCGCTTGCATAGCATGAAGTCTTCGACGGGCGAGCTGGCTATCTGGGCTGTAGATTAATACGCGCTCAAGAACTTGTTTTCCATCATCCTTCCGGTCAAGCATGCATTCGGCAAGCGCAAGGTTGAGTCCCAGCTGATCGTTGTCTTCATTAAGATCGAAGGCTTTATTCCATAGCGATATGGCAGAGTTAAGCTGCCCCGACTTCGCCAGCAGCATGGCGAGATTGTTTGTGGCCGCAGTGTTGGTTGGGTCAAGCTTCAAAGCGCTTTGCGCGAGCTCAGCCGCGCGAGAGGTATCTCCGTTCAATTGAGCTAAATAGCCGAGTGAAGAGAGCACGGCAGGGTCCTTCGGAGCCGCTTGCTGAACGGAGCGTAGTAACTTGTCGGCCTGAGTTCTAGCGGCAATGCTTCCATCCACGGCCAGGTTGTAGTAAGCCAAGGCAAGATCGCGCGCGCTCGGCCTATCTTCCAAAAACGATACAAGCTTATGCTCAGTAGATGGCGCATCGGGAAGATCCGGTTCGCTTGGGCGCTGCCGGATCCGATGATCGGTCCACGCCACATGGGGTATATTCTTCGCATTGCCGCTCGGCATGTGACAGCCGGTGCAATCGGGAGTGCCTGGATAATGCGAGGTGAGATATTTCTTCTGGCTATGGCAAGCGAGGCATTTTGCGCGATAGAAGCTGGAGCGGTCTTTTGCCGACGGAGTGTAATGCGGGTCATGGCAGCTCATGCATGACATGCGATCTCCGTTTACTCTTTTGCATTTGCTAAGGTTTAGCTCTTCAATTTCACTTACTCCGCGGCCATTCACGTTTTCGCCGGCATAAATAAAATAGGAGACGAAATCGCTGATGCGGTCGCCGGGTTTGTAATCCAACACAGAACGGCCGTCATGTTCAACGCTGGTATCTCCTTCTAAATGGCAGTTGATGCAGACCGAATCCCTCCGTTCCGGATCAAGCTTGATAGGGTTTACAACTGGGGCCTTGCCTCCAGTAGCGACATGCACCGCAGTATCGCCATGGCAGCGCTCGCATGTAATTCCACCATGTAGAAATGGCGGCCCTTGGTAGCGATTGTGCGAACCAGGATCTGCTCGCTGCACGCTGCTCATATGGCATCGCATACAACCCGCGGTTATCGGCAGTGCAGGCGGCATTGTCTGAAAGCTGGAAAGGCCCGGTTTCATGTCATAGGCTTGACGATCCGTATAGTATGCAACCGGCGATTCGAGGAGATAGCCATTGACGCTATACAAGTAGGTGACACCGAGATGGCCTGAGCCGAGAAAATATTCAAGCCTTTGCGATCCATGGAGCGGTGGATCACCTTCACGTTCGTAGCTAAGCCATAACGAGCCGGACCCGGAAGAGATTGTATAGTTCACTCGCGATGGCGCATGGTGAAGAGCTCCGGGAATAGCACGATTCGAAGCCATTCCACTGGCGTTGGCCATCGGCGTATCAAGATAACTATGGAAAATAGCCTGATGGCATCGTCCGCAAGCCGCATCCGCGATGCGTACTGGCGTGGGAGAGGACACTGAAGGAAGCGAATGTCCCTCGACGAGGGACATAGCGCAAAAAACCCAGAGAAAGATGGCTACGCTTTGTAATCGCGCACTGCACATTCTGCTTAGTCTCGAAAAGGCGCGTCTCCGCGGGAGGTTTCTTTACGGGATTTCCATTGGCGGACGGGAGATACCCTTAGCTCAATTCCTGCCTCGCTATTTGTATATGCTTTGCTCAAGGTGAGATGAGCCAGCATCTGCGCCCTTGCTGTATCTGGATCACGGGTCTGAATCGCCTCCAGAATTCGTTCATGTTCTGAAATCACAATCCGGGTCTGGTCACTGCGGGCATGAACCAGCTGGCCTTTTGCCAGTACCTTCTGCAAAAGATCGATAAACCAGATGAAGACGACGTTTCCTGAAGCCACCGCGATATGATGGTGAAAAGCTTTGTCCCGATTAACAAACTGACGAGTGTTTATCAGGAGCGTCTTCATTGCTTTAATCTCTGCGTGCATTTTTTCGATATCGCCGTCGGTAGCGCGAAGGGCAGCACAAGCTGCGGATTCTGCCTCCATAGCGCGCCTGGCTTCATACATTTCTGCAAAGGAATGCCCCCGAAGAGGGACCAACAGGTCTTCAGGGTCGCTCAGAATTGCTCCCGCTGCCTCTGCCAGGTATGCCCCCGAGCCATGTACTACGTTCAGCACACCCATGATTTGAAGCGCCATAAGCGCGCGTCGTAGCGACCCGCGAGAGATATTGAGCAGCGCTGCCAACTCTCGTTCGGGAGGAAGGCGCTCCCCGGGTTTGATCACCCCGCGAAGAATGCAAGCCTTGAACTGCCGCACGACGTTTTCGGTCAGGTCTTCCGCCTTGATTGGGCCCATTTCCTTTGCGAGCCGTATGAGAGCGGTGGACTTGGCCGGTTTTCGTTGATTCTCTTTCATAGAAGTTTCTCGTTTTGTGATTCTGGCAGACATGCTAATCCAGCCCGTGGGCAATGGAAAGATTAGCACGCGGAACGCACTGAGTTATTGTGAGTCTTACAGACGATCATACGTCTGTGGGGATGGGTGCTTCTATTGGAGCAACTATCTCCTGTCTTGTTCAATAGGCTGAAATCGATTGACACCTGCAAACGTCTTCTCTACAAAGAAGGACATTGAACAGGATAAAAATCAAGCTGAAGTTGTTTAGGCGCATGAGAAGTTGCAACTGAAGATGCATGTCGGCAACGAGTTCAACGGCGCGAGAGAAGTGGGCGTCGGTGGCGCACAAACCATAACCCAGATGCTAGATACGATAGCTATGGCGAAAGCACTACTTGCGAGTCTATGTGAATAATGCAGCCGGATTTTTATTGACCCTGGTGGCAGGAACTAGCGTTGGCGTTAGCATGTGGCCATTGAAGTGGGCCAGAGTGTGGAAGTGGGAGAACTTCTGGCTCTTCTATTCATTGTTCTCGTTGATCATCATGCCTTTCGGCCTCGCGTTTTCCGTTCTCCCACATCTGGATCGTGTGTATGCGTCGCTCTCGTTTCATCAGATTTTTCTGCCGTTTTCCTTTGGAGTCTTATGGGGATTCGCACAACTTGGGGCCGGCATTTGTGTTCATCGCCTCGGCTTGGCTGTCGCAGGGGCAGTTCTTAATGGGACAGGCGCAGCCTTCGGCACAATCATTCCCTTAATTTCATTGCATCGCGAGATGGTCTTACAGACGAGTGGGCTTCTGATTCTTGGCGGCATTTCTATGATGGTGTTTGGAGCTGGCTTTTGCGGATGGAGTGGATATCTTCGCGAAATGGAAGCTAAGCAGAAAGGCATTGGCGCGGGCTTTGCTCAGCAAGAGGCAGCGATGAGGCAATCCTCTGTTTCGTCATCGGTGTACCTGCTGACCATAGGGATAGCCGTCGGTGCCGGTGTGCTTTCCTCACTTCTCAATATCGCTCTGGCATATGGCGGCGGCATTATGAAGTTGGCCCAAAGCGAAGGCGGTCAAATTTCATGGACTCCGTTTGCAGTCTGGCCAATCGCTCTTCTCGGCGGGGCAATCGCAAACGTTGGATATGCAGCTTACTTGCTTAGCAAAAACAAGAGCTGGGGGAACTTCACTCGGCACGGGTTCCGGGAGATATTGAATCCCATCCTGTCTGCCGGATTGTGGATGGCGGGCGTCGCGCTCTATAGCAGCGGAACGACATTTCTTGGAAGTCTGGGAATCTCGATTGGGTTCGCCGTTTTCATGATCACAATGATTGTGAGTGGTCAGGCGGCAGGCCTGTTGACGGGCGAGTGGCATCAGATGAGGCCTCGAACGTATAGGCCGTTTGTCGCTGGTATCGGCCTGTTGGTTATGGCCGTGCTGGTGATTGGTTTTTCAAGATACTTTGAAAGATAGCTAGGGTCACAACCCCATTCGTGAAGCTAATTATTCCATGAACAGGGAACTTTATAAAGGTGTCTTCGACAATGAAGAAAAGCTCTAGATTGAAGCAAGATCAAGATAAGGAACTGGTGTTATCGCTTTACCGGAAGATGGTGCTGATTCGGGAGTTTGAACTGAAGGCGAAAGAGGTCTTTCGCAGTGGACGGATGCCTGGATTTATCCATGTCTATATCGGGGAAGAAGCTGTTGCAGCGGGTGTGTGCGAGCAGCTTCGGCAAGACGACTACGTCGCGAGCACGCACCGGGGCCACGGCCACGCGCTGGCGAAAGGTATAGAACCGCGAGATGCTATGGCGGAGTTAATGGGCGTTGTGACCGGCTGTTCCGGCGGCCGAGGTGGAACAATGCACTTGTACGATCCTGAAGTTGGTTTTCTGGGATCGAATGGTGTCGTGCCCCCGGGAATTCTAATCGCAGCCGGTGCCGGGCTCAGTGCGCAGATAAGAGGTACCGATCAGGTTGCCGTGGCGTTCTTTGGCGATGGCGGCTCGAACAACGGCGCCTTCCATGAGGGCTTGAATATGGCTGCGGCTTGGAATATCCCGGTCATCTTCGTTTGCGAAAACAACCTTTACGCTACGGAAATGCCATTTTCCAAGGCAACAAAGAATACCAATGTGGCGAGCCGCGCCGCGGCATACGGGATCCCCGGTATTCAAGTGGATGGGAACGATGTAATGGCCGTCTATGAGAAGGCCGGAGAAGCAGTCCAGCGGGCGCGCGAAGGCGGTGGCCCAACACTGATTGAATGCCTTACGTACCGCTGGTTCGGTCATCACGAAGGAGATCCCGGCATATCGTATCGCACGAAGCAGGAAATTGCCGATTGGAAGGAGCGAGATCCTATCAAAAAGCTGCGCAACGACTCAGTAACCGGAGAGCTTGTGACAGTTCCAGAGTTTCAGCAAATCGACGAAGAGATAAAAGAGGTACTCAAGGACGCTGCTGAGTTTGCGTTGGCCAGTCCGCTCGAAACTGAGAGTACCGCGCTAGATCATGTATTTTATTCACCCGCTGACTGAATCCTGTTGAGAGAAAAGATTAATGTCCCATACAAATGTAATTTCCGAATCTTTCGCTGAACCTTCCATGGCGGGCCAGCGAGTAATAACCTATGCCCAGGCGGGCGTTGAAGGCGTACGCGAAGAGATGCGGCTTAACCCCGATATTTTCTATATCGGCCAGGGGATTGGCCCGCGGGGCGGAAATTTCCAGCAAAGCCGAGGGCTTTGGGAAGAATTCGGCGAGGCCCGGGTACGTGACACCCCCATTGCGGAACGTGCGCAAACCGGATTTGGTGTTGGTGCCGCGCTCGCAGGCAGTCATCCGATCATAGACATTGTTTTTATGGACTTTACTCTCGAAGCGATGGGCGAGATCGTTCAGCAAGCCTCGACAATCCACTACATTTCTAACGGAAGATTCAAAGTGCCGATGATGTTGCGGGCCGCTGGAGGAGGAGTGCGCAGCACAGGGCCGCACCATTCCCATACTTTCTGGTCCTTTTTTGCTCACATCCCTGGCCTCAAAGTAGCTGTTCCGTCAACGCCCTACGACGTCAAGGGCCTGATTAAAACTGCGCTTCGGGATGAGAATCCTGTCATTTTTATTGAACATAAAGGCCTCTACGGCAGCAAGGGACCAGTGCCTGAGGAGGAATACCTAATTCCTTTCGGCGAAGCGCGTATAGCCTGTTCCGGCAAGGACGTAACCCTGGTGACACTGGGGTTGATGGTGCAGCGATCATTGGATGCAGCGGAGATCCTTCAAAAGAGCGGCGTTTCGGTAGAAGTAATCGACCTGCGAACTCTTGTTCCTCTCGACAAGCAGACCATTTTGAGATCGATCACCAAAACCGGGAGGCTTGTTGTTGTCGATGAAGCTTATGCAAGTTGTGGCATCTCCGCAGAGGTTGCTGCAGTTGTCGCGTCTGAAGCACTCGATCAGCTGGACGCGCCAATAATTCGAATCTGTACGCGCCCGGCGCCGCATACTTTTAGCCCCTCCGTAGATTCGTATCTTGTGCCGTCTGTAGATCGAATCGTCGAAGAGGTTTCAGATCTGATGGGAAAGAAGATATGAAGCTGAACTTCCAGCAAAGAAGAAAAATGTCTCTCGCCGGGATCTCTTCTCGAATCATTAAGGATGAAGGAGATATCCGATGAGCCTTGCCATTACCATGCCGCAACTTGGCCTGACTATGACGGAAGGATCGGTGAGCACCTGGCTTAAAGAACCTGGAGACACTGTCGTTAAAGATGAAGTCATTCTGACGGTGTCTACAGACAAGGTTGACATGGATGTTGAATCTCCGGTGAACGGAACTCTGAAAGAGATCGTCATCGATGTCGGCCATATGGTTCCCGTGGGTACTCCGCTCGCCTATATAGAAGAACTCGGCGGGAACAGCGGCGGAGACGTCGAACCGCCCGCAAAGGCTGCCCCAAGTCAGACAAAACCTATCTCTGTATCCGATACGATCGCCACAAAAAAAGAGGAAGAAGTTCTGAACAGTTCTCAAAGAGAACAGGGCGGCTCCGTTGCTCGTGCCGCGGTATCGCCACGAGCGAGGAGACTTGCGCGGGAACTCGGCATCGACCTTTCCAGCGTGAAAGGCAGCGGCCCAGGTGGACGTATTGTCGAGGATGATCTTCAAACTTTCGTGCCTAAGAATGCGCCGCGGCAGGCTGAAGACACGGATACGAAGAGGCGTCAGCTCATCGCCGAGCGAATGGTTGAAAGCATCAATACGATACCCGCCTTTTCGGTATCTGTAGAAGTCAATGCAGAGAATCTGGTTGCACTCTATGAGAGCTTGAAAGAACCAATCGGCAAAGCTGCCGGTACGAAGTTGACCTATACGGATCTCCTGCTGAAGACGCTCGCAGTTTCGCTCACGAAGACGCCTGAAATGAACCGGCTCTGGAATGGAGGAACGATCAGCCAATTGTCCGAGGTCAATCTTGGACTCGCAGTCGCAACCGAACGCGGAGTTGCTGCACCCACGCTGACCGGTGTCGAGCAAGACTCTCTTGAACAGATTGTACGGAAGCGGGCTAAGTTGACGGATAAAGCACGCCAAAGCCGGTTGGCCTTTGCCGATATCGAAGGAGCCGTGGGCACACTGAGCAATTTAGGTATGTACCGCATCGATCGTTTCGAAGGCATTATCACTCCAGGCCAGAGCTTCATACTGGCGGTTGGCAAATTGCAGAGGCGTCCGTGGGTCGATACCACTCTTGTTGTGAAGCCAACGATGGTGCTGAACCTCTCGATCGACCATCGTGTCGCCGACGGTGCAATTGCAGCGGTCTTTCTCCAGCGCATTGCGGAGGTAATCGAAAATCCTTATCAGATTCTCTGGAATTCCGATACAGGTGCAGCAGGAGCTAAGTAACCAATGTCCACACTTGCTAATACGATTGCATCTCGCGAAGTGCCTGCAGGATCATTGGCCATTTATTGGCTTTGTCAAGCTGGCTTTGCCTTCAAGACACATGCGGGGCAGGTGGTCTATGTCGATCCGTATCTCTCTGACGTCGTTGAGCGTGTGGTTGGCTTCAAGCGCATGGCCTTAAGTCCCATCTCTCCAGACGAAGTGATGGCGGATCTTATCGTCTGTACGCACGAGCATCTCGACCATATGGATCTCGATGCGTTGCCTATCATCGCACGGAATTCGCATACCCATTTCGCCGGTCCAATCGAATGCATTCGGGAATTCGAAAGATTGAAGATTGCGGCTGACCGCTGCCACCTGTTGGAAGAAGGAAAAAGCATTACTGTGGGCGATGTCGAAATCAAGGCGGTCTATGCTGATCATGGAGAATTAGCGCCGGACGCACTAGGGACCATTCTCAATCTTTCAGGCATCAAGGTATATCACACAGGCGATACTGCATACCGGCCTGAGCAATTTCAGCCCGCGATCGATGCCCATCCTGATATTTTGCTGCCTTGCATCAACGGCGCATTTGGCAATATG
>Ga0164242_10007006_pt1 | contig 12356 bp, 13 predicted proteins | sample OricomgcompostMG_FD_108783 | JGI IMG/M metagenome (GOLD analysis project Ga0164242, IMG submission 108783) | Miracle-Growth compost microbial communities from Emeryville, California, USA - Original compost - Miracle growth compost (MG) ... | reverse complement strand
CGAACGCGTTCTTCTACGGCAAGCCGATCACGCTGGAGGAGCACCAGAGTTCGCGGTGGATCGCCGAGCCGCTGCACCTGCTCGACTGCTGCCAGGAGAGCGACGGCGGCGTGGCGATCGTGGTGACGTCGGCCGAGCGCGCCCGCGACCTCCCACAGCGTCCGGTGGTCGTTCGCGGCGCGGCGCAGGGGAGCGGCGCGGACCAGTACGTGATGACGAGCTACTACCGCGACGCGATGACCGGGCTGCCCGAGATGGGCCTGGTCGGCGAGCAGCTGTGGGCCCAGGCCGGCATCGCGCCGGAGGACGTGCAGGTGGCGATCCTCTACGACCACTTCACCCCGTTCGTGCTGATCCAGCTCGAGGAGCTGGGCTTCTGCGACCGCGGCGAGGCACGCCACTTCATCGCCGACGGCGCGATCGAGATCGGCGGACGGTTGCCGATCAACACGCACGGCGGTCAGCTCGGCGAGGCCTACATCCACGGCATGAACGGCATCGCCGAGGGAGTGCGGCAGCTGCGCGGGAGCTCGGTGAACCAGGTCGACGACGTCGAGCACGTGCTCGTCACCGCCGGCACCGGCGTCCCGACGTCGGGCCTCGTCCTGTCCGCCTGAGCCCGCCGCTGCCGACGAGAAGCAACCACAGCGAGACCGCAACCCGGCAACGCGACGCAACCCGACCCCGCTGCACAGCAGCGAGAGCGGATCGCTACCGCCAGTGCGGCGGGCGGGTGAAGCGGTTGTCGAGCTTGGTGCCGTCGTCGCCACGCGCCGCATCCAGTTGGGACTGCGTGAGGAACAGTGCGTCGCGCAGATCGGCTCCGGCGATGTCGGCACCGCGGAGGTCCGCACCGATCAGGTCGGCGTGGCGCAGATCAGCGTGGCGCAGATCAGCGCCGAGCAGCAGCGCGCCGCGGAAGCTGGCGCCCCGCAGGTCCTGAGCCCGCAGCGATGCACCCACCAGTGCCGCTCCGCGGTGATCGACCGCATGCGCGAACTCGCCCCACCGTCGAGCCTCACTCGCGGCCAGCAACAGGACGTTCGCCGAACTCCGGACAGCGTCCACGTCGACCGCGAGCAGCGTCCCGGGATCGGCGGCGGTCAACGCAGACACCCGGTCGCGCATCGCCTGCAGCTCCGGCAGCAGCGAGGCCGACGCCCACCCGGACGCCTCGATGAGATAGCTGAGCACCTCGTGCAGCGCGCGCATGACCGCGAACACCGCGAACATCCGCTCGGCCAGCTCGGGTGACGTGCGCCAGTCGGTGCCACCGAACGTCACCTGACTGACCCGCTGACCGGCACCGAAGCAGTCGTACACCGTGCAGCCGGCGAATCCGCGCTGGCGCAGCTCGTCGTGAATGCCACAGCCGGAGTCCAGGCGCAGGTTCGGACAGGGCGCGTTCGCCGGCTTACTGATCGCGAACTCCGCGGACTTCGCGAACGCCGGGACCACGCAGCACAGCCCGAAGCACCGTGAACAGTCGGCACGGAACGCCTCCGCCGTCGGCGGCCGGACGGTCATCGGCTCGACACCGCCGCCAGGACCGCCGTGACCGCCGCTTCGCAATCCGCTCCGTCCACGACGACACGCTGGCCGTCGCGCCGCTCGTCCCACGGCTCGTAACCGGATGCGAGCACCTCGTCCCACGTCGGTACGACCAGGCCGTCGACGTCGCTCACACGCGCTTCGACACGGCGCCGGTGTTCGTCCGCCGACCGTAGCTGGACCTCGACCAAGGTCAGGAGCGCCCCCGTGTCGGTGGCCAGGACCGGCCATCCCGCGCGTGCGACAGCGACCGGGTTGACGGCGTCGACGACCACGGACGTGCCGACGCGCAGGCAACCCGAGGCGATCTCGTGCGCGATCGCGTAGCCGATCGGGCCGACCGGGTGCTCGTCCAGCCCGTGGCGGACGACCGTCGCCTCGATCGCGTCCACACGGACGACCGCCGCGGACAGGCGCGCTGCCAACGCACGCGCGATCGTGGTCTTGCCGACGCCGGGCAGTCCGGCGAGGACGACGAGAGCGGGTGAATCGGAGCCGCTCACGTGCGGGCGTAGCGGGTGGCGCTGCGGGCGCGCGCCTTGGCCGCCTCCACCTCACGATCCTTCGGCGCCGCGGTGGTCACCAGCGCGTCCAGCAGGTGCTGGGTGGCGTGCGCGACCTCCGCGACAGCACGGTCGAACGCCGCCACGTTCGCGGCCGACGGCTTCGTCGCACCGCTCACCTTGCGGACGTACTGCAGCGCGGCGGCGTGCACCTCGTCGTCGGTCGCGGGCGGTTCGAAGTTGTGCAGGACCCGGATGTTGCGACACATGCGTCCAGGGTGCCATGACCCTTCGCGGGAAGGACGGGACGCGACGGGCGGCGGCGAGAAGGGCGGTCACGACACGCCGCTATTTGACGTATCGGGCATTTCGGACGACCGTGGAGAGGGATAGGCACACGGACGAACTAGGGAGTCAGCACGTGCTCACCCTGACCGACAACGCCACGACCGAGATCCGCAACATCATGGCCGACCCGCAGGTACCGGACGGCTGCGGCCTGCGCATCGCGAACGACCCGACGGCCGGCGGCCTCACCCTCACCCTGGCCACCGCGCCCGCTGAGGACGACCAGGTCCTCGACGACGGCGGGGCGCGCGTGTTCCTCGAGCCCCAGGCCGCTCAGCTACTGGACGACAAGTCCCTCGACGCGGCCACCGACGGGGACGGCCAGCTCCGGTTCACCGTCGCCGCACAGGCCTGACCACCGGCCGGCACCGCAACACCGGCCGTCACCGGACCGGGCGGGGTCCCGTCGCCGCCCCCCTCATGCGACGAGGCCCCGTCCGGTCACCAACGGCAGGTCCAGCGCGGTGAGCAGTCCGGGCGGCGCCGCGACCACGGCCTCGATCGCGTTGACCAGCCGCATCGCCGTGGCCTTGAGTCCGGCCGTGTTGTGGTCGCCGTCGGTGCCGAGCAACTGCAGGTCCAGGGTGTAGTTCGGCTCGCCGCTGACCTGAACCCGGTAGCACCCCTGACCGGACGGCTGCGGCCAGTCCGGCCCCAGGTCCGGACGCAGCCGGGTGACGTGTTCGAGCACGCACACCGCCTTGCCGTTGCGCTTGCCGAGCACCTCGAAGCGCAGCGCCGCCGCGGTGCCCTCCTCGATCGTCCCCGAGGCGATCTCGAACTTCTCCGGCGCAGGCAGCCGGACCACGGTTTCGCTCACCTCGTCCAACTCCACGCCCAGCCCGGCGGCGAGTTGGCGCACGACCGACCCCCAGGCCAGCGACAGCACGCCCGGCATCAGCAGCATCGGCGTCTCGTCCAACGGCTTGCCGAACCCCATGACGTCGAACAGCACCGTCGGGTTGTCGTACGTCGAGTAGTCCAGCAGTTCGAAGCAGCGCACCTCGTCGATGCGCTCGCTCACGCTCGTCAGCGCGAGCGGCAGCCAGTCGTTCGCGAAGCCGGGATCCACGCCGTTCACCCACAGTGACGCGCCACCGGACGCGGCCGCGGCACGGATCGGGTCGGTGACCTCGGCCGGAACGGTGCCCTCCGGGTACTGCAGGAACACCGGACCGCTCGACACCACGTTGATGCCCGCGGCGAGGAAGCGCTGCAGGTCGGCCATCGCCTCCGGCAGCCGGTTGTCGGCCATCGCCGCGTGCACGACGCAATCCGGCTTCAGCGCGAGCAGCGCGTCGGCGTCGTTCGTCGCGGCGACGCCGAGCGAGCGGCCGAGGCCGGCCAGCTCGCCGGCATCGACCCCGACCTTGGCGGGGTCCGACACCCACACGCCGACCAGCTCCAACTCCGGACGGGCGGCGATCCCGGCGATCGCGTGCCGGCCGACGTTGCCCGTGCTCCACTGCACCACGCGAATCATGCGTACGCCTTCCTACAGGTCGGGGAGGGGCAGGCGCATGTTCGGTTGCTGCAGCCCGCCGTGGACGTCCAGAACGGCGCCGGTCAGGTACGAGCCCGCCGGCGAAGCGAGGTAGACGACCGCGGCCGCGATGTCGTCCGTGGTGCCGAGCCGGCGCAGGGGAGTGGCGTTCTCGATGGCGCCGCGCATCTCGTCGTTGCTCATCACGATGTCCAGCGCGGACGTCGCCGTCGAGCCGACCGCGATCGCGTTCATCCTGATCTTGGGCGCGAGATCCTCAGCGGCCAGCTCCGTGTAGTGGATCAGCGCGCCCTTGGCGGTGCCGTACGCGAGATAGCCGCGCCCGGCGACCTTGCCGACCACGCTCGCGATGTTGATCACGGAGCCGCCGCCGGTCTCCAGCATGATCGGCACCGCGGACGTCGTCAGCGCGTGCGCGGTCGAGACGTTGAAGTGGAAGGCGCGCTCGAGGAAGCCGACGGACGTGTCGAGGTAGGTGCGCGGCATGGTCCCGCCGACGTTGTTGACGACCACGTCGATGCGACCGAACGCCTGCTGCGCCGCCGTCGCCAGCGCCCGGATCTCATCGACCTCGTTGAGATCGGCGACGACCACGTGCGCCTTGCGCCCGGCGGCCTCCACGGCGGCCGCGGTGTCGCGCAGTTGCTCCTCGGTGCGCGCCGAGATGACGACATCCGCACCGGCCTCGGCCAGCGCGACCGCCGAGGCGGCGCCGATGCCACGCCCGGCGCCGGTGACGACGGCAACCTGACCGTCGATGCGGAACCTGTCCAGAATGCTCATGCCTACTTGCCTCCTGCGGCGCTACGGCCGGCGAACCGGCCGAACAAGGTGGAGTCGCCGAGCGACAGACCGCTGCAGTAGCCCTGCGCGGAGACGCCGGACGTGGTGCGGCCGGCCGCGTACAGGCCGGGGATCGGCTCGCCGGCGAGGTCGAGTACCTCACCGGTCGGCAGCGTGTGCAGGCCGCCGAGCGTGAACGGTGCGTAGATGAATTTGTCCGCGCGCATGTCGAACGCGGCGAGCGGTCCCCGCAACGGTGTCAGCACCGCGGCCTGCTTGTGGAACACGGGGTCCTCGCCGCGCTCCGCGTGCTCGTTGTAGTACTCCAGCGTGGTCTGCAACGAACCCACGGGCAGGCCGATCTCGGCCTCCAACTCGGCGACCGTCTCGCACACCCAGGTTGCCGGGATGTTCAACCAGTTCGGCGCGTAGTGCTCCTCGTCGACGATCAGGTACGCCTGGCCGTGCTGATGGATCAGCGCGGTCTGGCCCACCCGGCCCATGTAGGTGTCCTCGTTGACGAAGCGCTGCCCGAACCGGTTGACGAAGATCCCGTGGACGAGCGAACGCGGTGCGTTGAACGGCAGCGCGCACTCGATCGCGTCCATCCGCTTCACGCGCGCGCCGGCACCCTGCGCCATGCGGATGCCGGCACCGTCGTCGCCGTCCGTGCCGAGGCGCAGCGGCGTGGCGTGCACCGCCGGCGCGTACTGCTCGATCATCTCGGGGTTGTGGATGAACCCGCCCGCGGTCAGGACCACGCCCGACCGCGCGCGGATCGCCACCTCGTCTCCGTACCGGCCGGCGATCACGCCGCAGACGCGTCCGCCGTCGTCGACGATCAGCCGCTGGGCTCGGGTGTCGAACGCGGTGCGTGCGCCCGCCTCGGTGGCCGCGGCCGAGAGCACTTCCATCAGCACCTTGCCGCCCGGACGCCCACCCTGCACCACGTGGCCGCGCGGTGCGGGCGTCGCGATCTCGTTGTACGGCCAGGCGTTCTCGCCGCCGGTGAACATCAACCCCTCGCCGTCCACAGGTGAGGTGCCGTTCGCGTGCGGGAAGACGGTGCCGAGGAAGCGCACGCCACGCGCCAGCAACCACTCGCGGTGCTCGGTGATCGAGTCGCAGTACGCGTCGATCTTCGCCTCGTCCGGCGCCGGGCCGCATGCCGCGCGCAGGAACGTCTTCATGTTCTCGATGCTGTCCTCGTAACCGGCCGCCTGCTGTTCCGGCGTGCCGCCACCGAGGTAGACGAATCCGTCCGACATCGCCGCCGCGCCGCCCGCGGCCCCGGCGCGGTCGAGCACCAGGACCTCGGCACCGGAGGCGACCGCCTCGAAGGCCGCCGAGGCACCCGCGGCGCCGAAACCCACCACGACGACGTCCGCCTCGTCGGCCCAGTCCTCGATCTCGTCCGCGCGGCGGGGGCTGAGCGTGTTCATGCGAAGACCAGTTCGGCGCCGGAGAGGGCGGGGGCGTTCTCGCGGTCCGCGACGGTCGTCTCGACGACGAGGCGGTCGGCTTCGCGCCAGACCTGCGTCCGCAACGTCTCACCGGGAAACACGACGCCGGCGAAGCGGACCCCGAAGGCGCGTACGCGGCTCGCGTCGCCGTCGAGGAACTCGTCGACCAGCGCCTTGCAGACGATGCCGTAGGTGCCGAGCCCGTGCAGGATCGGCGCCGGGAATCCGGCCGCGGCCGCGAACTGCGGATCCGAGTGCAGCGGGTTGCGGTCGCCCAGCAGCCGGTACCAGAGCGCCTGCTGCGGCAGCGTCGGCGTGCTGAGCACACCGTCTGGCTCCCGCTCGGGCCGAGCGGTGGACGTCGCCGGACCGCGCTCGCCACCGAAGCCGCCCTCGCCGCGCGCGAAGATGCTGGACGTGTTTGTCCAGAGCGGCGCGCCGTCCAGATCGGTCACGAGCGTCTCGGTCACGATCACGGCGGCCGAGCCCTTGTCGTAGATGTCCGCGACGCGGGTGACGGCGCTGCCCTTGCCCTCGGTCGGGAGCGCGCGGTGCACGTCGATGCGCTGCGTGCCGTGCAGCACCTTGGCGAGGTCGATCTCGATGCCGGGATAGGAGACCCGGGGTGGCTCGGTGGCGTGCACCGTCGGCGCGACCACGGCGAAGGTGGGCAGCACCTGCAGGTCCGTCTCGGTCGCGTACCGCAGCTCGCGCGGGTCGGTCGGGTTCGCGCCCGCCCCCAGTGCCAGGTGGTACAGCAGCACGTCCGAAACGGCCCACTCGAACTGCACCGCGGGCTGCTCCGCGCCGATCGCGACGCTCGGGTCAATGGGCACTGGTGGTCTCCTCCGCAACCGAGCTCCCGGCGGTGTCGCCGTCGGCGGCCGCGATGTGCAACGCCGCCAGGTAGCCGAATGTGAGCGCCGGGCCGATCGTCGCGCCCGGTCCGGCGTAGGTGTGGCCCATGACCGGGCTGCTGGTGTTGCCCGCGGCGTACAGGCCGTCGATCACCGTGCCGTCCGCCCGCAGGACGCGTGCATGAACGTCCGTGCGCAGTCCGCCCTTCGTGCCCAGGTCGCCTGGCACGATCTTGATCGCGTAGAACGGCGCGCGCTCGATGGCACCGAGACTCGGGTTGGGCTTGTTCGTCGGGTCGCCGTAGTACTTGTCGTAGCCGCTGTCGCCGCGGTGGAAGTCCTCGTCGTTTCCGGAGCGCGCGAACCCGTTGAATCGGGTCACGGTCGCGGCGAGCGCGGCGGGGTCGACACCGATCTTCTCGGCGAGCGCCTCGACCGTCGCAGCCTTGACGACGACGCCGGCCTTCAGCCAGCGGCCCGGGAACGGCTGGCGCGGGCTCACGCCGGCGAACACGTACCGGTTGCGGTAGCGCTGGTCGATGATCATCCAGCTCGGGATGTTCTCGCCCGGGCCGTCGCCGCGGCCGTACTCGCCGCCGTACATCCGATGCACGGCCTCGACGTACGGTGCCGCCTCGTTCATGAACCGCTGCGCGCGGTCGTTGATCATGATCCCACCGGGCAGGGTGCGCTCGGCCAGGCAGAACCACGGCCCGCCGGTCAGCGGGATGGACGGGCCCCACCAGGCGTCGTCCATCAGTTCGAGCACGCCACCGGCCCGCTCGCCGGCCAGGATCGCGTCGCCCGTGTTCGCCGCGGCGCCGACCGTCCAGTCGCTGCCGATCGGGGCACGCTGATACTCCTGCCGCATCGCGGCGTTGTGCTCGAAGCCGCCGGCGGCCAACACCACACCTCGGCGCGCGCGCACGACGCGCTGACCACCAGCGTGGCTGACCACGACGCCGACCACCCGGTCGTCCTCGAGGTAGAGGTCCTCGAGCGCGGTGTCGAGCAGTATCGGCACGCCGGCGTCGCGCAGGCCGATCCGCAGCCCGGCGATGAGCGCCTGACCCATGACCAGCAGGCGCTTGCCGGTGAGCATCGCGAAGATCCAGCGCAGTCCGATGCGCAGCACCCGAAGGACGCCGCGCGGATGACGCATCATCAGCGTCGCCCACCGGAAGTCCGCCTGCGTGACCGCCACGTTCAGCGGCGCCTTGCCGTACGGCGGCTCCAGCCGGGCGAGGTCCGCGCCGAGCTTCTTGCCGTTGAACGGTTTCGGCTCGACCGACCGGCCCCCGACGCGCCCGCCCGGAGCCTCCGGGTAGTAGTCGGAGTAATCGGGGACCCAGCGCAACTGCAGCGCCGAGTTGGCGAGCAGGAACGACAGCGCCTCCGGCCCGCGCTCGAGATAGGTGTCGATCTTCTCCGGCGGCACGACATCGCCGATGATGCTGTGCAGGTAGGAGCGCGCGGCCTCGGGCGTATCGGTCACGCCGCTGCGTTGCAGCGCCTCGTTGTTGGGGATCCACACCCCACCGCCCGAGCGCGCGGTCGAGCCGCCGTAGTGCGCGGCCTTCTCGATGAGCACCGCCCGCAGGCCCTGCTTGGCGGCAGTCAGCGCCGCGCTCATGCCGGCCGCGCCGCTGCCGACGACGACGACGTCGTACTCCTCGTCAAGCATGTGGAACAGGTTATAGTTTTTCTGCCGGATTCCGCTACAGCAACGTGCTCTTCCGGTGCCAGCAGACCTAGAACGTGTTTCACATCGGAGGGCATCGGGTGACTAGCGATGACTGAGGCCACTGCGTCGCACGAGAGCACGGCGTCCCATCAGAGCACGGCGTCCCATCAGAACACGGCGTCCCGATCGGACACGGCACGCGAGCGGCTCGGCGCCGAGCTGCGCGAGCTGCTGGACGTCGTCGTGCGCGCCGACGCGCCGGACGAGCTGCTCGCCGAGGCGGCCCTGCAGGTCGGCGGGCTGCGCTCGCGCCTGGCCGCGCTGGGCCAAGCGCCCGAGCAGATGCTCGACTTCAGCGCCATCCGGCGGGACATGAGCCTGGTCGGCGGCCACGCCCATCCGGTCGGCCCGCAGATCGACTTCGTCGCGACCGACCACGGTTCGCTCTGCACGACCACGATCGGGCCGGTGTTCGAGGGCGGACCGGGGTTGGTGCACGGCGGCATCCTCGCACTGCTGCTCGATCACGCCATGGGGCACGCGGCCGTCACCGCCGGGTACGCGGCGATGACCACCGAGCTGACCCTGCGGTTCCGCCGGCCGACCCGGCTCGAACGCCCACTGCAGGTGACGGCGCGGCTGGACCGCAAAGCCGGCCGGATGCTCTACCTGTCCGGTGAGATCGCGGTCGACGGGGCGACGAGCGTCGCGGCGAGTGGCGTCTTCGTGACGCTCACCGGCGCGAACGTCGCGAGCATCTTCGGCGCCGACCGGGGCTAGCGGTCGGCGGACCGGGTCAGTCGCCGCAACGCTGCCCGAAGCCGGGTCATCGGTGCCGGAGGCAGGGGCTCCGGCACCGATGACGTCCGGACGGCCGACAGTGCCTGCGGCCGTTCCCCCCGGGGCCGTCCCCGCGTGCCGCGCAGCCGCACCTGGTGGCGCGGCGGGGTCGGCGGGGCGACCTGAGACTTCGGTTCGCGGATCAGCGTCGGCGTGCGCGACCACTCGTTGCGCGCCTCGATCCGGGCGAGTTCCTCGGCGAACCAGGCCATGCTGGGCGGTCGCTGACCGGCCTCCTTGGCCAGCGCCCACAGCAGCAGGTCCGACAGCGCGTAAGGGACGTCGGCGCGGTCGACCGGGCGGGCCGGGTCGCGCAGGATCCGCAGGATGGTCTCCGCCGGCTTCTCACCCGCGTACGCGGCCATCGGGGGAGCGCCGGTCAGCATCTCGTACAAGGTGGACGCCAGCCCGTACACGTCGCTGGCCTCACCCGCGTCCTGACCGAGCAGCAGTTCCGGCGCGACGTGCTCGCCGGGGAAGTCGAAGAGTTCGGCCGTGGCGGGAATCGAGGAGCGCAGTCGGGCGACGCCGAAGTCGGCCAGCGCGGGCTCGCCGTACTCGGTGATCAGCACGTTCTCCGGACGGATGTCCCGGTGCAGGACGCCCGCGCGATGCGCCGTCTCGAGGGCACCCGCGAGCTTGACGGTCATCGCGACGGCCTCGCGCACGCTCGGCGGGTTGTCGCCGGCCAGGCGCTCCGCGAGGGAACCGGCGCACAGCTCCAGCACCAGCACCGGCCGGCCGTCGTCGGTGAAGAACGAGTCGTACATGGTGACGATGTTCGGGTGCGCGCTGAGCGTCGACAGCACGGCAGACTCGCGCGCGAAGGCTTCCAGCTCACGCGGCGTCACGTCCGCGACGTTGAGAACCTTGAGCGCGACCGAACGCCCGGTCGCCTTCTCCGTGGCACGGTGCACCGTTGAGTGCATCCCCCCCGACAGTGCTACGACGTCCGTATACCCCCCGAACACTTCACCGGTCAGCTCCCCGGTCTGGGCACTGGGCGTCACGACACCTCCTGTCGATTCGCTCTAACAATAACCCAACATCGGCAAATCAACATCATCTCGCCGCAGATTCGGACTCTTCCGGCAGATCATGCCGGACGGGCCGGACCGACCAGGACCGACGCGCCGGTGCGAGCGGGACGGACGACGGTCAGGAGTAGCGGATCTTGACCACGTCGCTCACGGGCAACGACTGGCAGGCGAGCACGAACCCCTCATCCAGGTCGTCCTGCTCGAGAATCTCGTTGTGCAGCATGGTGACTTCGCCCTCGGACACGATGCACGCGCACGCGCTGCACGCGCCCTGGCGGCAGGAGAACGGCGCCTTGAGGCCCCTGTCCAGCAGGAAGTCGAGCAGCTTGGTCTGCGCCGGCCACTCGAAGGTGTGGGTCTCGCCGTCCAGTTCGACCTGCAGCGAGGCGGTCCGGCCCTCGGCGTCGCCGACCGGCACGGCCGCGACGGCACTGGCCATAGAGAACGGGTTCTCGGCCAGGGACTGGAAGCGCTCGACGTGGATGCGCGCGGGTGGCACGCCCAGCTCGCGCAGCGAGTGCGAGACCGACTCCATGAACGGGCTCGGGCCGCAGACGAATGAGCTGTACGAGGTGAACGGCGCCGCGAACGCCTTGAGCTGCGCTCGGGTGGGCAGGCCCTGCAGCGATTCGAGCCAGTGGATCACGTGCAGCCGTTCGGGGTACCGCTCGGCGAGGGCGCGCAACTCGGCCGCGAAGATCACCGCGTCCTCGTGCTGGTTCGCGTAGACGAGCACGACCTTGCCGGTACCCGCGTGCAGCGCGGACTTGAGGATGGACATGATCGGCGTGATGCCGCTGCCGCCGGCGAAGAGCAGGAGATCCTCGTCGAGGGACTTCGGCGTGAACACCCCGGCCGGCACGAGGCATTCGACGGTCTGCCCGGGCGCCAGGTTGTCGTTGATCCAGTTGGAGCCGATCCCGTCCCGCACCCGCTTCACCGCGACCTTCAGCAGGCCCTCGTCCACGTGCGGTGAGCTGCACAGCGAATAGCACCGCGCCACCGGCCCGTCGGCGCCCGGGAGCTGCAGCGTGAGGAACTGCCCGGGCCGGTAGACGAACTCGTCCTCCGCGCCGGCGGGCAGGTCGAACACGACGGAGCAGGCGTCCTCGGTCTCCCGGACGATCTCGCGCACGCGCAACTGGTACCGAGCGGGCTCAGTCACCGGGCACCACCAGCTCACCGCTCGCAGCGGCGTCGGCGATGGATGCCTTCAGCCGCGGGCAGCCCAGGTACTGCGCGCTGAGCACGCCCTGCTCGACGGCGCCGGCGAACTCGGGGCAGCTCGCGGCCGGGTCGGTGCGCCACTGGACGCTGGTGTGCTTGGTGCTGTTCTTCTTCACCAGCACCTCGGTGCCGCAGGCCCGGCAGACGAGGGGCACCATGCCGACCTCGACGTACAGGCGCTTGTCGGCTGCGGTCTCCTGCTCACGAGCGGAGGCAGCCGACGTCCCGGCCGCCCAGCGCCGCGCCGGCGCGTCGGCGGGCATGGCTACCGGGCTCCGGCCTCGATGCTGTCGCCGGCCGCTTCGGCGTTCTTGCGCCGCTCGATGTTCTCGGCGACCTCCTGCTCCCACGCCTCCACCGCATGCGTGGTGTCGACCTCGAACTCGAAGCGTGCGGTCATGTCCTCGGTGACGTCGGCGACGTCCACGTAGAACTGCTCGTACCAGCGGCGCAGTTGGTAGACCGGGCCGTCCTCCTCGCAGAGCAACGGGTTCTCGATCCGGCTCTTGTTCTTCCAGATCTCGACGTCCTGCTCGAAGCCGACCTTGAAGCTCTT
>Ga0164242_10007005_pt1 | contig 12357 bp, 8 predicted proteins | sample OricomgcompostMG_FD_108783 | JGI IMG/M metagenome (GOLD analysis project Ga0164242, IMG submission 108783) | Miracle-Growth compost microbial communities from Emeryville, California, USA - Original compost - Miracle growth compost (MG) ... | reverse complement strand
GGGGGAGGGGGGGCGGGGGGGGGGGGGGGGGGGGGGGGGGGGGGGGGGGGGGGGGGGGGGGGGGGGGGGGGGTTTGGCTCACGCGATCGAGCTCCTCTTCGATCTCTTGTTGGGCCGCGGGGACTGGCCTCCAGATGATGTGCCTGCGCGATCCATCTAGACCACGCACACTCGTTGTGCACCGAGTTATCTAGACTCTTCTTGTCTGTGAAGTAGGAGTGTCCAAAGTCCCCATGAAATTGGGAACATCGGGGGCAAATGCGGGGGAGACCGTGAGACTCTGGACAAGCCCACTGGGCGATACCTAAGCAGTACACTAATGGTACACTAATGACCTGACATGTGGGTGGGACTGTCTCCCCGTACAAAGATGTGCTTATCTGTAGGGGCTTTTTTAACCCCACTAAATCCAGTATGGATACAAGTGCCATTATTGGCTTTATTCAAAGGCCACTAACTGAATCAGGAGATGAGATGCGATTATTGTATCGACACGGCCCACCTAATTGAAAAACTCGGTGAACGCGACGTTGAACGGAATGAAGTGTAGAAATGCCATTGGGACGTCGGCACAATCATCCAAGTCATACCTACCTAGAGAAGAGCCAATATCTATGTCTTCGGATGTCGGGATGGTGTTCATAAAACAGGAGTATATGAACTTCTGTGGGGGACGACCAGAAGGATTTGCGAGTACAAGAGGTTGAATTCTGTGTTAATTCCATGGTTCCTTCATTGAATGTGATTCTCAATCGTCGCGTCCCCCCCAAAAAGTCGAATCCTCCCCAATTCCACTGTTGGCTAACGTAATCGGGCAGACCCTACAGCATGTACTTGAAATGTGGATCATAGTCTCCTAAAGCAGGGTTGCGAACAATTGGGTGGCCAGCCCCGTCGGCCTCACGAAGTACCCGCTGTCGCTTTTTGTTGACAAGGTGCATTCCAGTGCTTAGGCTGAGGACAATGAGAAATGCGAAAACCGCAAAGCCGAGACATATAGAGAGACCCTTGATGTAGAGTGGCTGGGTGTCGGTGGTAAAAATCTGCCCAACAACCACCCCGGCTGTATTAGCTAGAGTCAACGCGATGCCAACCATGCTGGATCGTTTGTAGAAGCCGGAAACGTTATCCTGTAGCCACATCATGGAAAGGGCTGCGGCCGGGTAGAGGCCCATTGCAGTCACTACGTCTGTTAGCTGGAGTTTCACCAATCTACCCGTCTGGACTGGAGTAACTTAATGACTTACGAAAACATGCAAAGAAGCGGATCTTCACATTCTCGATAGACACTAGCAAAGCTAGTCCGATAATAAGCAAGAGGAGTGGGCCAGCCATGAATGGACCGCGCATGCCTAAACGGTCGGAGAAAAACGCCATGATCAAGAAGAAGGCGAGAGCCGTCAGGTAGATGGGAACCGTCATCAAGTTGGCCATGACAGACGTGTAGCCGAGGCCGTGGACTATGGCTGGGAGGAAGGTGGTGAAACCAAACTGTGTCAAGTTCACCGAGAACTGGTAGATGAAGAAGCAATAAAACTTGGGATCTGAAAAGACTTTGCAGACCTCGTACCACGAGAACTTCTCGTCGTACGCCCAGTGAGGGTCGTTATTGTATCGAGCCCTCATAATTCGTTTTTCCTCGGTTGTTAAGAACCACGCATTGACCGGCGTCGTAGGAAATATGAAGTAAAAGATAGGGACCAGGACAATGGTAAGGGCGGCCTCGAAGGAGAATAGCCATCTCCAGCCTTCAAAGCCATTGGGTCCATTAAGTTGGGTTAGGCCATAGGCCAAGAGGCCCCCAAAGGCGCTGGCCAAGCAACTGAAAGTGTAGAAGAGGGACATGCGCTTTCCTCGCTCGGACCTGTTAAAGACTAGGGCAAGATAGACTTCGCTCGCAGGAATCAGGCCGGCCTCGAAAAGACCCATAAGAAGGCGAGAGACGTAAAGTCCCTGGTAGTTCTTGATGAAAGCTGCCGTTTTTCGTTTTGTCAGCAGGGTCACTTCGCAGAGGGCGGAACATGGCCATGATCTCCCACATACCCATTCCCAGAGTGACAAGGCCCCAACATAACGAACAGGCTGAAATAAGAATTTTTGGTCCTACGCTCTTTACTAAGAGCGATACAGGAGCCTCGAAGGGGACATAGGTCGCATACCTGTGCAGTGTATCTGTTAGAAGGGAATGCATGGTGTCAATTAGGACGTAAGCTTTAATGGACCTACAACAACGTTGTCGCAGTGCCGAATTGGTTTCCAACAAGGCTAATGTCCTCAGGCATCCCGGCAATTTGAGCATTGCCCAAGTTGCTCCGGTCTAGAATAGCCATCATGTAGAAGAGGCCAAGGGGGATGACGGCAAAGAACTGGATCGAATATCAGCCCCCTTCCGCGGACATGTCTAGATCAAGACCAACAAGAAGGCAAAGGCGATACTCACGTCGAACTTGCGCAACATCCTCCTCTCTGCCTTGCGGTCAAAGACTTCAATGGTGCTCCCGAGCTCATTGTCACCAAGATGCGGCTCCTCACTCGTGATCTCTTTGTTCATGGTATCGTTGGAGTCAGACTCGGGGAGGCACGGCCCCATTTCGTGTACTGTAGTCATACTGGCCGGAATCGGAGCCAAAGTATACCTGATATAAACGGTGGAGTTGCAAAGTAAAGTTGCCAAGCTAAATAAATGGTTGAGAGTGGACCGAACCGAATGTCATGTCCCTAGGAGCCCCCATATACTTGATTTGGTTGTTCTCCATTTCAGACTGTGATGGTTTCTTAAGGGTAGACTAAGAGCTAATCGTCCAATAGCCACTTGTATCGAGAGGAGTGCGGCATTAATGGCAGCCGAGCCGAGAGGTAGTCGCCGAGTAGGACGTAATAGTCCAATCTGGCGGGTGTGATTGTGGACCTCCAATCCCCGCAAATTTAGGCCGAGGCACTAGACCTTCCAATTACTCGAGTCATCAGAGTCACTCCTACATAACTTCCCCCTTGACTTGGCTTTACTGGCTTATCCAGTAGAAGATAGCTTATCGACCCCGCGTTGATGTTACGACTTAGCATGTGGAGCAAAGAATTCGCACCGCAGATCTCGGCTGCGGAAGCCGTAGGGCCAACCGCAGCTCGGCCGCTAGCTTGACTTGCCGACCTTGTTCGGCAGCCACTTCGTCAGGCCGATATCTTTCGGGTCAAGCTACCATACAATGTGCTAGACAGTGCCTGGCTATTAAGAAGCCTAACCTTCAACTCAACGGCTCGAAGTTGATACAGTACAGTCAACTCTTCCCGCCGATCCGATCGATCGAACCGGATCTCGCAGTCTCCAAGATGCCAACCGCCGTGCAGGATATCACCACCGCCCAGAGCCCCGGAGGAGTCTTGATTGCTATCGACCGGGGAGGCACTTTTACAGACGCCTGGGCGCAAATTCCTGGACGTGAGGAGCATGTTATCCTCAAAGTACTCTCCGAATCTCCCGACGAGTATAGCGACGCACCAACGGAATGCATCCGACAGATACTGGAGATTGCCACCGGGGCGCCAATCGCCCGAGGCACTCCTTTGGATCTGGAATGTGTCGAGTCCATCCGCATGGGCACAACCGTTGCTACCAACGCACTCCTTGAACGCAAGGGCGAACGGGTAGCTTACATCACCACAAAAGGCTTCCGGGATGCGTTGAAGATTGGAAACCAGGCGCGGCCAGACATATTTGACTTGTCTGTACAGCGTCTTGACAAGTTGTACGAGACTGTTCTCGAGATCGATGAGCGAGTGACCATCGAGGCCTGGGCCGAGGATCCAGAGCCACAGTCCATCGACATTAGTGCGGATCCAGATCTGCGTGAAGGACTCACTGGGGATGCAGTGAGAATAATCAAGGCTCCAGATCTGGACGCCGTCAGAAGAGACCTTCTTGACCTCTGGAACAAGGGGTTTCGCCATGTTGCCGTCGCCCTCATGCATTCTTATACCTTCCCGAATCACGAGAACGTCATCGCGGATCTTGCCGAGGACATGGGATTCCAGGTCGCCGCATCCGCTAGGATCTTGTCCATGGCGAAATTGGTCCCTCGCAGTCAGTCGGCCGTCGCCGATGCGTATCTGTCGCCTGTCACGGCGCGCTATCTCGCGAGTTTCCGAAAGGGTTTCAAGGGCCTTCTCGAGGACAAAAACGGCAAGAAGCTATTCTTGAACCAGTCGGACGGTGGTCTGGTCAACTTCAAAAGCTTTGCAGGTTTGCGCGGCGTTCTGAGTGGTCCAGCTGGCGGCGTCGTCGGCGTCTCCAAGACTTGTTATCATGCCGACGATGCAACCCCGGTGCTCGGATTTGACAGTAAGTTTTAACAAGCCACCCCATTTAATACCCCAGGAGCGAAAATAACAAAAATAACAAAACAAAGTGGGTGGTACTAGTACGGATGTTGCCCGTTACTCAGGCGAGTTGGAACATGTCTTCGAGAGCACTATCGCAGAAATTTCAATCCAGACTCCCCAGCTCGACATCAATACCGTTGCAGCTGGTGGTGGGTCTATCCTGTCCTGGGAGAACGGGCTCTTCAAGGTTGGCCCGGTGAGCGCCGGCGCGAATCCCGGACCAGCTTGCTACGGAAAAGGAGGGCCACTCACCGTCACGGATGCCAACCTCTTCTTGGGCCGCATTATTAAAGAGTCTTTTCCTAGGCCTCTTGACGCAGACGTCGTCAGGCAGAAGTTCCTAGAACTGACGGCAGTTGTGAACGCGGAAAAGGACGGTGCCATCGGCCTCACACCCGAGGAGGTTGCCTGTGGTTTCTTGTCCATCGCCAACGCCACCATGACACGGCCGATCCGGACTTTGAGCGAAGGACGTGGGTACGAGACAGCTAACCACAACTTAGCTTGTTTTGGGGGTGCTGGTGGTCAGCACGCCGTTTTCGTGGCTAGGGATCTCGGTATTCGACGGGCCCTGATTCCTCGATACTCCAGTATTCTCTCTGCGTACGGGATGGCACTTGCTGACGTCACCGTGGAGAACCAAGAGCCGGAGTCTTTGATCTTTGGACCCGAAATTTTCCCGAGACTAGAAGCTCGATTCAAGAAGCTCTGTGAGCAGGGAAGCCTTGGTCTTGCTGGCCAGGGATTTGGCGCCCAGGATATTGAGCATGAGATGTATCTCAACATGCGATACCGTGGAAGTGACACAACCTTGATGATTCGCCGGCCAGAGTCTGTGTCCGACTTTGGAGGCGCTTTTACCGTCCGCCACGAGCAAGAGTTCGGTTTCTTTCAGGAACGTGACATTCTAATCGACGACATCCGCGTCCGCAGCGTTGCCAAATCTAGCGGCGTGGCCACCTCAAACCCGTTTGCTGAACTTGAGGTGCTCAAATCGTCTGCTCAACCAGAATTCAGCGAGCAGTTCATTACCAAGGTTTACTTTGAGAACGAGGCCTGGCTTGACACGCCCGTCTACGATCTTACCCGACTGCCCGTTGGCTCTAGGATCCACGGTCCGGCGATGATTATTGATAAGACTCAGACAATTGTAGTTGATAGTAGGAGCGAGGGCATCAAGCTCCGCGAGCATATCATCCTCGACATCTTGGATAATACCCAGAAGCCCGCCAATACCGACGCTATCGATCCCATTCTCCTCAGTGTTTTCAGCCATCGGTTGATGAGTGTTGCTGAGCAAATGGGCAATGCTATGCAGAAGACGTCTATCTCGGTCAACATCAAGGAACGTCTCGACTATTCATGTGCTGTTTTCAGTGCCAAGGGGGGGCTTGTCGCCAACGCACCGCACATCCCAGGCCACCTCGGATCCATGGCCTCCGCTGTCGCTTATCAAGCCCAACGCTACAAGCCCGGCGAGCTCAGGCCTGGCGATGTCATCTTAAGCAATCATCCAGTTGCTGGAGGGACTCACCTTCCTGATATTACCTGCATCACTCCAGTCTTTGACGACGAAGCCAACCCGAGCAAGATCCTCTTTTTCGTGGGAAACCGCGGCCACCACGCCGACATTGGTGGAATCATCCCTGGATCGATGCCGCCCAACTCGACCGAGTTGTGGCAGGAGGGTGCTTCATTCGAGTCTTTCAAGATGATAAACGAGGGTGTCTTCGACGAAGAGGGACTGATTGATATCTTATACAACATCCCAGCCACCTACCCGGGTTGCAGCGGCACCCGCACCCTCAAAGACAATATTGCCGACCTCAAAGCAGCTGTTGCATCCAATCAGAGGGGCATCCAGCTTATCAGCTCTCTTGTCAAGGAGTATACCTGGCCAGTTGTCGAATTCTACATGAATGCTATCCAGGACAATGCCGCCCAGTCAGTTCGGGAACTGCTCAAGGTCTTTTCTGAGCGCTTCGAGGGAGCTGCTTTGGAGGCTGTTGACTACACAGACGACGGTACGCCCCTCGTTATCCGGATATCCATCGACGGCAAGACTGGTGAGGCTGTTTTTGACTTTACGGGAACTGGACCTGAGCATCACGGTAATCTCAACTGCCCCCCTGCGTGCATGTACTCTGCAATTCTAGTAAGACCCACCTGCTCGCTTCCGAAAACACTTCACATCTTCTAACTACCTGGTATAGTACTGCCTTCGATGCATGATATCATCAGACATCCCATTAAACCAAGGCTGTTTACAACCAATCAAGATCGTCTGCCCGCCGGGCACCCTCCTCACTCCATCTTTCACAGCTGCCACAGTCGGGTCAACCGGCGAGACAACCAACCGCGTCATCGACCTCATTTTCAAAGCATTTCACACCGCCGCCGCAAGCCAGGGCACATGCAACAACGTGACCTTCGGCTATGGAGGCAAGGACCCACAGACGGGCGAGATCGTGAAGGGTTTCGGCTACTACGAGACAATCGCGGGCGGAGCCGGTGCCGGAGCCAACTGGGACGGCGAGAGCGGGGTCCACACCGGCGTTACCAATACCCGTATCGGTGACCCAGAGATCTTCGAAAAGAGATACCCGATCATACTACATGAGTTCTCCATCCGGCAGGGTAGTGGCGGCGCGGGGCTACACCCTGGTGGTGATGGCTGTGTCCGCGACATTGAGTTCCGAATCCCCGTTCAGGTGTCCATCCTCTCAGAGAGACGGGTCAACGCGCCATACGGCCTGGCCGGGGGATGTGAGGGAAAGCGCGGGGAAAATGTCTGGGTCAGGCGTGATCAGGCTACCGGGGAGATTCGGAGGGTCGGTATGAGTGGGAAGTCTACGGCTAATATGAATGCGGGTGATCACTTTATCATCTATACCCCGGGCGGAGGTGGTTATGGTCGGGATCCCAATATGAAGGAGCCAAAGAAGCCCAAGGGAGAGTTCAAGGTGCACGAGAAGTTCATTCGGAAGCCGGCTTTGTTTAGAGTCAATGGCAGTGTCTCGAACCGGCAAGCTATGGCGACTTCTAATTAACAGGTAGTGTATGTACTTTTTTTGGTATCGAATTGGGATTGGATTGCTAGAATAGACCTCCAGAACTCAATATGTATCTATCTGCTCTCAAGTCGGACCAAAGAGGATCGATAGTACCCCCGGGAACACGGCTCAGCAGGATATAGTATACATCATCGTGTTCAGCGCAATAGTGAACTTTGGACATCTCAAAGCTCCAGGTCCGCTCAGGCTCATGGAGCCATGCCAACGTGACGTGCTCTCTTGTCGCCTCCGGTACATCCAAAATCCTTACCTTGCAGAAGGCTTCACCGAGGCTCAATGCAGCAGTTACTCCACAGAATAGTAGACTAATTCGATGTCGCTCGTATCTGTAATCGGTCGGTTTTCTAGTCGAGGAGATGACGCATTGGAGACGAGGTAGGGGCCACCGTTCCCAGATGCCCGCGTACACTTCGAGAGCCAAACATTTTGAGAGAAGAATCCCGTTGCTGATGAGCCAGGAATTCTCACGTATCTCTCTAATTGACTTTCTGACAGGATGGTAGGCACAGTTAGCGATGAGTGACTACTTGTTCACAGTTAGTATTACCTCGGTAACCGATTGAGTATAGGACACTTGGTGATCTGGGATGCGACAAGGAAAACACACCGGTAGTACTGACATCAGCCAGCAGATTCGAACCGCAGGGAACGCTGCCAACGGGTGTCTCTCGTTCTGGCGGAGGTCGTGTGGAGCCAGGGCAGCCGCAAGCGGTTGAGCATGCGATCTTGATACCGCGCGCGTATTCCAAGAAGGTAACGGAATCGGAGCAGACTTCCCCGTTGACACGAGCGGCCGAGTTGCATGATGGTTCGACGGAGAACCACTCATCGGTTGAGAACGTCCAGTTGGCCCAGGAGTTCACGGTAAGTTTAGCTTCAGGTTAGCCTAAAACACCATCGCCGAGCCGGAAAAAAATGGATAGTTATCAACAGCTGACCTCGCTGACAAGGGACAAAGCGTCATGTTCAACTTTTTAATACGCTTTTCTTACCGATCAGCTTAATGGTATGGGCGGGAGGGATGGAAGATCAGTGCGAGCGCAGCGAAGTGTTGATACATCGACGGGGCACAAACCACCAAGATCGCCGCACATCAACCTGGTACATGATGTGTTATGTAAATGACAGATGAGAAGAAATACGTCAGGATTGGCGTATATAAACTATTGAGATGGTGAGTGCCGCTACCTTTTTGCTGTCTACCGTAAATGTCTCCTGTGATCAAGATGGAGGATAAAAGCATAGCACGTTGCAGTGGGAAGAAGTAAACGGAAGAAGAGCTGTCGGAAAAAGATAAGTGTCAGAATGTGAGCCACGATAGAAGAGTTTATGACTGGCCGGTTCATCTGCAGGAGCACGACTAACTGAACTGGCCTCACCGAAATGGGACGACTATCTAGCTTTTCCAATCGGTAGTTGTACAACTTCCTCGTCTCCGATCCAACACCAGGCTCGCGAGCCCCGCGCCACGTGCTTGAATGCCGGGGTGGTTGGGAAAGTGCCCTAGGGAAGTTAGAGTATTCAGCTGCAAGGCAGGCCTGGCGGGTCGCGGGGTGTTGACTTGCGAGTCACAGGTAGCGCTGTTAATTAAAAGAGTATGGTGAAGAGCTTTAGGGCAACAAGTGCTCAAAGCCGTCGTCAGAGATACAGTGGCACTAGAGATAAAGACCTAGATAGTTGCAATACTCGAACAGAGGATGAAGAAGATTCAATCACCAGATCAGAGAGCCAAGGAGGTAAATGTTCTAGGTCAAAATCGTACACGCTGAATGGTAAGCGAGACAAACTAGCTCAAACAGCATTCATGTATATCTCTATGTATCTCTACGATAGAGCTATCTCCGAGGGTCTATGACTTAGTCACGACCTCAGTCTTAATAGAGTTTGAATAGAGAGTTAAGGTTATCATAGGCAGTACCCGCAAAAGCGACGCTATTGGCTAATCCAAAGGAACATGTATTACTTAGACGTGTATTTGTTAAGGTAGTAATCAAAAAGCGTCCTCCCTACCCATTTTTCGTCCCTATCCCGTCTATTTCAATTTCATTCCTAGGTTCAAATATAGCTCAGTCGGCCAGTCTGAAAGACCTTCCTATTGAAGTAATACAGCAGATTATACACCAACTCCTAGACTACTCCTCGCTACTATCGTTTGTCACGGGTGCTAATGGTATCGAAGCAGTGTACAACGCGTGACGCTCCTCGACTCTAGCTATAGTACTTGAACAAGTGCTTAGTACACCCTCTTCTACGAAGATTCTCTCTACTTGTTTTAACTGAACGATTTACAAGCACGCGAACTACTAGAAATGCTCCGAATACAAGCTTCTCCTATCCAGCCGTTTCTCGTGACTAAGGTAATAAATCTAAGCCTTTGCCAGCTGCTCGGTAGACATGAAATGCGACCCACCAGCACATCGGTAACCTTCGTTCTGCTTGATCCAGTTAAATCCGGCCGGACAGACCCCCATAATCTCTAGCTTCTTGCGCATCTCCGCCTCCCGCTTCCGCCTCGACTCCTCCTCCAGAAGCCGCTTGACGATCTTGTCTCTGGCCGCGCCGCTTTCCTTCCGACTGGCCTCGACCAGGCGCATGTGCTCTTTTTCCCTTTCCTCCTCGGCCTCGCGATCCCGTTGGAGCTGTTCCCAGACTTCATCTCTTACCCCGGCATCTCGTCTGGCTGCATGTCTCAAATCAAGGCTATCCTGTGGTCCGTTGGGATACTCTGTAAGGTCGTAGCCTTGATGTTCGTCATCCACCAGCGCTGACTCGACAATTGGGTCTTGTTGTAGTGGTTGAGTCTCTAGGGTCGCTGACATGTTCTGCATTTCCCGGGCGAACTGCTCAATATCCAGTGGCAGAGGCACGTGGACATCTTGCATCCCACGGGGTGTGCACTCGATCTTCGTAGCTCGACTCCCGCGTTCTTCCGCCATGACCCAGAGCTGGTCTACAATAACTTCCCCGCGCAGTGTTACGAAGCCGCTAGAAAGCTCAGCCTTTGCCTTGATTGCCTGGTTAAACATTTCCTGTGCGAGCGTCTTTACATCTCGAGCATTTGCCCAGCCGTCTTGCGTGGTTAGAATAGAAAATAGGCCCAGAATCGACGTCTTGAAGGATGTTGTGGGTGTTTCCAGGACGGACAAGTCTAGGTCCACACGCCGTGATTTAAGGAAGGACTTCCGATTTTGGAGCAATTGGAGCAGTAGAGCAACACATTCGTTTGGCACCAGGGCGCGGAAGTTGATTACTTCGGGGAATCGAGACGTCAGACCAGGGTTCACAGACATCAGATTGTTGATGTGCGCCTCATATCCGGCTAAGATAATGATTAATTTCTTGTGATACCGGTCCTTGGTCACACAGTCAACCACCTCGTCCATCGCCTCCTTGGCAAAGTGGCCCTCGGTCAGACGATACGCCTCGTCGACGAAGAGGACCTTACCGAGGGCTTTGTCCAGGAGTTGCTGCACCTTCGGGCCAGTCTGACCCACGTATTGACCCACCAGATCAGTCGCCGAGCAGTCCACCACCTCGGCAGTGGCTAGGAATCCCATGTCGTAGAATACCTTGCCCATCTTCTTAGCTGTGGTCGTCTTTCCCGTGCCCGGGGGCCCGCGGAACAGGAAATTGAACGGGATACTTTCCTTGGGGTCCATCTCGAGTGTTTTCATCGTCCGCACCGTCTCTTGGTAACCCTCGAGTAGCTTCACAATCTGGTCGCAGCCGACTGTGCCTTCGAACAGCTTCCTGACGTTCGTCTCCGCCCGGTCGGCGCGGTCGAAGTCTTCGTCAAAGTCTTGGGCCTGGAGAAGATTGTCGCGTGTTGCCTTCCCTTTTGACTGTCGCGTCTGATGACGAGCCTTTGCGGTTGCGAGAATGATGTCGATCTCGCCAGCGTTGCCAAAATTGGGCCGGTTGCGAGCCCTGTGGAGCATATCTACCGCAACTGCCTTGGCTTGGTCAGTGACTCGGTATGCCTGCTGTTTCAGCTTGAGGTCCAGAATATTGCTGAGTTCGTCGTTGGTGAAGTCCTCGAACGTAAAGGCGGTGGCCATGGGGAAGCGGCGGCTAAGGCCAGGGTTGACATTCTGGAACATGGTCTCCATCTGGTTTTGGTATCCGAGTAGGAGAACGCACCGATCGTCCCCTGGAACGCTCTGTACTTCGGCCACTATTGTGTCGATGACGGCTGTCTTGTACGGATCGGATGTAGATTGATTACCATCGCCTCCGTAGAGCCCGTAGGCCTCGTCAATGACAAGGACTTTGCCGACTGACGCGGCTAGGATTCCTTTGGTCTGCTGCTCTGATTGTCCCAAGGCAGCCCCCACGAAGTCCGCGGGACTTTTTACTACCACTAAGATGAAGTTAGTATAGCTGGTAAATTATGGATACCTCCCGAAAGATATACGGGGGAACCAATTGCCCAGGAGCATCAACTCGGTTGCTATAATAGTATTGTATGCACTTGCCTTCTCCTTTGGACAGTAGCCCGAGTGTAACCAATATCTCCCCGTACAACTTTGCAACTGTAGTCTTCCCTGTGCCCGGGTTGCCAACAAATACCTTGTTGAGGGAGTATTCAATAGGAGGTTGCTCATCCAACTCCCTTTGATAGTTCTGCTGGATGCTATCAACTAACGACTTCACCGCAATTTTAACTGTCTCGAGCCCAAACAATTGCTGCAACTTGCGCCACGCAACGCAATTCTCAAGAGCTTCTGCTGGTTCCGGCCCAATCAGGTCCTCTCCGGTGAACAAGAAGTCGCTCGGGTTCACACCCGAAAGGCGCTCGCGCTGCAACCGATCCGCCTGCCGCCTAGAGATCTTGGCGAGCGCGTTCTCTACGGCCCTGGCGTTGCCGAACCCATCTCCGGAGCGTCCTCGGCCAATCCGTCGGGCG
>Ga0164242_10007004_pt1 | contig 12358 bp, 8 predicted proteins | sample OricomgcompostMG_FD_108783 | JGI IMG/M metagenome (GOLD analysis project Ga0164242, IMG submission 108783) | Miracle-Growth compost microbial communities from Emeryville, California, USA - Original compost - Miracle growth compost (MG) ... | reverse complement strand
CTGCGCGCGGGTGAGTGGCGTGCCGAAGTACTCGCACACGAGCACCGGCGTGAGGATGAACGTGGTCTGCGCCCACCAGAACGTCTCGGGGTTCAGCGCGCTGTACGGGCGCCCCAACTTGTCGACGCCCTTGATCGTCAGGTGGTAGTCGCGCACCTCGCGCGCGGTCTGGTGCGCTCGGTCGCCGTCGTAGATCACCCCGCAGATCGGGTACGCCGACCGGAACAGGCGATGCCACCGCTCGTCGAAGAACCGCGAATGCGCCTCGACGCCGGCGCCCAGTTGCGGGTGCATGTTCTGCATCGACCCGGCCCACAGCGCCAGGATCAGCCCGCGCCAGTCGCCGAAGTAGCGCCACAGCAGCGAGTCCGGGCCCAGCGGTTGCGGCGGCGCGGTCTGCTCGTCGAGTTGAGGACGCATGTCGTCAACGCTACGTGTTGAGGACGGACGTCGTCAAACGAGCGCGGGTGCGGCAGAATCGGCGCCATGACCTCCCGCCCCGCCCGCAGCTGGGCCGGGACGACCCTGGCCGACCGGCAGGCCGAACGCCGCAACACGCTGCTGGACGTCGGTCTGGAACTGCTCGGCACGCAGGGCAGCGCGGCCGTGACCGTCCGCTCGGTGTGCCGGCTGGCCAAGCTGACCGACCGCTACTTCTACGAGAACTTCGCCGACCGCGAGGCGCTGCTGCTGGCCGTCTACGACCGCGTCGCGACCGAGGCCAGCGAGGCGCTGCTCGCCGCCGTCGCGGACGCCCCGGCCGAGCTGACCGCGCGGTCACGGGCCGCGGTCGAGGCGTTCCTCGGCGTGCTCACCGACGACCCGCGCAAGGGCCGCGTGCTGCTGCTCGAGCCGTTGACCGACGCGACGCTCGGCATGCGCGGCGTGGCGCTGTCGCCGATGTTCGCCGAACTGGTCCGCGCGCAGCTCGGCCCGAAGGGCGGCAACGCGCACGGCGCGCGGCTGACCGCGACCGCGATCATCGGCGCGCTCGCCAACCTGTTCATCCGCTGGTTGGACGGCACGCTGGACGTCGACCGCGCCGAGCTCACCGAGTACTGCGTGCGGCTGTTGGTCACGGCGACCGATCTGGCCCGGTAGACTGGACCCAGCCGACGGGCACCAATGCCCGCGATCTCGGCTTCATCACGACGCGGTTCCCGCGTCGGGCTCGTGCCAGACACCGCGCTGACAACCGTGCGGACCTACGGGACGTGCCACTTGTCCCGTAAGGATTTCCTTGACCCGCAGCTCTGCGCGCGGTTCCGCCGCGCCGTTCCGTTCCGCCCGTCCGAACCACTCCACGCCCCGCCCGAACCGCAGTCGGCAGCGCGCCCCGCGCCCGGCCGCGCGATCGATCTGGGACGATCTGCCCGTGCAGGTCGTCGCGACCGAGAACCTGCCCAGCTTCGCCGAGCTCGGCCTGCCGCCGGCATTCGTGAAAGCCTTGTCCGCAAAGGGGATTCGCGAGCCGTTCCCGATCCAGGCCGCGACGATTCCGGAGGCGATGACCGGTCGCGACCTGCTCGGCCGCGCCGCGACCGGATCCGGCAAGACGCTCGCGTTCGGGCTGCCGCTGCTCGCGCGCCTGGACGAAAGCGGCACCGCGAACGGCATCGCGCGGCCGCGCCGCAACCGTCCGCGCGGCCTGGTGCTCGTGCCCACCCGCGAGCTCGCGATGCAGGTGACCGACGCGATCTCCCCGCTCGCCCAGTCGCGCGGCCTGTCCGTCCGGCTGGTCGCCGGCGGGTTGCCGATCGGCAAGCAGATCGCGGCGCTGGACTCCGGCGTCGACGTGCTCGTCGCCACGCCCGGCCGCCTCGAGGACCTCATCGCGCGCGGCTCGTGCCGCCTGGACGCGGTCGAGATCACCGTGCTGGACGAGGCCGATCACATGGCCGACCTGGGCTTCCTGCCAGTCGTGCGCCGGCTGCTCGACCAGACCCCGTCCGGCGGGCAGCGGCTGCTGTTCTCGGCGACGCTCGACGGCGATGTCGCCACGCTGGTCGAGCGCTATCTGACGAACCCGGCCGTGCACGCGCTCAGCGTTGCCGAGGCGTCCGTCGACACGATGACGCACCACGTGTTCCGCGTGCCGCACGAGGCCAAGTTCGACCTGGTCGCGACGATCGCCGCGCGCGAGGGACGCACGATCTGCTTCGTGCGCACCAAGCACGGCGCCGACCGCGTCGCGCGCAACCTCGGTCGCGTCGGTGTGGCCGCCGCGCCGCTGCACGGCGGACGCACCCAGGCGCAGCGCACCAAGGCGTTGACCGCGTTCAAGGACGGGTCCGTGCCCGTGCTTGTCGCGACCGACGTCGCCGCGCGCGGCATCCACGTCGACGACGTCTCGCTCGTGCTGCACGTCGACCCGCCGGCCGACCCGAAGGACTACCTGCACCGGTCCGGTCGCACCGCACGTGCCGGCGAGAGCGGCGTCGTCGTGCTGCTGACGACGCCGGCCGAGGAGTCCGACGTGCGCAAGATGCTCGGCGCCGCGGGCGTGCAGCCGCAGCAGCGCGAGGCGCGAGCGGGCGACGCGGACGTCGCCGCGATCACCGGTGCGCGCACGCCCAGCGGCGTGGCGCTCGAGCGGCCGCGCCCGCAGCGCAGCCAGCCGAAGCAGTCCCAGCCGTCAGCGCGGCGCGGTCAGCCGTCCGGCAACCGTCCGCGCCGCCCGCGCGGGCACCGGTAACCGCCGCTACCGAGCGGCGCCGCGGCGCAGGACCGCGGCGGTCGGCACGAGGATCGCGGCCGCGGTGAGCCCGACGACGGCCGCGCCGAGTCCGGTCAACGCGGGCGCGGGCAGGTAGGGATGCCAGTCGCCGGTGAGCGCGCGCGTCACCGCGATCAGCGCCGCGGCGCCGCTGCCCACACCGAACACGACACCCATCGCGGCGATCGCGGCCGTCTGCCAGCCGGCCATCGCGAGCAGTTGCCGCGAGTCCGCACCCACCCGGTCGAGCAGCAGCAGCGACTCGCGTCGCTCGAGCGTCGCGCACACCAACGTGTTGACGAGCGAGACTGCCGCAAGCAGGCCGATGAACAGGACGATCATCGTGTTCAGGTAGTTGTCCTGCTCGTCCAGCCGCTTCGCCGCGGCGTTCGCCTTGCCCTGGGACTGAATCGTCAGCCCGGGATAGCTCGCGTGCAGCGACGACAGCGCTCCGGTCCGTCCGGCGACGAGTACCTGGTCCAGCGTCGGTGAGCCGAGGTGCCCACCACCGGCCGCGGCGAGCGGGATCACCGCGTCGCCGAATCCCATTCCGTGCCGGTAGACCGCGACCAGCCGGGCGGCGTACGGCGTGCCGTCCGCGAGGTACGTGTGCAGGATCGTGCCCACCTTCGTGGACCCGGCCTCCAGCCGGCTCAGCGCGATCTGTCCTGGCCGGATCCGGTCCAGCCGTCCGGACACCACGTCGAGCTTCAGCACGCCCGCGATGTCCCCGCCGGTCAGGGCCGCGGCCCCGACCGCCTCGCCGCCGCCCTGCGGGACGAACACGGTCGTGGACGCGACGCCGAGCGCGCCGCGGACTCCGAGCGCCCGCTGCGCGGCCGTGACGACGGACGGCTGCACGCCGCCGGGTGCGGTGAGCACGACGTCGGCGGTCATCCGCTGCGCGGTCTGCGTCTCGTCGGCGTGCAGCGCGGTCGCGTTGACGAGGTACACCGTGCCCAGGAAGCCGACGCTGAGCGCGACCGCCACGACCGCGGACGCGATACGTCCCGGGCGGCGCTGGATGTCCGCGAGCGCCAGCCGGGCGCCCGGGCCGCCGAACAGCCGCAGCGGCGCGCGCAGCACCAGCTCGGCCAGCCGGACCAGAACCGGACCGAGCAGCGCGACCGCGGCAACCAGGCACAGCAGGGTCATCAGGGCGAGATTCATCTGGTCGGTCGGGTTCGTCGCCTCGTTGAAGGTGAGCAGCGACAGCGTTATGCCGCCGCCCAGTCCGGCGATCCCGAGCAGCAGCCGGATCACGCTGGGCCGCGTGCGGTCGACGGCCGTCTCGCGCAGCGCGAGCGCCGGATCGGTGCGGCCGGCGCGCCAGCCCGCCACGAAGCCGGACAGCTGCGCCACCACCAAACCCGCGCCGCACACGATCGGCACCAGCCAGCCGGCCGACCAGGCGGACGTGCCCGCGGGCATCAGCCCGTGCCGAGCCATGCCGGCCACCGCGACGCGGGCCAGGCCGACGCCCAGCGGGTAGCCGAGCAGCCCGCCGACGACACCCAGGACCGCCAGCTCAGCGGCCAGCCCGCGCCGCAGCTGACCGGGTGTCGCGCCGACGGCGCGCAGCAGCGCGAAGTTGCGCCGCCGTCCGGCCACCGACAGGCCGACGGCGCCGGCCACCACGAACAGCGAGATCACCACGAGCGGGATGCCCGCGCCGAGAGCGAAGTCGCTCATGTTCTGCTTGTCGCCCGTGCTGGCCACGTCCTCGGCCCGTCCGCGCTGAGCACCAGTGAGCACGCTGAAGCCGGGGCCGGCTACTTGCTTGATCCGCGCGGCGACCGCGTCGGTTTCGCCCGCCGCGGCGAAGACTCCCAGCAGGTCGGCGGCACCCGATCGTCCGGCGAGCTGCGCGGCGCGTTGATCGGTGAGGAAAGCCTGGCCGGGACCGGCGGTCAATCCCGTGACGGTGAACGGTCCGCTGTCGCGGCCGGTCAGGACGATCCGGTCGCCGGCACGCATCCCGAGGCGCGTCGCGGTTGCCGCCGGCAGCGCGATCTCGTCCGTTGCGCGCGGTACGCGCCCCGAGGTGAGCCGGTCCGGGGTCAGCGCGGCGCTGCTCCAGCCGTGCGCGGTCAGCGTGGCAGCGACGCGTGTGCCGCCGGCTGCCCGGACGGAGACGGGCACCGACACGTCCGCGACGACGCGGGTCACCCCCGGGATCGTGCGGAGCCGCCCGGCCAGCGTGTCGGGCACCGGCCGGAACGCGGTGAGCGGCAGCGACTCCGCAGTGTCCCCGTGGCCGAAGTGGACGTGCTGGTCGCCGATGACTACAACCGGCGCCGCGGCCAGCCGGCGCACCGGTGTGTGCATGGTGACCGCCGTACCGATCATGCTGCCGACGACGGTGGCCATCGCCGCCGCCGCAACGAGGGTGACCAGGATCCCGGCGGCGGCGGATGGGGAACGGCGCAGCGACGCCCAGAGCTGACGCATCACCGCTGTTCCGTTCCGAGCCGGTGCAGCCAGCTCTCCAGTTCGGCCGCGTCCGGGCGGACGAGCTCGGTCACGACGCGGCCGGCGTGCAGCAGCAGCGCACGGTCCGCCCAGCTGGCGAGCGTCGGTTCGTGCGTCACCACGACGACGGTCTGGCCGAGCTCGTCGACGGCCCAGCGCAGCAGTGAGCGCACCTCGGCGGACGTGTGCGGATCGAGCGCGGCTGTCGGCTCGTCGGCGAACACCACGTCCGGCGCGGTGATCAACGCGCGGGCGATGGCGACGCGCTGCTGCTGGCCGCCGGACAGCGTGTGCGGCAGGCGGCGCAGTAGCGCGCCGACGCCGACCCGCTCGGCCAGCCCGGCGACGACGGCGCGATCGACGCGGCGGTGATCCAGCCGTAGCGGCAGGGCGATGTTCTCGGCCACGGTCAGCGTCGGAACCAGGTTGAGCGACTGGAACACGAAGCCGACCTGGCGGCGGCGCAGCTTCGACAGCGCCCGCCGGTTGAGCTTGGTCAACTCGGTGCCGCCGAGCCGGATCCGTCCCGACGACGCACGGTCCAGGCCGGCGGCGCACTGCAGCAGCGTCGACTTGCCCGAGCCGGACAAGCCCATTACCGCGGTCAGGCTGGCGCGGGGGAAGGCCGCGCTGATCCCGTCCAGGGCCGGGACGCCGCGGCGGGAGTAGCGCTTGGTCACGTCGACCAGCTCGACGGCGGGGCCGGTTTCGGCATCGGATGGTTCTGCGGCGGGCAGGGCGGCGGGACTCGTGGGCAACGTCGTCGTCATGCTTCGAGCCTGGCGGCGCGGGCCGTCCCGGACGAGGGAGATGCCTCCCCGATCCGTGGTGAGGAAAACCCCACCATGATCGATCGCGCCGGGGGCGGCCGGGCACGCGCGTGGTCGGACGGCCCCCGTTCGCCCCGTACGATTGGGGGCCGAACAAGCCGAATCAGGAATGGGGTTGCCGCGTGGCACTCGAGAGGCGCGACGACCTGCGCAATGTGGCGATCATCGCCCACGTCGACCATGGCAAGACAACACTCGTGGACGCGATGCTCTGGCAGTCCGGGGCGTTCACCGCGCACCAGGCCGACACCGGTGACGTCGCCGAGCGGGTGATGGACTCGAACGACCTCGAGCGCGAGAAGGGCATCACGATCCTCGCGAAGAACACCGCGGTCGAGCACGTCACCGCGGACGGCAAGCGCGTCACAATCAACATCATCGACACGCCCGGGCACGCCGACTTCGGCGGCGAGGTCGAGCGCGGACTGTCGATGGTGGACGGTGTCGTGCTGCTGGTCGACGCGTCCGAAGGGCCTTTGCCGCAAACGCGATTCGTGCTCCGGAAGGCGCTCGCTGCCAAGCTCCCGGTCATCCTCGTGATCAACAAGGTGGACCGTCCGGACGCGCGCATCGCCGAGGTCGTCGACGAGACGTACGAGCTGTTCCTGGACCTGGACGCGAGCGAGGACCAGATCGACTTCCCGATCGTGTACGCGTCCGCGAAGGCCGGGCGCGCGTCGCTGGAGCGTCCCGAGGACGGCGGCATGCCCAAGGAGGAGAACCTCGCGCCGTTCTTCCAGACGCTGCTCGCGACCATCCCGGCGCCGAGCTTCGACGACGCGGCGCCGCTGCAGGCGCACGTCACGAACCTGGACGCGTCCCCGTACCTCGGCCGCCTCGCGCTGTGCCGCGTGCACAACGGGACGATCCGCAAGGGCCAGCAGGTCGCGTGGTGCCGCGCGGACGGATCCGTCCAGCGCGTCAAGGTCACCGAGCTGCTTATGACCAAGGCGCTGGAGCGGTTCCCCGCCGAGCAGGCCGGGCCGGGCGACATCATCGCGATCGCCGGCATCCCGGACATCACGATCGGCGACACGCTCGCGGACCCGGACGACCCGCGTCCGCTGCCGGTGATCACGATCGACGAGCCGTCCATCTCGATGACGATCGGCATCAACACCTCGCCGCTGGCGGGGGAATCGGGCAACAAGCTCACCGCGCGCCAGGTGCTGAACCGGCTGGAGGCGGAGCTCATCGGCAACGTCTCGATCCGCGTGCTGCCGACCGAGCGTCCCGACACCTGGGAGGTGCAGGGACGCGGTGAGCTGCAGCTGGCCGTCCTGGTCGAGATCATGCGCCGCGAGGGCTTCGAGATCACCGTCGGCAAGCCGCAGGTGGTCACGCGCACGGTGGACGGCAAGGTGCTGGAGCCGACCGAGCGGATGACTATCGACGTGCCGTCCGAGTACCAGGGCGTCGTGATCCAGCTGCTCGCGCTGCGCAAGGGCCGGCTGGAGCAGATGGTCGACCACGGCACCGGTTGGATCCGGATGGAATACCTGGTGCCGGCGCGCGGGCTGATCGGCTTCCGTACCGAGTTCCTGACCGAGACGCGCGGCACCGGGCTGCTGCACCACGTGCACGAGGGCTACGAGCCGTGGGCCGGCGAGATTCGCACCCGGCCGTCCGGCTCGCTCGTCGCGGACCGTCGCGGGGTGACCACCGGGTTCGCGCTGGCGAACCTGCAGGAGCGCGGGACGATGTTCGTCGGCCCGGGCACCGACGTGTACGAGGGCATGATCGTCGGCGAGAACTCGCGCGCCGACGACATGGACGTGAACCCCACCAAGGAGAAGAAGCTCACCAACATGCGGCAGTCGTCCGGCGACGTGCTGATTCCGCTGATCCCGCACCGGGTGCTGTCGCTGGAGCAGGCGCTGGAGTTCTGCCGCGACGACGAATGCGTCGAGGTCACGCCCGGGACGGTGCGCATCCGCAAGGTGGAGCTGACCGCCGAGGCCCGAGCGAAGACCCGCTCCCGCAACCGCGCCAAGTAGGTCTCCGCTTTCCACCTTTCAGCGGGGTTATCCGGCGCGATTTACGCCGCTGAAAGGTGGAAAGCCGGGTGGCTGCTGGAGGGCGACCCATTTGCGCGGGCCGGTTTGTTGCGCACCACGCACGTATGCCTTGTTCAGCCGCTCGACGAGCCGGTCGATCGCGGCGAGGTCGAGGCTGCCCCAGCGAACGACGACCAGGCCCAGCTGCTCGAAGAGCTCCTGGCGGAGTTTCTCCTTGCGCAGGCTCGTCCGGTCGAGGTCGTTGTCGTACTTCTCCAGTCCGTCAGCCTCGCCGATCACGCCGAACTCCGGCCAGAGGAAGTCCGCGCGTCCGGCGAAGTTGCCGTTCAGGTCGTAGATCGACATCTGCAGCTGGGGAGCGGGCACGAGGCCGTCCAGCTTGAAGCGACTGGCGGACTCGAGCGGGGACTCCGAGCGTTCGTCGGCGAATTCGATCGCCCGCCGTGCGGCGCGGATCCCGGGCCAGCCTCGGCAGTCGCGGACGTGCGCCCATAGCGTCGTCAGTTGCACCAGCCCGCGATGCAATGCACTGTCCGCCGCAACCACGGCGCTGAGCGGGCCGTCCTCCCGGCCGATGTCGATGATCGTTCGCGCGACGTCGGTGACCGGGACGCCGGCGAAATCGATGAGATGCGACGGGGGCAGCTGCGCGCGGTGTAGGTGCGCGCGTTCGACGTCGCCCACAAAGTGGGGAGGCACCGTGACGCAGGGAAGCTCCGGGTGATGCCACATGCTGAGCTCGTGGATAGCCGCGGCCGACGCGTGGCTGACTGCTGCCGACGGATTGGCGAGCGCAGCCGCCAGCGCCGCGATCTGCAGCTCCTGGCGCTGCTGATCGAAGTGGTTGTCAGGCCGGATCTGGTGCGTCCCGAACACTCCCGGGCGGAGTCGAACAAGGCGACCGCGGTTGACCGCGTGGCGCAACGCGTCCGGAGTCCATCCGGCAGCGAGCGCCTCATTGAGCGTGAACACGCCGAGGCGGGATTTCGAGGATTCAGGCGGAAACGGCACGAATCGAGATTGGCCGCCTCTCCGTGCGCAGACCAGGGGGCGTCCGAATCTGTGGATAACCCTCCGCCGAGCACGGCTTTCCACCTTTCAGCGGGATTTTTGGGCCCGATTCACGCCGCTGAAAGGTGGAAAGCGGGGTGGTTAGGGTGGGGGCGTGCTGGTGGAGCGGATGCGTGGCTTCGGGACGACGATCTTCGCCGAGATGTCCGCGCTCGCGGTGCTCACCGACAGCGTCAACCTGGGCCAGGGCTTCCCCGACACCGACGGTCCGGCCGAGCTCCTGGACGCGGCCGCCGAGGCGATCAGGACCGGCCACAACCAGTACCCGCCCGGCCCGGGCATCGCCGAGCTGCGGCACGCGATCGCCGCGCACCAGCACCGCCACTACGCCCTGACGTTCGACCCGGACACCGAGGTGCTGGTCACCGCGGGCGCCACCGAGGCGATCGCGGCGAGCATCCTCGCGCTGACCGGCCCGGGCGACGAGGTCGTCATGTTCGAGCCGTACTACGACTCGTACGCGGCGACCGTCGCCCTGGCCGGCGCGACCCGGCGCACCGTCACGCTCCGCCGCGACACCAACGCCGACACCCACTCCGGCGCCGATACCGACTCCGACACCTGGGCGTTCGACCCGACCGAGCTGCGCAACGCGATCACCCGTCACACAAAGGTGATCCTGCTCAACACGCCGCACAACCCGACGGGCAAGGTGTTCACGCCCGACGAGCTGGACATGATCGCCGAGCTGGCCGTCGCGCACGATCTCGTCGTCGTCGCGGACGAGGTCTACGAACACCTCACGTTCGACGGACGGGTGCACACGCCGATCGCCGCGCGACCCGGCATGCGCGAGCGGACCGTGACGATCTCCAGCGCCGGCAAGACGTTCAGCGTCACGGGCTGGAAGATCGGCTGGATCTGCGCCCCGCCGGAGCTCGTCGCCGCGGTCCGCACCGTCAAACAGTTCCTCACCTACGTCAACGGCGCGCCGTTCCAGCCCGCGGTCGCCCAGGCGCTCGGCGGCGACGTGTCCGCGCTCGCGCCGAGGCTGCAGGCTCAGCGCGACCTGCTCTGCGACGGCCTGGTCGAACTCGGCTGGGACGTGATCCGTCCGCAGGCGACCTACTTCGCCACGGTGGACGTCGGCCGCGACGGCGTCGACTTCTGCCGCGACCTGCCGCACCGCGCCGGCGTCGTCGCGATCCCCAGCCGCGTCTTCTACGACTCGCCGGCCGGGGACCACTACGTGCGCGTGGCCTTCTGCAAGCGTCCCGAGGTGATCGAGGAGGCGCTGCGGCGGCTGAAGGGAATGACGGCATGACGGCCGAGCGGCTGCTTGCGGAGCGAGCATGAAAGTCGCGGCGGTTCAGCACGACATCGTCTGGGAGGACGCCGAGGCCACGCGCCGGCACGTCGCGCCGATGATCGCGCAGGCGGCGGACGCGGGCGCGCGCCTGATCACCCTGACCGAGATGTACGCGACCGGCTTCTCGATGCGCCCGGAGCGGGTCGCCGAGGACGAGGGCGGCCCCAACGAGACGTTCCTGCTCGAGCAGGCGGCCCAGCACGACGCGTACCTGATCGCCTCGATCGCCCAGCGCGGCCCGGACGGCAGGTACCGCAACAACGCGGTGCTCGCCGGCCCGGACGGATCCGTCCAGCGCTATGCCAAGATCCACCCGTTCAGCTACGCCGGGGAGCACGAGCACTACGTGGCAGGCGACCAGCACGTGACCGTCCAGGTCGACGAGCTGCGCGTGACGCTGTTCGTCTGCTACGACCTGCGCTTCGCGGACGAGTTCTGGGCGCGCGCGCTCGACACCGACCTGTACGTGGTGCCGGCCAACTGGCCGCAGGCCCGCCGGTCGCACTGGCGGGCGCTGCTACGGGCGCGCGCGATCGAGAACCAGGCGTACGTCTGTGGGACGAATCGGGTCGGATCGGCCAAATCCACCCCCCACGCCGGTGACTCCGTGCTGCTCGACCCGCTCGGTGAGGTGCTGGCCGAGGCCGGCGCGGAGGAGGCGGTGTTGGTGGCCGACATGACGCGGGCTACCGTGTCGGCGGTACGTGCGCAGTTCCCGTTCCTGGTCGACAGGGCACCGGTGCGGTCTTAGGACGACACGTCCGTGTATCACCAGTATTAACTCTTGGTCACGATCAAGGGGCGCATGGGCGGCTGGCCTTGTCTGCGGACCTGGCAGCGGCTTGAGTTGCCAGTTGGCCGGTGGGCAGATCGTCCCCGGACCATTTCACAGGAGGTCACTCACCAGTGAGAGTCCACATGGGCGCCAAAGGTGGCAAGGCTGCGCTCGCCTGCGCAGCGATCGCCGCGTTGGCCATCACCGGCTGTTCGTCCAGCGGTGGCAGCGGCAAGTCCGGTAACAACAACGGCGGCGGCAAGAGCGGTGGCACGCTGATCTTCGGCGAGTCGACCGGCTTCCCGGACAACCTGATGCCGCTGATCGCAGCGGGCAACTCGACCGCGGGCGGCAACCTCGAGGTGCGTCTGCTGGACGGTCCGTTCCGCGTCTCGCCGAAGTTCACGTATGTCCCGGACAACGACCAGGCCACCAGCGCCACCTCGACGATGGTGAACGGCCAGCAGGTCGTCGACATCAAGATCAACCCGAAGGCCGTGTGGGCTGATGGTCAGCCGATCACCGCCGCGGACTACGTCTTCACGTGGCAGGCGACCAAGTCGTCCGACCCGAAGAACGGCGGCTGCGCGGCGCTCCTGAGCACCGTCGGTGTGGACCAGATCGAGAGTGCGACCGCGGTGAACGACCACGAGGTCAAGTTCACCTTCATGAAGGGCAAGCCGTTCCCGGACTGGGAGGGCCTGTTCGCTGCCGGCAACGGTGGTCTGCCGGTGCTGAGCAAGCACGTCTTCGACAAGGGCAGCCCGAAGGCCGACTGTGACTACATCACCAAGGGCTGGCCGGTTGCCGACGGCATTCCGCTGGGCGCGCAGAACGGCCCGTGGCTGCTGGAGAAGAGCAACATCGACGTCAGCAACAAGACGTTCACGCTGGTGCACAACCCCAAGTACTGGGGCGCCGCGCCGAAGCTGGACAAGCTGGTCGACGCCTACATCGGTTCTGACTCCGACACGAACGTGAAGGCGCTGCAGAACCAAGAAGTCAACATGGTGTACCCGCAGCCGCAGCTCGACCTGGTGTCGAACCTGCAGAGCCTGACGAACGTGACCACCGAGATCAACTTCGGTGTGGCGTTCGAGCACTTCGACTTCAACACGGCCGACCCGCTGCTCGCGCACAAGGAGATCCGTGAGGCAATCGCCTACG
>Ga0164242_10007003_pt1 | contig 12359 bp, 2 predicted proteins | sample OricomgcompostMG_FD_108783 | JGI IMG/M metagenome (GOLD analysis project Ga0164242, IMG submission 108783) | Miracle-Growth compost microbial communities from Emeryville, California, USA - Original compost - Miracle growth compost (MG) ... | reverse complement strand
TTCCTGCGGCTGGGCCAGCCCCAGCTCGTCGACGCCTACACCGGCACCGGCAACGCCCTGAGCATCGCCGCCAACCGGCTGTCCTATACCTTCGATTTCCACGGGCCGAGCCTGTCGGTCGACACCGCCTGTTCGTCGTCGCTGGTCGCCGTCGACCTGGCCTGCCGCAGCTTGCGCGACGGCGAGTGCGACATGGCGCTGGCCGCCGGTGTGAACGTGATCCTGTCGCCGGCCCTGGCGATCAACTTTTCCAAGGCCCGGGTGATGGCCCCCGACGGCCGCTGCAAGACGTTCGACGCCGACGCCGACGGCTACGTGCGCGGCGAGGGCGCCGGTGTGGTGGTGCTCAAGCCGCTGAGTAAGGCGCTGGAGGACCGCGACCCGATCTACGCGGTGATCCGGGGCAGCGCCACCAACTCCGATGGCCGCACCAACGGGCTGATCGCGCCCAGCGGCCGGGCCCAGGAGAGCGTGCTCACCGAGGCGTTCCGCCGGGCGGGCCTGCCGGCCGGTGCGGTCCAATACATCGAGGCGCACGGCACCGGGACGTCGATCGGCGACGCCATCGAGGCCAACGCGCTGGGCGCCGTGCTGGCCGAGGGCCGCCCGCAGGGCAGTCGCTGCCTGGTGGGTTCGGTCAAGACCAACATCGGCCACCTGGAGGCGGCGGCCGGCATCGCCGGCCTGATCAAAGTGGCGCTGTCGCTGCAGCATCGGGCCATCCCGGCCAGCCTGAACTACACCGAACCCAACCCGCACATCGGCTTCGACCGCCTGCCGCTGGAGGTGGTGCAGACGCTGACGCCGTGGCCGGCGGGCAGCCGCGCCGTCGCCGGGGTGAGCTCGTTCGGCTTCGGCGGCACCAACGCCCACGTGGTGCTCACCGAGGCCCCGCAGGTGCGTAGCAGCCACCCGGACCCCTATTCCGACGACGCCGCGCCGCGGCGCGCCGAGCTGCTGGCGCTGTCCGCCCGGTCCCCGGAGGCACTGACCGCGCTGGTCGGCGAGTACGAGATGGCGCTGTTTTCCGGTGGTCTGGACGGCGGACGTTTCCTGACGGACCTGTGCTACACCGCCGGTGCCCGGCGCGGCCACCATGACTACCGGCTTGCGGTGGTCGGTGACTCCCCAGCGGCGCTGTTCGAGTCGTTGTCGGCCTACCGCCTGGGTGAGTCGCGGCCGGGCCTGTCGGTCGGGCACTGCGCGCCGAGTCGGCCCGGCCCCGGCGTGACGTTCATCTTCTCCGGACAGGGCTCGCAATGGCACGGCATGGCCCAGCAGCTGCAGGCCGATGAGCCCGTCTTCGCCGACGCCCTGGCCGCCTGCGATCACGCCCTGTTTCCGCACCTGGGGCACTCGATCCTCGAGGAGCTGGCGCGGGGTGAGGACGAATCCAGGCTCACCGACATCGGCATCCTGCAGCCCACGATCTTCGCGATTCAGGTGGCGCTGGCGGCGTTGTGGCGTTCTTGGGGCGTCGAGCCGGCCGCGGTGGTCGGCCACAGCCTCGGCGAGGTGGCGGCCGCCCACGTGGCCGGAGCACTGAGCCTGGAAGACGCCGCGCGGGTGATCTGCGCTCGCGCCCGCATGCTCCGCGGCGTGCGCGGTCGCGGGGCGATGATGGTCACCGAGACCACGATGGCCGAAGCGCAGGAGCTCATCGCCGGTCACGAGCGCGAGGTCGCCATCGCCGCCAGCAACAGCCACCGCTCGACGGTGCTTGCCGGGGAGCGCCCGGTGCTCGAAGAGCTGATGGCCAAACTGACCCAGCGGGATCGGTTCTGCCGGTGGATCGAGGTCGACGTCGCCTCGCACAGCCCGCAGATGGCGGCCCTCGCCGCCGGCCTGCGGGGCAGCCTGGTCAAGCTCAAGCCGACCGCGCCGACGGTGCCGATGTACTCGACGGTCACCGGGGAGCTGGTGGGCGCCACTCTGCTCGACGCCGACTACTGGGTGGCGAACCTGTGTTCGCCGGTGCGGTTCTCGCCGGCGCTGCGGCGGCTGCTGGAGACCGGGCACGACACGTTCGTCGAGCTCAGCCCGCACCCGATCCTGCTGACCGGGGCCCGCGAAGATGCCGAACACCTGCATCGCAGCGCCACCCTGCTGCCGTCGATGCGCCGCGACGACGACGGTTTCCGGGGCCGCTCGACCATGCTCGGCTCCCTGGGCACTCTCTACACCCTGGGACACCCGGTGGCCTGGGAGCAGGTCTACCCCGAGGGCAGCCGGTGCGTCCCGGCCCCCACCTACCCCTGGCAGCGGGTGCACTCCTGGCTGGACGCCGGGTCCATCGCCGCGCCGCGCTACAGCGGCGCCGGTGGGAACGGCTGGCGCGGGCCCATCCGGTCGGCCACCCAGAACACCGTGCTCACCGAGATCGACGTGACCACCGGGGCGCTGTCGGCCGAGCAACTCGGTGAGCTCGCCGGCCAAGCGGTCGAGCTGGCCTTCGGCCCGGGCAGCCGGTCGGTCGGTGCGCTGAACCTGTGTGCCGGTCCGGTCGAGGCACGCACCGTGCAGTTCGCCCTGACCGACGACGCGTTCGAGTGTTACGGCAGCACCGCCGGTACCGACTGGTCCCTGCTGGCCACCGGCAGCATCGTCACCGGCCCCTCCGGCGCGCCGGCCATCACCACCGGCCCCGCGGACCCGGCCGAGCACAGCTACCGGCTGCGCTGGCAGCCGGCGTCGCTGGCGGCCGACGGGGAGGGCCGCTCCGGGGAACCTGGCAGCTGGCTGATCCTGTCCGACGGCCCGGTGGCCGACACGCTGCGCGACCACCTCGAGGCCCACGCCCAGTCCTGTGTGCTGGTGGAGCCGGTCGTCGGGCTCGCCGAGATCGAGCGGGTGAGCGCCGACAGCTACCGCATCGACCCGGGCCGTCCCGAACACTTCGGCGAGCTGCTGCGCGCGGCGTTCGGCGGTGACCGGCCGCCGTGCCGCGGCGTGCTGCACCTGTGGAACCTGCTGGCCGACACCGAGTCGCTGGAGACGGCGACGACGCTGGGGTCGCTGAGCGTGGTGCATCTGATCCAGGCGCTGACGGTGGCCGGCTGGCTGGAGTCGCCGCGGTTGTGGTGGGTGACCCGCGGGGCGCAGCCGGCCGGCTGGGACGACGGCGCCGAATCCGCCGTCGTGTCGGTCGGGCAGGCCCCGGTCTGGGGGCTGGGCCGCAGCATCGACCACGAGCACCCGGAGCTGCGCGCCACCGGAATCGATCTGTCGACCGACGGCGGCCCCGAAGAACTGCGCGGGTTGTTCAGCGAGATCTGGGCGGACGACCGTGAGACCGACGTGGCGCTGCGCGGCCACCGGCGCTACGTGGCGCGCCTGGAGCCCTACCGGGCCGGGCAGCCGGGCGAGTTCGCGCTCTCCGCTGACGCCACCTACCTGGTCACCGGTGGTCTCGGCGCGGTCGGCGGCGAGGTCGCCGGCTGGCTGGTCGAGCGCGGTGCGCGCCACCTGGTCCTGATGGGCCGCAGCGCCCCGTCGGCGACGGCGGAGGCGACGCTGGACGGGCTGCGCGCGGCCGGAGCGCAGGTGACGGTCGTCCAGGGCGATGTCACCAAGGCCGACGACGTTGCTGCGGTGCTCGCCGCCATCGGCGCGTCGATGCCGCCGCTGCGCGGCGTGGTGCACGCCGCCGGCACCGTCGACGACGCGATCCTGGCGCGCCTGGACGCACCGAAGCTGCGGGAGGTGATGGCGCCCAAGGTGCAGGGCGCCTGGAACCTGCACACGCTGACCGCCGATGCGCAGTTGGACTTCTTCGTGCTGTTCTCCTCGGCCGCCTCGGTGCTGGGTTCGCCGGGGGCCGCCAACTACGGGGCCGCGAACGCCTTCCTGGACGCGCTGGCCTGGCACCGCCGCGCGGCCGGGCAGCCCGCGCTCAGCGTCAACTTCGGCCCGTGGGCGGGGTTGGGCATGTTCACCAACTCCGAACTGCACCGGCACTTCTCCCACTACGGCGTGGCAGGCATGCCGGCGCAGGACTACTTCGCAGCGCTGGCGAACCTGCTGGCCGGCTCCGGCGGGGGAGCGCCGCAGGTCATGGTGCTCGACATCGACTGGGCGCGTTGGCGTCCCAGCGCGCAGTCGCCGTTGCTGCGCGACCTGCAGGTGTCGGACGGCCCGGCCGAGGCAGCGACCGGAAGCGGTCTGTTCGAAGCGGTGCAGGCCGCCGATCCGCAGGAACGCCAGCGGCTGCTGGAGACCTACCTGCGTGATCTGGTCGCCGGCAAGCTGGGCCTGGCCCCGGCCGTCCTGGACGTGGCGGCGCCGCTGAACAGTCTCGGAGTGGACTCGCTGATCACCCTGGAGCTTCGCATCCAGGTGGAACGCGAACTCGGGGTCGTCGTTCCTGTTGCCCGGCTGTTGGATGGGCCGAGCGTGGTCAGCCTGTCGGGCTGGCTCAGTGCGCAGCTGGGCGCCGGGGCGGAACGGTCTGTGGTGCCCGAAACCGTTGCCCAGCAAGACGTTCCGGCGGCGCCGGTGCAGGAGATGGAACTGCTGTCACAAGTGTCCGATCTCTCCGACGACGCCGTGGATGCACTGCTGGCGAAGATGATCGCCGACGGTGAGCACGTCAAGGACGGGGGTTAGCCCGTGACGGAGCGACCCGAGGCGCCCATCGACATCTCCACGCTGTCGCCGGAGCGCAAGCGTGAACTGCTGGCCCAGTTGCTGTTGGCCAAAGCGCAGAACGCGGCGTCCGAACACGAGCTGTCCTACGGGCAGCGGTCGATGTGGTTCGTGCACCGGCTCGCGCCCGACAGCGCCGCCTACACCGTCGCCTACGCCGGACGCATCAGCGGGCAGCTCGACGTGCCGGCCCTAGAGCGGGCCGCCCAGGCCCTGGTGGACCGGCACCCGATGTTGCGGACCACCTACACCGAGCGGGACGGCCAGCCGGTCGGGCTGGTGCACCCGCACTGGCCGGTGCGAATCGCCACTCATCGCATCGGTGCGGACCCGGCCGAGCTCGAGCAGTGGATCCGCACGCAGACGGACCGGCCGTTCGACCTGAGCACCGGGCCGGTTCTGCGGCTGACCCTATTAGAGCGCCCCGCCGATCACGTGCTGCTGCTGACCGTGCACCACATCGCCGTCGACTTCTGGTCCATCGACATCATCCTCGACGAGCTGCGCGCGCTGTACGCGCATGAACACGGCGCCCCGGCACCTGAGCTGACCGCGGACCGATACGTCGACTACGCCGAGCAGCAGAACCGGATGCTGGCCGGGCCCGTAGGCGAACAGCTCTGGCAGTACTGGCGGGAGAAGTTCAGCGGCGAGTTGCCGACGCTGGCGCTGCCCACCGATCGGCCGCGGCCGGCCGTGCAGACCTACGCCGGTGCGCTGCACCGGTTCAGCATCGACGCCCAGGTGACCGCCGGCCTCAAACAGGCGGGGCGCAGCGTTGGCGCGACGCCCTACATGACCCTGCTGGCCGCCTACGCGGTGCTGCTGCACCGCTACAGCGGCCAGGACGATCTGATCATCGGCTCGCCGTTCGCGTGCCGCGACCGGGCCGGCCTGATGGGCATGGTCGGCTACGTCACCAACCCGCTGCCGTTGCGCGTCGATGTGCGCGACGACCCGAGTTTCGCTGCGCTGCTGGGTCAGGTCAAAGACACCGTGCTGGGCGCGATCGCGCACCAGGAGTATCCGCTGCCGCTGCTCGTCGAGCGGCTGCGGCCGGTCCGTGATGCCGGACGCACCCCGCTGTTCCAGGTGTCGTTCGCCTGGCAGCAGGTCCGGCTGTTCGAAGACGGCGCCGGTGCGGGTGATGGCGTGCTGTCGCTGGAAACTCTGCACATCGGGCAGGGCGGCTCACCGTTCGACATCACCATGCAGGTCGGCGAGCACGAGGATCGGCTTGAGGTCGCGCTGCAGTACAACACCGACCTGTTCGACGCCGCGACCATGGCGACGATGGCGCAGCGCTTCAGCCTGCTGCTGGCCGGGATCGCCGCTGACCCGAACACCAAGGTGTCGCAGCTGCCGCTGCTCACCGACGGCGAGCGCGCAAAGCTGCAGTCCTGGAACCAAACCCGGGTCGACTACCCGGATGTCCCGGCCGGTCTGCACGAGATGGTGGCCGCCGCCGCGGCGGGCACACCCGACGCCGTCGCGGTGAGCTACGACGGCCGCGAGCTCAGCTATGGCGAACTGGACCGGCGGGCCAATGGGCTGGCGCACCGGCTGCGTCAGCTCGGAGTCGGTGCCGACGCTGCCGTGGTCCCGGTGTTGCTGGAGCGTTCGGAAGACCTGGTGATCGCACTGCTCGGTGTGCTCAAGGCCGGGGGCGCCTTCCTGCCGTTGGATCCCGCCCAGCCGACCGGGCGGATGGAGGCGATGCTCGCCGACGTGCCCGATGCGCCGGTCTGCGTCACCCACCGAAAGCACCTGGCCCACGTACCAACCGGTTTCACCGGTGCCCGGCTCTGCCTGGATCAGACGCCGCCCGCGGAACAGGATTCGCCCCCCGACGCCGGCTCGGCTGACCTGGCCTACCTGATGTACACCTCCGGTTCCACCGGCGCACCCAAGGGGGCGCTGAACAGCCACGCCGGCATCCGCAACCGGCTGGCCTGGATGCAGGACGCCTACCCACTGACCGCCGACGACCGGGTGCTGCACAAGACACCGATCAACTTCGACCCGTTCGTCTGGGAGATCTTCTGGCCGCTGATCGTCGGTGCCCGGGTGGTGATCGCCAAACCCGAGGGCCACAAGGACGCCGGCTACCTGGCCCGCACCATCATCGAAGAGCGCGTCACCACAATGCATTTCGTGCCGTCGATGCTTCGCCGATTCCTAGCGGAACCCGAGGCGGCGTCCTGCACCGGCCTGCGGCAGGTGTTCTGCAGCGGTGAGGCACTCACTGCAGACCTGCGCGATGCGTTCTTCGCCGCGCTGCCCGCCGAGCTGTACAACCTCTACGGTCCGACCGAGGCCGCGATCGACGTCACCCACTTCCATTGTGAGCGCGGGGTTTCTGACCCCATCATCCCGATCGGGCGGCCGATCGCCAACATCGCGATCCACCTGCTCGACGCCGCCGGCAACCCGGTGCCGGTGGGGGTGCCCGGCGAGCTGTGCATCGGCGGTGTCGGCGTGGCCCGCGGCTACCTGAACCGGCCCGAGGCCACCGCCGCCGCATTCGGCGACGACCCGTTCAGTTCTGTTCCGGGCGCACTGCTGTACCGCACCGGCGACCTGGCCCGCTACCGTCCGGACGGCAACATCGAATACCTGGGCCGCCGCGACGACCAGGTGAAGATCAACGGTTTCCGAATCGAGCTCGGCGAGGTGGAGGCCGCGCTGGCCAAGCACCCGGAGATCGCCGAATGCGCTGTGGTAGCCCGCAAAGACGCCTCCGGCAACACGTTGCTGATCGCCCATATCGTGCCGGTTGCGGCAGCGCCAGGCACCGCCGAACTGCGCCGCTTTCTGCTGGACCTGGTCCCCGCGGCGATGGTGCCCGCCGTGTTCCGCGCAGGCGACCTGCTTCCGCTGTCGCCCAGTGGCAAGGTGGATCGGCGGGCGCTGCTGGCCCTCGACGCGGAACTTGATGGCGCGCCAACGGAGTTCGTCGCCCCGCGCAACCGCACCGAAGAGGCGCTGGCTGCCATCTGGCGCGACGTGCTCGACGCGGACCGCGTCGGGGTCACCGACGACTTCTTCGCTCTCGGCGGGGCTTCCACCCAGGCCCTGGAGGTCGCGGTGCGGGCGGGCGAGCTCGGTATGGAGCTGCGCCCGGAGTCGCTGTTCGTCTACGGCACCATCGCCGAGCTGGCACAGGAGTTCGGCCCGGTCCGCGATGACGCCGCCGGGGCGGCCGCGGTCGCCCCGGTTGCTCAGCAGGCGCCCGCAGCCCCGAAACCCGTTGCGGTGCCAGTGCTCAAACCGGTGCAGACCGGTCCGGCACGCAACGTCGTGATCGAAAGCCTCGGCGTGTACCTGCCGCCGCGGGCGGTCTCCACCGAGCAGGTGCTGGCCGACTGCGTCAACGAGGTGAAGATCCCGCTGGAGCGGCTCACCGGCATCAAGAACCGGCGGATGGCCGGGGTCGACGAGTTCTCGATCGACCTGGGCCGCAAGGCCATCAGCGACTGCCTGTCCCGGTCGAGCTATGCCCCCGAAGAGATCGACCTGGTTATCGCCTGCAACATCTCCCGGTGTGACGGCCCGGAGCACATGTTCACCTTCGAGCCCAGCACCGCCTCCCAGCTGCGCGACCAGCTCGGGCTGACGGGCGCCGTCTGCTTCGACATCAACAACGCCTGCGCGGGCATGTTTACCGGCGTCAGCGTGGCTCAGGACTTCCTCAAGACTCACTTGGTGCGCAACGCACTGGTGGTCAGCGGTGAGTACATCAGCCACATCACCGAAACCGCGCAGAAGGAGATCGACGGGCCGATGGACCCGCGGCTGGCCTGCCTGACCGTCGGCGACGCCGGCGCGGCGGTGGTGCTCGAGCTCGGGGCAAGCGACCGCGTCGGCTTCCACGACCTCGACCTGGCCACCTACAGCGAGTTCGCCAAGCTGTGCATCGCCAAGGCCACCGACGGCCCGCACGGCGGCGCCATCATGGTCACCGACTCGGTCACCCAGACCGCGATCGCGGTGAAGCACTCGGTGCCCTACGTCGCGGCGGTGATGCAGCGGCACGGCTGGCGGCCCGAGACGGCCGATCAGCTGCTGATGCACCAGACCTCCGAGGCGTCGATCAACGACGCGATCCTGACCATCAACCGGGTCTTCGGGGCGGGCGCGGCCAGTCGGGCCAACACCATCTGCAATCTGGCCGAGCGCGGGAACACCGCCACCACCACGCATTTCGTCGCGCTGTATGACTACATCAACGCCGGCCGGATCAACTCCGGCGACAACGTGGTGCTGTCCATCACCGGATCCGGCCAGACCATCGGCACCGGGCTGTATACCTTCGACGACCTTCCCGACCGGATGCGGCGTGCCGCGGCCGGCCACTCCGGCCGCCCGGTCCGCGCCGGACGGTCCGCCGGCCGTCGGGAACTGCCGGCGACACCGCGGGTGCGTATCGACGGCATCGGCATCGCTCCGGACGGCCAGGGCCCGCCGAGCTCCATTGCGTTCGCCGCCGACGCCGCCCGGGCCTGCCTGGACGACAGCGGAGTGGACTCTTCCCAGGTCGGCCTGATGATCCACACCGGCATCTACCGCGACGACTTCTTGAGCGAACCGGCGGTCGCCACCCTGGTAGCCGGCGAGGTCGGGATCAACGCCGAGCCGGAGTCCGCGGATGCGCCCAAGACCTTCGCGTTCGACATCCTCAACGGCGCAGTCGGTTTCCTCAACGGCTGCCATGTCGCCGCCGGCATGATCGGCGCCGGCCGCACCGGCCACGCCATGGTGCTGGCTTCCGAGGTGGAGAACAACACCCCGCAGAGCGGCTACCCGCGCAACGGCATCACCGAGACCGGTTCGGCGATCATGCTGAGCCCCAGCCCCGGCCCGGAAGGCTTCGGCCGGTTCGTCTTCGAACACCACCCGGAGTACCGCGGGGCGCTGGCCACCCACACCCAGGAGCGCGACGGCCGGATGTGGCTGCGGGTGGATCGCGACCCGAACCTGGCGGCGATCTATGTGAGCTGCCTGCCGTCCGCGGTCAAGCAGTTGCTGACGGCCGAGGCGCTGGATCCCGAAGACATCGCACTGGTGTTGCCCCCGTATCTGCCCGGTGCCGCTCTGGACGACCTGGCCGCGCGGATCGGGGTGGACCGGTCACGGTTCGTCGACCTGGAGGCGCAGGGCCACGCCAGTGACCCGTTCACCTCGACCCTGCCCTATCAGATCGCCGACGTTCGCCGGCGGGGGCTGGTCAAGCCGGGCGATGTCGCGCTGATCATGGCCGTCGGTTCCGGCGTTGAGGTCGGCTGCACCACCTACCGGTTCTGATGCGGGCATTCGTCACCGGGGGAACCGGATTCGTCGGCTCGAACCTGGTAGCAGCGTTGCTCGATCGCGGCATCGAGGTACGGGTGCTGCGACGTGCGACCTCGCCGATGGCCGCCCTCGAAGGCCTCGACTTTCAGACCTGCATCGGTGACGTCCTCGACGGTGTCGACGCGCTGACCGAGGCGATGACCGACTGCGACTGGGTGTTTCACACTGCGGCGGTGTCGGACTACTGGCGTTACCGCACCCAGACCCGGCTGTACCGCACTAACGTCGACGGCACCCGCGACATGGCGGAGGCCGCCCGGCGGGCCGGCGTCAAGCGGTTCGTCTACACCAGTTCCATTGCCGCCCTGGGCGTTCCGCGGCGCGGCCAGGAGCTGGTCGAGACAGATGAGTTCAACATCCGTCCGCGCCGATTCCCCTACGGGCACAGCAAGCATCTCGCCGAGGCGGTATTGCGCGAGGCCGTCGCGGCGGGCCTGCCCGCAGTGATCGTCAACCCGTCGGTGGTCATCGGACCGCGCGACGTCAACCGCATCGCCAGCGCGATGATCGTCGAGGCGCAACGCGGCCGGTTGCGGGTCGCCGCACCGGGCGGCACCAATTTCGTCTCGGTGGATGACGTGGTGGCCGGCCATATCGCCGCGGCCGAACGGGGCCGGATCGGTGAACGCTACATCCTGGGCGGGGAAAACCTGCTGTTCCGTGAGGCGTTCGCGATCGCCAACGAGGTCACCGGACGCCGTGGTCCCTCGATCGTGCTGCCGCGCTGGACGATACCGGTGGCGGCGGCCGGGATCAGCGTCGCCCGCGCGGTCGTGGGGCCCCGGCTGCCGATCGGCGCCCACCAGATGCGGCTGTCGAAAGCGGAGATCTACTGCGACGCCACCAAGTCCCGCACCGAACTCGGCGTACCGTTCACGCCGTTCCGCACCGCGCTGCGCAGCGGCTACCAGTGGTACCGCGACAACGGATATCTCGACGGGTGACCTGACGCGCCTCCATCGACAGCGGTTGTCAGCCGGCATGTTCCCACTCGGCGTCGTAGCCGTAGGTGCGGTGAAGTTCTTCGAGGGCGGCGTCGTAGTCGAAGTCGTCGTAGTCGAGATCTGGCGGCTGGGGATCGGGTGGCTCGTCGGCGTCGTCATCAGATCGGGCGGGCCGGTGGTAGTCGATGACGGCTTCGATGAAGTGGAACGGGTTGATCCGGGGTTGGCCGTGGTCGAGTTTGGGTGGGGGGATCCATTCGACGCGGCCGGACTCGCCGAGTCGGGTGGTCCAGCCCTGCTCGCTGGCCATCCGGTTATCCGGTGCGCATGCCAGGGCGAGGGAATCAATGTCGGTGTGGCCATTGTCGGCCCAGTCCCGGTCCAGATGGTGTGCCTGGGTCAAATATCCCGGCACCGTGCACCCGGGTCGGGTGCAGCCGCGATCGCGCGCGTGCAACACGATGCGCTGATCGGCTGAGGCGATCCGCTTGGTGCGGCCCAGCCACAACGCTCGGCCCTGGCCATCGAAGAGCGTCAGATAGTGGTACGCGTGCGATGCCATCCGCAGCAGATCACCCATCGGCAACAAGGAGCCCCCGGCGGTGTGGGCCTTGCCGGCGCCGGTCTGCAACTGCTCGAGGGTGGTCGAGACGATCACCGTGACCGGCAGCCCGTTGAGCTGCCCGAGATCCCCGCACGACAGTGTCGCCCGTAAAGCCGCCAACAGCGCATCGTGCTGGCGTTGATCGCGGGTGCGGTGATCACCCTGGATCTGCTCCTGGCTCGGCGTGCCACTGACACAGGGGTTTTCATCGGCGGAATTGCACATCCCGGGTGCTCCCAGTTTGGCCAGCACCGGTTCCAGGGTGGCCCGCAACTCCGGGGTGATCGTGCCGGACAGGGTGCTCATCCCATCGGGGCGTTGCGGCCCCAGCCGCAGCCCGCGGCGGGCCTGGCGTTGCCGGTCGTCGGGCTCGTCGCCGTCTTGATCCAGCACCGCGATCAGGTGCACAGCCAGGCGTTGAAAGGTTTCCGGGGCGAACAAGGTGGCCAACTCCACCAGGTCACGCTCGGCGCGCTCCCGATCGGCCACAGTGACTCCGGCCGGGATCTTGGCCATCGCCTTACGGGCGATCGCCACCTGCTCGGGGCCGACCTGCCCAGCGGCCTGGGCCGCGGCCAGCGCCGGCAACACCGGTTCCAGGGGTTCGCCGGTGATCGCGGTGCGCGGGCCCAACTCAGCGGCCTCATCGACGCGCCGCCGGGCTTCTTTCGTGCTGATCCGCAACCGCTCACTCAAGGCCTTGATCAGCGAACACCCCGCCAACACCTCCCCATGGCCCTCCGCCACCAATCGGGCCAAGATCTGATGATCGATCACCGGCGCCTGCCACGCCAACGCCTCCCGGCGGGCCAGCA
>Ga0164242_10007002_pt1 | contig 12359 bp, 12 predicted proteins | sample OricomgcompostMG_FD_108783 | JGI IMG/M metagenome (GOLD analysis project Ga0164242, IMG submission 108783) | Miracle-Growth compost microbial communities from Emeryville, California, USA - Original compost - Miracle growth compost (MG) ... | reverse complement strand
CGGATAGAACAGCTCGAGAAGCGCCTGGCTAACAGGAGCTATGTCGACAATGCGCCGCACGACATCGTGCGGCAGACGAAAGAGCAGCTGGCGGCCGCCAAAGAGCAGCTGGCGGCTATCGAGACCGAACAGAAGCGTTTCAGCTAAGCAATAAATCAGGCGAGCTGGTTGACTTCCAGCCAGTCGATCCGGTTGATGTCCCCGGACAGCGGAAAATCTTTGATAAGCGCGGCGCGGCGTTCGGCGTCGGTCAGATTGTTAGCCCGCGTGGTCATAGCGTCAAAATGGTCGGCCAACGCTATTAGGCGGATGGATTTTTCCAGGTACTTTCTAGCTTCCTCATCCCTCATAAGCACGTCGGGCATCTCACTCAGCGATACGCCGTACGGCTTAGCCTGATACAGGTGGTGCCGGCCCGCCACGGCCGCCGTGAAAGGGAAGCCGGCTTCTGCTATCGCCTCGAAGCCGTCTCTGGCGTGAGGCCGGACCGCGGCTAATTTAGCCTCTTTTTCGTCTTCGGCGAAGCCCTCTATGTTTTCGGCGACTTCTTTTGGTACGGCGAGCTTGCCGAGGTCGTGAGCCAAGCCGCCGTAAACGACCAAGCGGCGATCTTCCCACTTTTCCATGACGGCTACTCCCAGCGCGTAGGTAGCCACCCGCTGACTGTGGTGCCAGGTAACGGGCCGGTGATCGCGCAGAGGCCGGACCAACCGCTTAAAGTCGCGCCAACTTTCGGGCTCGCGGTCAATCTCAGCCCACTCGGCTAATTCCTCGGCTACCTCAAATCCCTCTATGGCATCGCCTTCCGGCAAGGGAGTGGTGATCTCATATTCAGGATCGCGCGAGGACATTATGTAACAATTATAACATTTATGCTTATTTTTACCAAGTTTTTGTAATATTTTCTCTGTTAATCAGCTGGTTCAAGCGCCTGGCGAACGGCCTCGGCGGAAGCCTGGGGCCGGGCGTCGTCAAACCACATGACGTGCCAGCCAAGCTTTGAGGCGGCAATGAGGTTGCCCCGGTAATCGTCGATCAGCATGAGTTCTTCCGGTCGGCAGCCGGCCCGTTCGGTGGCGATTTCGTATATCTTGGCCTCCGGCTTCAGGGCGCCGACCTCCGACGAATCGATGATGGCATCATAATGAACATCGGGGATGGAGCCGGCCCGGCGCAGCGTGCTGATAAAGCCGGGCATGGTGTTGGTCAGCAGTCCGACCCGGTAATGCTCGGCGGCCCAGGTCAGAACATCGTACATCTCCTGTACCCGCTCGACGGCCTCCATGTAATAGTCTTTCCAGTCCACCGACGAGACACCGGTCTTTTTAGCCAATTCGGCATTGAAGTCGCTCAGGCTGGTGGTACCCCTGCAAACTTCGTCGTTGTGGTGCCAATAAACCGATTCGACGACGTCCGGCGGTGTGCCGGTATCGGCGGCTAATTTTATAAGCGCTGCCTGGTAAGAATGCACCAGGCAGCCGTTCAGGTCGAAATAGATGAAGCTGGCGCCGCTTTTGGTTTTTTGCAATTGACGGCGTGGCCGGACAGGGGAGTTGGCGCCGATCAGTTCATCTAAACTGAGGTCCAGCGCTTCGGCAATGGCTTGAATAGTGAAGATCGAGGGCGCTTTGATGGCGCCGCGCTCAATCTTGGTAAGGGTAGAGAAGCTGAGATTGGCCTGGTGGCATAGTTGCTGCTGTGTCAGACCCGCCGCCTGGCGCGCCTTTTGTAATTGCTTTCCCAGCCCCCTCTCATCCATAGCCTTATACTACCAGTTAACAGAGGAGATGCCAAACAAAATTGGCATTAAACGGCTAGACACCGAGCGTGGCCAGTATAGTGTAAAAGATAATAGCGGCAATAATGAAAATGACGCCTACTATGGTCCAGACGTTTTGGGTGTTGCTGTAGCCGACCCGACGGCCCAGCCGGGTGTAGGCGATGGCGGCCACGCCGGCGCCGAAGAAAATAGCGTATAACAGCCTCATGCGTTCATTGTAGCCTAAAACGCCAGTTTTTCGGCCATTTCGGCCAGCGCCTTGTGGTCCGGCTCGGCATCCATATCCGGCCGGTTGCGAAATTCCTCTTTGGTAGAGAAGGGGATGACGTGTACATGGGCGTGCGGCACATCGATGCCAACGATCTGTTCGCCGACGTACTTGGCATCCAAAACTTCGCGCAGCCGACGCGCGACTTTCTTGGCCGCGGCCATAAGGGCCCGGTAATCTTCGTCCGCCAAATCCCACACGAACTCTACCTCTGTTTTCGACACTATCAGCACGTGGCCCGGCTGGACCGGGTGAATATCTAGAAAGGCGTAGGTCTTATCGTCTTCATAGATTTTATAGGAAGGGATTTCTCCCCTGATAATTCGGGTGAAAAGGCTGTCGTTCATGGCTCCAGTATAGCAATACGGCAACCGTGCGGATTATTAACTTGTCATTAAATCAGCCTGTTTTCTGAGCGCTTATGCTTGCGTCGGCAACGAGTTAAGGCGATAGTCTGCGGCCATGCGAATCCTGCATACCCGGCCGCGATGCGTCAAACACTTGTTTTATGGAGGCGTGGTTTTGATGGTTGTTGTGACGGGCGGCAGTGTCGTATGGACACGGTTGCCGTGGACGAGCGCGTCGGCGCTGGCCGCCGGCTGGGCCGCACCGAGTAACGCGGATTTCCGGCGAGTCGGCGACCTTAGCACTGTTCAAGATGAGCCGGATTTTCTTAGTAACACCGACTGCACCCCCATAACCTATCGGCTGACAGGCAGCAGCACTATGCACACCGGTTGCTTTACGCCGACAGCCTTCGGTATGCTGGACGGCGACAGCGAAACGGTCATTTACAACGGTACTGATGAGGGCATACAACTGGAAACCTCTGTTCCTCACGAGATAATAGAGCCTTGGCCCGATGCTCTGAATTTGGTGACTTTTGAGCCTATTAGCACCGGCGGTACCTACATGGGGCTGTTCAAGAACGTGCCGCCGGTGCGTGAGGGACATAATGACCGTGGTGAAGTAACCAGCGAACAGATTACCAAGCCGCCGGACATGTTCATCAACGATCCGGAGGGACAGCATTTGGTGGTCAATGCTCAGACGGCGGCTTTTTCGGCCGGCGGCGGTTGGCTGGTGGTGGAAGATTACAATAACTCTTTCGTACGGGTAAATTTGGCCACGCTGGACATCACCGCCTTCGCACCGGCCTTCAACAATCCTATTGTGCAGGATTCGCAGGTAGCCGTCAGCTCTGACGGTCGTTTCGTAGCTATTGAAAACGGCCGTAATGAGACCTTTAAGGTGTACGATCTGAGCACCTGTTACGGCGGCCAGCACGATTTGGCGGCGCAGACCTGTCGGTCGTACGATTACTGGCCGGCCGCGCACCAGCACATCGACGGTCTGAGCTCCATTCGACACCTACGATTCGTGAACGATAACCTACTGAGTTTTGAAGCGATCGCCAACCCACCGGGCGCAAGCGGCGGCTACGAACTCTCGCCGACCGGCGAGGTTAGCTCACTGACCAACTACTTGGGGCTCGGTGATTCGTACACCTCGGGCGAGGGCGCCTTTGATTATTTAGCGGGCACCGATACCGCTAATAACAGGTGTCATTCGTCCGTACATTCGTACCCTTTGTTGCTGACACGCGATCTGTTCGGCGAGGCCGGCGGCCACTCAGTGGCCTGTTCGGGGGCGGTGATTAACGATATCGGCAGTCTAGACGGCGGCTACCGAGGGCAGGCGCGCGGTGTTTCGAGCTACGATGATCTGGCAAGTAATGGTCAATTGAGCGGGATCTTAGCCGGTTTTACGCCCGGCTATGTCAGCCAGCGACGATTTGTCCGGCAATATCAACCGCGCGTCGTCAGTGTTTCCATCGGCGGCAACGACATCGGTTTCGGCGACATCCTGCAAAACTGCGTGGAGCCGCACCTTACCCTGAAGCCTTCCGGACAAAACTGCTACAACAGCTACGAAAGCCGGCAAGAGATCCTGCAATTGATCGATCGGACGGTGCCGCGATGGACCAACCTATACAAACAGTTGCTGAGCGACGATCCCGCCGGCCGACTGTACGCCATCGGCTATCCGTCAATAGCCTATAGCGGCGGCAAGTGCGGCCTGAACGTTCATTTGAGCCGGTCGGAACTGGAGTTCGCAAACGAATTGGTCTCATACCTCGACGGCGACATTCGGGAAGCCGCCCAGGCAGCCGGCGTACCATACGTGGATATCAGTCATGCTCTGGATGGTCACCGGTTGTGCGAGGCGCCCGCGTATGACATCGCCGTCAATGGTCTGACTGCCGGTAATGACATCGGTTTTGCCGGCGTCGACGTATTGGGTCACGAAAGCTACCATCCGAACGCGCTGGGACAGCAGCTTATTGAACAGACTATTCTTAAACAAATGAGGAATTTACCCATCGCGGACAGCGCGAGCGCTGACAGTGGTGTTACACCGGCGGCCGAATCGCCTGACAGCGGCCCTCTGCTCAACGCACCGAAAAGCAACACCCCGCTCTATGCGCTCGTGCCGTACGACAACCTGGCGAACAGCGTTATTCAGCGAGGATCAAGAGCCCGTCTCACGGTCAACGGCGCGAGCGCCGGCCTTGAACCCGGTAGCTCGTATTCGGTCAGTGTCGGCGGGCCGGCCGGAAAGGTCCTGGCCGCCGTCAGCAGTGACGATCAAGGAAACATCAGCGCTAATTTCACCATGCCGGCGGATACGGACGTGGGCGGCACAACTCTAGATGTCAGCGGCATCAACGAAGTTGGTCAGCCGATAGACATAACCCAGCCCGTGTACGTTGCCAGCAGCCCCAGCGATTTTGACGGTGACGGCATAACTAACTTCGGTGACTCCTGCCGTTACGCAGCCAATAGCGGACAGGACAAGGACGGTGACGGCATAGATGACAGTTGCGACGGCCAGATCGGAATGGTATCCGATAACAGTGAATCGCCTGGCGGCAAAGATGCGTTGGCGACGAGTGGTGAGCCGACCGGTAGCACCGACAGCGACACACCGGCTTCCACCGCGGCGGCGATAATTACAAGCAAGCCGGGCGGCATAGTAGAAAAGTCAGCGGCTACCGATGGAACGACGCGACGCCAAAATACCAAGACTGGCAAGGGAGCGGTTTTGGGCGTGACACGACAGCGAGAGACTAGCGGTGGGCGCGCGAAACTCAATGCTAATCAGTCGGCCGGCGGGGTATTAAAAAGTACGACCGTGCGCCAATCGGCCCCGTGGCGTCGATACGCGGTCGCGGCAATTATCGGCTTGGTAATCAGCGCCATTTTTATCATGGGCTTACGCCGGCGCCGGAAATGATAAATGATCCGTGCCGATCCACGGCTTGGCGCCTTGAACACATCTAAGATTTTGCTGAGAGCCGGTGCGCAAATTATTTACTAAAAGCAGCGGCTTTGTTTACAATAGTCCTTATGCGTAAAGTCGGGGTCTTCTTGCTGTCGGTAATTTTGTTCGTCAGCCTGCTTGGTTTCGCGCTCTCGGTCAGTGCCGGATTCGCCGTCACCCATCCGCAAAAAATAAAGGGTTGGCTTAATCAAAGCAACGTATACGGCGCTTTCGTGACCGACGCCATCAACCAGGCCAAGCAGTCGGCCGGCGACAATTCCGATTCGGGGTCAAGCTCAAATTCCGTCAACTCCGATGATTCAAACAGCCCGATCGCCTCAAGCAGCATTTCTTTGAGCGACGCGGCCGTACAACAGATCGCCCGTTCGACCTTCTCTTCCAAGGCGCTGCAGAGCGACGTCGATACGTTCGTCAACAGTAATTACGACTGGCTGAAAGGGAAGACCGATACGCCGAACTTCAAGATAGATCTGACCTCGGCCAAGCAGACCTTCGCCGATAAAGTAGGAGCTTACGTGCAAACGTACATGGCCGGCTTGCCGGTGTGCACCGACACGCAGCTATCCGAAATAAATACCCAGGACATGGACCCGCTCGATTTGACATGCCGGCCGGCCGGCGTACTGCCTGCCACCATCGGTTCGCAAGTCAGCGACGACATCGCAGGTAGCAACGCTTTCTTGAGCAATCCGGTCATCACCGCCACCAATCTCGATCCTAAGGGCGACACCGAAACCACACCTTACTATCAGAATCTGTCCGGCTTGCCGAAAGTGTATCAGTTCGGCACCAAAATCCCGCTGATAGCCGGCATCGTGGCGCTGGCCAGTTTTCTGGGGGTCATTTTTACGGCCAAGCGACACCGCAACGGCCTGAAAGTGGCGGCTATCGTGGTGGCGCTGGGAGGTGTCGTGCTGCTGATTATAAAACTGCTGTCCGGGCAGATCTTCAGCCACGCTCAGAGTCAGCTCTTGAGCGGCAAGACCGGCGAAGTCCATAAAGCGCTGACGACATTCCTGCATTATGTAGTTGATCAGCTCATCAAGATTGATTTGTGGTTCGGGGTCGCTTATCTGGTGGTGGCCGCGGTCATCCTGATTGCTTTGCGAGCCACGCGTGAACGAGCGGCACCGGCTTTCTTGAAATCGTTCCCCTCAAAATCTCAGGACGATCTGGTCGCGACCGAGGTCGATGAATCACAGCCGACGCGGACAGCTGCTCGACCGGGGACGGCAACCCCGCGACCATCTCGAACGGCCGCTCAGCCGCGACCGACAAATCAGCCGACGCGGCCGCTCGGCCCAGATGATGGGTTACGTTTTAAGCGCCAAGCTCCCACCGCGCCGACGGTGCCGCAGCCGCTCACTAAGCCCAAACGCCGCAAGCCGCCAAAACTGATCCAATAATAATTAAAAACGACCAGAAAATAGAAAACCGTGTTTCGAGCCTGTCTTGTTTGGCGGAAGGGGAGGGATTCGAACCCTCGGTACCGCGTAGACGGCACACCTGTTTTCGAGACAGGCCAGTTCAACCACTCCTGCACCCTTCCGCGACTGGTTTATTTTAACAGATTAAGTCTCTTTGGCCGACCTCTGGCAATCCAGGGACGAATGTGCTAGAATTACCCCTGTTGTTTTGCGCGCGTGTAGCTCAGCTGGATAGAGCGTCGGCTTGCGGAGCCGAAGGTCGTAGGTTCAAATCCTGCCACGCGTACCATTGTTAGATATATACCAAAACAGGTGCTCCCGAGATGGAGCACCTGTTTTCTTAACTTAACGGACTTTTAGTACTTATAGTGAGTACCGGCAGTGGTGTTCTGCAGCATACCGATATGCGTGTAGTAGTTGAGCGCGCCGAAAGCCATCAGTACTACGCCGGCAACGATCCAGCAGACGTAGATAACTTCTCCCAATTTCTTGCTTTGCTTGTGAAGCGCAAAGGGAAAGAGCAGGGCGCCAAGAGCAATCAAGCCCCACAAAGCGGCGAGGAATGAGGATTCTAGCACCGGGTGGCCGGCAAAGTGACCGCTGATAGGCTCGACCGGCGGCGCGGCGCCCAGCCGGTAACGTGCCCAGGAAACAGCACAAGCCGTCATTACAAGGCCGATACCGAACACGTAGATTGACACGGGTTTAAGCATCCGCTGGAGCTTCTCAAGGTGTAACGAGGCGCGCTGGTGCCAGAGATAAAATGACATCGCCGACAGAACGACACCGAAAGCGACCGAAGGTTCACCGAACAAAATGTTGGCGTCGAGCGTGCCTGCCACGTGATACGGCCAGGTTATAGTGACGGCCAAACCTAGTACGGTCAGGATGAAGCCGGTTACTCCGAACAAGAGCGACCAGCCTTCGGCGTGAACCGTGGTGCCTTGTCGAAGTTTACGAAAGAGCGTGGCTGCGCCAACCAAACCAACACCGGCCGCTACCGCGAGGAGCGTGTTGTACATAATCATGTATGTCATAAGTATTCCTTTTTATGTTGTTTTCTTTACTTTTTCAAAATACGCTTATGTTTTTCCATTGTCAACGGTATCTTAGAAAATTCTTATGCTATACTCCGGGTATGTATGTGCCGTTCAACTGGCATCGGGCACACAAAGCCAAGCTCTCCAGGGGAGACCGCGCCGCCGACAAGTTGCGGAACGGCATGGGCAGCTGGAGCTTTGTATTCGCCTTCGTAATATTCATGGCCATTTGGGCGGGGCTGAACACCTGGGGCGCTTCTCACCACTGGGACGCTTATCCTTTCATCCTTTTGAATCTGTTTCTGTCGATGTTGGCCGGTCTGCAAGGCGCTATCTTGTTGATCGCCGCCAAGCGGGCCGACGCCGTCAGTGCCGCCATGGCCGAACATGATTACAAAACCAACCTCGCCGCCAAAGAAGAGATCGAGAAGCTCATGAACCTGCACCATCAACAGCTGAAACGGCTCGACGAAATCATCAAACTGGTCGATCCTCGGAAGTAAACGGCCTGGCGAAACAGCGGCTGCCCAATCTTTGCTTATGGCGGGTGTCGCCCATATCACACTGGACTAGTAGAAAAATTAACAGTCCGCCATCAGCCGGGCAGTCTATGCTTGAGATAATAACCTGTAATTTGGGAGGTGTAGGTTATGATGAGCAGGCATGAGCCGCGAGAACGCGTTGCCGCCCGTCCGCGAGTGTGGTGGCGCGAGTATCTGGCACCATAAGATCGTACGGGCAACAGCGGCCAGATAGAAGTCCGGGATGGTTCGCGGCTAGGCGTTTGTCGGTTTGGCGGCCAGTCGGCGGTCGGCGGGCGTCAGTTTTTTGCCTGTCAAACTGCGCGGCCAGAGGTTTTGCGATTTGACGGCGGCTATTTCCAGCGCGTAAAACAACACCTGAATCTGCAGATAGATCCAAAACAGCAGGCCGAGCGCCAAGGCGAAGTAGCTGTACAGCGCGTCGAGATTTTTGAGCTCCCGGCTTAATAGATAGCCGCCCAGCGTCTGGACGATGACCAGACCGACGGCCGCCGTGACGGCCGCGGCGCGTGTCTCGCGGAAGGATACGTGACGCGGCAAGCTGATCGTTATAAGCAAAATGAAGAGGCCGCACCAGACCAGCAAATTGATCAGTACCGTCAGCGCCCGCACCTGCCACCCCTGGCTGGCCGCAGCCGCCAAACCGATGCTGACCGACGCCACCACGAAACCGACACCGGCGATCAGTATAATACTCAGGCTTTTAAGCATCGATTTCGGAAAACCGGCCCGCCGGGCCTTCGGCACTTCCCAGAAGTCCTGGACACTGCGCTGAAAAGCATCGGCCACGCCACGCGTACCATAAAACGTGAAAAGCAGGCCGATAGCCAAAGCGAAGCCGCTTTTGTGCAGCGTGTGGATGTGCGTCGACAACTGGTTGCCGAGTACCGGGAAGTAGTTGGTGGTGCCTTTAATGATGCTGTTTTGCACGGCCGTGTGGCTGACCGGAATGAGCTCCGTCAGCGTGGTCAGGACCAGTATCAGCGGAAAAAGCGACAGGAAAGCATAGTAGGTAAGCAACGCCGCCTGGCGGCCGGCTTCATCGTCGCCGTATTTTTTTATGACCGCGAACACGAAGCCCGGCAACGGATGACGCTGCTGAAAATCGTTCAGTTTGTCAATTATGTTTTCCATGGTGCTCCAGGCAGTGTAGCAGGCGGCCGGATTGTTAGAAAGTTTACAGCCTGCCGCCAGGCACAAGCGTGATAATGAGGCGTACCATTAAACAAGGAGGGCAGACATGTCCAACGAAGAAGCCGAAGCAATCATGAATTTCTACAGCGACCGCGACAGCAAAGAAGAACGTCAGAATTTCATCAGCCGCATGGAACGAAAAATGCGGCGCAAAGAACAGCGCAGCGGCCGGGCTTAGCCTTCTTTTAGCTCTTGAACGGCGCCAAATCGGACCGGATTTTCGGACCTGGGGGCGGCTTTCGTAAAAATATCTTCTAGAAACGGACACGCTTCATCAGCGAGTCGATCATGGCGTCTTTGCGCTCTTCGAAGGGAAGGCGATCGGTCAAAATATTGATTATCTTGCCTTCGTCCTCGGGCGCGTAATAAATGGTGGTCAGCGGTGCGAAGCGCTTCAGCGGCATGAACACGATGCTCGAAAAAGCGCCTTCCGGAACCACCGAAAATGAACGGAACATCTCATAGTCGAAATGTTTCGAGCCGATCGTGACGCCCGATGAGTCCAGATGATACTGAAGCTGGCGGGGCTTTTTGCCGCCGAGCACGCCGAACGCGCCGCCACAAATCAGCACTACTGCAGTCGAGATAATGTCCCGCGTCAATAAATATACGAGCGCGGCCACAACCGCGGCCACCGCTGCCAACCCGCCGTACCAGCCGGCGGATTTTTCGTGTGCCACGAATTCCGAAGCCGTCCAGCTGACGTCGTCCGGAGCCGGCGGCACAGCGGCGGCCTCATCGGTCAGAGGAGATTGATAAAGCTGCTTGCGATCTTCGGGGATATCCGAATCATCCGGCGACGGTGAATCGCCTTGCGGCGTGGAAGGTACGGCTTGTGACGGCCGTGTCTGTGGAGCTGACGTTCGGCTTGGCGACGGCGCAGCCGACGCCTGAGGTGCCGGCACGGAAGGGGTTGCCGCGTTCGGCGTGGACGCAACCGATGCCGGCGAACCGCCGCCCGGCGCAATCACCTGTCCGGGCTGCGCGGCGGCCGGACCCGTCTGTTTGTCTTCCTCTGCCATAAGCGTTATTGTACCGCAAGCTCGACACCAAAACAAAAACGCCCGACCGTTTCGATCAGACGTTTTTGGCGGAGAGAGAGGGATTCGAACCCTCGCGGGGGATTGCTCCCCCCTAACGATTTAGCAAACCGTCCCCTTCAGCCACTTGGGTACCTCTCCAGGTCCCGGGCCCTCGGTCGAACGATGACGCGAGATTATCGTACGAGGTCATATTGTAACCCTAATACTCTTCTGGCGGAAGGGGTGGGATTCGAACCCACGGTACCATTGCTGGCACGCTGGTTTTCAAGACCAGTTCCTTAAACCGCTCGGACACCCTTCCGTCACAGCCGGAGGAGCCTTGGGAGTACAATCTTCCCGTATTACAGAGGTCATTATACCTGTTAACCGTCCAATCCCCAAGCTGGAAGCCGAGCGTAGCAAGCGTAGCGACTAGGCTTGGGCGAAGACAGCGGCATCGACACTGAACACGCCCGCCCGTCTTAACGCCGCGGCGGCGGCTTCCAGCGTGGCGCCGGTGGTCAACACATCGTCTATTAATATAATCGCGGGCCGAAGACGTGAGATTTTGACGCGGAACGCGGTTCGCAATTGCTCCAAGCGCCGTTCGCGGGAAGCACCGACCTGATGGGTCTGGCCGCTACGCCGCAAACAATCGGCGTACGACAAACCGGCCTGTCGGGATAGCTCGCGAGCCAGCAGCTTTGCCTGGTCGTAGCCCCGGCTGCGCGCTCGGCCGGTGGCCGTCGGGACAGGCACCAGCACCGCCGCTTCGCCGGTTGAGGAAGCACACATATCAAATAAGAGTGGTGCCATGCGTCGCGCCATCACCTCGGCAGCGGCCTGGGCGCCGTGAAATTTCAGCTGCCAAATCAGCTCTTTTGCCAGCCCTTCGTAGGCCATTCCCACATGAACCCGCCGGAGCGCGCCGGAGCGGCGACAATTTTCACAGGTTGATGCCCGCAGCGAAAATTCGTGGCAACGATAGCAACGTTCCGGTACTTTTTTGAGCCCAGTAGCACATCCGGCACACACTAATCGACCTTCGTATCCACAGCCCAGACAGTCGTGCGGCGCGACCACACTGATGAGTTTATCGGTCAGGCTCATGTTGTATTTAATGTGTTGTAAATGTGTGCTCGATTCATTGCAACTCCTTTGCTGCCTAAGCTATACTGCTACTAAGATAAAAATGCAAGGCTCTTAAGAATAATTTAATAATAAGCTCCCACCGAAAAGGCCCTGGAAGGCCGAGGGAGCAGAGCACTAACAAAAGTGGAGGGTAACACACTATGGCGCGACGAAATCGCGACGACGATTTATTACTGGAAGAAGATGAACTGACCGCCGCCTTTTTGGGTGACGACGCTGCCGCTCCGGCCGCAGCCGACGACCAGCAGGCTGCCGGCCCGGTCCCTACCGAGGACGAATGGTCCGAGGACGAAGCCGACGTTCCGGGCCAACTGGCTGTCGACGTATACGAGACCAAGGAGAAACTGGTCGTTAAAGCTCGTACCGCCGGCGTTAATAAGAATGACCTCGACGTGAGCATCTCCGACAATCAACTGACCATCCGCGGCACGCTCAGCTCGGGCAGCGAAGAAGGGGTAGAGAACTACTTCCTGCAGGAATGCTACTGGGGCGAATTTTCGCGCAGCATCGCACTGCCGGTTCCGGTCAAGGAAGACGAGATCGAAGCCGTACTGAAAGACGGCGTACTGACCATCAGTTTCGTGAAGGT
>Ga0164242_10007001_pt1 | contig 12360 bp, 11 predicted proteins | sample OricomgcompostMG_FD_108783 | JGI IMG/M metagenome (GOLD analysis project Ga0164242, IMG submission 108783) | Miracle-Growth compost microbial communities from Emeryville, California, USA - Original compost - Miracle growth compost (MG) ... | reverse complement strand
TCACCAATGCCGAGAGACTGAGCGCGGTCCTCCCCCGGCTGCTCACCAAGGTCGGTCCCGAGGCCGCGTCGATGGTGCGTACGTCGATCGCGGTGACGCAGCTCTCCGGCTCACCCGCACAGAACGTGATCGCCTCCTCGGCGACTGCGACCGTCAACCTGCGCATCGCCCCCGGCGACTCCGTTGCCAGTTCGATCGCCCACGTACGCAAGGCGATCGGTGATTCCGAGATGACGATCGACGTACTCGACGCCAACGAGCCCAGCCCGATCTCGCGGATCGACGACGAGGGCTATGCAGTGATGCAGTCGACGATCGCGGAGGTCTTCCCGGAGGCGATCGTGACGCCCTATCTGATGATGGCCGCCACCGACGCGCGCTTCTACACGCGCGTGTGCGAGCGGGTCTTCCGCTTCTCCCCCTTCCTGATGTCGAAGGCACAGCGCGAGAGCATCCATTCCTACGACGAGCGCATCGGCGTCGAGGACTTCGTCCGGGGCATCGGCTGGTACCGCCTGCTGCTGGAACGGCACCGATGACCACCGCGGTCGCCGCACCGGCATCGTTGCGGATCCGGCAGATCGTCGGCTTCCTGGTCTGCGTAGAACTGGCCAGCGGTGTCCTGCAGGGGTACTACACACCGCTGTTCACCGACATCGCGCACCACCTGAGCATCAAGGACGCCTCGGTCAACTGGTTCGAGGCGGCACAGCTCGTCGTCTCGGCCCTCGTCGTCCCCGTGCTCGCCCGCATGGGCGATCTCGTGGGTCACCGCAAGGTACTGCTGCTGTCGACGACGGTGACCGCAGTGGCCTCGTGGGCGGTCGCCTTCGCCCCGAGCTTCACGACCTTCCTGATCGCCTGGGCGGTGCAGGGCTTCTACGTCGTGTGGCTCCCCTTGGAGATCAGCATCATCCACCAGCGCACCGCCGCGACGGGCGAGCAGACCCGCCTGACCCGGCGCTCGGCGGCCTTCCTGGTCGCCGCGTTGGAGGCGGGAGTCATCGTCGGCGCCGGCGTGAGCGGCGCACTCGCCGGCAGCATTCCGATCACGGTGGTCCTGATGGGACCTGCTGTGGCCGTGACCGCCTGTCTGGCGGTGGTGTGGTTCGGGATCGCGGACACCCCTCCCCGGGACCAGGGCTCCGTCGATCTCGCCGGCCTGTTCTGGGCGGTGGTCACGATCGGCCTGGTGATGTGCGGACTGATCCTGGTACGCGTCGACGGGCCCGGCTCACTCTGGCCCTGGCTGGTGATCCTCCTCGGATTCGCCGCAGTGGTCCCCTTCGCGCGCGTCGAGCTCGCCTCGCCGGACCCGCTCGTCGACGTACGCCTCATCGTGCGGCGAACCCAGTGGCCGGTCCAGGTGACCGCCTTTCTGCTCGGCATGTCGGTCCTCGGGGCCCAGATCCCGCTGTCCACCTTCGTACGCACCGATCCCGACAAGGCCGGCTACGGACTCGGCGCCTCGGCCGGCTTCGTGTCCGTGCTGATCGTGATCTACGTACTCTGCATGGTGGTCGGCGCGCTGGCCATGCCCTCGGTGGCACGTCGCCTGGGCATGCGAGCGGCCATGATCGTGGCGGCCCTGCTGATCACCCTCGGCTACGCGCTCTTCGTGCCCTTCCACGCCGAGGTCGTCGAGCTGGCCGTCAACATGCTCTTCGCCGGGCTCGGGTCCGGGGCACTGGTCGCCTCCGTCCCTGCCGCGGCGGCCGCGGCCGCACCACCCGACCGGACCGGCTTCGTCACCGGCATGACCAACACGACGAAGACGATCGGCGGCGCCATCGCCTCGAGCATCTTCGCGATCGCCCTGTCCTCGGCCGGCTCCATCGCCGACGCCAAGGCCGGTCATGCCTCACTCTCCGGCTACATCACCGTCTGGATCGTCTGCGCAGCGACCGCCCTGCTGGCCGCCGTACTGCTGAGACTCGCCCCGCGCGATGCCTTCGGCGAGCTATGAGCCACGCGCCGGGGTGAGTGAGGGCGATTGGTGGCGCGCTGGGTCATTGGCGATACTCGTTCCATGACCGGGGGGATGCTCAGGAGTGCGCGTGGCGCGATCGACCGTGCCCGGGGTCGTGATTCGCGCGCATGGCGGCACGTTGCGGTCGCGGCCGCGGTCGTCGGGATCGTGGCCGCGGGCTGGCAGGTCGGCCATCTCCCCAGCACGGAGGCCGAGCCCGCCGTCGCCCAGGCGGTACTGGCCGGCACGACGCTGCAGGCACGCTCGATCTGCGACGGCGGTGCCACCAGCCCCTTCACCCCGACCCGGATCTCGGTCCAGGACGTCGTGCGCAAGGCACCGGTGCTCGCCCTCGCCCGCGACGGCAACAATGTCCCGGGAGTGCCGCCACTCAGCGAGGCCGGCAAGCACGAGTTCGCCTGGGACCGGCCGCCGGGCATCCTGCCCGGATCGGCACAGGGCAATGTCCTCCTCAATGCACACACGTGGCCGTGGACCTCGGCGCCGGCACTCGGCAACCTGATGCTCGAGCACCTTCGCGTGGGCGATCGGATCGTGCTCTTCGGCACCACCAACACCGGCACCCGGGCACACCTGTGCTACCAGGTCACCAAGCAGGTCTCGATCCCGGCCGAGCAGCGCTATGCGGACTACTGGGTCACCGACGGGCCGCCCCAAGTGGCGATCATGGTCTGCTCCGGCGTACGCCGTGGCCCCGGCGACTGGGCCGAGCGAACGGTGTGGTTCGCCTCGCCAGTCACCGAGGAAGCTCCCAACGCTTCCACCGTCAACTCCATCGGCGAGTAGGGCACACAGCACCGATCCCACCCGTGGGGCAGCTCACATGAACTTGAGCTTCGAATGTGACTAAGGTATGCCTTACCTAATGAAAGGTGCGCCATGCCCGTCCTGCCCCGCCTCATCAAAGTCACCGTCGTCGCGACCCTGCTGGCTCTGACCGCCACAGTCACGGGCTGCGGCTCCGACGCCTCGGACTCGGCGAAGGGCGGGACGGGCACGGAGGCCCAGAAGGAGGCGCAGTCGGTCGAGAACGGCGCCTACCCGGTCACCATCGACCATGAATACGGCAGCACCACGATCACGAAGAAGCCCGAGCGTGTCGTCACCGTGGGGCTGGTCGAGCAGGACGCGACGATCGCGTTGGGTACCGTCCCGGTCGCCGTCACGGACTGGTTCGGCACCGCCCCCGGACGGATCTTCCCCTGGGCCAAGCCACTGATCGGCACCTCGCCGATCCCGCAGGTACTGCCCGGAACCCTCGATGTCGAGAAGATCGCGGCGCTGCACCCGGACCTGATCGTCGCGCTGTACTCCGACATCAGCAAGAAGCAGTACCAACTGCTCTCCGCCATCGCCCCGACCATCGCGCACCCGGCCGGCCAGAACGACTACTCGATCTCCTGGCAGGACGTCACCACCACCGTCGGCAAGGCGCTCGGCCGTCCGGCAGCCGCGCAGAAGCTCGTCGACGGCGTCGAGGCGAAGTTCGCCGCCGCCCGCAAGGAGCACCCGAAGTTCGAGGGCAAGGAGGCCCTGATGGGCAGCCTGTACGAGGGCATCTTCGTCTACGCCCCCTCCGACCCACGCGGGCAGATCCTGCACGAGCTCGGCTTCAGCTTCCCGGCGGACGTGAAGTTCGTCGGCAAGGACACCTACGGCGAATCGATCTCACCCGAGAACGCCGACCTGGTCGACGTCGACGCGATGGTGTGGATCGACAGCGAGAAGAAGGTCCGCAAGGCGGTGCCGACGTACGGCAACCTGCGGTTGAGCCGCGAGGGACGTTCCGTCTTCGTTCCCGAGGACTTCGGTGACCCGGTCTACGTCTCCACCTCGTTCGTGACCGTACTCAGCCTGCCCTACATGCTCGAGCACCTTGTCCCGCGTTTGGCTGCTGCCGTCGACGGCGATCCGGCGACCGCCACCTCCTGATCCTTCCCGGGCTGGGAACTCAGCTCTCGTCGTCCCCGCGCCGGAAGGCATTGTCCAGCCACTGCTTGGCGCTGCCGGCGAGCCCGGCGAGCTCGTGCACGGCCTTGCCCAGGAGGTCCTGGGTGTCCCGGAAGGTGTCGGAGTAGCTGCGGGCAGCCGCCTGGGCCGCATCGCTGACACTCGCCGTCGCGTCGTCATCTCGTCGCGGATAGTCACCGCCGAGGATCGTGGTGTAGGCACCCGAGTCGACCCAGCGGCGGAGCTCCGCTGCGCGAACGACCGTGAACGGGTGCGATCTGGACTCGATGAGCAGCAGCTTGAGCACACTGTCGCGCACGTCGTCCGAGGCGTCGTACTCGGCACCCTGAGCGAAGAAGGAGGTCTGGTCGAGATCCTCGAGGTGACCACCGCTGGCCATCTTCATGTGTGTCCGGAAGGCGACACCCGGGTCCTGGGTGGCGAGCAATCCTGCGCGATCCGCGGACAGCTCGGCCTTGCGCGACCACTCCATCAACGCCGCCAGGATCATCCGGACGCCGATCCCGCCCAGAGGCACCGCCAGAAGGAGCCCGCTCAAGGCGATCAGCCGCTGCAGGATCGTCTGGTAGACGGCGTGGCCACTCAACGCATGGCTGAGCTCGTGACCGACGACGAAGCGCAGCTCCTCCTCGTCCAGCAGGTCGATCAGGCCGGAGTTGAGCACGATGATCGGGCGGTTCATCCCGATGGTGAATGCATTGGGCATCGGGTCCGCAACGACGTACATCTCGGGAAGCTCGGCGGCATCGAGCACCGCGCCCACCTCTGCGAGCAGCCGGTGCAGGCGAGCGAACTGGCGCTCGTCGACCCGGACCCCGGACCCGAGGAAGGTCAGGCGTACGGCGCGTTCGTTGAACAGGCCGGACAGTGTCCTGACGACCTTGTCGAAACCCTTCAGCCGTCGCAGCGCGACCAGTGCACCCTGGTCCGCCGGGTGCTCCCACGCCCTCGAGCTGATCCCGGTCAGCGTGATCCTGGTCCGTGCCGGCTCTGCATTCATGCGGTCATCGTGTCACGCGAAGGAAGCTCTTGGAGGTTCTCTTACTCCGACATCGGGATGCGCACCCCACGCTCGGCGGCGACCTCGGCAGCGAGGCCGTAGCCGGCGTCGACGTGACGGATCACGCCCATGCCCGGGTCGTTGATCAGAACCCGCTCGATCTTCTGGGCGGCGAGGTCGGTGCCGTCGGCGACGGTGACCTGCCCGGCATGGATGGAGCGGCCCATGCCGACGCCACCGCCGTGGTGGATCGAGACCCAGGTGGCGCCCGAGGCTGTGTTGACCAGGGCATTGAGCAGGGCCCAGTCGGCGATCGCGTCGGAGCCGTCGAGCATGCCCTCGGTCTCCCGGTAGGGCGAGGCGACCGAACCACAGTCGAGGTGGTCGCGGCCGATCACGATCGGGGCGGACAGCTCGCCACTGGCGACCATCTCGTTGAACTTCAGGCCGGCAAGGTGGCGCTCGCCATAGCCGAGCCAGCAGATGCGCGCCGGCAGACCCTGGAAGTGCACCCGCTCCTGGGCCATCCGGATCCACTTGTGCAGCCGCTTGTTCTCCGGGAAGAGCTTCAGGATCGCCTCGTCGGTCTTGCGGATGTCCTCGGGGTCACCCGAGAGCGCGGCCCAGCGGAAGGGGCCCTTGCCCTCACAGAAGAGCGGCCGGATGTAGGCCGGCACGAAGCCGGGGAACTCGAAGGCACGGTCGTAGCCGCCCTTGCGGGCCTCGTCACGGATCGAGTTGCCGTAGTCGAAGACCTCGGCGCCGCTGTCGTGGAATTCCACCATCGCGCGCACATGGGCGGCCATCGAGGCCTGGGCGTCCTTCGTGAAGCCCCCCGGGTCGCGAGCAGCATCATCGTGCCAGTCGTCGAAGGCGACGCCGGCCGGGAGATAGGACAGCGGGTCGTGGGCGGAGGTCTGGTCGGTGACGATGTCGATCAACGGGCCGTTGCCGGCGTCGATCCGGTCCTGGTGGCGCTGCAGCAGTGCCGGGAAGACCTCCGCGGCATTGCCCAAGAGGCCGATGGAGAGGGCGCGCCTCTCCTCGCGTGCGGCAAGGGCGAGCTCGACGGCATGGTCGAGATCATCGGCCTGCACGTCGAGGAAGCGGTGCTCGATCCGGCGGGTGATCCGGGACTGGTCGACATCCACGCAGATCGCGACGCCGTCGTTCATGGTGACCGCGAGCGGCTGGGCGCCACCCATGCCGCCGAGGCCGGCGGTCAGCGTGATCGTGCCGGCAAGGGTGCCATTGCTGTGCTCATAGCGGCCAGAGGCCGCGAGCTTGTCGGCAATGGCCGCGAAGGTCTCGAAGGTGCCCTGCAGGATGCCCTGCGTCCCGATGTAGATCCAGGAGCCGGCCGTCATCTGGCCGTACATGATCAGGCCCAGCTCCTCGAGCTTGCGGAACTCCTCCCAGTTGGCCCAGTCGCCGACCAGGTTGGAGTTGGCGATCAGTACTCGGGGCGCCCACTCGTTGGTCTTCATGACGCCGACCGGCTTGCCGCTCTGCACGAGCATGGTCTCGTCCGATTCCAGGGTGCGGAGGGTGCGGACGAGGGCGTCGTACGACTCCCAGTTGCGCGCCGCCTTGCCGGTACCGCCGTACACGACGAGGTCCTCGGGACGCTCGGCGTTCTCCGGATCGAGGTTGTTCATCAACATCCGCAACGGAGCCTCGGTCTGCCACGACTTGGCGGACAGGTCGCTCCCGTGCGCGGCGTGGATCGGGAGTCGGGGGTTGGTCGTCATGGCGGTCCTCCTGGTCGCGTCGCTTGCTCTTACATGCAACGCAATTCCGCGATCGGACACCAGTACGACGAACGTCACTCCGTCTCGGATCCGAGACCTATGCAAGCCCTCCGAGAAGCTTCTCCAGGGCTCTTCGGTAGTCCTTGTAGGCCTTCCGCCCGGCCTTCGTGATCCGGAAGCTGGTCACCGATCCGCGGCCATGGCCGTGCTTGCGTACCTCGACATAGCCGGCCTCGGAGAGCGCGCCCATCTGTTTGGAGAGATCCGAGTCGCTGACCCCGAGGTGCTCACGAAGAAAGCCGAAGTCGGCATCGCTGGCATGCGCAAGCAGTGCCATCGCCGCCAGTCGCTTGGGCGGATGGATGACCGGGTCGAGGCCCTCGATCATGCGAGCCGCTCGCGGACCCGCTCCGACGCCCGGGCATAGGCCTGCTCGTACCAGGCGACCCCCACGGTGACGATCACGAAGGCGACCGCGGCGGCGATCCATGCATTCGCGAGAGCGCGGGTGCCGAGCACGATGCCGATCACCACGAGCACGCCGACGACGAAGTTGACCATCACGCGCCGGATCTCCTGTGGCGCCTTCCCTGTCGGCCAGACGCCGCGAACCTTGCGCTGCCACCACACGAGTGTGAGAACGGCGGCGAGCAGGACGAGCTCGCCGACGATCCGGACTGCCGTCGAGGTGTGCGGGCGGGTGAAGAGAACCGTCGCAGCAAAGGCCCACAGGCCCATCGCGGGCATGTACCAGAACGGCGTCGGCGGATAGTCGACGTACGGCGCGGCTGCTGCTCGTTCGGCCACCCGCTGCTGCTCGCGGATCTCCTCAATGTTTTCCATATCGGAAAGCATTGCTCATGCTTTCCGGATTGGCAAGTATTCAGCGAAGCTCGCCGAGAACGCCCTCTGCGGCCGCGAGGACCGCACCATTGCGGACCAGTGCCACCGCTTCCTCGATCTCGGGCGAGAGGAAGCGGTCGGGACCGGGTCCCTGGATCCCGTTGCCCCGCAGGAGCGCAATGACCGCGCCGGTGGCCGGCGAAGGCTCGAGCGGGCGACGCAGGTCGAGTGCCCGGGCAGCCGTGAGGATCTCGATCGCAAGCACCCGAGTGAGGCCGTCGACGGCCCGGCGGAGCTTGCGGGCGCCGGACCAGCCCATCGAGACGTGGTCCTCCTGCATGGCGCTCGACGGGATCGAGTCGACGGAGGCCGGAGCGGCAAGGCGCTTGAGCTCGCTGACGATCCCGGCCTGCGTGTATTGCGCGATCATGTGACCCGAGTCGACACCGGGGTCGTCGGCCAGGAAGGGCGGCAGACCGTGATTGCGGGCCTTGTCGAGGAAGCGGTCGGTACGACGCTCGGAGATCGAGGCGAGATCCGCAACGACCATCGCAGCGAAGTCGAGCACATAGGCGACGGGAGCACCGTGGAAGTTGCCATTGGACTCGACCCGGTGCTCCTCGGCGAGCACGACCGGGTTGTCGACGGCGGCAGCCAACTCGCGTCCGGCCACCAGCGCACAGTGGGCAAGGGTGTCCCTGACGGCGCCGTGCACCTGGGGTGAGCAGCGCAGCGAATAGGCGTCCTGGACGCGATTGCAGTCGGGCCCACGGTGTGAGGCGACGACGCCGGAGTCCGCAAGGAGGCGGGTCAGGTTCGCTGCGGACACGGCCTGCCCGGGGTGCGGTCGCAATGCCTGGAGTTCGGGCGCGAAGACCCGGTCGGTGCCCAGCTGTCCCTCGACCGACATGGCCGCCGCGATGTCCGCGGTCTTGACCAGCATGTCGAGATCGTTCAGCGCCAGCACCAGCATGCCGAGCATGCCGTCGGTGCCGTTGATCAGGGCGAGCCCTTCCTTCTCGACCAGCTCGACCGGCTCCAGTCCGGCGGCGGCCAGGGCCTCGACCGCGGGCATCAGGGTGCCCGATGCGTCGCGCACCTCACCCTCGCCCATCAGCACCAGCGCGCAGTGCGCGAGCGGCGCCAGGTCTCCCGAGCAGCCCAGTGAGCCGTACTCCCGCACGACCGGGGTGATCCCGGCACTGATCACGTCGGCCATCAGCTGCGCGGTCTCCCGGCGTACGCCGGTGTGGCCGGTCGCGAGTGTGGAGAGACGCAGCAGCATCAGCGCGCGCACCACCTCGCGCTCGACCTCGGGCCCGGAGCCGGCGGCGTGCGATCTCACCAGCGAGCGCTGCAGCTGCTGGCGCATCTCGGTAGGAATGTGCCGGGTGGCCAGCGCACCGAAGCCCGTCGAGATGCCGTACGCCGGCGTCGGTGCCGCGGCAAGCTCCTCGATGACCTCACGAGCACGGTCGATTGCGGTGAGGGCATCCTCGGAGAGCTGTACACCGGCGCCATCGCGCGCCACCCTCGTCACGTCCGCGAAGGACACCGGACCGGTTGAGACTTCCACGTCAGCCATGGGGCAATCCAACGACGCTCCGCCGCTGCCTTCCAGTACGGAAGCGCCTCGGTTGTCTCAGATCCGAGACTGCTTGACCGCTCGTGCGGCCTCGACATAGTCGGCGAGTTCACGCCACGGTCCTGCCACGGTCTCGTCCTGGCCCGACATCGCGGCTGGGTCTTCTCGCCATGCCCGGCGTACGCCGGCGCCCGCGCCGTCGCGCCCACCGAGCAGGGCGGAGAGAGCGTCCATGCGCGCGATCAGCCCCTGAACCCGGTCGTCGTCCGCCGGCACCTCTTGGCGACGTAGCTCCTCGACCCGCCGGTAGAGCTGCGGAAACTCGATCTCGATCACGTACTGAGCTCGCGGGCCGAGGTCTGCACCGGCCCGGTTCAGACCGTCCAGCTCCTCGACCGAGAGATACCGCTCCAGAGCTGACGCGCGGTCGGGATGCGCGGCACGGAGGACGCGGAGCAGGTCGACGGGATCCGGCTCGTCGCCGGTGCCTGCGAGCACCGACTCGAGCCGCCCGCGGAGCACACCCAGAGCCTGCTCTGCCTGCTCGATCGCGTCGAGCTGGTCGCGTAGCACCCGGCGAGGGTCGACCTCGGCATCGAGGCAGTGCCTCACCGACTCGAGATCCAGGCCCAGACCACGCAGCGCAAGGATCAGGTACAGCCGGAACAGGTCATCGGGCCCGTACTCGCGGCGACCGGCACCGCTCCGAGCCGGCCGGAGCAGGCCGATCTCGTCCCAGTGATGCAGGGTGCGGACGGTGATGCCGCTCGTCTCGGCGACCTCGCCCACCGACCAGGCCTGATGTCCGCTCTTGTTCGTAGCCATGGGACGAGTCTGCGACCTCACGCCGCGTGAGGTGCAAGTACCGGCAGGAGGTCACCGCCGTTTCCGCCGCCGACCGCCGCGTCGTCCGGCTCGACTGCCGGCGGACTGTCCCGACGGCGTCGCCCGCCGTTCGGGCGAGGGATCGCTCTTCCTGTCCGCTGCCAGGTCGCGCGAGCTGCGCTCGGTCCGGCCGCGGACGACTCCGATGAAGGTCTCGACGCGAGGGTCGTCGTTCTCCTTCAGCCAGGCGAGCCCGACCCGGGTCTCGGGGAGATCGGTGACCGGACGACTCACCACATCCTTGCGGTGATGCAACCGCGCCACCGACATCGGGACCGTGACGACACCGGTGCCCGCAGCGACGGTCTCGATCGCCTGCTTTGCAGACAGGTCGGACGAGACCTGGTGCACGATCTCGTCCGCCAGATCTTCGGTCGAGACCTCGTCGAGGAGGGTGAGCACATGCTCCTTCGGGAGCACGACGACCGGCACCTCGGCGTACAACGGAATCAGGTGCAGGCCCTCCCGATCCACCGGCAGCCGCACGAAGCACATGTCGAGCTCGCCCGATCGGACCAGGCCCTCCGCCTCGTCCTCGGGCACCAGCGAGGCGACGAGAGGCGAGTCCGGCATCCGCTGCTCCCAGATCCGCAGCCACTTCCCCGGCGTCACCCCGGGCACGAAGCCGACCCGGAGCTCGAGACTTCGGGCGGCATTCTCGGTCACGGACCAACACTAGGGAAGTGCTGATCAATGTGGGTGGCGCTGGCGCCACTGTCTCCATTGATCAGTGCTTCCCTAGGCTGATGCCATGACCAGCGCGCAGACGATGAAGCCGGCGACGGCCGCGAAGAAGCTCGGCATCCACCTGCCCGCCACCCCACCGGAATTCCGCGACTCGGCCATCACCCGCGCCGACCTCGCCCGGCTCCAGTCCGATCCTCCGGAGTGGCTGCTCGAGCTGCGCCGCAACGGCCCACACCCACGTCCCGAAGTGGCCCGCAAGCTCGGCATCTCCAATTCCGGTCTCGCCCGCGCAGGCGTCAGCGACTCGATGACGACCGCGGAGATCAAGGGACTGCTCGACGAGATGCCGCCCTGGCTGGAGGCGGAGCGGGAGAAGCAGGCCGCCGTACGCGCGGAGAATGCCCGGCGGAAGGGCACGACCGCCGACTAATGTCTCAATAAGCGAGACATTTCGTCTCTAAATTCGGAATAAGTGCCAGACTCGCAGGGTGCAGCCCTCCACCGACCGCGAGACCATCGGAGCGGCGCGGCGCTGGACGATCCTGATCACCAGCTTCCTGGCCCAGGCAGCCTCGGCAATCACCGCGCACGGACCCGCCTTCCTGATCCCCGCCCTGCACCAACGGCAGGGCATGAGCCTGGCCGAGGCGGGAGTGATCGCGGCCACGCCGACCGTCGGCGTGATGGCAACGCTGATCGCGTGGGGCGCGGTCGTCGACCGTCACGGCGAGCGCTTCGCTCTGCTCACCGGCCTGACCGGGACGGCCGGCTTCACTGCACTCGCCGCGCTGAGCGACAACGACTGGCTTCTCGGCGGCGCTCTCTTCCTGGCCGGCGCCTGTGCTGCGAGCACCAATGTTGCCAGCGGCCGTGTCGTCGTCGGCTGGTTCCCCGCCCACCGCCGTGGACTGGCGATGGGCATCCGCCAGATGGCGCAACCCGTCGGCGTCGGAGTTGCCGCGGTGACCATCGCGGTCGTTGCCTCGCACCACGGCATCGCCGCTGCGCTGTGGTTCCCGGCTGCTGCCGCTGCCCTTGCACTCATCCTGGTCACGCTGGTGGTGATCGACCCTCCCCGCGCACCACGTCCCGAGGGTGGCGCCCCCAGCCCGTACGCCGGCAGCAGCTTCCTGTGGCGCATCCACGGCGTCTCCGTGCTGCTGGTCGTCCCGCAGTTCCTGGTCTGGACCTTCGCGCTCGTGTGGCTCACTGCCGAGCGCGACTGGAATGCGGGTGTCGCCGGCGCACTGGTCGCTGCCGCCCAGATCGTCGGCGCCCTGGGCCGGATCGCCGTCGGACAACTCTCCGACATGGTCGGCTCCCGGATGCGGCCACTGCGTTGGGTCGCGATCACCGCCGCGATGACGATGGCCCTGCTGGGCCTGACCGACCAGTGGTCGATCGCCGTCGTCGTCATGGTGGTGGCGACGGCAGTCACCGTCGCCGACAACGGACTGGCCTTCACCGCCGTCGCAGAACGGGCCGGCGCCCACTGGTCCGGCCGTGCCCTGGGAGTTCAGAACACCGCCCAGTTCCTGACCGCGTCCGCAGTGCCACCGATCGCAGGGCTGGCGATCGCACACTCGTCGTACGCCCTCGTCTTCGGCCTCGCCGCCCTTTTCCCGATCGTCGCGGCACCCCTCGTCCC
>Ga0164242_10007000_pt1 | contig 12360 bp, 13 predicted proteins | sample OricomgcompostMG_FD_108783 | JGI IMG/M metagenome (GOLD analysis project Ga0164242, IMG submission 108783) | Miracle-Growth compost microbial communities from Emeryville, California, USA - Original compost - Miracle growth compost (MG) ... | reverse complement strand
TCCCCGCACATCGGTCGGCGCGAAGCCGAGCAGCACCAGGGCGGCACGGACATAGAAGGCCTGCCGTGCGGCTGCGCCGTTCTGCCCGCCATTGATCTTCTGCGTCACGCCGGCGAAATCGCCGGCATCGGCCGGCGTGTTGCAGCCATGGGTGACCCAGAACCAGATCGGCGCCAGGCCTTCCCATGGATCGGTGTCGATCGCCTCGGGGTTGGCCACAAAGTCCGGGCACGCGAAGCCCTGTGCCCGACACCAGTCGCGGAAGCCCTGGTAGTTGGACTTGCCGGTCACCATAATGCCGGTGCGGCCTTCATAGAGCTTGCCGTCGCCGTCGGCCGCCGGCGTGTTGCCCAGGTCGGTGCGGGTGTCGTACCTCGCCTGGGCCGCCGTGGGGCCCCAGATTTCATGGTCGTACCGGAAGTCGCCGCTCTCTTCGGCGAGCTGGCCGAGAAACATGGCGAGGCGGTGCGGCTTGTCGAGGCCGGCGCTGACGCCATAGGCATTCAGGCCGGCGACGATGGACTGCATGTTGCTGTCGCTGGTCGATCCGGTTGCGATCTTGCGCAACTGCTGGATGGTCAACTTCATGGTGGGCCCAAATGAAAAGGGCCCGCAAGGGGCCCGGTGTCGGTTGCTTTCGAGATCGGCCTCACCGGCTATCGGTGCCGGCGCCGTCCTGCGGATGGCGGAGCGTCAGGCTGGTGACGAACCCGTCCTTCTTGTTGAGCTGGTGCGAGACGCTCTCGATCCGGTAAGAGCCGTCGATCCCTGGCCTGGCGCCGGACAGGACGAAAAGCGCCTCGGGCTCGGCGGCATAGTCGCCGACGATTTTCACCGTGCCCCTACCCTTCTCGCGCCTGGAGGCTTTCGATATCCCTTGCGCCTGCTGGTCGCCTTCGTCCTGTGTCCCGCGCCCCAGAAGCGGGCGCAGATCGGCAGGGACCGAGACGCCATCTACACCCAGGGTTTTTTCGACCCACTTGGCCTGCTTGAGGTCATAGTGGCGGGTGATGACGTTTTGAAATTGAGGATGGGCAATCTCTGGCTCAATCGACCAGCCCTCGAGGTTATCACCCCATGTTCCGGTAATCGTCGGGAGCGGCTGGCCAGAAACCGAGAATCCCTCGTTTCGCGGCGTAAAAAACGCCTGGCTGCCGATAATCTTGAACGTCGCTCCCAGGTCGCGCGCCATGCGCTGGCCCCACGACAGGAAGCTCTCGTGCTGCTGCAGCCAATAGGCTCGCTGCAAGCCAGCGAGGCTGCCGAGCACCTGCACCTGAAGGCCAGCCTTGCTGCCGAACTCCTGCGCCACGTCGCTGAAGCTGGCCTGGTCCTTGTGGCGCAACGCCGGTGCCTTGACCTTGCTGCCCCGGTCGACCGACGAGCCGGTGACGGAGATTTCCCGGCCGCTCCCCTTTGCCCCCCGGCTGGTCGCCTTGGTCACAAAGCCGGAGAACACCCAGCCTACCCCGGTCTCCTCATGGCCGAGCTGGATTTCGACCTGCGCGCCGGGCTGGGGCAACACGGTATTGCCGTCTATATCGGCGAGGGTCGCGTCGAAGCTGTCCTCGGCTCGCCTTGAGGTGCGCTCCACGCTCAGCTCCTTGAGTGTGGGCTGCCAGCGACTCGTCACGTCGTTGCCGTCGATCAGGACGGCGAACGCACCAGTCAGGAAGCCCATCAGTCCCAGAGCCTCACGACTTGGCGGGTTGGCTGCTGGGTCGGGATGGCGTCGAGCGGGAAGTTGACCACGGTGCCGACCGGCAAATAGGCGCCCAGCTTGGCGAGGCCTGGGTTGAAGTCGAGCACGGCCTCGACGAAGCCGACAGGCTGGCGCTTCAGAAGGCGCCAGACCATGGCCGAGAGCGTGACGCCCTCGCCAGTCACTGTCACCGTTTTGATCGTGCTCATTGCAGCAGGTTCAGGATGGACGCGAAGATGTCGGAGCCGGGCGCGTTGGTCCGGGTGAGAGACACCGTGAAGTTAATCACCCGACCGATGCCGACTTCGTTCAGCTCCTCGTCCTGACGGCTGAGCGCCGTCACGAGGAACCAGCCGACCGGCTCCAGCGTGCCGCGCATCAGCGGCACCGGGATATGGCCGGCGCGCGCCGATTCCAGCGCCGCCAGCCCGGAATAGCCGCCGAAGTGCTCGGGGTGGATCACGCCGGTGATGGTGAAGGTGCTCGGTCCATCGCCCATGAACTCGTAGAGCGGTGCGGCGCCGACGACCTCGTGGGTAGCAAAGGGCGTCTGGGTTTGCTCACCCGTCGATTGCGGGTTCACCTTCATGTCGAAGGAGACGGGGCCGAGCTGCATCAACATTACGGTTCTACCCCGTGGTCGGCATAGGAGCGGTCGAGCTGGCTGCGGGCGTTGTCGAGCGGACCGCCATAGAGGTGCGGCCGCCAGGAGTTGATGCCGTTGAGCGTCTCCTGGAGCTTGGCGGCCTTGGCCGTCGCTGCATCGATTCCGCTGGTATCGACCTTCGGCGCGACGGTCGTGGCGTTCACCGTATCGAGCGCGGTCTTCGCCTGCGCGGCCTCGCTGGCCACCGCCGATAGACCATGATCGCGATCGTCAGGGCTGCCCGAGCTGTTGATCATCTTCGATGGGCGGAAGATGCCGTCGAACCAGCCGTTTATGGCTCGGTCGACGGGGTCTTGAGATTGCGGCGGCAGCGCATGGAACTGGCTTGCCAGCGCCCCCGCCGCCCCACGGCCCAACGAAGACGCCCCGCCAGACGCCCAATTCCAAGCGCCCGAAAGCCAGTTGGCGATCTGCGCGTTTAGCTGGTCGGTAGCGCCGGTGTTCACCGGAAGCGGCGGCTTTTCCCCTGGTTTGAGATACCGGATACCATTCTGGAAATCCTGCATCGCACCGGCGTACATTCCGGCGGCGCCGAGGAACCCGAGCCCTCGCGTTGCAATGCCGGCGCCGAGTTTTGGCGAACGAGGCCCGCCACCACCTACCCCGCCCGCGCCAGAAGCCGCCTCGGCACCCGCGGCGCCCTGCAATGCCGCTGCTGCTGCTTGCAGCTCGGTAGCGGCAACCTGAAGTTGGGGCCCAGCCCTGGTTAGGCCGAGTAGCCCCTGGGCACTCTTCCAGATGCCGAACCCGGCCACGCCAGCGCCAGCAGCCGCCGCGCCGACTGTCGGACCCGGATTGTCGGCCACCCATTTGGCGGCACCGTTGATCCAGCCCGTCAGGCTGTTCAGCGCCGGGATGATGACGTTCATCTTGTCCGACGCCGCCGCGGCCAGATTGTCGAGCGCGTTCTTGAATCCGGTCCACGCGGCGTAGGGGTCTTTGCCCTCGATGCCGACCGCGGAGTTCAACCCGACAGCCTTATTGTAATTCCCGGCCTGTCGCTCGATGAACTGCTGTTGCTCAATCATGGTGGTGAGCAACCCTGTCGCATTGGTATTGGCCGACAGCTTGCCCACCGCTGCAGAGACCGCGGTCGGGTTGGTCATGTCGGTGCCGGCCTTCACCAGCGCCGGGATCAGGTACTGCTTCGTCCACTCATACGGGTTCTTGCCGTAGAGGTCGGGGTCGACGAGATTGTTGTCTTTGTCGCGGATGCCGAGATCGCGCTGCCGCCCCATATACTTCTTGCCGTTGATCGAGGCATCCCCGATCAGGAAGCTCTTGAAGGCGGAGGCCATTGCGGCGCCGGCGCCGGAGGCGTTCATGTCGACGCCCAGGGTGGGCACGACATTCTCGATAAACGAGGGGTCGAGCGCGAGGCGCGAAATCTTGGCGCGCTGGGCGAATTGCAGCATGGTCGCAGGATTGAACAGCGGATCGGCCTGGGCGGCGCGGATCATGCCGTCGATATAGGAACGGAACTCGCTGGTACCGCTGGTGGTCTGCTTCGTCATGTTCAGCAGATCGCCGGAGCGCAGCAGCGGCGTCAGCTTGTCGTGGGCGCCCGGCTCGAGATTGTCGAGGATGGACTGCGCCTGCACCATGGTCTCGAGATTGGCCATGCCGCTTCCGATACCGAAGGTGCCGGTGGCGACGCGCCCAAGAGCCATAATGTCGGTGGCGCTGACCGGGTATTGCTGCGACAGCGACAGCGACTTGGCCCCAAGGGCCATCTGGTCGACGTTCGAGAAGAGCCCGGACTGCTGCTCGAGGAATCGCTCGTGCCCGCGCTTGGCGCCGGCGGCGATTGCGCCGCGACCCAACTCATAGCCGAGATAACCGCCGCCGGCGTAGCCGAGCATGCTCATGCCGAAGTGGCCGACCTTTTTCATGGCGGCCACGAACGAATTCGCCTGCTTCTCCCCCGCCGCCATCTCTGAGCGCACCGCGCCAAGATGCCCTATAACGGCATTCCGCCAATCGGTCAGGTCGGCTCTTTGGAGTGCCGTCTTGAGGTCGGCCTGCTTCATGGCGCCGAACGTCTCGGCCCAGGACTGCTGAACCGCCTTCAGTTCGTTCGGCGTGGCCTTAATTGCCTCGAGTTGCCGCTGGAAGGATGAGCCCCATGGCATGCTCTGCAGACGCTTCATTGAGGTTTCGATACCCGCTACCGCGGTCTCGACCTCTTTCGCCTGCGGCCCGAAATCCTGCTTCAGTTGCAGGATCAGTTGGCCGATGAGGGTGCGCATGGATTATTCCTTGAAGGTGGCGCCGGCGATTTTCGCCTGCACTTTCACCTTGTCCTTTTCGATCTCGATGGCCTCGCCATACCAGGCGACGACCTCGTCCCACGGCATCGCCAAGGCTTCGGCGATGCCCAGATGCAAGGTGCTGGCTAGCTGAGCGACAACGGCGCGCCAGCTCCGGAAGTCAATTTTTCGGTGGTCGCCCGGAAGCGTCGGGGCAAAAAATCCGCCACCGCCTTGTCGAGCTCGAAGGCGTCGTCGTCATCGAGCGCTTCGAGCACTTCCTGCGGCGCGTCGATGCAGGGCGGCTTCACGATGCCGCCCGACTCGATGGACTTGGCGAAGTCAGCGACTTCGCGCGCCGTCATCCGGTGAAGGCCGATCTGGGTATAGACGATGCCATTGAACTCGACCGGATAGGCGAGCGGCACCGTCTTGGTCACCGGGTTGACGAAGCGCGCGGCCGGCGGGGTGACCGGCGCCGCGGGGACGACGGCATCGGGAGGAACCGGGGCAGAGGTGGTCACGGTGTCGGCCATTACGCCCCCAGCCCAAGGTTTGCGGCGGCGGTCGAGAAGACTGCCGTGCCGTCGATGCGGACACCGGCGACCCCGGAGAAGAAGTCGAAATAATACTTCTCCTGGTTGTCGATGATGAGCTGGTACTGGAAGATTTCGGAGATCTGATAATCGGTCTCCGTCGCATTGCCCGACCCCATTTCGTTGAGGTTGGCCTGCGTCATGCGGCCCGTGATCACCGCCAGCAGCGGGATGTCGGCATGGGTCAGCAGGTCGCGGATGTTGGCACGCATCGTGTATTTGATGCGCTGGGCGCCGGCGGGCATGAAGCGCGGCAGCACGTCGAGATTCACGCCCTCGAGCTTGAACGGCATGGTGAGGGGCTGAAGCTTGCGCAGCCCGATCTCGACATCCATCACGCCGCCGCCGGGCGAGTGCTGCTTGGTGCGCTCGGTGAGCTGCGGCAGCGTGACGCCCTTGAGGACGAGGTGCTGCGACTTGGTCGGATCGTCGTCGCCAATGAAGAGGTTGGCGAGATCGACGTGAAGGATGGTCTGCGCCATGGCTGGCTCCCCTTAGCTGGACTGGCCGGTGCCGAGCTGCACCGAGATCGTCTGCACGAGATCGGTGAGGGCCTGGCTGTAGCGGCGCGAGTAGATGGTGATCTTCTTGAGGACCGGCGGCTCTTCGCAGGCGAAGGAGACCGTCACACTGCCGGCGCGCAGGTCGTCCGGCGAGTTCTTGTCCGGCTCGAAATAGACCCTGTAGCTCGGCAGGATGTGGCCGCCGGCCGCGAGGTCGGCGAGCTGGCCGGAGATCGTGTTGATGATCGCCTGCACGGTCTGGACGGTGATGTTGTACTTGCCGAGATAGAACTTCTCGGCCTGCACCTGCCCGAGTTCGATCTGGTCGCGCATGCGATTGACCGGCACGAACGCCCATGCCGTATCCGCCGCGAGGGTATCGAAACCCCAGAAGGCGAAGCCGCCGGAACCGGCGGCGCTTTCGACACCGGCCTCGCCGCGCACGACGATGCCGCCATGGGCAGTGATATCGGCCTGCCCCTCCGAAGTCGCGTCCGTCAGGGAGAGCCGGATGGTGGGCGTCACCCCGACGAGGCCGTAGATCGGCTGGTTGGCCGCCGAGCCGGACGGGATGCCACCATTCGCGCTGTCGCGGGCCACATAGATGCCGATGACGAAGGGCGAGAGCGGCTGGGTGATCACGTCGCCCTCGGCATCGAGCACTTTCGCATCCTGGCGGAGCGGGTGCATGATCCGGGCGCTGGCGGGCACGGTCTCCAGCCAGTCGAGCCAATCCTGCCGGGAGGAAGATGGGCCTTCCGGCAGGAACATGGCTTTGAGCCGTTCGAGAATGGTCGGCATCGCCGCCACGACACCGTTGGCGACCTGGTCGAGCTGCAGCGTCGCCGCCGCGCCGGTGAGCCCGGTAGATGCCGCAAACGATGCCGTCGGCGCCACGGTATAGGCGCCGGGCGAGGTGATGGTGATCGCCGTCACGACGCCGCCGGCCACGGTGAAGGTGCCGGCACCGCCCGACCCCGTGCCGCCCGTGAAGGCGAGAGCGAAGGTGCCGTCCGCGCCGCCGCTGCCGGCGTTGCTGATGGTCGCGCTCGCGATCCCCTCGGTGGTCTGGGAGGTGTAGCCCGGCGCGATGATCAGGCGCGGGGTGAGGCCGAGTTCTTCGGGCGCATCGAGGAAGGCCCAGATGCCAGTATGGTTGGCTTCGGTGCCGACCATGTTGGCGATGGTCTCTTCGGTGCTGCCGCCTTCCTCGACGCGAACGAGAATGATCTTGGCGGCTTCGGTGGTGAGCTGGGCGGAGATTCCCGCGAGGGCCGCCGGAATCGTGCCGGCGGTGCCGAGCAGCGCCCGGTTCACCGTATCGTTGGTGGCGAGATAGATGGGGGTATTCAGCGGAAACGCGGTGCCGTCCGCGCTGCCGGCAGTCCCAATGAGGCCAATCACGCTCATCTCGGCCGGCGCGATCACCTGGGTGTTCACGTCGTCCCGGATGTGCTGGATGCCCGTCGCGAGGTCGGTCATGAGCTTCTCCAAAAGAAAAGCCCCGCGCGATGGCGGGGCCGGTTGCAGTCAGTCGATGGTCGAAAGAGTCAGACGATCGCGGTGAAGACCGCGCTCGCGAAGTGCTGCCGCAGCCAGCCGGGCCACGGCACATGCGACGCCCAGCCGCCGGACTGGATAGAGAGCCCAATCCGGCAACTCACCGTCATGTATGGCTTGCCTCCAATGAGGGCGTTCAGTAGGACATCCAGGCCGATCAGCACGGCAAACAGCCAATCACCTGCTTTGTGGAGCATCGATGCCTCGTAAGGACTTGACAGGACAGAGGTATGGCCGCCTGACCGCGATTGCTTACATCGGGCGGTCCAAAGTTGCGGGCAGTTCCAGACCGCGAACGGTTTGGAGCTTTCAGTGCGACTGCGGAAATGTGATCGAGCGCCAAATCGACGGGGTATTGGCGGGCCACATCAGCAGTTGCGGGTGCCTACGCGCCGAGGGATTTCGACGCGTTTGCGAAGCATGCGGCAACGACTTTGTGTCCGCGAAGCCGAACGACAGGACATGCTCGACGGATTGCCTATTCACGCTGCACCAAAACGCCGGTTCCGATAGCGATTGCTGGTTTTGGACGGGCCCTACGCGCGGCGGATATGGCGTTCTGAGCTTGCCAGCCCCGGCCGGCACGCGGAAAACCATACTTGCCCACCGATACGCTTACGAACGAAGTGCGGGGCCAATCCCTCCGGGCATGCTGGTCATGCACTCGTGTGACAATCCCTTATGCGTCAATCCAAGGCACCTCTCCGCCGGAACTTGGCGAGATAACAATGAGGACCGGAGCCGAAAGGGGCGAAGCGGCGCTCGCCAGTTCACCGACGAGGATCGGCGAAAATACAGCGACGCTAGGCGTGGCGAGAAAAACTTTACCGCCAAGCTCACCGAAAGCCAGGCGATTGAAATTCTTCACGCGGCTGGTGCTCAAAGCGAGATTGCAAGGCGCTACAAGGTTTCGAAGTCTCTGGTGGGGCGAATTAAGCGCGGCCAGAGCTGGTCTCACCTTCCTCGACCTTAGGGCTCGCCGCCGATCAGGCTATTGGCAAGCACGTCGAGCCCTATGGCGATGGCGAAAAGGCGCCTGCGGATCAAGTCCCGCCCCCGTCATCTGCCGCCGGCGCGGCCGGCGGCTCCTCGGGCGCCGGCGTCAGCCAGTATTTATCGTCGGCATAGTCGGCCGGGATCGGGTCCATGGCGACGAGCGCCGCGGCCGCATCGAGCGTCGGCTGGAAGAACTGAGCCGCCGCGATCAGCACGCTCTGCCATTCGACCGGGGTAATCTGGATTGCCCCGTTCGTGGTGTAGATCGTGATCGGGAAGGTCGTCTGGCCGCCGTTGAGCAGGGCTTGAGCGAGCGAGGTGACCTTTTGCCAGTCCTCAAGGTCTTTCGGCGTTGTCGCGATGTGATGCACGCCGCGGGCGTCCCCGAAATCGTATTGGAACCCGAAGGCCCACCGCCGGTCCTTCTCGGCCCACACCTGATCCGCCGTGATTGGCGGCGGCGGCGCAGCGTCCTCATAGGCGATCACCCATTTGACGGCGCCATAGACGAGCTGGACCGACCGGCTGACCTCGATCTTGCCGTCAGGGATCGGATCGGGATCGAGTGGCTTGAATAGGCCGATCGCCGAAAGCTCCGCGTCGGTCCACAGCGTCTCGATGGTGAGCGGATATTGCACGGCCTCGATGGGCTGCCCGGTCCACGGGACCGCGTTGCCGCCCTGCTTGAGATAGAGGGTCATGCGGACATTGCTCCTACGAGGGTGCCGGTCCAGCCGGTCATGTCGAGTGCAATTGCGTTGCGGTTGATGGAGTAGCCAGCAGCACCGCCTGCGGAACCCGCACCGCCACCGCCATTATTGCCGGCATTGCCGGTCGCGCCGGTGCCGCCGGGCTGACCGAAGGCACCGCCCGTGCCGCCATAGCCGCCCGAGCCAGCATTCGTGCCACCGCCACCACCGGGAGAGCCGCCAGCCGCCGCGCCGTCGCCACCTTGGCCGCGTCCGCCGTTACCGCCAGCACCGCCCGAGGTGTAATTCGTTACGGTGTATTGGCGATAAATCGCGTAGTAGGTGTAAACCCAATTATTATCGCTGGATGTGCTCTGCTGCGCTCCGCGATAATATGTATAGCTGCCAATAGTGACTGCGGTCTCAGACGTGATATTTGCGATATTGGAGCCAGCCCAATACAAGGCAGTCTGATAGGTGGTTTGCTGAAAAACACCAGTATACCACATGTACTGATTTGCGCTGTATGCAGGGCCATCTTGCCCGGTAGTGTAATAATACCCCGGCCCGCCGTAGCCGCCCGCACCACCAGCGCCGCCACCGCCCCGGATGATGCCGCTGCCCTTGAGCTTGGCCCCGGCAGAGTTGATGGCGAGACCATACCCACCGCCGCCGCTATTGGGCTGGCCGCCAGCACCGTTGAGGGTTCCGTTGATCAGCAACTCCAGGGAGCCACCAAAGGCGGTAGTCCCGGTGCGGAGCGCGGGGTAGCTGACGGTCTCCGAGTTGATCGTGACGCCGGTCGGGACGATCAGCCGCTTGGGCGTCGAGGACAACCATTCGGCCTGCGTAAAGACCGTGAAGTCTGACAGGTCGAGGTGCGTGTTGCGGCTGACCGCGACGGTTCGCTCGATGACGAACTTACTGAACCCGACCAGCGGGGGCTTCGTGACCGGGATGATCGACATCAGAAATACCCCGGCACAACGGCCAAGATGAAGTTGGCGTCGAAGACGGAGTAGAACAGAACGTTGTTCGCGCCGGCCGTCGTGAGAAGGCTAGGGACGTTGCCATTGACGAACTTCCAGCTGGCACCGAAGGCGAATGTCCGGCCGCCCGTGCCGTCCTCGCTGAGCATGATAAAGCCGGACTGGCCAACCTTGGCGTTGGTGGGGTTTGCGAGCGTGACGTTGCCGTTGGCCGTCACCCGGAAATTGCTGCCGCTCGCCAGGTCGAGAGTGACGCTGCCCGAAGCGGTTTGGTCGTGGTGAGCGGCGGCGGCCCACGCCTGATCGGTTGAGAGCCACTTCCCCGCCGTGTTGCTGTTGATCTGCGCGGCGGTCGCCTCGTCAGCGGTCGCAACCTTGCCCGCCACCGTCGTCGCCAGGGCGTTGAGGTCCGATTGCTGCGCCAGCGAGGCCAGCGCAGCCGTAAGGCCGGTCACGGCCGACATAGAGATCGTCACGGCGCCGAAGGCGGCCGATGGCGACATCGGCCCCCACGTCCCGTCAGCTTGCTTCACCGGCAGATAGCCGGTGGCGGCGTCAGCGACGTTCACGTCCGACAAGTCCTCAAAGGCGAAGGTGGCGTCTGCCGCCATCTTGCCGTCGAGCGCCGATTGCAGCCCAAGGATGTCGCTGATCGCGTGCGTATGGACGAGGCTTGCCTTGCCGGCGAGCGACACCAGCAGTGCCGCCACATCGGCGTCGATCGCGGTGAAGGCCGCGATCAGCACCGTCACGTCGTCGGAAAGATTGTCCTCCGGGACAGGCAGGGGATAATGGCGATTGCTGGTGTCAGCCATCTAGAGGCATCCCCTACCAAGCGGCCGCGCCAAGATCGCCGATGCGCGGGCGCGCCGCCGGCGAGCCCGTGATCGTGATCCTGATGCGGCCCTGCGTTGCGGTAATCCCGGCGGCAGAGAACTTCTTCTCAAGCCAGGCCGGGTCGGTAAGCACGTCCGTTTCGGTGAGCGGGAGCGCGATCCACGTCCCGTCCGCCTTGTCGTACTCGATGGTCAGCGTCGCGCCCGAGGGCAGCGATGCCTTCATGTAGGCCGCGAGATCGACGCCAGCCCCAAGGTCGAATGCCTTGCTGACATAGGTGCCGCTGGTCGCGATCTCGCCGGCCACCAGATAGACGGGCGCGAACAGCACCGGCGAGAGCTTGCCGTTGCCCTTGAGGACCGCCCGAAGCTGGACCGTCTCGGTGATGTATTCCGAAAGCTGCAATACCTGATAGGGCAGCAGCCGGAAGACCGAGTTGTCGGCCCGGACGATCTCGAAAACGACCGAGCAATCCGAAGACGGCAGGAGAACCGTCGCCCGGACCTGTAGGTCGCTCTGGTTGACGAGATCGAACGTCCCGAGCGGGATCGTCTTGGTGTCGGCCGTATAGGCGGCCGCCACGATGCGGAAAGCCAGATCCTCGTCCTGCACCGGCGTCCACGTAATGGCGTTGCTCGATTTGAGCATGACGCCGACCGTGTAGGGCTGGCTCGTGACGTACTTCTGGTTTGCCGCATCGAAATCGCCGAGGCGAGCAGCGGAAAGCGAGTGCTGCGCGTCGTCGGTTTTGACCACGAAGGCGTGCTGGCGGTCGCTTGCCGTCAGCACCGGCACGGCAAAGCGCGGGCTGATCCACCCGACCTCGGCATCGGTCATGGAATAATAGGCCTCGGCCTCGAGCTCGCTGGTCGGCAAGCCCGTTTCGACGGAAACCTGGTCGACCAGCAGCGGCTTACTCGCATCGCCGATGGCGCAAAGCCGAACGTCGATGCCGACGATCTGCCGGGCCTCGGGCACGGCGAAGGTCTGCGCGAGCGGATCATTGGGGCCATCGAACGACGCCCCGCCAACGTGCCCGCCGCTGTCGTGATCACCACCACCGCTTACCGGCGGCGGCGGCGGGGGCGGCGGCGAAACGACGACCGGGCGCGACCATCGCTCGATGGTCGTCACCTGCTGCATCACATCGACGGTGATGGTCCCCTGGCCCACGAAATAGGCCGAGGCCTGCGATCCGCCCTCGCCATCGGCGAGGACGGTCTTGGTGCCGGCGGGGATATTGCTCGGGATCGTGAACGATCCGGTGATCTCGCCATTGCCATCGGCCGTGATGGTCCCGGCCGGCTTCACGTCGATGTCGGCGAAGGTCAGGCTGGTCAGCACCTCGCCGGCGCCGAAGCCCTTGATCGTGAAGCCCACCGCGATCTGCCGCAGGAATTCGGCCTGCTCGGTCCGCTGATCGACGACCTGCGTCGCGTCGGTCTGGACGACCAGCGGCCCATTGTCGGTCCGGACACCCCGATTGAATTCCTGGGTGGTCGGGCTGACCCACGTCGTCTGGCTATCCTGCCAGAGATCGGCCGCCGGCGAGAGGGCCAGCGACGCGGGGAT
>Ga0164242_10006999_pt1 | contig 12363 bp, 10 predicted proteins | sample OricomgcompostMG_FD_108783 | JGI IMG/M metagenome (GOLD analysis project Ga0164242, IMG submission 108783) | Miracle-Growth compost microbial communities from Emeryville, California, USA - Original compost - Miracle growth compost (MG) ... | reverse complement strand
CGTGTCGCCGGAAACGGGACCGAAGACGTCGAAATCGGCATCCGCGTACGACGCGACGACCGGCGCCGTGATATCGATGTCCTCGCGCCCGAATATCCCACCCTCACCGGCGTGTGGGTTGAGCGCGGCGACGCCGATCCGGGGCCGGGCGATCCCCAGCATGCGCAACGCCTCCACGGTCAACTGAATGACGCGGCGCAGGCGCGGTTCGGTCAGCTTGGAGGGCACCTGCGCAAGGGCGACATGGGTGGAGACGTGGCTGACGCGGAAATCGCCATGAGCCAGCATCATCACGGAGTCCGGCGCGCCGGTCAGGTCGGCCAGCATGTCGGTATGGCCCGAATAGTGGTAGCCCGCCAGGTTGAGGGCTTCCTTGTTCAAGGGCGCCGTCACGATGCCCGCGATCCTGCCCTGGCTGGCCAATCGCACGGCGTGGTTGATGGCCTCGTAGGCAAGCCGACCGCCTTCCGCCGACATCACGCCGGGCTCAACTGGAACGCGTTCCGGCCCGACATCGAAGATGCTGATCGGCGCCGTGTGACTTCCGTCTTCGAGCGGGATGGGGCCGGACAGGGATTCGACCCCGCGCATCGCGGCAGCGCTGCCGAGGATGACGAGCGAAAGCGACCTGCGCGCCAATTCGGGACGAAGGCGCGCACACGCCTTGGCTATGATTTCCGGACCGATGCCAGCCGGATCCCCCATCGTCACGCCGAGCCGAAGACCAGACATGCTGACTCCCAATGATCATTTCTCAGTACCCTCTAAGGCGATCCTCCATAAATGCGCAAGTTCTTTCTTTTGCGATCATATAAATTCTTTTGTCGTCATATCTGCTCGATAGATCGGCACGCGCCGGCGACATAGCCTGGCCGCCGATCGGGAATTTCAAAGAATTTCGCGAATTTGACGAACTTTGCGCCGTTATCAGCTGCTGCCGGCGAGACGGCAGAGCAGATCAGGGGTGCCGAAGCCCCCGGACTTCGACAGGGTCAACTGCCCGTCGAAGTCACCTCCGACCATGCGGAAGACCGGAATGCCCGGCTCGACCTCGTTCTCGATCGACAGATAGGCCGTTCCCAGGCTGTCGCAGACGGACCGCAGCGTCTCGCCGCCCGTGACCAGCAGGACGCCCGGGCGCGGCAAGGCGTCAAGCAGTTGCGCCAACACCCGTCCGATCCGGCTCGCAGCCTCCCGACGCGTCCCGGCAGCGTCCACGGTAACGAGCGAGGGCGCGCCCAGCGCAATGCGTTGCGCGATCAGCAGGCGATCGGCGGTGACGTCGTCGCCGACGTGAAAGCATCCTTCGGGGCGGGCACGGGCAAAGTGTGCCGCCTGGCCACGGGTGACCTCGTGGTCGGTCCCGACCAGCGCCAAGAGCGGAGCGGGCAGCACCGGCTTGAGGCGCGGCGGAACGCCGGCCCGCCTTGCGAGGGCAGCCGCGAGCCCGCCGGTTCCTATCCAGAGAGTTTTGCCTCCCGCCCCCAGCGCGGACTCGACGATGCGATCCAGATCCGCGTCGTCTCGCGCGTCGTAGACCGTGACCGGGTGCGCCGGCGCATCACCGGGGCGGGCAACGCCCGTTCGCCGCCACGCCCCCAGACCCGCGACGAGATCCGGACCTGCCATCTCCGGGCTGGACCGGTCGAGCCGCCACTGCCTGCCGGCAAGCGTCACGCGCTTTTGAAACGGAAAGGCAGGCGCCACGATCAGGCGATCGTAGGCCTGCCCGCGCGCAACGGCGACGATCTCGGCAATGACGTGACCGCGCAACAGGCTGTCGATCTTCTTGAAGCTTGTCTCGCCCTCAAAGAGCCAGGACGCCTGCGCCAGGTGGCGCCCGACCGCATCGGCTTCGGACCCTTCGCGCGTCGCCAGATCGATCGCCAGACGCCGCCGCTCGGCAGCACGCGGCCACCAGCTGACACCGATGCCCGCCGCCGGCGTGCAAAAGGCGACCGCGCTGTCCAGCGCCCCGGTCAAGTCGTCGGCCAGCACCCTGACGTCGAGGTCACCCATGCGCGGCGCGCGGTCTTTCGGCGACGTCGACGATCCGAACCTCCGCACCGAGCGCGCGAAGGGCGCTGAGGTGGGCGGGATCGATCCCTTCGTCGGTAATGATCTCGTCGATCTCCGAAACGTCGCAGATGGTGCAGAAGTTCGGGCTGGTGAACTTGGAGTGATCGGCCAGCACGACGACGCGCCGCGCCGCAACGATCATCGCCTTCTTCATGGCCGCCACTTCGAGCGAGGTCTCGGTCAGGATATTGCCGCTGATGGTATGCGTCCCGAGGATGGCGACGTCGGCATGGATGGTGCGCAGGAAGTTCTCGCCCGGATGGCCCACCAGGGTCAGCGAGCCGGGCTTGCACGTGCCGCCCGGAACCACGAGCCGCACGCCGGGGACCGTAGCCAGAAGCTGCGCGATCAGCAGGCTGTTGGTGACGGCGGTCAGTTCCATCGGCGCGGCGGCGATGGCGCGCGCCACTTCCAGAACGGTCGTGCTGGAATCGAATATGACGCTCTGTCCGGGACGCAACTGGGCGGCCATCACGGCACCGATGGCCTCTTTTTCCGCCCGTGCGAACTGCGCTGTCGTGGCGATATCCGGCTCGAACGTGGCCAATTCGGTGCGCTGCAACATGGCGCCTCCATGCGTGCGTTCCAGCGCGCCCTGCCGCTCGAGCGCCTCGAGATCGCGCCGGATTGTGGACGGCGACGCGCCGATGAGATCGATCAGTTCCTGGATGGCGACCGTGCCCTGGCGCTTGATGTGCTCCAGGATGAAGGCATGGCGCTTGGCCGGAATGAGCTCCACGCGGCCGCGGCCCGCCTCCTCCTCCCATGCGGCGTTCTGACTACCGGCGTCGTCGTGCACCGCAGTTTTCTTCCTGGACAAGGCTATAGATCTCGCACTTCGTGACAAATGGTCAGATCGGGCAATTCGTCTCAACCTATACCAGAGAAATCCGTGCGGTCTGCGCATGTTTTAATGCTCGCGCTTGGCTATCCACCATGATTAATGCACGCGCAAGAATTATTTTGACTATTTTTGATTGATTATGATAACGAGTGGCGCCGGAGGATCCATCCATTCGGCGGACAAGCGAGCAGCTTCCGCGCGACGGGCGGCCTTTGGGAATTAGATTTCGACGACTTGGGAGGTATTCATGTCCATCGTATCGCGGCTGCGATCAGCCGCCTTTGCCGTGTTCGCGGCAACCATAGGCCCCCTCGCCCTGGCGGCGCCCGCCGCGGCGGCCGACGAACCGACTATCGGCGTGGTGGTTCCCACGCTCGATGCGCAGTTCTGGAACAATTACGTCACCTTCATGAAGAAGGGCGCCGACGAATTGGGCGTCCACCTGGTCGTGCTCAATGCCGACAACAAGCCGGACCAGATGGTCAAGTCGCTCGAGGACCTGGTCGCTCAGCATGTCGACGGCATCATCTTCACGCCCTACTGGGCGACCGCGGCCAGAGGCCTGTCGCTCGCCAAGGACGCCGGCATTCCAGTGGTCCTGACCGACAGCTACCCGAGCTTCCAGCCGCAGTCGGACCGGTTCCCGAACTATATCGCCTTCATCGGACCGAGCGACGAGGACGCCGGCTACCAGATGGCTAAGGCGCTGTTCGATGCCATCAAGCCCGGGCCGGACGGCAAGAAGGTGATCGGCGTCGTCAACGGCACCGCCGGCACGTCAGTGGCGATCGATCGCCGCAAGGGCCTGGAGGACGCGCTCAAGGAAGTGTCCGACGTGCGCGTCGCCGGCGAGGTCGACGGGAATTTCGTTCGCGACACGTCGCAGACGGTGTTTGAATCGCTTTACCAGGGCAATCCCGACATCACCGGCGTGTGGGCCGCCAATGGCGGCACCGCCACCGGCGTCATGGCGGCCCTGAAGGGGCACGGCAAGACGCCCGGCAAGGACGTTATCGTCGTGGGCATGGATCTCAATCCGGAAAACGTGGACGCCGTAAAGTCGGGCGAATTGCTGTTCGACATCGGCGGGCATTGGCTACAGGGCGGCTTTGCGCTGGTGACGCTGTTCGACCAGATCAAGGGCTTCCCGGTGCCGAAGGAGGCCGACAACATCAAGCTCAAGCTCTTGCCGCTGACCCAGAACCGTGTGGCCCAGTTCGAAAAGGATTTCCCCGGTGGCGTGCCGCCTTATGACTTCAAGCAACATTCGCGCTTCTACAACAAGGATGCAAAGCCCGCTGCCTTCGAAATGAAGTACAGCGATTGACCAATGGTCGGACCGGCTCGGGCACTCTTCGCCCGAGCCGGCTTCCGCATCGCGGTGAGGGCCAATGAGTCTCGTAGCCCGGAATCTGACAAAAACCTTCGGTCGCAGCCGCGCGGTGGACGACGTGTCGGTCACCCTTCGTCCGGGCCTCGTCCATGCGATCGTCGGTGAGAACGGCGCGGGAAAATCCACGACGCTGCGCATGCTCGCAGGCGCAATCGTGCCCGACACGGGCGAGATGCGGCTCGACGGTAAGCCATATGCGCCGCGCGACACGATGGCGGCTTCGGCCTCGGGCGTGGCGCTTGTCCATCAGGAAATCACCATCAACCGCGCGCTCAGCATCGCGGAAAACATCTTCATCGACCGGCTGCGCCGTTTCGCGCCGATGGGTTTCGTCGACTTCCGCCGCATGACGGAAGAAGCCCAGGCCGTACTCGACCGTATCGGAGCGGGCATTTCGGCGACGAGCGATATAGAGAGGCTGAACCTGGGCGAGTTGAAATGCGTCGAGATCGCGCGCGCATTGTCAACCGACCCGCAAATTCTCCTGCTCGACGAATCTACGGCCTATCTCGATCATCGCGAGGTCGACGCCGTACTTGGTGCGATCCGCGGCCTGAAGGCGCAAGGCGTGGTGGTCGCGTTCGTGTCGCATCACCTCGACGAAGTCGTCGCCGTGTCGGACGAACTCACAATCCTCAAGGACGGGCAACTGGCCGGGACGTTCCTGACCAAGGACATCGCGCCCGACGAGATCCATCGCCTCATGGTTGGCCGCGACCTGTCCCAGGGCCTCTATCCCGCGCGGCCAAAGGCCGGCTCGGACGCCGGCGAGGTTGTCTTCGAAGCGAACGACATCGCCGTCGACCGCGAACTCGAAGGCGTCAGCCTCACTGTGCGCGCCGGCGAGATCCTCGGCATCGCGGGGCTGAAGGGCGCCGGCGCCGAGGCGCTGTTCGCCGCCATTGCGGGGGACCGGCCGATCCAGCACGGCGCCATGCGCCTCGAGGGCCGCCCCTATCGTCCCGTAAGCCCGGTGAACGCCTGGCGCGAGGGGATCGCGCACTTGCCCGGCGACCGCGGCAACGAGGGTCTGATCGGGGATTTCACCGTCCTTGACAACTTGACCATGGCCCGGCCGCCACGACGCGGCCCGTTCTTTTCGAGGCGACAGGCGCTCGCGGCCGCGAACGAGCTGATTTCGACCATCGGGATCAAAGGCGAGCCCGATACGGTCTGCCGCACGCTGTCGGGCGGCAATCTCCAGAAGGTCGTCATCGGCAAGTGCCTTTCGATCTCCCCTCGCCTGCTTCTGCTGAACAATCCCACGCGCGGCGTGGATGTCGGGGCGCGCATGGAAATCTACAAGGTGATCCGCCAGAAGGCCTCTAAGGGGCTGGGGGTGATCCTGTCGTCGGAAGACATGCCCGAGCTCATCGGCATGGCAGAGCGCTTGCTAGTGCTCAAACAGGGAAGAATTGCTCACATGTTCGACCTGGCGGCCGGGCTGACCGAGCATGACATCGTGAAGCATATGGCCTGAGAGGATCCCGTGACCGATACTGCCAGTTCGTCCGTCCACACCGCTTCACCGTCCCCCGCCGCTCCGGCCTGGCGCGTGAACGTGATGCGGCGCGCCTTTCCCATTGCGGTGCTGCTGGTGCTCATCGTCATCTTCTCTCTGTCGTCGCCCCGCTTCCTGACGGTCAGTAACCTTCTCATCGTCCTTCAACAGGGAACGGTGCTGCTGGTAGCCGCGCTGGGCATGACCTTCGTCATCATGGCCGGGTCGATTGACCTGTCCGTCGGGTCGATCGTCGGCCTGGCGGCCCTGGTCGCGGCGCTGGCCTCCGCCAGCATGGGCGCGGCCGCCATCGTTCCGGCCATCGCCGTCGGCGCATTGGCCGGCGCGGTCAACGGCATCCTCGTCGCCAAGGGCAAGGTGCCCTCCTTCATCGCCACGATGGGCGCCATGGTGGTCTATCGCGGGGTGCTGCTGTTTTTCACGCGTGGCGCGCCGATTTCGATCGACGACGACGGGTTTCTGAGCGCCTATGCGGACCGCAGCTTCGGCATCCCCCACTCCGTCATGATCGGCCTGGGCCTGGCCGTGGTCACCTATGTCATCCTCAACCGGACCGTCTTCGGCCGCGAGGTCAGGGCGATCGGCGGCGGCGAACGTGTCGCGATCCTGACCGGTATCCGTGCCGCGCGCACGAAGATCGTCATGTACGTGCTGCTGGGTGCGCTCTGCGGCATCGCGGGCCTGTTGCAGGGCGCACGCGCTATGGCCGCCACCGCGCAGCTCGGCGAAGGGCTGGAGCTGGATGTCATCGCGGCGGTGGTCGTTGGTGGCACGCCGCTGACCGGCGGCGTCGGCAGCATTTTCGGCACCGTGATCGGCGTGCTCATCATCACGCTGCTGTCCAACGGCATGAACATGGCGGGCGTCGATCCCTATCTGCAAAACATCATCAAGGGGAGCGTCCTGATCTGCGCGGTGTTCGCCACCATCGACCGGCAGAAGATCGGAATAATAAAATGACCCGATACTGGTTTGCAGGTGATGTGCTTCGTTTGATCGTCTTGCCACCTATTCTTCAGATTTTTGTTGTCTCCTGGACCGCTCGATCGTAATGTGAGGTCAGACCAATCTGCAAACTATTTCTCAGATCTTCATCAATTGCTGTGCTGAAGATCTCAATTCTCAATCTTAATTCTCCCATTCAAGCCCGAACTTTCGCACCAGATCGCGCACCTGGCCCTCGGTCAGCAGAACCGGTCCGTGCCCACGCGTCAACATGACGAGGCGGGCCGTTTCTTCCATCTCCTCCATCGCGTAAACAGCCGCTTCGAGGTCCTTGCCCGCGACGACAGGGCCATGGTTTGCCAGCAGAACTGCGGAGCGCTTCCCGGCAAGGCTGCGAACGGCATCGCCCATTCCGGGGTCGCCGGGAGAGAAATAAGGCAGCAGCTTCACCTTCCCGAGCCGCATGATCGAGTAGGGCGTGATCGGCGGCAGGACGTTGTCGGGATCGGTGTCGGGAAGAACAGAAAGGGCGACCGAATGTGTCGAATGAAGATGGACGACGGCGCCCGCCTCGTTTCGCGTTTCGTAGAACGCCTGATGGAGCGACATCTCCTTGGTCGGAGGATCGCCCGAAACGAGCCTGCCGCCGGCATCGAAATGCGATAGCCTTGCCGGATCGAGCCGCCCAAGGCTCGACCCGGTGGGCGTGACCAGAAGTCCGCCGTCAGATAGCCTGGCCGAAATGTTGCCCGATGCGCCGGCGGTCAGACCACGATCGAAAATCGACCGCGCCATGGCGCAGATATTCTCACGCAGTCTGGCTTCTTCGCTCATGTGGCGCCCAGTATCGCGGCTGCTTCGGCGAAGAAGTCCGGCCCGCCGAAATTACCCGATTTGAGGGTTATGGCCAGTGGCCGCCCATTCGGCAGTTCCGTGCGCAGGGCCGGCGCGCCGGGCGCGATTTCAGGCCCCACCTCCAGTTCCGAGATCGCCAATGCCTCGACAACCGCTCCGGATGTCTCGCCTCCCGCCACCACCAGTCGCCCCATGTCCTTCGCCACAAGCTCCGTCGCGATGTTTGCGAAAAGCGATTCGATCGCGTGGGCGACCCGGCTGGCTCCGTGATGCTCTTGCGCGGCGCGCACCGCCTTTGGGTCAGCGGAGGAATATATCAGCGGCATGGCCGGTTGCGACAACGCCCAGCCGGCGAGTTCGCGCGGGTCGAGGCTTCCGGCGATCACCGCGTCGGCTTCGATCTCGAAGGCCGGCAGGCCGGCCTGCTTGTGGCGTGCGACCTGCGATCGCGTCGCGCCGGAGCACGACCCTGACAGGACGACGCACGGGCCGGCGACGCCCCGCCATCCGCCGCCCGCACCCGAAAGCAGGCCACGCCGCCTGAAATTCTCAGGCAATCCCATTCCGATGCCGGACCCGCCAGTCAACAGCGGCAGATCGGCGGCGGCCACCCCGATTTCCATCAGATCGTCGTCGGAGACGGCATCGATCACGATGAGACGCGCGCCCTGCGCATCGGCCTTTTCCAGCGCATCGGCGATTGGGCCGCGACCACCGCGAACGGCGTCGAAACCGACATGGCCGACAGGCATGTCGGTCTGCAACGCCAGCCAGCGCCGTATGTCGGCGTCCACCATGGGGTTCAGCGGATGATTTTCCATTCCACTCTCGTTCAACAGCCGGTCGTTAACGAAGAGATGACCCTGGAAGAGCGATCGGCCCGCGCCGGGAAACACGGGACAGACAAGCACCTTGCGGGCATCCAGCGCCTCAGCCAGCGCCGCCGCTACCGGACCGATATTGCCTTCCGGAGTGCTGTCGAACGTCGAGCAATATTTGAACAGGAACTGGGTGCAGCCCTGCTGTTGAAGCCATTGAAGGGCCTTCAGCGATTCCTCGATCGCCTGCTCGGCGGGAATACTGCGTGACTTGAGCGCGACGACGCCCGCTTCCACCTCCGCAGCGGACGGTCGATCCGGAATGCCGCAATACTGCGTCACCCGCATGTCCTGCTTGGCCAGCGTGTTGGCCAAATCGCTCGATCCGGTGAAATCGTCGCCTATGCAGCCGAGCAGCATGTCAGGGCCTCTGGACGCCACGGGTGTTCAAATGCACGGAGTAGAGCGCGTTCTGTCCCGTCATAAAGAGCCTGTTTTTCTTGGCACCGCCAAAACAGATATTGGCGATCACCTCTCCGGGCTTGATCTTCCCGATCAGGGTTCCGTCCGATGCGAAACACTGGGCCCCGTCGCCGGCCGCCACCCAGAGCGAGCCGCGCTCATCGACCCGGATGCCGTCGGGAATGCCGGGGTCGACCTGCGCGAATACATCGCCGCCGGAAAGCGAGCCGTCGGCGCCGACATCGAATACCCGCACATGATGCGGCGCGCCGGCATCGTGCGAGCGGCCACTGTCGGCAACGAAGAGTTTGCGCTCGTCCGCCGAGAAGGCGAGGCCGTTCGGCTTGACGAAATCACCTGCGACGATCCGCAGCCGCGAGCTGTCCGGATCGAAGCGAAACACATTGTAAGCGCCCAGTTCGCTTTCGGCCTTGTTGCCCTCATAGTCGGTCAGGATGCCGTAGGGCGGATCGGTGAACCAGATCGTTCCGTCCGACTTGACCACGACGTCGTTGGGCGAGTTCAGCCTCTTGCCCTCGAAGCTGTCGACGAGAACGGTGATGGTTCCGTCATGTTCGGTACGGCTGATGCGGCGGCCGCCATGCTCGCAACTGACCAGCCGGCCCTGGCGGTCGCGGGTACCGCCATTGACGAAATTGGACGGATAACGATGCAGCGTGGTCGCGCCGCTGACCTCATCCCATTTCAGAATCCGGTTGTTGGGAATATCGCTGAAGAGCAGGTATCTCCCGTCGCCGAACCAGACCGGCCCTTCGCCCCAGCGCAACCCCGTCGACAGAACCTCCAACTGGCAAACGGGAATGATATAGTCGGCAAACCGTTCGTCCAGCACCTCGTAGTACGTCATTTCTCCTCCTTCAGCTCGGTCTTGCGGATGTCCCAATAGGTCTGTTCGACAGTATCGAGATGCGCGCGCATCTCGGCTTCCGCTCGATCGGGATCGCGGTCGCGGATCGCTTCGAAAAGCTTGCGATGGGAAGCCATGGCTTTCTTCAGCGCTTGGGGATGGCTCAGGGAAATCCGCCTCTGCTCCTCCAGCAGCTCAAGAACCGCCTGATAGAGAGCGCTAACGAGCGGATTTCGCACGGTCGCGGCGATGCCGTAGTGGAAATCATCGTCGCTGCGCGCGAAAGCCTGGAGATCCGACTTGGCCTCTTCATTCGCCACCAGCAGCTTCTCCAGCCGTGAGATCTGCTGGTCGGTGGCGCACATGGCAGCCTCCCGCGCAATCGCTGCCTCGACGAAACGGCGGGTCTGCTGGAACAGCCTTATGCCTTGCGGGCGCGCCACGAGCATCTTGGCGGCCCCCGACAACAGGTTGAGCAACTCCTTTGGGTCGGGTTCGCTGACACGGGCGCGGTCACCGTTCGAGACCGCAAGGAGCCCCTTCTTGTTCAACCAAAGCAAAGCCTCCCGCACCGCCGGCCGCCCCACTCCGTAGTGCGCCATCAGGTCGCGCTCGGAGGGCAGGGAATCGCCTATCGACAGCTCGCCGGCGACGATGCGCTCCTCGATATCCCGCGCGATCTGATCCGACAGGCGATCACGCCGGAGTGCTGCGGCAGGCTTTGCAAATGCGATCACGCGCCAACGTCCCTTCTTATGGAATTCTTGGCCTTCACGATGGCCTCAAGAAAGCGATCGCGCCAGTCCCTGCGCTTCGCAAGGTCCGACGCGGGCAGGGCGGCGCGCATCTTTTTCTCGATGCCGGCAACCAGTTCCGGTCCCCATTCGCGCGGATCGGCCTGCTCTTTCGCGAGTCCGAAATACATGGGACCGAGATTGGCGCAATACTCCGATATGCCATTGGCCGCGTTGAGATCGATCGTCTCGAACGGACCCATGAAACTCCACCGCAGTCCCAGGCCGTCCGCGACGGCCTTGTCGATGTCGCCTGGGAGGCAGATGCCATCCTCGACCAAGCGGAACGCCTCGCCCAGAAGCGCGCTTTGCAGGCGGTTGACGACAAAGCCGTTTATTTCGCGCGACAGGGTGATCGGCTGCTGTCCCAGGCTTTCCATGAGGTCCTTGACGTGTCTCAGCGTATCGGGAGACGTCCAGGGTGCCGGAACGAGTTCGACTAGTGGAATCAGGTGGGGCGGGTTGATAGGGTGCACGACCAGACAGCGGTCCCTGCATGCGAGCTTTTCGGTAAAGCTCGAAGACGGGATGCCTGACGTGGAACTGCCAATGATGGTCTTCTCACCGATCAGGCCATCCATCGTCGCGTAGAGCTCGCGCTTGATAGGCAGCCTCTCTGGCGCGCTCTCCTGGACATAGTCGGCGCTGGCCAGGGCCTTTTCGAGATCGAGGGTGATCGAGACTCGGCCCGCCGCTTCCGGCTGGTTCGCTTTAACGTAGCGCAGCGTGTCTTCGGCAGCCAACGCGGACTTGTCGTAGATCGCGACGTCGTGCCCCGCCCTCGAGAACACGAGGGCCCAGGACGAACCGACCGTGCCGCATCCGATGATTGCTGTTCTCATGTCTTTTACCTTCCATCCAGTGGTGTCAGTTCTTGGGCCGGGCGGCTGCCGCACGGCGACGGCGAGCCGCCGCATAGACGGAAAGCGCGACCGCGATGATGAGTATCGCGCCGTTGAAGAGATACTCGACGTAGAAGGCGGCGCCGAGTTGCTGGACGCCCGAGAACGCGAATGCCAGGATAAGGATGGCCAGCAGCGTTCCGCCGACGTTCACCCGGCCGGGTCGGATCGACGTCGCCCCCAGGAGCGCGGCGGCAAAGGCTGGCAGCAGATACTCCGGTCCGACCGATGGCGTCCCCGAACGCAGGATGGCGCCAAGCAGAACGCCGGCGATCCCGCAAAGCGCGCCGGCCACGACGAAGGTGGCGGCGACCGAACGATCGACGTTGACGCCCGACAGCTCGGCCGCTCGCGAATTGGACCCGATGAAATAAAGGCCCCGCCCTGCCGGGATGCGCTCCAGGAGGGTCCACAGAATGACACCCGCCGCCAGCACCACAAGCGCGGGGATGGGGACGGGGCCGATGGATCCGGCTAGCCCCACATAGCTATCGGGGAGGTCCAGTCCCGGAATCTGCATCCCGTCCGTGTACCAGTTGGAGATACCGTAGAGCAGCGAGCCGACGCCCATGGTGGCGATGAAGCTGTCGATCTTCATGCGCGTCACCAGAAAGCCATTCAACAGCCCGACGGCGATCGAGAGAAGCAGGACGATCGCGGCCGCAAGCGGCCAGGACAAATGGGCATTGACCTGAAGACCGGTGACGAGCACCTGGGCGAGGCCGACGTGATAGCCGACCGACAGGTCGAACCGGCCCGTCGTCAACGGCATCATGACCGCCAGCGCCAACAGTGCCGTGACAGCCTGGCTGGTCAGCAGGTTGCCCACGTTCGACTGGCTCAGATACGTGTCGGGCCGCAGGAAGCCGAACACGATCAGG
>Ga0164242_10006998_pt1 | contig 12363 bp, 13 predicted proteins | sample OricomgcompostMG_FD_108783 | JGI IMG/M metagenome (GOLD analysis project Ga0164242, IMG submission 108783) | Miracle-Growth compost microbial communities from Emeryville, California, USA - Original compost - Miracle growth compost (MG) ... | reverse complement strand
CAGGTTGAGCCGCGTAATGCTGCCGCCCGCCAACGCCGGGCAGCCGCTGAAGTAGTTCGTGGTATCGCCGTCGTGATGCGCGTCGGGCAGAAAGTGAAGCGCGGGCTGGCCGTGTTCGTCGGGCTGAACCGCAAATTTCGCCGGGTCGTAGCGCAGCGCCTTATAGTTCACCTTCTTCCTGTTTATAAATGAAGCCGGAAGCGCAGCCGCCTGAATGAACGTTTCATTGCCATGCTTGCTGTGCCTGGCGAGCTGCCGGTTCATGAGATTCATGGAAGGCAGCAAAGCATTGCAGAGTTCTGCCTGCTCATGCGGGTCTTCGCCTGAAAGCGCCTGCTGTACTACTCCTGGGGCTACGGCGTATGTCGCGGCCGTGGTGTACACCCCTTCAAGGACGGCGGTGTGCACCAGTTCGTGGCCCTCGTGGGTGTATCGGCGGGCCCGTTGTCTTGCCGTTTCACCCCGTTTTGCATGCGTGCCGAGGCGCGGATAGCTGTCCATCAACTCCCCGAGGCGGTCACGGTAGTCTTCGTCGGTGTGGATATGGTCGAAATGCGCTTGCCGGTAGGCCTTGACGATCCGCCCGGCAAAGCCCAGCCAGCCGCCGCCGATGGTCAGATTCAGTCCATCGGTCGTAACGGCAGCCGCACCCCGGGGATGCATCTCGAACGCCCGCGTGGCGGTCGCAAAAATTTCGCCTGCCTCGCGCAGAAATTGATGATAGTCCGCCGTGCCGCCGCGCAGGGGCAAGGCCGCATACGAGTTTGTCGCGGCCGATTCGGTATACCAGCCCCTTGTTGTCTCTTTGCTCATTTGGTCTTTCTCTCTGGCCTTAAAAAATAAAAAACTCCTGCGGTTGGAGCTCTTTGGTTTCCGGGCTGTGCTGTTCGAGCTTAGCGCTCGCGGGCTCCAACCGTGTTGAAGCACAGCCCTTTAAGGCCGAGGAGAATAATCATCTTGCTTCGCAGGTTGAAATTCATTACTTCACAGCCTACCCCCATGTCCCCGCGCGTGTCAAATTCTCCTCCGGCTGCTCAAGGGTGATACTATGGTTCCATGAAGCATATTGTGGTGGCGTACGACCAGAACCGCGGTATCGGCGCGGAGAATGATCTGTTGTGGCAGCGCGACTTGCCGGCCGACCTCAGGCATTTCAAAGATCTGACCATCGGCGGCACGGTAATTATGGGACGCAAAACATTCGAATCCATCGGACGTGCTCTGCCCGGGCGGCAAAATATCGTGGTGTCGCACGGCGCCGTCGAGGCAGAGGGCGTTTTAGCCGCCCCGAGCCTGGAGGCCGCCTATGCCGCCGCTAAGCACGAAGTGTTCATTATCGGGGGCGGCAGCATCTACGAACAGTCGCTCGCAGACGCGGACGCAGTGTACGCGACAGAGGTGCAGGCCCTGTTTCCGAACGCCGGTGTCTTCTTTCCTCCTTTGCCGTCCGGATGGGTTGAAACCGTGCGCGAGCATCATGAGGCCGACGAGCGCAACAAATATGCGTACGACTTCGTTACATACGTGCGAAACTAGACCGCGATCGGCGCCTTGATGGCGGGATGCGACCGGTAGTCTTTAAGTTCGATGTCTTCAAACTTGAACTCGAAAATGCTCTTGACCTCGGGGTTCAGCCAGAGTTTCGGCAGCGGCAGAGGTTCACGCTGCAGCTGTTCGTTCACCTGATCGATATGGTTATTGTATATATGTGCATCGCCGAAGGTGTGTACGAATTCGCCCGGCTGCAGCCCCGTTACTTGCGCCATCATGGCAGTGAGCAGCGCGTACGAAGCGATGTTGAACGGCACGCCCAGGAACATGTCGGCGCTGCGCTGGTAGAGCTGGCAGGAAAGCTTGCCGTCCGAGACGTAGAACTGGAACACGGTGTGGCAGGGCGGCAGGCCCGCAATGGCCATTTCGTCGATGTCGGCGGCATTCCACGCGCTGACGATGATGCGGCGCGAGGTGGGATTGTTCTTGATGGTGTCGACCGCCCGCCGGATCTGGTCGATCTCGCCGCCCTTGCCGTCCGGCCAGTGACGCCATTGGTAGCCGTACACCGGGCCCAGGCCGCCCCACTTTTGGGCGAATGTATGGTCACTTGCCACCCTTTCGATGAACTCTTTCATACCCTGCTGCCATTCATCGGTCCGAGTATCGGCTGCAGTCACGGTTTTGCCCGTGGTTTGCTGGACATAATTGCGGTAGGGCCACTCGTTCCAGATGTTTACGCCGTGCTGCACCAGGTACTCGATGTTATTGTCGCCCGCCAGGAACCACAACAGCTCGTAGACGATGCTCTTCATGTAGAGTTTTTTGGTGGTAACGGCGGGAAAGCCTTCGGAAAGGTCGAAGCGGAGCTGGCGGCCGAAAACGCTGCGCGTGCCGGTGCCGGTACGGTCGTCTTTGCCGTGCCCATTGTCGCGGATATCCCGCAGCAGGTCCAGATACTGGCGCATATTGTTACCCCTCTTTTCTGCTCTTCATTATGCGGATGCGCCCCGGCGATTGCAACCGTTTAGGCGGCTTTCAGCGCGTCGCCGATAAGCGGATGCACCCCGGCCACACCGCCTGTCAATAGATTGGCAATTGGCCGCAGTGCCGGGTCCGTGGTGCGCACGAAGCCGCGCAACCCCGCCGCGCTCATACTGAGCTTGCAGCGCACGCGGTGGCCAAGCAGCGTGGCGTACTGAGCTTCGGACGTATGACCGGCGGCCTGCAATTTGCTGTAAAGCTCCAGGCTGGCGTCGAAGCACTCTTCGAACATCTCCGTAAGACCGGCCTTCTCGATTGCAGCCGGCACATCGTAGCCATAGCGCGGCGTCAGTTGCTGGAGCTCAATCTGTATATCCGGCTGCTCTTTCAGGACGGCCGCCGCGCCGCAGGTGGTCATAAGTTCCCAGGTATAGCCGATGCTGGCCAGCGCAGCCGCGGAACCGTGCTTTACGCTTTCGGTAACGACTTCTGCTTTGCGCTCATAGGGCCAGCGGTCGACCTCGGCCGCCAACCTGGCGAGCGGACTGTTTGTGTAGCCGAAAAGCAGCTGCGGCACTGCGCTGAGCTCGCTGCGCGGCCAGTAATCCGTCACGACCGCTTCCGGTTCGCCGTTGCCATCGAGCCCTTCCTGCAGATTGTCTTTAGCCAGCGCTGCAACTGCGCTGTCGTGTTGGGGTGCGTTGCCAATCGGCGGCTCGTCGCCTCCTCGAAGCGCCGCTACGGGCAGGACCAGCCGGGCAGCCGCCTGTCCGCCGGCGTCGTCGGCCTCAAAAGCCGCGCGCAGTTTTTCATAATTGGCCGTCAGCTTGCCCAGCACCTTTTTGTAGGTATCGGCCGCATCTTTGTTAAGCTTGGGCGGAACGTAGTAGCCCGGCTGCTTGGCGCTCATTGTCATAGGCGGCTCTACCGGCTCAACCTGCTGTTGTTTCTCTTCGATAATTTGTTTGACCGATACCGGCGCGGTGGTGGCCGACTTGCTTTGTTCACGGGTGGCGAGCGTATCGGCAACGAGCTTCCAGATGGCGTTTGCGATGGTTTCGGTGTCCTCGGTGGCGAACACTACCGGCAGGTCGCGCTGTTTGGCCTCCCAAAGGTAACCTGCACGCACGCGCTCCAGGAACGCGTCGTCGAGGTTGTCGAAACGCTCGCCCTGGCCGCGGGCGCGGGCGCGCTCTTTCAATGTCTGCACCGGCGCGTCGAGCACGATGCACAAGTCGGGCTCGACCCCGTTGACGGCGAAGCTGATGATACGGTTGATGGTTTCGTAGTCCGGCACGTCGCCCCGGCCGTAGTATTGAATGGCGAGAGTGGTCAGATAGTTGCGGTCGACCAGACAGATGATTCCCTGCTCCACGCTTTGGCGGATGATCTGCAGCGACTGCGAACGGGCGGCGTTGTAGAGCAGCACTTCGGTGTTGGTGTTCATGGGGTAGCGCGGATCCTGCGTGAGCTGGCGCAGCGCTCTGGCTGTGAGATCGCTCTGGCTATCCGGCTCGCGCAGCAAGCGCACCGGCAAACCGGCAGCCTGCAGCCGGCGGGCTAATTCTTGCAGCTGGGTCGTCTTGCCGACCCCTTCAGGTCCTTCTAAAACTATGTACTTGCCCCTATTCATAGGGGAGACCCTCGATCTTTTTGGGCAGTGTGCGGGTGTCTTTGTAGGCCTTGGGAAGCATCATGTCGGGCGACCAGGTTTTGATGATGGTGTCCAGGTCGGTCCCCTGCTGATATTTGCCCGAAAAGCCGCCGTCGCGTCCGGCGCCGTAGTTGCCTTCCACTTCGCCGGTGGTGTGAAATACAATCTGTGCAAAGCGCTCGCCCACCGGCAGCAGCACCGTCTCGCGCTCGTTGAGGTTGTAGATCTCGAGCGTCAGACGGTTGATATAGCCCGGATCGATCCAGCCGGCGTCAAAACACACGGCGATGCCGTTGCGGCCCCAGCTGGAGCGGCTGCGCACTTCGCAGGCGCCCGGCGGTTTGATGCCGAAGAATTCATGCGTATGCGCCAGGATACGTTCGCGGGGTTTGAGGCTGATAACGGGGTGTTCCAGCGGTATGTTCGCCACCGGCTTGAAGCCGTTCAGCGCGGCCCACTCACCGTGCGGCATGGCTTTGTAGGGGCCATCAAAATAGCGCTCTACGTCTTCGCGGTCGAACGGATTGTAGATGGTGCGCTCGTTCATGCGCTCGATGCGGTAATAATGGTAGCCGAGCGTCACGTCCAGGCTGGCGTGCGAGACATGTTTGTCGTCGAACGGCACGCAGACTATATGCCCGTCATTTATGGCCGCACGAATCTGAGTGTTACTGTAAACCCCCACACCGTCCTCCTAGTTTTCTTTATTTTACGTAATAACTTGCCATAAACACAAGGAAAATGTAAAAAGTACTACCCCACGCCGGCGCTGCAACTGGAGCCGGCCGGTGGCTTTCAGTACAATATGAACACTACCATGATTCATTCTCGTCCGTCTGAACAGCTGAAGGTGCGCCGTGATTTCTGGCTGCGGCTCGTAGTGTACCTTGTGGGGTTGCACGGCGCCTTTGTGATTGCCACGACCATGCTCTATCAGCTCGGCGGCCGGCTGGGCATGCACCTCAGCGACATCGACCTCGATGTGGATATCGACGTGCCACTCCTCATCGGGGTCGGCCTGGTGTATCTCAGCACCCTCCTCCGGCGGCGGAAGCGCACAGCCTGGCTCGTGGCGCTCTTCGCCTACATGTTCATGCTTGGTTTTTATGCCAGCCAGACCCAGCTCTATGCAACACGCCACGACTGGCTGCAGATTTTTGCCGGGCTGGGGCTGCCGGCACTGAACATCAGCCTGTTGTTCCTCTATCGCCGTTCCTTTACGGTCAAAAGCGACATCCGCAGTTTCGGCTACGCGCTCCGGGTGATCGTGTTAGTGTTGCTTGTGGCGCTCATTTACGGCACGGCCGGATTCATGCTGCTGAGCAAGCGCGATTTTCACCACGATCTTCCCGTGAGCGAGGCCGTGCACCGCACCGTCGACCAGTTCGGCCTGACCACCAGCACCGACCTCGTGCCGGCCACCCGGCGGGCGCGCTTGTTCGTGGACTCGCTGTCTGTCGTCAGCATCGCCTCGCTGAGCTACGGGGCAATCGCACTCTTCCAACCGATCCGCTCGCGCTACAACAACCATCGCGACGGCCGCGAAGTTGCACGCCGCCTGCTGGAGAGAGAGGGCGGCGACAGCGAAGATTTCTTTAAGCTGTGGCCGGAGGACAAGCAGTATTTCTTCGATAAATCCGGGACCTCCGGCATCGCCTACCGCACCCGGCGCGGCGTAGCGCTCATCGTGGGCGATCCGCTCGGCGAAAAAAGCGCCGCGGCAAGCATGCTGGACGACTTCGAAGACGTCTGTTTCAGCAACGACTGGCAGCCGGCGTTCATTCATACTACAGCCGGGTGGGAAGAATTTTACGAGGAGCGCGGCTACCGTTTGCAAAAAATAGGCGAGGAAGCGGTGATCGACCTTGCGGCTTTCCAAAAAGATACGCGGGGCAGTAAATACTTCCGCCAGATCGGCAACCGGTTCGCCCGCGAAGGTTTCACCAGCGAGATATTGCAGCCGCCGCACAGCAGCGCGCTTATCAGCCGCTTAAGAGACGTATCGGATGACTGGCTCAAGCGCCCCGGCCGCTCCGAACGCGGTTTTATGATGGGCTATTTCAGCGAAGCTTACCTGCAGCAGAGCATCGTGGTCGTCGCACGCGACAGCGCCGGCACTATCCAGGGCTTCTTAAACCAGATTCCCTCGTACGACGCGCAGGAAGCCAACTTTGACATGCTGCGCCACGCCGCCGGCAGCCCGGGCAACATCAACGATTATCTGCTGCTGGCCTTCATCGACCATCTGGCAGTCGGACAAACAAAGCGGCTCAACCTGGGTCTCTGCCCGCTCTCCGGCATGGCCGGCCTGGAAGAAAAGTCGATCATCAACCGCGCGCTGCAGTTCGTGTACTCCAACGGTGACCGTTTTTATTCCTTCAGCGGTCTTCGGCGTTTCAAGGCGAAGTACTCGCCCGAGTGGCGGGTGCGCAGCGTGGCATATAAAGGCGGCCCCGCCAACTTTGTAAGAGCAATGAACGCCCTTACGGCCGCCATGCGGGTTAAAACCTAAAGTCCGAGTCCGGCCAGCAACTTCATGGTTTTGGCGTGCACGACTTCAATTGAGCCGGTGGCATCGATCGTACTGGAGTCGTATTTTCTAGCGGCTGCGGCGTAGCCTTCGGTGGTTCGCCGGTGGTACTCGAGCTGCTGAGCTTCAAAATAGTCGCCGGCCTTCTTGCGTGCCGTCCGGCGTTCGCTTAGCACCGCCAACGGTGCGTCGTAGACGATAAGCGCGTCGGGTTTGAAAGCGGCAAGGGTTTCGTCGCATGCCCGGTAGCCAAGGGATTCGTCCAGGCCGTCGCCGTATACCTGGTATGCGATCAGCGACAGCGGGCTGCGGTCGACCAGAATCACCGTGCCGGCTTTCCGGAATCCCGCCAGCTCCTCCGCCAGCGCGTAGTAAATGGCCAGGCTTACGTGCAGGTTGGTGCGTGCGGGCCGTGAAGCCTCGGAAAACAGGACGCCGCGCAGCGCCTCACCAATCGGCGTGCCGCCGAGCAGATGCGTCGTGTACACTTCGCGCCCCTCTGCGCGCAGCTGTTTGGCGGCCAGCTCGAACTGCGTCGTCTTGCCGACGCCGTCCGGCCCGTCGAACATAATCAGTCTGCCGTTTGCCATACACTTAAATTGTAGCAAAAGCCCGGCCGGTCAGGGCACGGGCTTTTGAAGGTTTAAAAACCGGGGCGGCTAGCCGATAGCTGCCACGTCCACCGGGATCGACGGACCCATGGTGGTGGCAAGGTGAACGGTCTTAATGTATGAACCCTTCACGCTGCCGGGCTTGTTGGCCTTGATGCTTGCCAGGACGGCCTGCAGGTTTTCAAGCAGCTGGGCGCTTTCGAAGCTGGCCTTCCCGATGCCGAGGTGCACGATACCGGTGCTGTCCACGCGGTACTCCACACGGCCAGCCTTGGCTTCGGCGACGGCTTTGTCGACATCGGTGGTCACGGTGCCGCTCTTAGGGTTGGGCATGAGACCGCGCGGTCCGAGCGTGCGGGCAAATTTGCCGAGCTTGGGCATCTGCGCCGGGGTGGCAATGAGGATATCGAAGTTCAACTCGCCCTTTTCAAGGACCTTCGTTACGGCCTCGACGCCGGAAATATCGGCGCCCTCAACTTTGGCGTCGTCGAAAACGGCGATCCGGACGTTCTTGCCGCTGCCGGCAGGCAGAACGAGGTTGTCGCGGATGTTCTGGTCGGCCTGGCGCGGGTCGACGCCCAGGTTTATGTGCAGCTCGACGGTGGCGTCAAACTTAACCGGGCTGGTTTTCTTGGCCAGTTCTACGGCTTCTTCAAGGCCGTAGACCTTGGTCTTGTCCACAAGTTTGGCGCTGCCCTGAAACTTCTTGCCCTGGCGCTCCAGACGTGAGCGGGCCGGCTTTGCGGCTTGCTTGGGCTTGGCGGCCTCTTCGCCGTCTTCTTCATTCGCGTGGGCCTTGCGCTCTTCTTTGGCGGCTTTCTCTTCCGCCTCTTTCAGAGCCTTTTCGCTGCGTTTGCCGGCCTTGGCAGTGGTCTTGACCGCTTCGGGGTCAGCAGCGGCGGGAGCGGCCTCTACGACAAGCTCAGCCTCTTTTACTTCAACTTCTTCTGCTTTTTTCTTGGCTTCCGCCATGAGTGTTCTCCTTTCGTGGTGCGAACGGGCCGTTTCGGGTATGAAACGCCCTCCCACAAATTACATTATTGTACGGGTGCTTCCGCGGGGGTCTCGGCGCCGGGAAGACGCATGCTGCCGGTTTCTGCCAGGCGGGCGAGGGATATCGCGAACGGGCTCGGGTTGACCGGGTAGCTGGCAGGCGAAAGGTTGGCGACAGACACTACCATGGCGGCCGCCGTGGCGTAGTCGGCGCGGCGAAGCGCCTCGTTGGCCATATTGCCTGCATACTCGGTGCGCTCAGCAAGAGACGCGGCTGTTCCGAGCTCGGGATTTACGACAAGAGTCATACTGGATTTTCTCCTTAGGATTCTACTTCGACGCCCATGGAACGGGCGGTGCCGGCAACCATCTTCATGACGGCCTCAACATCGTCGGTGTTCATGTCGACAGCTTTTTCTTCGGCAATTTTGCGCAGGTCTGTCCGGCTCAGTTTCTTGGTGATTTTCTCGCTGTTGGGACGGCCGGAACCCTTTTGGATGCCGAGAGCCGCACGGATGCGGTCGTCGGTCGGTTCGGCGACGACGCGGAAGTCCATTGTGCGGTCGTCATATACCGTAATATGGGCGGTGACGGTCTTGCCCATCATGTCCTTGGTGGCGTCGTTGAACGGCTGGATAAAATCCATCATGTTCACGCCGTATTGACCAAGGGTGCTGCCCACGGGCGGAGCCGCGCTGGCCTGACCGCCTTTGATCTTCATCTTTAAGTTTGCTTTGACCGCTTTGGCCATAGTTGTTAGATCTCCTTTCGAACGTTCACATCAGATTGAAGCGATGCTACCGGTTCTCCTACCGTTTAAGTAGTGCGTAACAGAGTGATTTTACGTGATTTCAACGAAAATGTCCACCCCGCCTAGTGCTCAGTACTCCTGCGCGGGTACGTGATGCGATCGATGACCGCGGCAGCGGAGGCCAGCAACAGTCCGCCGGCAGTCACGCATACGCCGTATTCAAAGTGCTTATAAAGCTCCAGATCGCCTCCGATAACACCGGCCAGGCCGGTTGAGCCTGTGAAACTTATGAGTTGGCCGGCTAATGGATACCGCCCTCCGGGAGCCTGCTCGCCCATAGCTCGTTCTAGACGCGCTTAACCTGCAGGCTGTCCAGCTCTACGGGTGTTTCACGGCCGAACATGTTCACGAGAACCTTGAGCTTGCCCTTGCTGGCGTCGATCTCGTTGATGCTGCCGTCGAAGCCCTTGAACGGGCCGTCGGTGATGCTGACAACTTCGCCAAGGGTGAAGTCCATCTTGTGCTTGGGCTGTTCGAGACCCATACGCTTCTGGATCTTCTCGATTTCATCCTGACCGACAGGGGTCGGGTCGGCCCCGGAACCCACGAACCCGGTGACGCTGGGGGTGTTGCGCACGATGTACCAGGCGTCCTCGCTCATTTTCATCTGAACCAGCACGTAGCCCTGGAAAATGCGCTTTTCGACGATTTTGCGCTTGCCGTTCTTGATCTCAATCATTTTTTCTTTCGGTACCAGCACCTCGAAGATCTTGTCTTTCATGTCGAGGCTGTCCGCGCGCTGACGGATGCTTTCGGCCACCTTTTCCTCGTAGCCGCTGTAGGTGTGGATGGCGTACCACTGTTTGCTTGTATCGTATCGTTTACTTGTTGCCATAGCTTATCCCTTTAAAATCACTTGCTTAAATAGTTTGTCGAGGCCGTAGTCGACGACGGCGATGAGCGCACCGAAGATGACGGAGAAGATGATGACGGCCACGGTGAGCTGGCGCGATTGCTTCATGGTGGGCCAGGTGACAAGACGCAGCTCTTTCCAGCTGTTCGCGATGAAGCTGATCCCCAGCACTTTACCCAGAAAACGCATGAAGCGAAGGCTGAAGAACCAGCGCAGCGCATGGCCGATCTGCTTGAGCGGCGGCTTGTGTGCCAGCCATGCCAGTCCCTTGAACGGCCACTTCAAAAAGCTGAAAAAGCGGCGAACCTTACCCTTTTTTACCGGCTTGCCGGCTGTTTCCTGTACTCTGACCGCCCGCTCGCGCACGGTCTCGCTCGGCGCGCGAAGCCGGCGCTTTTTCTTTGGCTGTTCTGACGTGTCTGCCACCGTGACTCCCTGTCTCCTTCCCGGCACCCCGGGAAATCGAACCAATTAAAAAGCCTACACTTTGTTGTAGGCGTTACGTGTCAAGAATAGCATGGGCCGTAACTGAGGTCAAGCAGGAGTTGGCGGCGCGTCCGCGGACGCTATGCGGTATAGTTAATGCATATGACGCTAACGCTTGTGCTCCTGGGTGTAGTTTCCTTATGTGAGCTCCTGCTGTTTACACCGTTGCTCCGGCCTGTGAGGAGAGTGCTGGCGGCCGGCATGCTGGTGGCGGTTGTGGCGATGAGCGGCTATCTGGCTGCCAGCCGATTTTCGCTGGCGGGCTGCCTCTTTTTGCTGATCAGTCTGTACCGCGGATTCAATCTGCTGCGGATAGTAGAAGCAAGGATGCACGAGCGGTACTTGCTGCGCGTAACGCTGCGCACCAGCCTGGCCCTAATGCTCAGCCAGCTGATCCTGCTGGCGTTATGGGGTCTGAGCGACAAGCTGTTGCTTACTTCGCACCAGTGCTGGATCATCCTGGGGGTGCTGCAGTTGCTGGCCGCGGTGCTGGTGTTGGCAACGACGCTTCGGCAGTTGCGCCTTACTACGCCGCCGGCTCTGAGCTTGCATTTGGCCGACCGCGACCTGCCGAGCATCACCGTCTGCATTCCGGCCCGCAACGAAACCGCCGCCATGGAGGCCTGCCTGCGCACGCTGGTCGCCAGCGATTATCCTAAGCTGGAGGTGTTGGTGCTGGACGATTGCTCGCAAGATAAAACGCCCGACATCATCAAATCGTTCGCGCATGACGGCATCCGCTTTATACGCGGCGCCGAGCCTCCTGCCGGCTGGCTGGCCAAGAACTGGGCTTATCAGCGTCTGGCCGGGGAAGCAAGCGGCGAACTGCTGATTTTTGCCGGCGTGGATGTAAACTTCGCGCCCGCCGCGTTGCGCGCCCTCGTACTGAGCATGAAGCAGAACAGCAGGCAGATGCTTTCGGTAGTGCCCAGGAACGAGTCGATACCGGACAGCCGCAGGTTTTCAGCGCTGCTGCAGCCGGCCCGCTACGCCTGGGAGCTTTGTCTGCCGCGCCGCCGTTTCGGACGGCCGCCGGTGCTGAGCAGCTGTTGGGCGATTGAACGACGGCTGCTGGAAAAACACGGCGGGTTTGCGGCCGTGGCGTCCGATATTACACCGGAAAGTTATTTTGCCCGGGCAGCTTCGACCGCCGCCGGCGCTTACGGCTTTGTCCGCTCCGCCGAGGAGCTCGACATTGTCAGCCGCAAGCCCTGGGACGAGCAGTGGTCGACGGCCGTCCGCACGCGTTACCCGCAGCTGCACCGGCGGCCGGAAATGGTGCTGCTGGTAAGCGCGCTTGAGGCGTTAGTGCTGCTCTTTCCGTTTTTTGAAATCCTTTGGGCGCTTGCCAGACGCGATTGGCTTCTGCTTGCGCCGGCTGCCGTGGCGTTTGTCCTGCAAGTATGGGCGTTCGCCGCCGTCGTGCAGCTGACATACCGGAAGTTTCTATGGCGCAGCCTGATTGCCTTGCTGCCGGCCGCGGCCCTCGACATCGCCCTTCGGCACCTCTCTATGTGGCGGTATGAACTGGGTGCAGTGTATTGGAAAGGCCGCAATGTTTGCCTGCCCGTCATGCATGTATTTCCGCATTTGCCAACGAACTTGAGCCGGTAGTATATTATCTAGTCCTATGTTTTGGAGGCGACACAAAGCTCCTCTCGGATTCGAGGAGAAGCAGGAGCGGAGAATAGACACGAGCGTCAGGACGATGATCGGCGGCTTGGCTGTCAGCGGTGCCGTGGGGGTATTCGACCTGCTGAGTTCGCCGCAGGGAGAAGGCGCCGAGCTGTATATGTACGGCGCTATTCTGGCGGGTGAGGCGGTGGCCTCCGCGGGCGTGATCGGCTTGGCTGCGACGGGTGCCGCCGGCTTAATACACCGTTCCCGGGAGCGCCGGCAGGAGCAAAACGGCCAAAAGGCGCTTGAAGAGACGAAGCTGACCGTGGATCT
>Ga0164242_10006997_pt1 | contig 12364 bp, 9 predicted proteins | sample OricomgcompostMG_FD_108783 | JGI IMG/M metagenome (GOLD analysis project Ga0164242, IMG submission 108783) | Miracle-Growth compost microbial communities from Emeryville, California, USA - Original compost - Miracle growth compost (MG) ... | reverse complement strand
GCATCGTGAAGGCGTCCAGATGCACATCCATGTCAACGGCGACGAAGCCTCCGAAGCCGCCCTCGACGCGCTGGAGGAGGCGCAGGCGCGCTATCCGCGCTTCGATCATCGTCACACGTTGCAACATTGTCAGATGGCCGACGACGCCCAGTTCCGCCGCATGGCCGCGCTTGGCGTCTGCGTCAACCTGTTCGCCAACCACATCTGGTATTTCGGCGACCAGCATTATGAAAGCACGATGGGTCCCGATCGGGCGATGCGGCTCGATGCCTGCGGCTCGGCATTGCGGTACGGCGTCCCGCTCGCCATCCATTCCGATTCACCGGTGACGCCGCTCGGGCCGCTGCATGTCGCCTGGTGCGCGGTGAACCGACTGACGCCGTCCGGCCGCGTGCTCGGCGAGAACCAGAGGATTTCCGTTGCAGCCGCGCTCCACGCGATCACGCTCGGCGCGGCCTTCACGCTCAAGCTCGATTCCGAGATCGGTTCGATCGAGACCGGCAAGAAGGCCGATTTCGCGGTGCTGGGCCAGGATCCGCTTGCCGTGCCGCCGGTCGGACTGAAGGACATTCCCGTTCTCGGAACCATCGTGGGCGGCCAGCACTTCCCGGTCTGAGATGACGGCTGAACCCGATCCGCAAACCTGCCCGCCACTGCCTGTCACGATCGTCAGCGGCTATCTCGGCGCCGGCAAGACGACGCTGGTCAATGCCATACTGGCGGGCGACCACGGCCTGCGCATCGCCGTGCTCGTCAACGATTTCGGCAAGGTGGCGGTCGACGAGGCGCTGATCCTCAACCGGAGCGGCGACGTCGTGGCGTTGTCGAACGGCTGCATGTGCTGTCAGATCGGCGGCGATCTCTACGACGCCATCGATCGCATCCTGCGCATGAGGAAACGGTTCGACCATCTCCTGATCGAGACCAGCGGCGTCGCGGATCCGGCCAAGGTCGCCCAGATCGCCATCGCCGAACCCGACCTCGAGCCTGCCTGCACGGCGGTTCTCGTCGATGCCGCGAATTTCCTCGACGTGGTCAACGATCCTCGTCTGAACGATACGCTGCTGCGCCAGGTGCGGGCAGCCGACCGGATCCTCCTGACCAAGACCGGCGCAGTTGCATCGGCGCTCGACGAACTCTCCATCACCCTTGCCGAGGCCGGCGCCACCGCACCGATCGCGGTGATCGAGAAGGGCGACCGGGAAGCCTGGCATCTTCTCGAGGCGCGCGAGCGCCATGCGCGGCTGCCGACGCCCGGCCTCTCCCGCTTTCACGCATTGCCTTATGAGAGTTGGAGTTGGACAGGCGCCGAGAAGGTCCATCTGGGCGAACTGATCGCCTTTGCGAACGATCCAGGCCTCAAGATCTACCGCCTGAAGGGCCGTGTCCGCCTGAAGGACGGCAGATCGATCCTGATCCATAAGGTCGGTGCGGTCATCACGGTCGAGGCCGCGAGCGAAATATTGGACAAATCGGAGGTCGTCGCGATCGGCGTCAAGCCGGATTTCGATCCGACACATGCAGAAGCTGCCTGGGCGCATGCCGTGACGTTACGGGAACCGGCGCCTGATCCCACTAGCGCTCCGTGACTGCTGGCATTGCTGGCGCTGTTGCCCCCATTTACCCATACGTTGTCATTGCCGTTTCTACTGCCGTTGTCCTCCCCGCCGCATGCGCTGAAACGATGATGCAGGGCCAATCATCCGTCTCGGCCTCACCGAGGACAACCTCTTGAGACTCCACAGCCAGGATACAGTAGCGGAGTGAGCAGTTTACCAGACAATCGGCCGCAAGGCGCTGTGCTGGTTGGTGTCTGTTCATTCGGGCAGAGTGGCGGAGAGCCGGTTTGCAGCAGCGCGAACGATCGGTAGATTGCTCGCGATGACATCCGGGCCGAGGCGCGTCGATGGCGTATGACAGGCAAGGGCTGCGATGACCTCTCCCTTGGCGCTACTTATAGGGACGGCGACGGCACTCAATCCCATGAGGAACTCTTCCCTGTCGAGCGAATAGCCACACGCCGCGATTTCTGAAAGAACGGCTTCGAGATCGGCCCTGTCTGTAACTGTGTGGATGGTGAAGGCGGTGAGTTCCAGCGAATCGAGCGCACGAGCGCGTTTTGCCGGCGCCATATTCGCGAGGAAGAGCTTTCCACTCGCCGTGCAGTGGAGCGGAACGCGCGATCCAGGTTCGAGGTGGAATCTCAACGGCCATCGCGCCTCGACGCGGTCGAGATAGAAGACCTCGTCATTGGCGAGCGCCGTAAGGTTGCAGGTCTCTCCGATCTGGTCGACGACACGACGCACAATGGCGCGCCTGTCGGCGGTCGGACTCCAGCGCATTACGTCGAGACCGAGCCGCACCAGCCGTGAGCCAGCGGCGAAATGGCGACCGCCCGGCTCACGCGCCAGATGGCGGCGGTTCACCGTGGTGGCTCTGCGCCTACACTGTGTTTTCGGCGGTCGTCAGCATGCTCTGCTCGATGGCGATCCGGCCGGTAGAAAGCACGGCTGCGAAGATGACGGCGCTCGCCGCCGAGTCCTGAGCATTGGTCACTACCAATCCGATCGGAATGTGAATTCGACAGGATGATCGCTGTATAATGATGTTTAGACCATAGGCGTCAGCAGTGTGCGCCTGGAATTCGGCTTCTTGGTCCGGACGGCTGGCGAGGGTTCGCTGTAATGCCGCTTGAGCCAGGCGCTGGCCGCGCGGAGATCGATCCCGACGCCAAGCCTTGCCGCCTCCTCGTCCCGCTCCGCCAAGGCGTCAATGATGCGCTGGTGAGCCTTGACGCCTGTCAGGAACATCGTGCGAGCTTCCTGGGCGTTCTGTCGCGCGATTGCAAGCATGGGACCGGAGCGCAACCAGAGGCCTGAAATAACATCAAGCAATTGCGGGGAATCAGCGGTTTCGTAGAGCGCAAAATGGAACGAATAGTTGGCCGCGAGCGCCAATTCTATATCGAGCTTGCTGGCCGACTTCCGCATTTGTTCGTTGAAGCGAGCAAGCTTGGAAAGCAGCTTCCTGTCAGCGCGACGGGCGGCACGCACTGCGGCGTAGCCCTCGATATGGACACGCAGTCTCATCAATTCGTCGTAAGCCGTGTGGGTCGCGAGTGCGACCCGTATGGTCCGATCGGGCGATTGTACCAGGACACCATCGGCGACAAGCCTGCCGATGGCCTCCCGCACTGGCATTGCACTCGTCCCAACCATTTCCGCGACACCACGAAGGGAAAAGGGCTCGCCTGGAACAAACCGGCCACGGAGCAAGGCAAGGCGTAAGCTCTCGTATACGCGCGCTTGCAAGGTCGAAGCGTCGACCGCAGCTACCTTGGGTTCCATCATTCCTCTCAACTGACTCTACGATGGAGCCTCCCTATCACCCGCGCCGGTGGTGGGCAACATCGTGCTGGACTGTGATCACAGATCAAACATCTTGACGATCACTTTCCGATGAGCGTAGGTTCAAGCGCGGTCTGGGAAGAGGATCGGTTCGGTGCCGCGGCAAGGCCGATCCTCAGGGAGGAAGTAATGATCTCGAGGGTGATGCTCCGATCGAGCGTTGCGTCATTGCTGCCGTCATCGTTTCGACGCCAGCCCGCGCCGAGGAGGTGCAGAGGCTACGCCGGTGGCCGCAGCGATTGCGCTTGCACCCTCAATGGGGCGCCTGCCTTGGCGACGATATCTGCTTCGCCTTCGATCTGCGTGGCCGCAGGTCATGCGCGAGATCATTTTCGGCCCCGTCATTCCGGCCGCAGTTCTTGCTACGCATAAACAAGAGTCGAGGAGGAAAACCTATGCTGCGTCCCGTGCGGAGGATCGTCACCGAGAATGACGCGAGCGGCAAATCCCGGGTTTGGCTCGACGGTCCTGCGACCAAGACGATCACAGTGCTTACCGAGCTCTGGCTTACGGACGACAAGCCCGGCCGGAATGAGACCCGCGTCGATATGGCGGAAAAGTCAACAGGTATAGAACCGCCGCGTCGCGGCACGATCTTTCGCTATTTCCAGTTGCCGCCGGAGAGCCTCGTCGCGCACCTGTCCGATGCCGAGCGGTGGGAGCAGGGGCGCCAGTGGTTCGCAGACATGAACGCCAGCAACATGCTGGTTGATACCAGCAAACATCCGGCAGCTCACAAAAGCCACACGACTGACTACATCGTTCTCCTGTCGGGAAGCGTCACACTTGTCCTTGATCTGGAAGAGGTCGAGCTGAAGCCGTTCGATGTGGTCATCCAGCGCGGGACCAACCACGCCTGGGCCAATCGAGGGAGCGAGGACGCACTCCTGATGTCGGTTCTTGTCGATGAATCCTGGCATCGGGCCCCCGAATGAGCGCCGAGATGCCCAGTCCGTTCACCGACCCGCTGTGGGTGCCCACGCCCGATGCCGCGCGTGGAACCGCGATGTTCAAGTTTGCTGAAGCGGTGGGTTGCGTCAACGATGCGGGCACGATCGACTACCGAGCGTTTCAAGACTGGTCCGTTTCCACACCGGCTGAATTCTGGAGCCAGACGTGGGATCGCCTTGGCGTCGTGGGCACCAAGGGCAATCGTATATATGTACCGGCGGAGCAATTCTGGAAGGCGCGATACTTTCCGGACGCACGGCTGAACTACGCCGAAAACCTGCTCAGGGGCACCGGATCCGGCGACGCCGTGATTTTCCGGGGGGAAGACAAGGAGCAGCAGCGGCTCAGTCACGACGAACTCCGCGCCCGGGTCTCTCGCCTGCAGCAGGCGTTAAGGCAGGCGGGCATCGGCATCGGCGACCGCGTTGCCGGCGTCCTGCCAAACATTCCGGACGCTCTTGCCATCATGCTTGCGGCGACCTCGATCGGCGCCGTCTGGTGTTCCGTGTCGCCCGACTTCGGGGCGCGGGGCGTCGTGGACCGGCTGGCGCAGATCGAGCCAAGGATGCTGTTTATCTGCGATTCCTACTGGTACGCAGGCAAGCGGCATCCAACCAGTTCCAAGCTGCCCGACATCCTCGACGGCCTACAGACCGTATCGTCCTGTGTGGTGGTGCCCTATGCCGGCGGCGCGCTGGCGCTCGTTGCCGAATTCGACGCCGTGCAGTCGCTGGATGATTTCACCGCGTCCCATGCTCCCGGCCCGCTGGTCTTCGAGCAACTACCGTTCGACCACCCTGTTTACATCCTCTTTTCGTCCGGGACGACTGGCGCGCCGAAGTGCATCGTTCATCGCGCCGGGGGCGTCCTCATCCAGCAGATGAAGGAGCAGCAATTCCATTGCGACATCCGGCAAGGCGATCGTGTCTTCTATTACTCGACGCTCAGTTGGATCATGTGGAACTGGCACATTGCCACGCTCGCCTCGGGAGCCACGCTTCTGATGTACGATGGATCGCCGTTCCATCCGTCGAACGAGGTTCTTTTCGAGTTCGCGGCCCACGAGCGGATGACGTTTTTCGGCACGTCGGCGAAATTCATCGAGTCCTTGCGAAAGGCAGGTTTGAGCCCGCGCGAGAAGTTCGATCTCTCCGCGCTCCGCTCGGTCGGTTCGACAGGGTCGCCACTTTCCGATCAGGGCTATGCGTTCGTCCATGAACACATCGGCCCTGCCGTTTTTCTCAATGCCTTTTCCGGCGGTACTGAAGTTGCCGCTTGCTTTGCCGTCGGCAACCCCACGGCTCCCATCCATAGGGGCGAGATGCAGGGGGCCGCGCTCGGCATGGATGTCCAGGTCTGGAACGCGGCCGGCGATCGTGTTTTCGGCGAACGTGGCGAGCTTGTGTGCTGCAATCCTTTTCCCTCCATGCCGCTTGGCTTCTGGAACGATAAGGACGATCGGCGCTTCTCGGCCGCTTATTTTGAGAAGTTTGCCGGCGTCTGGTGGCACGGCGACTTTGCCGAAGAAACCGCACATGCGGGAATCATCATCCATGGACGATCCGATGCCACGCTCAATCCCGGTGGGGTGCGCATCGGCACGGCCGAAATATACCGCCAGATCGAGCCCATCGATGACGTCCTAGAGGCGCTTGCCGTTGGCCAGCGCTTCGACGACGACGTTCGCGTCGTGCTGTTCCTGCGGCTGGGGTCGGAGGGTTGCCTCGATGCAGCGCTGGCCGACCGCATCAGGAAGGCGATACGCTCGGGCGCGACGCCGCGCCATGTGCCAGCCAGGATCGTCGCCGTCGCTGACCTCCCCAGGACCAGGAATGGCAAGATCGCCGAAATGGCGGTGCGGGAAGTCATCCACGGCCGACCGGTGCCTAATCTCGAAGCCCTTGCCAATCCGGAATGCCTCGCCTTGTTCCGAGATATTCCTGAACTGAGAAATTGAATTCGACCGGCTGTCTCTGAGTGGTCGGATGTGCGGGAGGAAGAATGACAGGGTTTGATGGAGGAACGACCATCGATGTCCGCGAAATGCGGGTGCTGGTTACGGCCGGAGCGCGCGGTATCGGGCGCGCCATCGCGGAACGCTTCGTCTCGGCGGGAGCGCATGTTCACGTCACGGACATCGATGAAGCAGCGTTGTCCGATTGCCTTAGCGATGTGTCCGGCCTCGCTGGAAGCGTGGGAGACGCATGCGACGCAACGAGCGTGGATCGTCTCGTTGGCGAAATCGACAGCCGTTTCGGCGGCCTCGATGTCCTTGTTAACAATGTCGGGATAGCCGGACCGACCGGCAACGTCGAATCCTATTCCGACGAGGACATCGAGAAGACAATCCAGGTCAACCTAACCTCCCAATTTTACTTCCTGAGGCGGTGCGTGCCTTTGTTGAGGGCTTCTACGCGCAACGCGTCCATCATTGCGATGTCGTCCGTCGCGGGTCGCCTCGGTTACGCCTACCGAACGCCTTACGCCGCCACCAAATGGGCCCTCGTCGGTCTCGTCAAGTCCCTTGCTATCGAACTGGGACCCGACAATATCCGCGCAAACGCCATCCTGCCTGGCGTCGTCAAGGGCGAACGCATGGACCGTGTGATTGCCGATCGGGCGAAAACCACCGGCATATCCGAGGACGAGATGCGTGCCTCCTATCTCGGCAAGATCTCGTTGCGCCGCATGGTCGACGGCAACGATATCGCAAATCTGGCGCTCTTCCTGGCCTCGGATCTGGCGTGCAACATCTCGGGGCAGGCAATCGGGGTCGACGGCAATGTCGAATACCTATGAGGAGGAGCAAACAAATTTCAGGCCCCTCCAGCGAAAAGCGGTTCATTCGGTCCGCGCTGGCGCGGAAATTGCAGACGGCCAGCTGTTTATGAAGGAACCAGTGGGAGGAGTTCAGTGAGCAAGGATAGAACGAACCCTATCGACGGGTTCACCGTCGACCGTGCATCCATAAGCTATGTCGGGAAGGATTTGCAGCGGCCGGAGTGCATTCTGGCCGAGCGAGATGGCTCGCTTTGGGCGGCCGACGCCAGGGGCGGTGTCATGCTTATACGCCCCGACGGCGGCCAGAAGCTGGTGACGCAACGCGCCCAGACCGGATTTGCCGATAACGTCGACGAGGCGGATCGGCTGGTGAAAGGTACGCTACCGAACGGCTTGGCATTCGCCTCCAACGGAGACCTTCTGATCGCCAATTTCGGCACCGACCGGCTGGAAGCCATGTCGCGCGACGGCGATACCCGGGTGCTGGTCGATGCGATTGACGGCCAGCCGATCGGCAAGGTGAATTTCGTGCTGCGCGACAGCAAGGGCCGCCTTTGGTTGACTATTTCCACACGCATCACCGACTGGATGAAAGCGATGAGCCCGTCCGTGGCCGACGGGTTCATCGCTGTCTATGACGGCAATGCATTGCGTATCGTTGCGGACGGCTTCGGCTTCACCAACGAAATAAGGCTCGATGCCAACGAGGAATGGCTCTACGCCGCCGAAACGACAGGGTGCCGCGTTACCCGCCTGCGGGTGCTCGAAGATGGAAGCCTCACGGATCGCGAAACCTTCGGGCCCTCGGACCATGGCGCCTTCATCGACGGCATCGCCTTCGATTCCTACGGTAACCTGTGGGGAACGCACATCATGATCGACCGCGTCTTCGCCATCACCCCCGACGGTGATCTGCGCTTTATCCTCGACGATGACAGGGACAGCAACGAGGGCCGGGCACTCATGGAGGCATTTCGGCGCGACCAGGCGACGCCCGACCTGATGATGTTGACGGGAGGCACCGTCGGGCCCTGGCTGACCAGCGTGACCTTCGGTGGCCCCGATCTCAGGACGGTTTATCTGGGGACGCTGCGCGGGTCGCGGATTCCGTCCTTTCGGTCGCCCGTTGCCGGCCTACCAATGGTCCACTGGTAGCCCGCTGCAGCGGTGGGCGCCGGAAAGCACGCTTTGAAATAAGAGAAAACCGAGGCTTCTGCCCGAGGGACTGCGGGCAGGTAATTGGAGGAGAAGACACATGAGTCTGGGTGGAATGAAGAAGCTGCTCACGGCGGCGGGCCTTGTAGCCGCCGGCCTTCTGGTGGCGAGCGCCGCCAACGCGGCGCAGAAGAAATACAAAGTGTTCCTGAGCATGAGTTACGTCGGCAATGATTGGCAGGCCGAGGCCAAGAACATGGTGCAGGCAATGGCCAAGGTCCATGCCGACGAGATGGATCTGCAGATCCAGGTGGCGGGTCCTGTGGCGCAGAAGCAGATCCAGCAACTCAATGCCATGGTGCAGGCGGGCGCGAACGCGATCATCGTCTATCCGATTTCGCCGACGGCGCTGAATCCGGCTATCGAGAACGCATGCAAGCACGGTGTTGTCGTCTTCGCCTACGATTCAAACGTCACGGCGCCTTGTGCCTATAATGTCGTGACGGACCAGAAGGAACTCGCGACCCAGAGCGCGGAATGGGTCGCGAAGGCGATGAACCACAAGGGCAATCTGATCTTCGTCACCGGCGTTCCCGGCACCTCGGTCGACACCGAACGCAACGCGGCTGCGCACGCTGTCTTTGCCAAATATCCCGACATCAAGATCGTCGCCCAACCCAACGGCATGTGGTCACAGGCCGTTGCCCGCAAAGCGTTGACCGAAGTGATGGCCACCCGCAAATGGGATGAAATCCAGGGGGTTTGGGGCGCGACGGCCTGCATCCAGTCATGGTCACTGGAGACGAAGGCGGGTCTGAAGAAACTCATTCCCTGCGGTACGGAGGGAACGAATGGCATGCGCGTCATGATGCTGCCGGAGGGTGCCACGAAAGGCGTCGGCAATGATTACGAACCGATGGGCGCACCTGGCATCTCGCTTGAAAGCCATCCCGCGGCCGGCGCCATGGCTTTGAAGCTTGCTCTCCAGGTGCTCAAGGGCGAGAAAGTCAAGAAGCTCACGCTGATGCCGCTTGTTGCCGTCACCAACGACAACATCAAGCTGTGCGAAAAAGGCACAGTCGCGGAACTCAAAGGTGGCTGCAATACATTCGATCCCAAGCTCGTCCCCGCAGGTTGGTTCGCGAACATCTATGAACCGGACCTGCCGCATATGGGCTTCGAGGCGGCACTCAAGGGGCAGCCCGGCTAGATGTGTTTCCGATCTACCTTCTGATCAGGGGCGGCGTGTTGCCGCCTCTCGCGGTCGGAAATGCACGCGGGAATAGAAAGTGGAGCATGGCTTTGCCGGAAATCCGCGGCTTTTCAGGCCCATGCGCCGTATCCGGACCGATGACCTCACACCAGTTCGACCCGATTTATGACATTACGACCTGATACCCATGCCATAGAGCTGGACCGCATAGAAAAGCGCTACGGGGCGACCGTCGCCCTTTCGGACGCGACATTCACGGTGGCCGCGGGCACCGTCCATGCCCTGCTTGGCGAAAATGGCGCTGGAAAATCGACCCTGGTCAAGATCCTGAGTGGTACCGTGCGCCCGGACGCTGGAACCATGCGTTTCTTCGGTCTGGTAGCGGAACCGGTCAGCCGTGAGGATTCCAGCCGTCTTGGTTTGGAGACGGCGTTTCAGGAAATTCCGTTGGTCCCCGACCTGACGGTAGCGCAGAATATCCTTCTCCCCGACGAACCGCGACGCTTTGGATTCTTGCGGGACAGGCGGATGGCGCGACGCCGCGTCGAGCAAATCCTGAGCGATCTCGACCTGGCCGATCTCGATCCCCTTGATGATGTGCGCGATCTCGATCTATCGGTGCGCCAGAAGATCGAGATCGCGCGCGCCATATCGCGGGATCCGAAGATACTCCTTCTCGATGAGCCTTCCGCGGCGCTCTCGTCGCGGGACGTCGAGTGGCTTGGCGAACGCATCGCGGCGCTGCGTGCCGCCGGCACGACGATTGTTCTCGTGACCCACCGAATGCAGGAAGTGCGCGAATATTGCGGTTCGCTTTCGGTGCTTCGAAACGGTGCGCATGTGGGATCGTTCGCTATCGACGAGGTTTCGGATGCGGATGTTTTCTCGCTGATAATGGGACGTTCCGTCGAGGCGACGTTCCCACGCCGCGCGGCGACGCCGCTCGAAACACAGCCGCTTCTGGAGGTCGAAGGAGCCAGGATCGGTCATCGCCTGAGGGATGTGTCGCTATCGGTGTCTCGTGGGGAAATTCTCGGCATAGCCGCGCTTCAGAGCATGGGCCAGCTTGAACTCTTCACCGGACTGTTCGGTGTCAGGCGGTTCGAGGGTGGCGCGGTCAAAGTCGACGGCGCCCAGGTCTGGCTTGCCTCGCCCCGCGATGCGATTCGCGCCGGCCTTGGCATCGGCCTTGTGCCCGAAGACCGCAAGATCGAAGGGCTGGCGCTCGAAATGAACGGCCGCGAGAACGCTTCCCTACCGGCGCTAGAGTCTTACGCATGCTTTGGATGGATCGATCAAGGCCGCGAACGAGCCACGGTTGACGAGGCGTTCGCGAAGCTTCAGGTCCATCCGCGTGCCCACTATCTGCCGGCCGGCGCCTTCAGCGGCGGCAACCAGCAGAAGATTGTCCTCGCCAAATGGATGCTGACCGGTTGTAAGGTGCTGCTGGTCTTCGACCCGACCCGTGGGGTCGATGTCGGCACCAAGCACGAGATCTATCTCATGCTGCGGAAGTTCGCCGATGCGGGAGGAGCCGTGCTCTTCTATTCCACCGAGGTGCCGGAAATTGTCGGCTTGTCGGATCGCGTCGTGGTGCTCTATCGCGGCGAGATCGGCGCGGAATTGAGGGGCGAGGAGGTCACCGAGAGCGCGATCGGCATGCACATGCTGGGCTTTGTCCCAAAGGACAACCGCCGGAATCCGGAGTTCATCTCGTGACCGTCAGCGCCGCCGCCTTTCATCGGTCGAAGAGCTTCGAGCGTTTCACGCGACGCCACCAAGGATTGCTTGTCGCCGCCGGGGCCTTGGTGGCCGTGGTCATTCTCCTGACGTTCAAGCTATCCAACGGTTTCGGCTATTATGATCTGTCAAGCACCATCAACAGCGCCACGCCGCTGGCTCTGGCGGCCATCGGGGAAACGATCGTCGTCATTGCAGGGGGCCTGGATCTATCCGCGGGCGCCGTCATCTCTCTCGTCAATTGCTTCATGGCCGCGAACATGGCCTCGACACCGGAATCGATGGTGTTGTGGACCGCGATCGCCCTCCTCGCCGGTGCCTTCGTAGGCGCCTTCAACGGCTTCCTCGTCGTGGTGCTTCGGCTGCAATCGGTTATCGTGACGTTGGCGACGATGTTCATCGTCGAGGGATTAACGCTTCTGGTCATGGAGCAGCCCGGCGGTTCGGTGCCCCCCGCTTTTTCAGCTGCTTTCACCGGCGATGCGATTCCAAACGCCGTGCCGATGCCCGCGGCCATTCTCGTCGGTGCGCTGGCTCTCTGGTTCCTCGTGCGCGCGACCCGATTCGGGATCAACCTCTATTCGATCGGCAGCGATTCCGAAGCGGCGCTGTCGAAAGGCGTTCCGGTGCGTATGACACGCTTCATGGTTTTCGTTTTGGGGGGCATGTTCTATTCGGCCGCGGGCATCTTCCTTACGGCCCAGACGGCGACGGGCGATCCCACCGTCGGGCCGCCGATGCTGTTGCCCATCTTCGTTGCCGTGGTGCTCGGGGGCACATCTCTGGCGGGCGGCCGCGGGGGATGTCTGGGTACCATTTTGGGAGCGCTGATACTCATCCTCATCGTCAACATGCTTCTCGTCTTCAACGTCTCGACCTACTATTCCTCGACGGTCGAGGGATTGATGCTCATCGCCGCCGTTCTCGCGGCCTCGTTCGGCCGCGGTTCGCCCCTTCGCGAATATGCCGGGGCTTTGCGGCTCAAATGGCTGACCTGGAGCAGCGCTTCGGGAAGGCGGGGCGAAATGCCGAGGCCCTCTGCGCGATCGAAGGCCGCTAGCCTGATCCGGCCGGACGACAGTCTGCCGCATGGCACGCTCGGCCGCTGGCTCGCGCG
>Ga0164242_10006996_pt1 | contig 12365 bp, 9 predicted proteins | sample OricomgcompostMG_FD_108783 | JGI IMG/M metagenome (GOLD analysis project Ga0164242, IMG submission 108783) | Miracle-Growth compost microbial communities from Emeryville, California, USA - Original compost - Miracle growth compost (MG) ... | reverse complement strand
GCGTGAGCGTGAGCGCGCCGAAGCGCAGTTCCGCCATCACATAGGCCGCCGCGACACCCTCCTTCAGATGGAAGTCGGAGATCGTGTCGTTGGTGAGCGTGGTCGCGGCATCGAGCGGCATCAAAGCGTCGCCGAGATGCTGTTCGGTGAACGCCTTGAGCGCGTCGATATTGAAGGTCGGGCCATTGTCGTAGCACTGGCTCGTATCGGCGCTGTTGGGTTTCACGCACAAAGTGGGACCGCCCAGATCATATTGGCCCAGCGTCCAGCGGTTGGGCGCGGCGGCACGCACCCAGGTCGGCAGGTCCTGATCGAAATCGCGCTTGGTATTGCGGTATTTCGCACCGAACTTGAGGAAGCTGCCACCGGAAAGTTCATATCTACCGTCGAACTTGCCCTGCCAGATCTTCTCCGTGTTGCGCTGGTGCTGCTTCTGATATTGGCGGAACTGCATCTGGTCGGCGGTGCATTCGGTCACCGGCGCGGCACTGTATATCTTGTCGGTGAAGTCGAAATTGACCGTGCCGGGATTGCAGCGGAACTGCCAGATCGGATATTTGTCGAGCGTCTCGTTGCGGCTGTAAGCGCCCTCATAATCCAGCTTGAGCCGACCGAGATCGCTCGAGCCGCCGATCATGCCCGTCGCCAGATATTTGGATTTGTAATCGAGGCGGAGATCCTCGCGCCGCTCGGGCCCGCTGCCGGTGACGGTGCCGGTCAGCCCATCCGGATTGAGCGTGAAGGCCGGCGATCCGGCTAGCGCGGCGGTGGCGAAATCGAGCCGATAGCGCGGACGGATCTCGTCCTCGATGAACTTGGAATAGATGCCGCGCACATAGAAGGTCTGCGTGTCGCTGGCATGCCAGTCGAACGATGCCGTCGCGCCGATCCGCTTCCGGTCGAGCGAATATTCGGTGTATTTGATGTTGTCGGGCACGCCGCCGCGCGCGAAGCGCGCATCAGGTCGCCAATTGTCTGGGTAGAAGCCCTCGCTGTTGAAGTCGCGGTTGGAATAGCTCGCGCCCAGCGTGACGCCGAACTGCTCGTCGGCGCCGAACCTCTTGGCGACGCTGATATCCGCCTGCACCGGCACCTTGTCGTTGAGCTGCTGCTTGCCCGCCTTGAAGCTGCCCGCGATCGTGAAGCTCTTCTTGAAATCGAACGCGGTCTGCGTGACCAGGTTGATCGTGCCGCCAATGCCCTGGCCGTCCATGTCGGCGGTCTTGACCTTGGCAACCTCGACCCGGTTGAGCAGCTGGCCTGAGACGATGTCGAGCGGCAGCGAGCGGGTGGTGCCGTCGGGGTTGCCGATCTCCATCCCATTGAGCGTGTAATTGTTGAGGTTGGACGGCACGCCGCGGATCGCGACATAGCGGCCCTCACCCTGGTCGTAGGTCACGCCGACGCCGGGGAGATGCTCGATCACCTCGGACACGTTGCGGTCGGGCAGGCGGCCGATCTCGTCCGCGGCGGCAACGTCGAGCACGCCGATGGCGGCGCGCTTGGCGGCGATCGCACGCTGCTGGCTGGCGCGCTGGCCGGTGACGACGATCTCCGGGCCAGCGGACGATTCCTGCGCCTCGGCCGTCGCGGCGATGCCCAGCGCAGCGAGCGAAACGCCCAATTGCATAGCGATACGGATGTTGATCTTCATCGGTCCCTCCCACCGTCGCGCGCCCGGCCGGGCCCGCCTGAAGGCTCTGTCGAGGGAAGGCAGCGCCACCCCAGCCGGCCTCTTGTTCAAGGGGTATTATTGCAGGCATGTGACGCGGAAGCCGCGATTGGCGCAACATAGTGTTGGCCAGAATGGAACGCTGGAGCGATGGTCAGGTGAATCGCTGGACCTTAGGATCGGCGGACGTGATCGAAACGCGCGACCTTCTCATTTTCACCAAGGTGGTGGAGCTCGAAAGCCTGACGCGCGCATCGGCGGTGCTGGGCCTGCCCAAATCGACGATCAGCCGGCGGCTCACCAGCCTCGAAGAGCAATTGGGCGCGCAATTGCTGCGCCGGACGACGCATGGGATCAGCGCCACCGAGCAGGGCCTGGTCTTCTTCGAATATGCCTCGCGCTGCCTGGGGCTGATGCGCGACGGCGCCAATGCGGTCCAGGTGGAGCATGCCCGGCCACGTGGGCTGCTGCGCATCTCGGTGCCGCACCAGCTCGACCGGACCCTGCTCGCACCGCTGATCACCGAATATCTCGAAACCTACGCCGACGTGCGGCTGGTGATCGTTCTCTCCAACGAGACGGTCGATCATTTCCGCGACGGCTTCGATCTCGCGATCGTCGCGGACACGCTGCCGCTGGCGGAGGCGTCGCTGATGATGACGCGGCTCGGCGCGACTGAGACCGGAATGTATGCCGCGCCCGAATATCTCGAGCGCCACGGCGTGCCGCAAAGCCACATCGATCTGCCGCGCTTCGATCTGCTCGCCTGGGGTTCGGTCGACGTGAAGGCGCAATGGCATCTGCACAGCGGCGATACGCAGATGACGGTCGAATTCCGGCCACGGCTCATCTGCAACGATCTGATGCTGCTGCGACAATCGGTGCTGTCGGGTCTGGGAATTGCCGCCTTGCCGGCCTTCATCTGCAAGCGCGATCTGGCGGAAGGGCGGATGGTCGAGGTGCTGCCCAATCTCCATCCGCCGGCACGCAGCTTTTACGCGATCTTCCCGCAGCACCAGGTGATGCCCGCGCGCGTGCGCACCTTCATCGATTTCCTGGTCGAGCGATTGCGCCCGACTCTGTCGTGGGAAATGCAGTAAGGTCTCAGCGCACGACCAGCAAAGTGAATGGCCAGACATAGGCCATCAGCAAGATGCTGAGGCCGACCAGCGATCCCAATATCAGCGCATGCACGAATACGTAACGCAGGATCCGTCCCTCCTGGCCGAACCACTGGGTCGCGGTGGAGGCGACGACGATCGATTGGGCGTCGATCATCTTGCCCATCACGCCGCCTGCGCTGTTCGCGCTCGCCATCAGGATCGGCGAGAGGTGGAGCTGGCCCGCGGTGATCTTCTGCAATCCGCCGAACAAGACGTTCGATGCGGTATCCGATCCGGTCACCGCGGTGCCGAGCCATCCCAGCATCGTTCCGAAATAAGGATAGAAAGTGCCGGTGGTGGCAAAGGCGAGCCCCATCGTCGCGTCGAGGCCGGAGAAACGGGTGACGTTGCCGAGCGCGAGCATCGCCGCGATCGTCAGCAGCGACGGGATGACGGTCATGAAGGCGCGGCCATAGCAGCGCGCCATCGCGCGGGGGCCTATGCCCAGCAGGAAGGCGCTCGCCACCGCCGCGATCAGGATCGCGGTTCCGGTCGCGGACAGCGGATTGAAATTATAGACGGCGGGCTCGGCGATCGGCGCGACCACCACCGGCGGCACGCGCAGCACGCGCATGTCGAGCGCACCGATATGGATCGCCTGCTTGAAGATGCCGTCGAGCGCCGCTTTCACAGCGGGAATGCCCCACAGGAAGACGAGCAGGGTCAATATCAGCCACGGCGCCCAGGCTTTGGCGAGCGTTGCCGTATCGGCGCGCGGCCGGGCCGGCGCGTTGAGTTCCGGCGCGCGCTCGTCGCCAGGGCTGAGCGGCGCTTCATTGACATGCATCGGGACCGACGGCTGCCAGAGGCGCAGGAACGCGATCAGCACGACGACGGAGATCAGGGCCGGACCGATCGACGCGAGCCAAGGCCCGTGCAGGTTGGAGATGGCGAGCTGGCTCAGCGCATAGCTGCCGCCGGTCACCAGGGCGGCGGGCCAGACCTCGAGCGTGCGCCGCCAGCCGCAATAAGCGACAAGCAGCCAGACCGGCACGATCAGGCAAAACGGCGTCATGATCCGCCCGACCATCGCCGCCAATTGCTCGACCGGCAGGCCTGTCACGCCCGCGAGCGATACCGTCTGAATACCGAGTGCGCCGAACGCCACCGGCGCCGTATTGGCGATCAGCGACAGTCCGGAGGCTTGCAGCCGCGTGAAGCCCAGTCCGATCAGCATCGCACCGGTGACCGCCACCGGAGCACCGAACCCCGCCGCTCCTTCGAAGAAGGCACCGAAGCAGAAGGCGATCAGCAGCAATTGCAGCCGGCTGTCGGCGGTGATGCCCCCGATCGAATCGCGCAGCACCTCGAACTGGCCGGATTCGCTGGTAAGGCGGTAGAGGAAGATGATGTTGAGGACGATCCAGCCGATCGGCAGCAGGCCATAAGCCGCGCCGAACCCGGCTGCGCTTCCCGCCATTGCGGCAGGCATGCCGAATACGGCGGTTGCGATCACGATCGCGCTGGCCAAGGCCAGCAGCGCCGCGACCCAGGCGCGCATCTTGAGCAGGCCGATGCAGCCGAGCAGCACAACCAGCGGCAAGGCTGCGAAGATGACCGAGAGCAGCCAGCCCGTCGGATGATAGCTTTGCGACCAGACCACCCCATCCCCCTTGTTGCTTAGGTAGACCTTATACCGGGCCGGCCGTTTTCGACCGTGAAATCGGCAATGCCGCAACGCCGCGGCGTGAGATCGGTACGGTCATAGCCGCGCCACGCCGCGCGTCCTGGAAGCTCACGCCGTCTCAGCCAGTACGGCACTTCAATCCTCCGCTTCGATCAGGATAGCGCGGAGATCATTGACATTGGTTCGCGTGGGTCCGGTGACGACGAGATCGCCCAATTTCTCGAAAAAACCATAAGCGTCATTGGCGTTGAGCATCGCCTGCGGATCAATGCCAATCGCTCGCGCGCGCGCCAACGTGTCAGGCGTGACGATCCCGCCGGCATTATCCTCGGTGCCATCGATCCCGTCGGTATCGCATGCGATAGCGTGGATCCGTGGCGCGCCATCGAGCGCGATCGCAAGGCCGAGCAGATATTCGAGGTTGCGCCCTCCGCGGCCTGCGGCATTGACCACCCGTACCGTGGTTTCCCCGCCCGACAGGATCACGCGTGCCTGACCATCGGCGGCGAGCCGCTTCGAGAGTGCGGCATGGCCCGCGCCGAGATGCCGGGCCTCCGCCTGAAGGTTATCGCCAAGGTCGGTCACCTTGAACCCTTGGCTTTCCGCTAGGCGGCGCGCCGCGGCGAGTGCGTCGCGCGCGACCGCAATCACGCGCACGTCGCCCCCCGCCAGGCCGAGCGCATCCGACGGCGGGGTCTCGTTATCGGCATTTTCGAGCGCGGCGAGCACATTGGACGGCGCGTCGATCGCGTAACGCTCGACGATTTCGCGCGCCATTTCCAGCGTGGTGTGGTCGGCGACCGTCGGGCCGCTCGCGACGAAGGAGAGATCGTCGCCGGGAATGTCGGAGATGATCAGGGTGGTCACGCGTGCCGGCGCCGCGGCAACCGCCAGGCGACCGCCTTTTACGCGGGACAGATGTTTCCTGACGCTGTTGATCTCGGCGATCGTCGCGCCGGAACGCAGCAGCGCTTGCGTCACCGCCTGCTTGTCGGCGAGCGAAACGCCCGCGACCGGCAACGCCATCAGCGCCGATCCGCCGCCGGAGATCAAGGCAACCAACCGGTCGCGTGGGCCGAGGCTGCGTGCAATCTCCATCGCGCGTTCGGCCGCGGTGAGACTCTCGGTGTCGGGCACGGGATGGCCGGCTTCGATCACCTCGATTCCGGCGGGCAATTTATGGGGTGGCCCCGAATGGCCATGGCGCGTGATCACCAATCCCTCGACTGGCCCGCGCATCCGCGATGCCGCGACCGATGCCATCGCCGCGCCGGCCTTGCCGATCGCGAGGATCACGGTGCGTCCGGGACTAAGCGGACCCAGATCGCGCGGGATGGTGCGCTCGGCCGAAACGGCGGAAACCGCCTCATCGAAAAGAGCGCGGAGCAGCTGCCGCGGCGATGGCCGGCTCGCTGGCGGAGGGGTGGGCGCTGTCATAGCGCGCGCGCTCCAGGCTGCCGAGACAGGCAACTCACGCCGATTATCCTCCCCCTCCGCCGAAAACCAAGGGCCGCCTCAAGCGGCTCATGTGCGGATCATTCCATCGCGATCCTGTGCGGAGAAGCTGGCCGCGGTGCAACACAGTGTTGCTGCACATGAAAATCGACGAGCCGGGGCCGCACGGGATTCAGTTTGGTGCGAGCGAGGATTGCGCGATCCGGTCCAGCGTTTCGGATAATGTCACCAGTCGTGCCGCCCCTTCATCGAAGCACCGGTCAAGCGCAAGTGCGCGGGCCCAATTGGCGGCGGCCCGGCCGCCCCAATCGTCGGGCGGGGCACAAAGCTGGGTCGGTTGAGTGCCGCGGTTCAGCTCGGCAACGAAATCGTAGAAGGAGCCGCCGACATTGCGGAACGTCGCTCCGCCTTGCGTACCGTGAAAATGCGCAGCGATTTCCGCATCGCGGCCGGCATGGAGGTTCCAGGAGCAGGCCAGGCGCAGGACCGCGCCGTTCTGGAGCGTCACCGTGGCCACGGCATAATCCTCGACCGCTCCGTCGGTCTTGAGCGGCCCGCCGCCGGAAAACAACTGCCCCCGGACATCGGCGACCTCGGGAAAATCGAGCGCCCATAGGGCAAGGTCGAGCATGTGAACGCCAAGATCGATCAGGCAACCTCCGCCCGACAATGTGCGGTCGTAGAACCAGGGTTTGTCGGGACCATAGGCATTATGAAAGGTCAGATCGACCGCGAAGACATCCCCCAGGGCGCCTTCGCTGAGCAGCGCCTTGATCCGCTGCATGCCCTCCGTCTCGCGATAGGAAAGGTCGACCCCGAGCAAGCGGTCCGCCTGGCGCGCGGCAGCGATGACGGCCCTCGCTTCGTCCGCATTCCGGCCCAGCGGCTTCTGACAGAACACGGCGACGCCGCGTTCCAGGGCGCGGATGGACTGTTCGGCATGCAGCGCGCTGGGGCTCGCGATCACCACGCCATCAAGGCCGAGGGCGAGCATATCGTCCAATTGCGGGACGATAGCGGCATCAGGTGCGAGCGGCGCCGCTTCGCGGACCATGTCGGGCGAGGGGTCGCAGATCGCGACCGCCTCGACCGCGCCGGTCTCGAGCATCTTTTCCATGCGATGACGGCCGATCCAGCCGACGCCGAGGAAGCCAAGCTTCGGTTTGCTCATAGGGTCACCAGCGCCTTGACGAAATTGCCGGGTTTGTCGCGCGTGGCATCGAGCGCCGCGCCCAGCTGATCGAGTGCATAATGGTGGGTGAAGAGCGGCGCGGGATCGAGCTGGCCGGACGCGACCGCATTGATCGCCTCCTGCACGCCCCGACGCTGCACCGCGGGGTCCCGCTCGTGCGCATTGATCACATCGATCCCTTTCCAGTTCCACATCTGCATGTTGACCTGGCGAGGGCCGTCCTGGTGATAGCCGGCAACGATCAGCTTGCCCCCGAAGGCGACCAGTTCGGCGGCGAGATCGAGCGGCCATTGCTTGCCGACCGCTTCGATCGCGCGCTCGCACATCCGGCCACCGGTCAGCTGCTTCACCCGTTCGATGATCGCCCAATGATCGTCCATCGCGATCGTCTCGGCAGCGCCGTAGGACCGCGCCAAATCAAGAGAGGAAGGGCGCCGCGAAATCGCGATCACGCGCGCTCCTGCATCGGCCGCGAGCCGCGTGAGGATCGCGCCAAGAAAACCGACACCGACGATCGCGACGGTCTGCCCCGCCTGAATGTCGCTGCGCCGGAAGATGTTGAAGGCGCAGCCGAGCGGCTCACCCGGAAAGGGCTTGCCGTCAAGCGCGGCGGGCAGGGGCAGCACGGCATCGGCGTCGGCAATGTCGTATTCGGCGAAGCTGTGATGGCTGAGCGTCGCCACGCGATCGCCGATGCGCACCGAATCCACGCCTTCGCCGATCGCATCCACCAGTCCCCAGCCTTCGTGACCAAGGCCACCCGCTTCGCCCGGATAGGTCATCCATGGCTGACCCGCCCAAGGTTCGAGATTGGAGGCACAAACCCCCGATCCTTCGAGCCGGACACGCACTTCTCCCGCCTGCGGCTCCGGCCGGCGTACTTGCTCAACTCGCATCTGGCCCGGCGCTTCCAAGACCGCAGCCCGCATGGTTTCACCCAACTTCCATCCCCTGTGCTTCGCAACCAATCGGCTGCCGGATGATTGGCAAGCCGCTATGAGCGACCCGGCCACCGCAGAAACCGATACTCCCGCGGGCATGAGCGCTACGCTGGTCGCGAATATAGCGCGGCTTCGCGCCCGCGCGGCGGCGGAGGAGCAGGCATCCCCGATCGGCAGCCGGATTGCAGATCGGATGACGGCCTTCACTGGGTCGATGACCTTCGTGGCGATCCACCTTCTGCTCTATGCGGGCTGGATCGCGATCAACCTCGGTTGGGTTCCCGGTATATCGCGCTTCGATCCGAGCTTTGTGATTCTGGCGATGGAGGCGTCGGTCGAGGCGATATTCTTGTCGACCTTCGTGCTCATCAGTCAGAACAGGATGGCTGCAGCGTCGGATCGCCGCGCCGCCCTCGACCTGCATATCAACCTGCTGACGGAGCATGAGCTGACCAAACTTGCCGACTTGGTGGCGCGCATCGCCGAGCGGCTCGATGTGCCGGAAGGAGATCCCGAATTTCACGAGATCAGACGGGACGTGGAGCCGGAGAAGGTGCTCGACGCGCTTCAGGATGAAGAAAAAGGATCAAGCTGAAGCCTCCGCGTCGGCGATGAACGCCTCCAGCGCGGCATGCGCCTGATCATCCGTCATCTGCCGGATCGGATGTTTGCAGAAGAAGGCGGCGGCAGGTTCGATCGGACCAGAGAGACCGCGATCACTCGCAACCTTGGCGCAACGGAGCATGTCGATCGCCACCCCCGCCGAATTGGGGCTGTCTTCGACCGAGAGCCGGAGCTCCAGATTCATCGGCACGCCCCCAAACAACTGTCCCTCCATACGAATGAAGGCGACCTTGTTATCGTTCTGCCAAGGTACGTAATCGCTCGGCCCGATATGGACGTTCTCGTCGCTCAGCCGCTCGGCGGCGACCGCCTGCACCGCCTCGGTCTTGCTGATCTTCTTGGATTTGAGGCGAGTGCGGTTCGCCATGTTGAGGAAATCGGTATTGCCGCCGGTGTTGAGCTGATAGGTGCGGTCGAGCTTGACGCCGCGCTTCTTGAACAGATCGGTCAGCACGCGATGGACGATAGTGGCGCCGACCTGCGCCTTGATGTCGTCGCCGATCGTCGGCACGCCGCGCGCACGGAAGCGCTCGGCCCAGATCTCGTCCGAGGCGATGAATACGGGGATGTTGTTGACGAAGGCCACGCCCGCTTCGAGCGCGCATTCGGCATAGAATTCGGTCGCCGCCTGGCTGCCGACCGGCAGATAATTCATCATCACGTCGACCTCGCGCTCGCGCAGTGTCGCGATCACCTCGTCACGGGTGGCTTCGGGTTCATCGGCGAGCAGGAAGGTCCGGTCGTCGTCGGGATAATCGAGCATATGCTCCGCAACTCCGTCCCTCAGCGCGCCCATTTGCACTTTGGCGCCCGTCGGCTTCACGTCGCGGCAGAAGATGGTGGTCGAATTAGGCCGGGCGAAGATCGCGTCGGCGATATCGCGGCCGACCTTGCGCTTGTCGATGTCCCAGGCTGCCACGAAGCGAATATCGGATGGGCGATAGCCGCCGATCTCCTCATGCATCAGCCCGGTCAGATCGTTCGCGCCTTCGCGATAATGGCTCACGCCCTGGACGAGCGAGCTGGCGCAATTGCCGACGCCGACCAGCGCCACGTTGATCGGGGTCGATGTGCGGGCGAGCATCATGCCGCATTCCTTTCTGCGGCGAGCCGCTCGTCGCGATCGAAGTTGAGAGTGCTGAGTTCGAGGGCGAGCGGCACCAGTTCCGGTGTCGTCGCGGGGCGGACGACCGGCGTGCGCGCGTGCCGTCCATTCGCGTAGCGGTCGATCATCCAGGCGCAAAAATCGGCGAAGGCCTGCGGGTCGCGCGCGGGGCTGGTGTGGTGCGGTTCGATGCCCAGATGCTGCGGCGTGAAGCAGAAGGTGACGGTCACGTCGAAATCGGCAAGCGCTTCCATCTGCCGATCGAACCAGTCGACGGCGTTGGGCCGGAAGCTGTCGGCCCAGGACAAGCCGGTCCGCAGCCGTCTGGTGCCGAGCCGCTTCATCCACTCCACCGCATCGTCGAGGCGCGGATCGTGGAAATGGAACCACTGCATCAGCCCGATTTCGTGCGCATGCTGTGCATAGGTTTCGAGCGCGGGCTTGGGCGTGCCGTCCTCCCGGATCAGCCCGAGATAGAAATGGCGATAATAAGAGGAGCCCTCCGCCTCGCGGTGACGCGTCTCGGCGCCCCAGCTTACCGGCAGATCGAACAGCGAATACCAGAAGATCCGGGGGCTCAGTCGCGCCAGGAGCTGGATCGTGCGTTCGAGCCCGAATTGCTGGACTTCCTCGGCCCCGAACGAGCTCACGCCGACCTCGGTCACCCACACCGGCTTGTGGGTGACGGCCTTGATCTCGGCGATCTTGTCGGGCCAGGCGGCGAGCGGCCACAGATTCCAGTCGAGCGGGAAACCATGTACGGCGACCGCATCGACGGCATCGAGCGCACCATAGCCCTCCATCCGCCGCAGCCAATGGGGGTCGATCGGCGACATGCCGCCCAGCACGCGGGTGAGTGCCGGGTTGACCTCGCGGATCGCCGCGCCCGCGCGGATCACATGATCGGCGAACATCGCCCAGTCCGGATCGACGTTCGGGTCCCAATGCGACTTGTTATTGGGCTCGTTCCAGATCATCGCCGCTTCGATCATGCGGCGGCTCCTTTGGCCGGATAGGCCGCCATCGGCCCCTCTTGCAGGCTGGCGAACGGGATGTCGGCGACGCGACAGAAATAGACCTCGTCGACCGGGCCCTGCTCGATCGCGAATCCGGCGGCGCGCAGCATCGCCTCCACCCCGGCACGGTTGGGCGCCCACCAGTTGGTCCAGTCATGCGCGAACTTGCGCTCGATGAAATGCATCTTCGGGTAACGGGCATCGTCGAAGAAGGCCGGTCGCTCCCAGGTGCCCTCGACATAGAAAGGGTGGTCCTCGGGAAGCTCCATCAGTTCGTTGGAACCCTGCTGCATCGACTGGAAGAGCAGCATGTCGCCAGCGACATGTTCGCGGATCAGGTCAAGCGCGAGCAGCGGATGGCGCAGATGGTAGAGCACGCCCATGAAGATCACGAGATCGAACCGCTCGCCCAGCGCGCCCACGTCGTAGACCGAAAGATTGCGGAACTCGATGTCGCCGAAGCCGAGCGTATCCGCTGCGAGCCGCGCCTGTTCGAGATAGCGGTCGTCGCTGTCAATTCCGACCACATGATCTGCGCCGCGTCGCTTCATCTCGATCGAGTAGAACCCAGCGTTGCAGCCGATATCGAGCACGCTCTTTCCGGAAAGGTTATCGGGAAGGATGTCCGCGAAGTTTGCGAATTTCGCGGCCGGATAGTCGCCTAGGAAATGATCCGGCGCGGTCTGAATTCCGTTCAGGTCCAGATTGTGAAACCACGGGGCGAGTGCCTCGATCCGATCGCGCAGGGGGCGAGTGTCGGCGGACACGAAGCTGCGTTGGGCAACATTCATTCACTCGCCCTCTTTTGGCGTTGGACCGTGCGGAAGCCGCCGGACGAAGGAACGGAAAGGCTCGTATCCGGACGGTCAGGCATTGTTTCGCCAACACCTACAAAGCTTCCTGGTTCCGTGCGGATGGCATTTCCTAATCCATGTAAGCATCTGAATTTAACATGCTTTATTCATGCTCCACGGGTCGTGCTGACTCGTCGTCAAGCTGGGATGCGCTGCGCGGAACGGCCCGTCCCATCAGGTATTTCGACAGGCCATGATGGACCGTGGACAGGCTTGGACCGGGGCGATCCGTGCAGGACGGTTCGAGGAAGCGTGGGCCCTTTCCGACCGCGATCTGAAGGCGCGCGATCCCGCCACGCGTGACGATCCGTCGCAGCCGTTCCACCTGCGCTGGGTATGGGACGGACGGCCGTTCGATGGCCTGCATGTGCTGGTGCGCTGCTATCACGGGCTCGGCGATACGATTCAGTTCGCGCGCTACCTGCCGCCGTTGGCCCGGCGTGCGGCGTCGGTTACGGTCGAGGTGCAGCCCCAATTGCTGTCGCTGCTCGCCGGGATCGATGAAGCGATCCGGTTCGTGCCGTTCGATCCGGCGCATCCGCTTCCGCCGTCGGCATGCGATGTCGAGATCATGGAGTTGGCCTTTGCGTTACGCCTGCCTCCGGACGCGACGCCAATGCGCTATCTAGGTATGCCATCGTCCGAGGGGTGCGCAAACGCGATCGGGCTCTGCCATATAGCGAGCGATTGGGACGAAGAGCGCTGCGTGCCATCCG
>Ga0164242_10006995_pt1 | contig 12365 bp, 14 predicted proteins | sample OricomgcompostMG_FD_108783 | JGI IMG/M metagenome (GOLD analysis project Ga0164242, IMG submission 108783) | Miracle-Growth compost microbial communities from Emeryville, California, USA - Original compost - Miracle growth compost (MG) ... | reverse complement strand
TTGCCCTCGTGCCCCACATGCCCACGTACCCAGGTCAAGGTTGCATGCGAAGTATTAAAAAGTTCATATGCTTCTTGCACAAGCTCAAGGTTCTTAATTGGCCCACCGCTTTTACGCCAGCCTTTCGCCGCCCATCCAGGCGCCCATTTCGTAATCACATTGATCCAAAATTCACTATCAGTATAGATAACACACGGTTCACCATCAGCAAGCTTGAGCGCCGCAATAATCGCATGTCCTTCCATACGAATATTCGTTGTCTCACCAGATTCACTGCCAAGCGCCACCGGCTTTTTACCTTCAATTACAGCAAAACCGCCCGGACCTGGATTTGGGCTAGCGCTCCCATCGGTGTAAAACTCGCGCGTCATAGTCACTACAATATACACGGGTGTCCGCAAAAATGCAAAACCCTTATGCTTCTAAACGTCTAAACATCACGAACTGGGCGAATCAGCTTGAGATCTTCAGGGATAAAATGATGCACGCCGTTGTCATCTTCAAGCCGATAATCTATCTGATGGTCAGATTCGAAATAATCCCCATTCCCCACAATCTTATAGTCCACCTGCGCGATGCGATGTGCATTATCTGTTGGTACCGCCCCTTTATATACACAGCACTCATGACTTTCACCCGGCTTCAAAAACCGGTTCAGCCTCTGCGATTGTCCCAAAATGCGCACTTCCATCACCTCTACCTCAAAGTTTGAAGTGTTTTTAAGCCGTAACCATAGCTCAAGGCGTGACATATCCCCGGAACAATGCGAGGTAACATGGTCGACAATTACTTCGGGGATAATCTTACTGCCTGATGCTTGGCGGTACGGGTTACTCGGCTCATTTGAGGCCGCTCCGCCCGTATTATCCATAGCCCGTCCCGTATCGTCATCATCTTTCCCAAATATTACGTCAGTAAACCATCCCATAGTTTGCCTCCTTATACTTTTGCTTCGAGCTCCGCCGTGTGATCGTTCATCAGTTCGTCGTAGCCTTTAGTGACCCGCTCGGTATATTCAATTCCCAGCTCCTCAAGCGCAGAGAACAACTCTTTCTCTACTGCCCTCCCATCAGCATCATCCGCACAAAGCATTTCAAGCTCAACAAATCCACCAAGCGGTGGCACTTCATCAAGGCATATCTCAATTGATTCGCCATAATGTGCTGTCTGTCGGGTCTTAGTAAGATCGCTAAATACAACGTAGCCCATATATTCAAGAATCTTCACAAGCTCGTCGCCATTTTCAACCACCGTTTCGTGCTCGATACTATCAAGACTACCTGATACGGATCGCTTAAGGGTAAAGTACACGGTGCTCTCATTTTCGGTGCGCACACGAAGCCAGTTGACCGACGTATCGCCACCTTCGCTCTGCAGATTCTCAGGCAGGCAGTATACGACATCATGCTGCTTCTTAGCCTGGCTCAGCACTATGCCTGCCGCCTCGAGTCTCTGCTTTGTTTCACTAAGATCCGCTAATCGTACCTTTATCTCGATTTCTCGCACTGTACACCCCCTTTATCATTCACTTTTATTGTACCATAACCCCTTAGAGCATAAGTTTCGCAGCCATACACGCTATATATAGCGTGCCCATATCTAGCGTTTTTGCTTAGGTGGAAAATTGTGTGTATAACCCTACCCCACACTAGACTAGTGTTATATAACAAAAATACCCACAGCTCAGGTGGGTATCTAGTGTTTGTGTACCATTTTAACGGCTCAGTCGATCCTGCAATCGCGTATGATAATGCTGCGCGTATCGCGCCTGCGAATCATCATATTTGGCAAGATCCACCGGATCGATAAATTTCATATCTTCACCATCCTCGCCCACGCTAAAGGCGAGCTCCTTTGGCTTCACATGACACACGACATACACCTGCCATGCGCTAATGCTTTTGAGCCACATCGGATCGGCCGTATCAATCACATCAAAGGTAAATTCACCCTCATAGCCAACCTCTTCTTTGAGCTCACGCGCCAGAGCCTCGGCAAATGTTTCACCAAAATCCATACCGCCGCCCGGCAAACCCCAGTTAAGACCATGCTCTTTCACGACAAGCAATTTTCCCTCGTCGTTGTAAATAAGCGCTTTTATAGAAATGCGAAATAGATAGTCGGTGCGTATCGAACCATCGTCTCGCGTTGTTATTAATTTTCCATTTTCCATCAACAATGTATTGTATCACACGAAATCACCTCTCAGAGGCGAACACTTATAGCTCAACGTACGCGGCCATGTCAATCGTCCGTCCAGGCGGCAACCTAAAATACGCTGGTGACGGTGCAGATACACGGTGTAGTCCACTGAAGAGCTGGGCCCGTAGATATCCCATCGACGAATGCGTATGTTCATTCAACACCACGTCGCTTTCCGAGATAAAATACGTTGCATCCGCAATATCAAGCTTGAGTTCTGGGGTAAGCCCCTCAAGATGCTCAAGTGCCAGCGGCACATTTGGTACTTCATCAAATCCAAAGTGCAACACCACTTCAATGACTCCATCTGTATCACTCCCCAAATTATTAATCTCGGCTCGTTCTACAGGCGCTATACGAGGTACGTTTTCTACTTTCACGATAGCAATCACTACCGACTGATTCAATTCATGCAGTCTATCAGCAGCGGCTCGCAGCGCAAGTGGTGTATATCCCTGGTGATGCGCCAAATACACCGCAACTCCCGGCGCGCGCACGATATTATGTCTTCTATGGAGGTCTCGCAGAAAATCATCAAGCGAGCCTTCACGTCGTCGCCTGCGCACAGCCACAATCTCACTTCCCTGCGCCCAGGTAGTAAGCACTACGAGTACGCAGCCAGCAATTACCAATGGCACCCATGCCCCATGGAGTAATTTCGCTAAGCACGCCACGATAAAGCCGAACTCAACTACCAAAAAAACTGCCCCTAGTACTCGGACCAACGGCCACGCGCGCTTCCATACATATGGCGCCACTACCATTAATAAAATACTGCTTGCAAGTAGCGTACCGCTCTCAGCCATACCATAAGCATCAGATAATCGCGCACTCGACCCAAACGCTATCACGAGCACAATCACTCCGACATACATCAGCCAGTTGAGCCCCGCAACATACACCTGGCCCGCATCGTCGGTTGGATGCATAATACGCAGCCGCGGCAAATATCCAAGTCGCACCGCTTGACGCGTTAAGCTAAATGCGCCGGCAATCACCGACTGCGACGCAATACAGGTTGCAATAGTCGCGAGCACCACAACAAATGGCACTGCCCAGCCGGGAAATAAGTGAAAATAAGTGTTTACAACCCCATCAGCATGTCGCTCGAGAAGCATTGCACCTTGCCCAAGGTAATTCAACATAAGCGCAGGATACACAAGGCCGAACCAACTCCCAGTAATCGCCTTACGCCCAAAATGCCCCATATCTGCGTAGAGAGCTTCAGCCCCCGTCACCGATAGCACCACCGCGCCACCTGCGAGCAGTGCACTCATTGGATGCTCAAATATAAACGATAGCGCTGTAAGTGGCGATAGCGCAGCAAGCGCCTCTGGAGTGCGAGTAATCCACACGACCCCGCTCAATCCGGTCACAGCAAACCACGTCACCATAAGCGGCCCAAACCATGCGCCAAGTCGCCCTGTACCCTTCGCTTGCACCATAAAAAGTATTGTCAATACAAACACCGCCATTGGCGCCGTCCATAAAGCAAACTCAGGCAACATCAGCCGCGCGCCCTCAACAGCCGAAAGCACCGATATTGCCGGCGTAATGACGCTATCTCCATAAAACAGTGCCACGCCCGCCACACCGACAAACGCCCAATTACGCGCTGCACGTTTACTATGTCTACCGAGTGTCCTGCGCAGTAGCGCAACAAGCGCCATCACACCGCCCTCACCGTCGTTATCCATACGCATCATGATACCGACGTATTTCAGCGCCACAATCAGCGTCACCGCCCATAAAATCATCGAAATAACACCAAGCACTGTGCCACGGTCAGGTGATAAATTCCCGATAAAAAACGCTGCCGGCACAGCATACAACGGGCTCGTCCCAATATCACCAAAAACAACTCCAAGAGCGCCAAGTGTGCGCGATGGTTCTTTATGCTGCTTTTTAGCCATTATCCACCCCAAGAAGCTGCTTCATCTACCTCTAATATAGCAGAAACAACTTATGCTTGGCGAGAGTTTATCTCAAAATGAGAAAACCTAAACGAGTTCGTTGATCGCGACGCGACTCTGCTCAGTCGTATCACGCTCACGTACCGTCACCGTGTTGTCTTCAAGTGTCTGGAAGTCGATCACCACGCAGTGCGGCGTGCCAATTTCGTCTTGGCGGCGGTAACGTTTACCGATGTTACCGTTATCATCCCACATCACCGCTCCATGCTTTGCCTTGAGCGCTCGGTATACTTCACGCGCCTTTTCAACAAGCTCTGGCTTGTTCTTGAGAAGTGGACTCACCGCAAACTTCACTGGCGCAAGATGCTCAGGGAATGCGAGGTAGGTGCGCTTGTCGCCGTTCTGCTCGTCCTCACGGTATGCGCTTGCAAGCACCGCCATAAGCGCGCGCTCAACACCAAAACTTGGCTCAATCACATGTGGCACAAAGCGGTTGTTCGTACCCTTTACGGTATATTCCATACTCTTGCCACTCACGCGCTGAATATTGCCAAGGTCAAAATCAGTACGGTACGCGAGACCCATTAACTCTTCGCGGCCAATTGGGAAATCAAATTCAAAGTCGATCGTGCGCTTGCTATAGTGTGCCCGGTCGTCTTCAGGAACTTCCAGTTCATGCACACTCTCCGCAGGCAAGCCAAGTACGGTAAACCATTCCTTACACTGCGCCACCCACTGCTCGAATGCTTCTTCCCAGTGTTCAGGGTCAACAAAGTATTCAATCTCCATCTGCTCGAATTCACGGCTACGGAAGATAAAGTCACGCGGGCTAATCTCGTTACGGAACGCCTTACCCTGCTGTGCAATACCAAATGGTAAATCCGGGTAAAAACTATCGACTACGTTCTTGTAGTTCGTAAAAATACCCTGCGCCGTCTCTGGGCGAAGGTAGCTTATTGAGCTTTCGTCAGCAACAGGACCGACATTGGTCTTGAACATCATGTTAAACTGCTTTGGCTCACCAAACGTGCCGCTCATACCACAGGCTGGGCATTTGTTTGGGTCTTCGAGCTTATCTGCGCGGTGACGTGCGTGACAATTGCTACATTCGACAAGCGGGTCGGTAAATGTATCGACATGCCCACTCGCCTGCCACACCTTTTGATTCATCAAGATTGCCGCATCAACACCATACATATCATCACGGCCGTCAACAAACATCTTCCACCAAAGCTGCATAATATTACGCTTCAGCGCCACACCAAGAGGTCCGTAGTCCCATGTCCCGCTTAAACCGCCATACACGTCGCTTCCCTGATAAATAAATCCTCGGCGCTTTGCAAGGCTAACGATATCGTCTAATTTGACGTCTGACATGGAATTCTCTACTTCCTGCATGTTGGTAACATGCTTTAGGATTAACTTAGGGTAATTATACCATATCACCTCTGTTCAATAAAATTCGAGCAGCCCAAAGTGCTCATTCTGGATACTAAACTACCTCGCTGCTCCGATTGAGATTCCTGACGTTTACTCAAGATTCTCAATCGGAGCACGGTATTCAGACTGAGCATTTTGGGGTTGCTCACATCATTCCTTGTCAAACCGCCGCATGCTGCCGCGCAATCAGCCAACAATCCGACAGCACCTCGTCCACGCCGCCAATCTGCGCAATCGTCATAATCGGTTTCGCCGCGATAAGACGCAGTAACTTAATATGTCCTGCATGAATATCTCCTTGCTCTGACGGCCGCAAGCCCTTTTCATTCACGTCATACATGTATGTTCGCTCGGCATCGAGTTGCGCACCCGTTACATCACGCTCCAAATTAAGCCCATAGCCCGTTAATTCGGCGTAGTGCAAATAAAACCACACCTGCGTCAGCTGTAATGGCACCGCCATCACGTCAAGCCCCGCATACACCTCGGCGAGCACGTCATACCACTCAGGCTCATCAATGCTCTCACTCGCCTTCGCGATCAAATTAATCACCTCGTACGCAAATTGCAATCGGTCATAGTCCTCCAAAATATGACGATGAAACACCTGCATGCGCGCACTTGTCAGAATTCCAAGATCACTCTTGCCAGTGGTGATCACGATGTCGCTAATCGCAAATAGCTCAATCGCGCCAGCCAGTTTGCTCTTCTCTTTGCGCACCCCACGCGCAATCACATTTCGCTGCCCAAGCGGCGTCAAGAGCCGTAAAATTCGATCCGCCTCGCCGTAATTTGTACGTCGCAGTACAATTGCCGTTGTCCGCTCCGAGCTCATAACGCCCTCCGCACAGCTGCTGCCACATCATCTGGGTGCATTGTCGTTTTATCTAGCACCGACACCACGCCATATGAACTAATCGCCTCTTTCGGAACATCGCTCGCATTGTTCGTGCACAGTATCACCGGTACATTTGCCGTATCGCTATACGATTGCAATTCGTGCAGGAGCACCAGCGCATTCGGCCCTGGCATAAAGAAATCAAGAACAATCACGTCTGGAACACTTTTATTGATCTCAGCCATACCTTCGATCGTGTTACTCGCCGCCACCACCGCAAATTTTTCACGCTCCAAACGCTTTTGAAGCAACGATAAAAACCACTGGTCATCCTCGATAATTAAGACACGCTTTGCCGCCATTACAGCAACCTCAGTTGGCTTGACGCGCCAATGTCTACATAGAATGTCGCTCCATCACGATGACTCGTCGTGCCGATAGTAGCGTGCATTGCATCGGCAAACTGCCGCGCGATATAAATCCCAAGCCCGCTACTTTCTGGTCGGCTGTGCACACTCGTCGATTGCTTCCCTACATTTTTACGCATCACGGACGGCAACGCTGGCCCGTAGTCCCGCACTCCCAATCGTATATACGATCCACCTCCACGAAGTGATGCCGTAATTGTCACAGGACCTTCGCCGCTATAGTGAAGTGCATTATCCGCAAAATTAAGCAAAATTCGTCGCAGCAAATCGCGGTTAGCAAGCGCAAGTAGTGACCGCGCTCGGGAGGTTAATACAATCGTCCGGCCATGGGCCGCGTACAGCGGCTTCATTTCATCAACCACCTCTTGGCAAAGTACGATTGGGTTCAGGGGCTCTAGGCTAAATAAACTATCTTCAAGCCGAGTCGACTTTGTAATATCTGTCGTTAGCCGAAGTGCCCGCTCGCTGGTTAGTGCAATGCGATGAGCAACCTCCTGCATTTCCTTGCTATCGACCTCCCCAGATTCAAGATGTAGTGCCAACTGCCGCACCAGTGCTAGCGGAGACTTCAATTCGTGGGCGGCAGTAACAAACGATGGCGCAGTCGGTACTGCGCCATCCAAACGATTCGTTTGTTGCTTTGACCCCTCCATACCTACATCTAGTGTAGCACGGCGACAGGTTAGCGACTACTGGTTGAAGGTCACTGTTTTAAGCAGTGCAGCGAAATCTTCGTTAAACACATCGCCGTCGGTGCGAAGCGTCAATGTACGGTCACGCATCTTCAAAAGTATTGCCGTGCCATAAATATCTTTATTGAAGTTACCGACAATCTTCGTGCCCGTCAGTTTGCCATCAGAGTACACGCTCGACTTTAAATCACCCTTGGTAATAAGCTTCTGGTATGATGCAACAGATTGATCATAGGTCTTCTGCTCAATCGTAATGCGGAGCGCAAACTTCGTGCTCTCGCTCACTGGCGGCACAAGTACAGGATTAAGGTATGCTTCATAGGTAACGCCACCGCCCTTGCTAACATCAGTGGCCTGGTACGCGCTCCAAGTTTTTGGATAATCAAACTTCAAAGCTCCATAATCAGAAGGCCCCACGAACTGGCGCATCGGCTCTTTCTCGCGCGCCGCAAACGTCGCCTCGTCTTTAGTCGACTGCTCAAGCTTTGCCTTCGCCGCAGCGTTTGCAATCTTCGAGTCTACATCTTTCTTTTGGTCCATGTAGTTTACGTAAGCCCAAATACTAAATGAGCCAAAAACGAGCACGAGCAAAACTAGTGCAACAATTGCAAAGATGCTCGCATTTACTGCCCCTACTTCACTGGTGCGATTCTTCATGCTTATGATTATACGTGGCCACTAGCTCTCTTGTAAAGGCTTAACCTTGTACAGAAAATACGATTTATCCGTAGCATCAGGCGTGATATTTGGGATAGTAAACGCGTAGCTAATAAACGTCAGCGTTCGTTCTAATCTCGTCGCCTCTTGCTGAACCCGCGCATACATCTTTGCAATATCGCGCGCTTCCCCAAATGTATACACCACCGTCGTCTCATCAGGCAGTGGCTTACGCCAAAAATTCGCCAACCGCACTTCTACGTTCATATCGCCGCGCGATAGTAGCCGCGAGACAACCACAAGAATTGGATGGATCTCATACCCAACTGCCCGCGCACCTAATCTACTCACAACACGCAGCACCACTCCATCACCAGAGCCAATATCCACAACTACGTCATCCGCAGTAAGCGGATATAGCTGTGTGAACAATCGCTTCACATCGGTCCGACGCGACGGCACATACGGCGCCCCTGTAAACGCCACAAACCCCACCAGAAAGACGATACCGGCAAATACCAGCAGCCACATTAGGCGTCGAACTTCTCCTTAAGTACCGTGATTTCATTCTTGAGGTTTGTTAAATCATGCTCAATTTCTGCAGCCAACTTCTCTGCCTTACTATATGTTTCAAGCGCCTGCTCAAGTTCAAACTCGTCGCCCTCAAACCAAGCGACCAACTCGCTCAGCTCATCCATCTTCTGTGATACAGTTTTTTGTTCAGATTGCTTCGACATTTTTTACCTCCGCCGTAATAATTCGTTTCTGTTGTTCAATGGTAATTTCGCCACCCACCATAGCCTCGCCGCGCACAATCGCGTATCCTCGCGATAGCACCGCTTTCGGATCATACGCCGCCATCACTTGCCGCGACGTCACGAGTTGACTCTGCAACAAGTCCACGCGCATGTCCAGCATTGTCCACCCTTGTCGTAGCGTCGCCTTTGTTTCTTTCATAAAATCATCAACAATCCCATCAGTACGCGCTAAGACACGATGTACTAGTTGCCCTAACATGTTCGTTAGCTCTTTTTTATCGGGTACGACAATTTGCGCCGCGTTGCTTGGCGTCGCCGCCCTCCGGTCTGCCACCATATCAGCAAGGCTTACATCCACCTCATGACCAACGCCAACAATCGTCGGGATACGGCTTGAGGCAATTGCCCGCACCAGCGGCTCATCGTTAAAAGCCGCGAGATCATCCGCACTTCCGCCCCCGCGAATAATCACCAGCACTTCAGGCAGCACTTCCTGCTGATTGAAGTACGAAATCGCCCGGATCATTTGCTCCGGCGCGCTCTCACCTTGCACCTGCACATGCGCCACATCTACCTTTAATCCGCCCCACCGGTCGTTCAAAATCTTTACAAAATCAGCATATCCAGCGGCAGATGTGCTACTAATCACCGCAATATGCCCAGGGATTTCCGGTAACGACCGCTTGCGCTCAGGCGAAAACAGGCCTTCCTTATCAAGCTTCGCCTTCAGGAGCTCAAAGCTCTTCTTCAAACTCCCCTCGCCACTTGGGCGGATCGACTGAATCGTCAAGCTGAACTTACCCCATGCCGTAATTTTTGGCACCGCTCGCACAACCACCTTCATACCATCTTCTACGGGCACGCGCAGTTGAAACAGCGACATAAAGCAGTTCACGCTACCTGTAGCGTCCTTTAGGTCAAAAAATACCCACTTGCCCTGGTTTACTTTAAAGCTCGCTACCTCGCCCTCAATTTCAACCGTCCCAAAGCTGTATTCCAGCGATTGGTTAACGACTGCGATAAAATCACTGACACTAAACTTCGGGGTCTGGTCGCTTGCCATATTTCATCACCACTTGTTGATACAAAATCCAGCCGACAACAATCGTTACAAGCAAAATAATCACGCGTGCGAGCAAAATCCCGGCAATTGCTTCACCCTTTGCCATTCCGGCAATTGCAAGTACCGCCACCATAATCGCCTCGTACGCGCCAGCGCCACCAGGGGTCACGATAATAAATCCTGCAAGGCTCGCAAGCCCATACGCAATCAAAATCGGTGCTGGGTTTACCACCGTGTTAAGCCCCCAAAACACGATCCAGAAAATCGCGATCTCCGTTGCCGTAAAAAACAAGCCCCACAAATACGGCTTCACAAGCAGTCGCTTCTCGCGCATCAGCGCCACATAATCCCCGTGCATATCATCAAGGAACTCCGTCGCCGCTTTTGCAGAAATCAGCTCCGCTACACGCCCAAATGTCACGCGCCGTGCGAGCCTATTACAAAACCGCGTAATCTTCCCCGCAATCGCATGCATACGTAGCACGCTACTAAACAAAAACCCGCTGCCCAAAATCACCACAATCATCAGCGTCACCAGCATTGAGCTCATTAAAATAATCCAGCGGTTCACCGTACCGTCAATCGTCACCCAAAACACCGCCACGATCAAAAGCGTCACCATGGCCGCAAAGCCAGCAACATACCGCACCCCCTGCGCCATCGTCGCCTTACCCGTCGATACTCCATATTTACCAAGGCGCCAGTTCATATACGATACACCACTTACACCACCGCTCGGTAAAATATGATTCACAAAGTTAAGTTCCAACGAAATACGCATTTGCGTCCAGATACTAATTTTCGTAATCAGCCCCTTTTGCCGCAGGTAAGAGAACGTCATTTCCCCTGCCGCTAAGTAGCCGATCATAATTACCGGCACCAGCGCGAGCAATATCCACCAGTCCACATGTCCAACCAATGCCCAGGCATGTTGCAACTCACGGCGCGAAAAGAATAAAATGACGACAATCAGCGCAATCGTCGCGATGCTAATACCCGTCCTCAAAGAAATTTTCATACCTCTATAGTATATACCAACGGCAGCATAGTATACTAGTGACATGTATATCGCCCTCCTTGGTCGCCAGCCGGCACTTAGTGTCGCAGAGCTTGAAGTATTGTACGGTCCATCAAACGTACAATGGTTTTCTGGTATCTCAGCAACAGTCTCTGCCGATAATTTCGACTTCAATCGCCTGGGCGGCACCCAAAAAGCCGGCCGCGTTGTCGCCGAACTACGCGGCAACTGGCGCCAAGTTGGCTCAGAAATTGCTAAAAACTACGAGACCGAATGGGCAAACCGCGACGGCAAAATCACTCTGGGTATCAGCGCCTACGGATTCCGCGAGTCAGCACGCGATATTCAGAAAACTGGCCTTATCCTTAAAAAGAAGCTTCGCGAACACGGTGTCAGCATGCGTCTTATCCCGAATGCCGAGCCCGCACTTAATACCGCCACCTCGCACCACAACAAGCTCGGCCTCAACGATAGTCACGTAGAATTATTAATCGTCCGCGCCGGCGACGGCCGCGTTATCGTTGCCGAAAGCATCGGCGCCCAAAACATCACCGCATTCGCCGCCCGCGACCAAGCACGTCCAAAAACCGACGCATTTGTTGGCATGCTTCCACCTAAACTCGCTCGCATGATGGTGAATATGACCGGCCTCCAAAACGGCCGTGTGCTCGACCCATTCTGTGGTACTGGTGTCGTCCTCCAAGAAGCAGCCCTGCTTGGTTTTGATATCTACGGCACCGACCTATCAGATAAAATGATCGATTACTCTGGCGTGAACCTCGAATGGCTCAACCAAACCCATCGCCTCAGCGCCAAGCCAACACTCAGTCAAGCAGACGCCATGACTGCCTCATGGGATAGTCCTGTCGACGCGGTCGCCTGCGAAACCTATCTAGGCCAACCATTCAGCGCCCCACCCTCGCCTGCTAAATTAACAGAGGTACGTGGTAACTGTAATCACATTATCAGCTCATTCCTCATCAATCTTCATAGCCAAATCGCCAGCGACACTCCCCTCTGTATCGCCGTCCCAGCCTGGAAATCAAAAGAAGGCGAGTTTACCCACCTTCCATTTATCGCCCATCTCGATAAGCTTGGCTACCGTCGCCGCGAGCTGACCTTAGTCAATCCCGATCAGCTTCTCTACTACCGTGAGAACCAAGTTGTCGCCCGAGAACTACTTCTCCTTGAAAAGGCTTGACGAAATCTCGCTAACAGAGTAAAATAGGATAGATTGATTTATTGTGTAATCGTATCTCTAGAGATAAGGATGCATAGTAGTAATATATTAGTGTTTAAGGAGCTATATGTCACACGTTAAAGCAGGTGGTTCAAGCAAGAACGTCCACAACAACG
>Ga0164242_10006994_pt1 | contig 12368 bp, 6 predicted proteins | sample OricomgcompostMG_FD_108783 | JGI IMG/M metagenome (GOLD analysis project Ga0164242, IMG submission 108783) | Miracle-Growth compost microbial communities from Emeryville, California, USA - Original compost - Miracle growth compost (MG) ... | reverse complement strand
TTGGCTGGGGAGGAAGGATTCGAACCCTCGTATGGCTGGACCAAAACCAGCTGCCTTACCACTTGGCGACTCCCCAACCTCTGCCTCAAACGAAGCGAGTCGCACATTGCATAGGTGCCAACTTTCTGTCAAGGGCCGAAATCCCTTCCAGTGGCATCAATCCATCAGTTCGGCATCTTCGCTGGCTAGCACCGCTAACTCGTGCGGGGTTATAACCCCTATAAGGTCGGTTTTCCGCCGGCTGTTGGGTTTTTTGAACACCAGTACCGTCTCGGTATGGCCGTGTTTCATGCCGCGCATAATAACCGTCCAGCCGGTGGTCGCGGCGGCGGAAAAAAAGTGGTCGTCAATCGCCGCCTCAGGTGTTTCATCATGCAGCAGGCCTACCATTTCCTCGCGCACCAGCCCAACCACGCTGTCGCCGTCTACGATTACGGTATAACGAGGGTCGTCGCGGCGGCGGTGATAGCTGTGGTAAGACTTGAATTCCTTCAACTCTACCAGCCGGAAATCGCTGCTCATCATCATTTGTGCATGCAGCCGGTGGCTGGTGGCGGCTTGCAGCCCTTGCGGCACATGAGTACCGCGCCGGGCCAGCTTCAGGGTATAAATGCTGTGCGGGCACAGGCTGGAACGAACCAGGTGGGCCGTTGTCACTGCCAGGATGATGGGCAGAATCACGCCATAATCACGGGTTTGTTCAAAAGTCATGGTAATGGAGGTCAACAGCGCGCCGGTGCCGCCTCCCACCATAGCCGCCATGCCGGTGATGACGAACATCACGGGATTGATGCCCAACATCGGGAACATCGCATGCACGCCGTTGCCGAACATCGCACCCAGCGTCGCCCCCATGAACAGCGAGGGAGAGAACACCCCGCCGGATGCGCCGGATCCCAGCGTCACGTCGGTGGCCAACATCTTGGCAAGGCACAGCAAGCCTAAAAACCAGGGGTCGGTCAGGGTGCCGTTCAGCACGTCCATAATCGTCGCGTAGCCTACGCCGTCAATGTAGTAGTGCCCGGAATGGAGCATGAGCATATACATCGCCACGCCCAGCATAAGCATGCCCAACGCATGGCGTATGTAGTCGTTGCGGAAATGGGTTTCGAAAAATTCCTCGGCAAAGAGGATGGAACGGATGAACGCCACCGCAGCAAGGCCGGTCAGGACGCCCAGCGGAATGCACAGCAGCAATGCGTAAAAACGCACCATGTGGTTCTCCATGAGCGCCATCTGCGGCAATACGAAAGCGGGCGCAAGCCCGTCATACATCCGGCCGATATATGCGCCGGTCACCGCAGCCACCGCCACCAGCGTAATGTTGCGTGGGGTGATGGACACCATCAGCAGCTCCACCGCAAAGGCAATCGCGCCAATCGGGGCGTTGAAGGCGGCGGCCACCCCCGCGGCGGCGCCGGCGGCAATCAGGGTGTTGCGCTGGCGGGTGGGCATGCGCACGATCTGCCCCAAAAGGCTTCCCAAGGCCGAGCCTACCTGAACGATAGGGCCTTCGCGCCCCGCCGAGCCGCCGGTCCCCACGGTAATCGCCGAGGCAATACCCTTAACCACCACGACGATCGGCCGGATTTTCCCATCACGGTAATAAATCGCATTAAGCACTTCAGGCACCCCGTGGCCGCGGGCTTCGGGGGCAAAGGTCTTGGTGATCCAACTTACCAGTAGGCTGCCCGCCACCGGTACGCCAATCACCAGGGCCCCCCATGGCGAAGCCTTGGTATAGATGTTCGCGTCATAATACAAACCGAACTGGCCGTAGAAAAACAGGTTATAAAAGAATGCGATAATGGAATTGAAAACCACCGTTCCCACGCCGCCGCACGCGCCTACAGTCACCGCCAGCGCCAGCATCAACGCGGCCGATTGTAAACGCTCCGCACCGTCTTCGGTCCGTACATCGGGGTTACGCCATACCTGGCACAGGCGCTGCCATAATATTGCTGCGCGCAGCCGCAGGTTTTGTGAAGGGGAACGGCGCGCAAGTTCGTTCATCACGGCCATTAAAGACTGTGCACCGCAACACGGCAAGGGCGGCCAATGGCATAAGCACCACAAAAGAAACGGCGGCGTGGCCAAATACGCACAGCCACGCCACCGCCGGGAGAGGGTTTATTTCAGCGTCTTATACACAGCAGGCGTGTAATAATCCACCTGCACAGCGTCATCGGCCACGCGCAAGGCTTCGGCCACGGCGGCTTTATCGGCGGCGGAGATCACGCCTGCCTTTACTGCCTTTCCCAGCAACGCCGCATCCACTAAGCCTTTCGGCAGGTTGCCAGCACGTTGCGCCTGGGCAAGGGCCTTGCGTGCATCCACGGTCTTGGCCAGCAGGCGCATGGCATGTTCAAGGCGCCCCATGCCGGGCTCGTCGGCGTCAGGTATGTAAGTCATTGCCGCAAGATGGCTCCTCACATCGCTGTCGTCAGCCAGCAGATTATCCACCACGCCATCGGCCAGGCGGTCGCTGGCCGGACGTGCACGCATTCCCAGTGGGAACACCAGGGGCCGAACCAGCGCAGCCACGAAGCGGTTGGGCAGGTTGCGCAGCACGCCGTCAAGCGCGGTTTCAATCTCATGCAAGGCGTGGCGCATGGCCCAGTCCACCAGCGGCTTATGCGCCAGCACATAGCCGTCGTCGTGGGCTCGTTTCAAAACCGATGAAGCGATGAACAGCCACGCAAACGCATCGGCATAGCGCCCGCTCAGGTATTCTCTGCGTTTCAGGCTGCCGCCAAGGGTTATCAGCCCCATGTCGGCCAGCAGGGCGAAAGCTGCACTCATCCGGTTCAGCGACCGGAAGTGCCGGGCATACGGCGTCTTCGGTACCGGTCGCAATAGGCCCAGGCCAAGCCCCAGCAGCAGGCTGCGCATCACATTGCCCAGCGCGTGGCCAATGTGGCCGAATAAAGCCTTGTCGAATGCCGCGGCATCGCGCCGCGCCAGAGCATCCACTTCCCGCTGCAAGTAAGGGTGGCAGCGGATGGCTCCCTGCCCGAACACAATCAGCGACCGGGTCAATATATTGGAGCCTTCCACGGTGATGCCGATGGGAATGCTCATGTATGCGCGGGTGAAGATGTTGCGCGGCCCGCGGCAAATCGCGGCTCCGGCCATCACATCCATACCGTCGTTGATGGCGAGGCGCATGCCCTCGGTCAGGTAGGCCTTGGCGATGGCGCTGGCCACGGCGGGGTGCTCACCGGCATCCACGGCGCCGCAGGTCATGGTGCGCACCGCATCCATGAAGTAGGCATGCCCGGCAATCCGCGCGATGCGCTCGCGCACGCCCTCAAACTTGCCGATGGGCAGGCCGAACTGCTCGCGCACATGGGCATAGGCGCTCACTGCGCGCGCACTCACCTTGGCCGCGCCCACTGAAAGCGACGGCAGCGAAATCCCGCGTCCGGCGGCCAACGCCTCCATCAGCATGCGCCAGCCATGGCCGGCATAATCCTTGCCGCCGATGATGAACTCCAGCGGAATGAATACGTCCTTGCCCCACAGCGGCCCGTTCTGGAACGGCACGCCCATCGGGTCGTGGCGGTTGCCGATGTGCAGGCCCTTCAAATCACGCGGCAGCAGCGCGCAGGTGATGCCGATATCCTCCTTGTCGCCCAGCAGGTGGTCGGGGTCGTAAAGGCGGAAAGCCAGCCCGATCACCGTCGCCACCGGCGCCAGAGTGATGTAGCGCTTATTGAAGGTCAGGCGTATGCCCAGCACCTTCTTGCCCTTCCATGTGCCGTGTGCCGCCACGCCGAAGCTGCGCGCGCTCGCGGCGTCGCTCCCGGCATGTGGCTCGGTCAGGGCGAAACAGGGAATGTCGAGGCCCTCGGCCAGCCGCGGCAAATAATGCTTCTGCTGGGCCTTGGTGCCGTAACGCAGCAGCAACTCGCCGGGGCCCAGGGAGTTCGGCACCATCACCGTCACCGCCGCGGTCACGCTGCGGCTCGCCAGCTTCATCACCACGGCGGAGTGCGCCGCGGCGGAAAAACCAAGCCCGCCATGCGCCTTGGGGATGATCATGCCGAAGAATTTGTGCTTCTTGATGAACGCCCACACCGCAGGCGGCAAATCCCTGTCCTGTGCCACTTTGAAGTCGTCCAGCATGCGGCACAGCTCGTCCACCGGCCCGTCCAGAAAAGCCTTTTCCTCGCGGCTCAGAGGCTTGATGGTGAAGTCCAAAAGCTTGCGCCAGTCGGGCTTGCCCGAGAACATCTCGCCCTCCCACCACACCGTGCCCGCTTCCAGCGCAATCCGCTCGGTATCGCCGATGGTCGGCAGCTGTTTCCCGGCAAAGCCCATCAGGGGCGCGCTGATCAGCCGGCGGCGCACCGGGGGCACCCCCAGCACGATAATTACAGCAAGGGCCAGCAGGAAAAGGGCAGGTATCATCTCGTATTCTCCTTAATTGCGCAGGGGCTTGCCGCGCCTCAGCATGTGCGCGATGCGGTCGCGCGTGCCGCGGGTCTTGGCCAGCGCCACCAGGTTGTCGCGCTCCAGCCGGGTCATGTCGGCCTCGCCCAACACCATGGTCGGGTCGGTGTCGCCGCCGCTCAGCACCCGCGCCAGCGCGGTGCCCACCACCACGTCGTGCGGCGTGGCAAGGCCCTTCAGGCGGAAGTCGTGCAGCGCCAGCTTCAGCGCCGCCAGCCCGCTTGGCCCCGGCAGCATGTACTCATGCGGCTTGGGCAGTTCGTGGTGCACCACCATCTTCAGCACCCGCGCCTTGGCCGCGGCCAGCACGCGGTCGGCATTCATCACGATGCCGTCGCTCTCGCGCAAAAACCCCAGCGTCCGCGCCTCGGCTGCCGATTTGGAGACCTTCGCCATCGCAATCGTCTCAAACGCGGCAACCACCGGCGGCATCGGGCCGCCCTTGCGCGTGGCGCGGGTCGCCATGCGGCCCAGCAGTTCCTTGCATCCGCCCCAGCCGGGCACAATTCCCACCCCGGCCTCCACAAGGCCGATATAACTCTCGGCATGCGCTTCAACCGCGTGGCAGTGCAGCAGCACTTCGCAGCCGCCGCCAAGGGCCATGCCGTGCGGCGCGCCCACCACCGGGAAGGGCGCGTATTTCACCCGCGCGAAGGTATCCTGCCCGTGACGCAGAATCATCCGTATCACCGGCCACAGCCGCAACTTCGAGGTCACCAGCAGCATCAATATGTTCGCCCCCACCGAGAAATGGCTGCCCTCGTTGTAAATCACCAAACCCTTGTAGCCCTTGGGCGGCAATTCCTTCAGCGCGCGGTTGATGACCCGCAGCACGAACGGATTGAACGAATTCATCTTGGAATGGAACTCGATGCACGCCACGCCGTCGCCGATATCCCACACGCTGGCGCTGCGGTTGCCCAGCAGCGGCTTGCCGCGGCGCTTGATGTCGGCCAGCAGCAGCACGCCGTCGGCACGCGGCACCGGGCGGTAAAAGCCGTCCACGCCCAGGAAGCTCAGTACGCCGTGGCGCTCGCGGTAAAGGGGCCGCCCGCGCGCCACTTCCAGAATGTGCGGCACCGGCAGACCCTCGGCACGCAACCGGTCACGCAGCCATCCGGTGCCCAGCTTGTCAATCAGCTCGAAGGGGCCGTATTTCCAGTTGAAGCCAAGCCGCATCGCGCGGTCGATGGTTTCAATATCATCGGCAATCTCGCCCACCAAATGGGCCGCATAGGTCAGCGTGCCGCTTATCACCGCCCACGCGTAGCGCCCTTCGGCGCTGTCATGGTCGACAAGGGCGCGCAGGCCGTGCTTTTTCGCCGCCTCCACCGCCATCACCTTCGGGCGGCGGGCAAGGCTGTAATCGCCGCGGGCAAGGCTCAACACCTCTTTCTGCTTTTTCTCGTTCAGGCGGTAAAAGCCGCCGTTGCCCTTTCTGCCGGTGCGCCCCTCGGCAATCATCGTACCCAGCAGCGCGGGGGCGGGGCCCAACGCCATGAAGGCATCGGTGTCCGGCAGCGCGCCGCGCATGCTGTCCAGCACGTGCGGCATCAAATCCAAACCCACCAAATCCAGCAGGCCGAACACCCCGGTCTTCGGCACGCCCATGGGCTTGCCCAGAATCGCGTCGGCTTCCTCGATTTCAACCCCGTGGCTCAGCGCATGCACCACCGCCGCGTGCATCCAGTAGGTGCCGATGCGGTTGGCGATGAACCCCGGCGTGTCCTTGCACATCACTACGTTCTTGCCCAGCCGGTGATCGGCGAAAACCTCAATCGCGCGCACGGCATCCTGCGCGGTGTCTGGCCCGGCCACCAGCTCCAGCAGGCGCATGTAGCGCGGCGGGTTGAAGAAGTGGGTGATGAGGAAATGCTTCTTGAAGCCCAGCGGCAAGCCCTTCAGCAGCACGCCCAGCGGAATCGTCGAGGTGTTGGAGGATACGATGGCCCCGCGCTTGCGGTGCTTCACAATTTTGCGGTACAGCGCGCGCTTGATCTCGGCGTTTTCAATCACCGCCTCCACAATCCAGTCGCAGTCGGCCAGCTTTCCAAGGTCGTCGTCCACGTTGCCCGGAGTCACAAGCCTGGCGTTGTCCGGGTGCATGAACGCGGCGGGGTTGCTCTTCTTCAACTTCTCCAGCGCGCTCTTGGCCACCACGTTGCGGTCGGCCGCGCGTTTCGGCACAATGTCCAGCAGCAGCACGGGAATCCCCGCGTTGGCCATGTGCGCGGCAATCCCGGCGCCCATCACGCCGGCGCCAATCACCGCCGCTTTCTTGATGTGCAAAGCCATTATATGGCCTCCACGATCATCGCGATGCCCTGCCCCCCGCCGATGCACTGCGTGGCCAGCCCGTACTTGCCCTTCACGCGCTTCAAAAGCGAGGCCACCTTGCCCACCAGCCGCGCGCCGGTGGCGCCCAGCGGGTGGCCCAGCGCAATCGCGCCGCCGTCAAGGTTCAGCTTGGCAACGTCCAGCCCAAGGTCGCGTATCACCGCCAGGCTTTGCGAGGCGAACGCCTCGTTCAGCTCCACCACGTCGATGTCGGAAAGTTTCAGCCTGGCCCGCGCCAAGGCCTTGCGCGTGGCCTCCACCGGGCCGATGCCCATAATCTCCGGCGCGCACCCCGCCACCGCAAAACTTACAATCCGCGCAATGGGCTTCAACTTATGCTTCTTGGCGAAGGCTTCGCTCACCACCAATACCGCCGTCGCGCCGTCGGTCAGGGGGGAAGAACTGCCCGCGGTCACGCTGCCCTTCTGGTCGAAGGCCGGCTTCAGGTCTGCCAAAGCCTCAGGCGTGGTGCCGGGGCGCAGGCAGCCGTCGCTGTCCACCATGCCATGCGGCGCCTTAATCGGCACAATCTCATCCTTCAGGCGGCCCTTGGTCGCGGCCTCTGCCGCCTTTTTCTGGCTTTCCAGCGCAAAGGCGTCCTGCTCGCTGCGGCTAACGTTGTATTTCCGTGCCACGTTCTCGGCGGTCTCGCCCATGCCCATGTAGGCTTCGGGCATTTTCGCGTACAACGCCGGGTCGGGCAGGGGGTTGAACCCGCCGATCGGCACGCGGCTCATGCTCTCCACCCCGGCGCAAACAAAGGCGTCTCCCGCCCCCATTTCAATCGCGCCGGCGGCAATCTGCACGGCCTGCATGCTGCTGCCGCAAAAACGGTTCACCGTCATCCCCGCCACATGGTTGGGCAGCCCGGCCATCAGGCCGATAAGGCGCCCGATGTTGAAACCCTGCTCGCCTTCGGGGAAGGCGCACCCCACAATCACATCCTCAACCAGCTTGGGGTCAACGCCGGTGCGCTTCAACAGCGCGCGCACCACCTGCGCGGCCATGTCGTCGGGCCGTACCTGCGCCAGCGCGCCCTTTCCCGCGGGGGTGAAAGGCGACCTTGCATAACCGACGATAACCGCACTCATAGCATTTTCTCCCTTTTTAACTGTTCTTCTGCCACCAGCTCTTTTTTCGAGAGCTTGCCCGTCAATGTCTTGGGCAGTGAAGCGCGTATCTCCACTTCAGCAGGACACTCGATCGCGTTCAAATGCTCATGCGCAAACGCCATCAGTTCGCCGGCCGTCGTGTGGTATCCGTGTTTCAGGGCTACGAATATCTTCGCCACCTGGCCCTTATGCGGGTGGGGGATAGCGATAGCTGTCACTTCGGCCACCGCTTCGTGCCGGTGCATCGCCTCTTCAATCACGCGCGGGTACACGTTGTAGCCGTGGCTGATGATGATGTCCTTGATGCGGTCGGTCAGGAAAACATAGCCGCGCTTGTCCATGGTGCCCACGTCACCGGTGCGCAGCCAGCCGTTCTTCAGCACCTGCGCGGTCTCAGCGGCGCGGTTCCAGTAGCCGCGCATCACCTGCGGGCCGCGCACCCATACTTCGCCGCGCGCGCCGGGCTTCATCACCTTGCCGTGGTTATGGATATGCCGTATCTCCACCTCGGTGCCGGGCAGGGGCAGCCCCACACTGCCGTCCACGTTGCCGTCGCGGCTGTTGCACGCCACCACGGGCGAAGCCTCGGTCAGCCCATACCCTTCCATCAGCACGCACCCGGTCATCGCCATAAAACGCGCGCGTATCTCCGCCGGCAGCGGCGCCCCGCCGCTGATGCACCACTTGATCCCCGCCACGTCGCGCGGCTTTAACAGCGCGGTGTTCACCATCGCGCCGAACAGGCTGGGCACGCCCGGCACAATGTACGGATGGGTGCGGCGCAGCGTCTTGCGGAACATCTTCATGTTAAAAAGGGGCAGCAACACCATGGTGCCGCCTATCGCCAGCGGCAGGTTCATGCACGTGGTCATGGCGAACACATGGAACAGCGGCAGCACGCCCAGCACCGCGCAGTCGCCGTGCACGCGGCCCAGCCACGCCTTGATCTGCAGGGTGTTGGCCAGCAGGTTGCGATGGGTCAGGCAGGCAGCCTTGGGCACGCCGGTGGTGCCGCCGGTGTATTGCAGCAGAGCCAGGTCGCCGGGCGATACCGTGGTCAATCTCAGGTGGCGGCGGTGGGTTACCAATGGCTTGAGGCCCATGACACCGCCGCCATACGTTACCGGCGCCAAATCACGGCGCTTCAGTAACCTCATGCCCCAGCGCGCCATGGGCGGCAGCATGGCGGCAAAGTCGGCCACCACCAGCGCGCGCAGCGGCCCGCCGGGCTGCGCCAGCGGTGCCACTTTGGGGAAGATTTTGGCCAGGTTGACGCTCAGCATCACGGCTGCGCCGCTGTCCAGTACCTGGCTTTCAAGTTCGTCGCGGGTCATCAGGGGGTTGCAGTTCACCACTACCGCGCCAAGGGTTAAAATCGCGTAATAGCCCATCACGTAGGCCGGGCAGTTGGGCAGGCACAGCGCCACGCGGTCGCCCTTCTTCACGCCCATGCCCTGCAGGCCCGCGGCCAGCTTGCTCACGTCATCGGCCAGCTGCCGGTACGTCATGCGCGCGCCCAGAAAATCAATCGCGATGCGCGCCGGGTGCCGCTTCGCCGCCTCCCGCAGCAGACTGGTCAGCGGCTTATCCGGCACGGTAAAATCCCATGCCAGCCCTTGCGGATATGCTTCCTCCCAAACCGGGTGAACGCCGCGCGTCATGCCTTCACCTTCCGGTCGAACTTTGCCACGAAATCGCTCAAGACCTGCCACGTCATGCCGTGATTGCCGCCGATCAGCGCGTGCGGCCCACCGGCAATCCAGCGAAGGGTTTTGTCCTTGCTTGCCGTGGCATTGTAAATGATGGTCGCGCTCTGCGCCTTCACGGTATGGTCGCTCAGGCCTTGCAGAACCACCAGCGGCACGGTCACTTTCGGCATCCGCGCCACGGTCTCGGCAATCAGCAGGCGCAGCTGGTTCAAGCCCAGCACCGGCACGCGGGTGTAGGCGGCGTCGGGCTCCTTGCTGTAAGGGTACAGGCGCAGGGCGTTGCGGCAGAAGGGCAGGCGGCGCAGCAGTTTGTGCAACGGTGTGATGACCGGCAAAATATGAATGTTCCGGTCGTGCACCATCACCGGTGCGGCCACCGTGGCCACTCCGGCCACGCGCGGGTCGTTTTCGGCGGCAAGGTTCAGCGCCAGCGCCCCGCCGGTGGAAAAGCCGACCACCACCACCCTGTCGCAAAAGGCGGAAAGCACGTCGAGAGCCTGCCGCACCGCGGCGCGCCAGTCGTGGCGGTCGAAGCGCTCCATGTCGTAATAGCTGGTGCCGTGGCCCGGCAGGCGCACGCCCAGCACCGGGTGGCCCTGTTTGTAAAGGCTGTCGCCGAAGGCACGCAATTCTCCGCTGTGCGCGGCAAAGCCGTGCAGCAGCAATACCCCGGCCTTGCCCGCCTTGCGTTTCTCCACCAGCATATACGGCGCGGCAAATTCCGGCTTGTCCGGCGCCACCAGGCTTTCCGGCGCGCGCTTGCCCCACTTGTAGCGCATGCCGTGATAATCCCGCAGCATGTCGTCGAAGCGCAGCTTGGCCAGTTCCTGCGGGGTGGCCGCGGCGGCCCGTGTCCATGCCCGCGCCACCGCCTTTTTCACCTGCGGGATGGGGCTGGATTCGTTCACATGCACCGCCACCGGGTTTTCCTCGCGGATGGCGTGGAAATCCTGCACGTCCTCCAGCCGGTGCGAAATACGGTATTCATTGCCGTGGCGCTTCACCAGCCATGTCTGCGCGCAGGCATCCATGAACTCCATGAACCCCGCCGATTCCCCCGCCAGCAACCCGTCATACTCTTCCGGGCGCAGCAGGCTGTGGTGCAGGTGCACCCGCGGGTCTTGCTGCAACGCCTTCATCGCAAGGTAAAGCGCGGTGTGGAATTGCTTGCGGTCGGCGGCCATCACGCCGGTTTCAGCCAAATGGGCAATCAGCGTCGCGGCCAGGTGGTTGATGTTCACGGTCACCTGCCGGTAGATGCGGTGGGCGTATTCGGTGCGGATGCGGTCGACCTCGCGGTCGATCACGCGTTTGGCCTGCTTGTGCAGCAGGCTGCGGCCGCCCTCGCTCAGGGCGAATACCTCTTCGGTGGAGGTCACATGGCGCAGCGCGCGCTCCAGAATCGCCTCGCGCAGCATCGGCTGCGGGTGCAGCGCGAAAATCGGCCGCCCGAAACGGATGTTCATGTCGGTGCGCTTGAACAACAGGTTGCCCTCGATGCGCAACTCGTCCAGCGCCTGCGTGTTGTGGATGAAAGCGCTCAGGCCGCGCGACAGCACGTTGTCGCCGATGCGCATGGGGTAAAAGGTGATGTTGCCGGGCACGATCAGCGTCGGCTTGGCCACTGCCACGCGCAAGCCCGCTTCGTCAAGGCCCAGCCGCGCCGTCCAGTAGCCTATGGCTTCGTGGTCGCCCGCGTCCATCTTCGCGGCGATGTGCCGCTTCAGCAGGTCCAGCATCAGCGCCAGCACCGCGGCGCCGCGGTGCAGCGGGCGGGTGCCGTGGCTGTCGGGCAGGGTAATCATGTAACGTCCGCGCGCGTCCAGCACGTGGTGGTCTTTCACCATCCCGCCTTCGGGGAACAGCACCACCTTGCGCCCGCGCAGGATCTCCTCGGCCAAGAACGGCAGCAGCCCCGGCATGTTGTGCGGCACGCCGCCGGTCTGGCGGAGGATGCGGCTCAGCATGTCGTTCACTTTGAACAACCCCGCATGCGCCACCGAGCGCGTCATTTTGCCGCTGTGCTTCAAAAGCAGGTAGGGGGGCACCAGCGTCTCAAAGCGGGTGAAGTGGTTGAACAGGAAAATATCGCCGTCCTGCATCGCGGTCTCGTCAATGTCCACGTGCAGGCGTATGCCGGTGCGGCGACCGAACACCTCCACCATGTTCATGTAATAGGCGTAGGTCTCGGTATCCAGCCGCAACTCGTCGGGCGCCACGAAAGCCGCCGGTTTGGGCGGTGTGTTCGGGGTTGGTTTGGTAACGTTTGTCATCTCTCTCTGGGCCTCACAGGCTTATGGCGCGCTGCGCTGCAACAAAAACGGCCATGGCGGAGGGTCCCATCCCCAAAGGCATGGGGCTTCACCGCACCGCGGCAAAGTATCTGTTTAGTAAAAGCCAAGCTGGATAAGGAGTTGTATGAAAACAGGGGCCTGTCGCCCCCGTTTTTGCTGCACCTGCACAGTAAGTGTCAGGAAATTCCCGCACCTATCCCCACACGTCGCCCACATCCGTCCCGCGCACGTGAATCGCTTCCCACAATGCCAAGAGCGTCAGACTGAAGCACAGGTTCGCGCACTTGCCGTGGTCAAGGTTGCCCAGCAATCCCCGCGTCGCGGTGGGCTTCAAAATCTCCTGCAAAACCTCGCTTTGCGTCCACAACCGCTCCAGTTGCCCGGTCTTTTCGGCCATGAAGGCGCCCACCGCCACGCTGAACCCCTGCTTGCGCGCCCACGCCAGCTCGCCAAGACCGTGG
>Ga0164242_10006993_pt1 | contig 12368 bp, 10 predicted proteins | sample OricomgcompostMG_FD_108783 | JGI IMG/M metagenome (GOLD analysis project Ga0164242, IMG submission 108783) | Miracle-Growth compost microbial communities from Emeryville, California, USA - Original compost - Miracle growth compost (MG) ... | reverse complement strand
GTTCGTGCAGTCCCAGTCACTTCCGGACGTGGACTATGCGGGTGTCGCGCGTGAACTCGGCCTCGACGCGATCACGGTGGAGAACCCGGACGACATCGGCTCGGCGTGGGAGGCTGCGCTGAACGCCAATCGACCGACCGTGCTGGACGTGCACACCGATCCCGACGTGCCTCCGATCCCGCCACACGCGACGTTCGAACAGGTGAAATCGCTGATCGAGGCGGTGGGAAAGGGTGACGAGAATTCCTGGGGAATCATCAAGGAGGGCATCAAGACCAAGGCGCAGGAGCTGTTTTCCTGATGCGACTGGATGCATGGAAGGGTCTGAACCTGACCGATCGCCAGTTCGTGACTGTCACGCTGGACACGTCTGCTGCGAGCTCCGACACGGAGCAGCAGGTCCGCCTCCGATGGGAAGCGGCACACCAGTCGCTGCAGGATGCCGGTGCCCCTGAACGGTTGCTGCAGGTCGTCGGCGCTCGATTCATCACACGGGATCGGCCGGTGACGGGTCACGGGCGATGCGTCGTCGCGGCATCGGCGGACGGTGACCCTCCCGAGGTCGTGCTCGACCAGGACCTCCCGGAATCCCCGGCCGACAGTGCTTCGTTCGCGCCCGTGCCCGACCTGTTGCCGATCGTGCGAGCGGGTCAACGGCATCCGCCGCATCTGCGGGTCGACCTCGATCGAACCGGGGCGGACATCGCCATACATGGCGTGCTCGGTGAACACCTCGGCACACGATCGGTGACCGGGCAGCATGACGTGATCCACAAGGTTCGTGCAGGGGAGGCGTCCGAGCAACGCCTCCAGCGCCGGGCCGAGGACTCCTGGGAACGCAACGCGGCCGACGTCGGCCGAGCGCTGGAAAAGCTGTCAGCACAATATGATCCATCCCTGATCGCGGTGGCCGGCGATGTGCGTGCTGTCGCGGCGCTCCAGGCTCACTCGACCGAGCGGGTGCGCAGGCTGCTCACCGTCCTCGAGACCGGTGGACGCGCCGCAGGCACGGACCCTACTGCTCGAGCTGCGGCGGTTCGCCGTGCACTCGATGCGACAGTCGTCGCCGAGGTGGAGGAGGCGGTCGCGCGGTTGTTCCAGGCCGAGGGTCGACAGGATCGAGCGGCACAGGGATCGGACGAGGTCGAGGCCGCCTTCGACCGCGGCCAGGTGGACACGCTGCTGCTCGCCGACCCACCGCTCGACCGCACACGAGCTGCGTGGCTTCTTGCGGCGGCGTTGCAGACGGACGCGGTGGTGGTGCTGGTGCCGCCCGAGCTGTCACTTCCGGAGGGTGCGGCAGCGGTGCTCCGGTGGAACGACCCGGCGACACCACACGATTCCGGACCGAGCATGCCCGGCCACGGGGAGCAGCCGGGCTGGCAGCCGTGAGCAATGTGGTGACCGGCCGCCGGGCCGCGCTGCGAAACCCCGGACGAGATCAAGGAGACGGAGGCACGAGAATGCCCGATCCGGACATTGACGCATTGGCAGCGCAGTTGCGGGACCGGGTGGATGGCGAGGTTCGTTTCGATGACGGCACGCGCGCCGCGTACTCCACCGACGGCTCGAACTTCCGGCAGGTTCCGATCGCAGTCGTGGTGCCACGCACGGTGGACGCCGGGGTGGAGACCGTTGCCGTGTGCCACGAGCACGGCGCACCCATCGTGTCCCGCGGCGGAGGCACGAGTCTCGCGGGTCAGGGCACCAACCGGGCCGTCATGATCGACTGGGTGAAATACTGCCACCGGCTGCTCGGAGTTGATCCCGACCAGCGCACCTGTGTGGTGGAGCCGGGGATCGTGTTGGACGACCTGAACCGTGAACTTGCCTGCCATGACCTGCGTTTCGGACCAGAGCCGGCGACGCATCCGAATTGCACGCTCGGTGGCATGATCGGCAACAACTCCTGCGGGGCAACCGCCCAGCGGACCGGGAAGGTCGTGGACAACGTGTCGCGTCTGGAGGTCTTGCTTGCCGACGGCACGCGCTTCTGGTGCGGGCGCACCGACGATGCGGAGTATGCCGACATCGAGCGACACGGTGACCGGCGCGCCGCCGTCTATCGCTCGCTTCGCCACCTGCGTGACGAGTATGCCGGCGACATCCGCGACCGCTATCCGGACATACCGCGACGCGTGTCCGGCTACAACCTGGACTCCTTGCTCCCGGAACACGGATTCGACATCGCCGGACTGCTCGTCGGGAGTGAGTCCACGCTCGTCACGGTTCTTCGAGCAGAGCTGAAACTGGTGCCGGTGCTGCCCGAACGCACTCTTGTCGTGCTGGGTTTCGACTCCATTGCGGCGGCCGCGGATGCGGTGCCGAGCCTGCTGCCCTACGAACCGATTGCGTTGGAGGGCTTGGATCACCGGTTGATCCACGACGAACGGATCAAGCACCTCAACGACGAGTCGCGGCGGCAGATGCCTGACGGCGACGCGTTTCTGATGGTGCAGTTCGGTGGGACGAGCAAGACCGAGGTCGACGAGGCGGCCCGTCACATGCTGGACGGACTGGGCCGCACGGCGGAGGACCCGGACGTGTCCGCGGTGGCGAACCCGCGCCTCGAGGACGACTTGTGGGCGGTGCGCGAGGCGGGGCTCGGGGCGACCGCGCATGTTCCGGGCGAACCGGACACCTGGGAGGGTTGGGAGGACTCCGCGGTGCCGCCCACCGACCTCGGCAACTATCTGCGAGATCTCCAGGAGCTGTACGACAGGTTCGGGTACTCCGATGAGGCGGCTCCAAGCTTGTACGGTCACTTCGGGCAGGGGTGTGTGCACACGCGCATCCCGTTCCGGCTCAAAGATGCCGACGGGGTGCGTACCTATCGGCGATTCATGGACGAGGCATCGGACCTCGTCGTCACATACGGCGGATCGTTCTCCGGGGAGCACGGTGACGGGCAGTCCCGCGGCGAGCTCCTACCGAAGATGTTCGGCGATCGCATCATGACGGCGTTCGCCGAGCTGAAGGCGACGTTCGACCCCGAAAACCTGATGAACCCGGGAAAGGTCGTCGCACCAGCCAGGCTCGACGAGCACTTGCGATTGGGCGCATCCTGGTCCCCGCACGTCGAGGGCCCCATGGCGTTCGAGTACCCCGACGACGGAAACTTCCTGCGGGCCGCGAACCGGTGCGTCGGGGTCGGCCTGTGCCGGGCACCACAGCCCAAGGACGATGACGTGATGTGTCCGTCATACCGGGCGACGCGCGAAGAGCTCGACTCGACGAGGGGCCGCGCTCGGCTGCTGTTCGAGATGTTGCACGGTCACCAGGACGGGACGATCACCGACAGCTGGCGATCCAAGGCCGTCAAAGGCGCCCTCGACCTGTGTCTGTCGTGCAAGGGTTGTGCCAGCGATTGCCCCGTGAACGTTGACATGGCCACCTACAAGGCGGAATTCCTCCACCACCACTACCGGCACCGCCTCCGTCCACGCGCGCACTACGCCCTCGGGTGGCTGCCTGTGATGGCGGGTGCGGTTGCCAGGAGTGGAACTGCGCGCATCGTCAACCGTCTGACCGGGATTGATGCTCTGCGACGGGCAGGCACGATGCTCGCGGGTGTCGAGAACCGTCAGGTACCGCAGTTCGCCAGCCAGACCCTGCAGGAGTGGTGGACCCGGCACACTCCTCAGGGGACCGGGGAACGCGGTCCAGTGCTGTTGTGGCCGGACACCTTCACCAACCATTTCGATCCACGTATCGGCAGGGCAGCGGTCGCTGTCCTCGAGGATGCGGGCTACCGGGTCGAGATGCCGCAGGAGGCCGTCTGCTGCGGCCTGACGTGGACGTCCACCGGGCAGCTTGATGCCGCTCGCCGCGTCTTGCGGCGGGCCGTGCGTGTGCTGGGCCCCGCGTTGCACGACGGGTGGCCCGTAGTCGGGCTGGAGCCGAGTTGTACGGCGATGCTGCGATCCGACGCACCGCGGCTGCTTCCCGACGCACTCGATGTGCGGCGCCTCGCCGACAGCACGATGGGCTTTGCCGAGCTGCTGCAACAGCGGACGGAGAATTGGGCGCCACCGGTGGTGGATACCGACCATGCCCTGGTGCAGGTGCACTGTCACCAGCACGCCGACACCGGGTGGGATGCGGACCGTGCTCTCTTGGAGCGGGCCGGTGTGGACGCACGCAGCATCGGTGGATGCTGCGGGCTGGCAGGCAATTTCGGCTTCGAGAAGGGACACCTGGACGTCAGCCGCGCGTGTGCCGAGGATCGTTTGCTTCCTGCCCTGCGCCGCGCGGAGGACTCGACCGCGATCCTTGCCGACGGCTTCAGCTGCCGGACCCAGATCAATGAGCTGGATGACACCGGAAAACGGCCCTTGCACGTGGCCGAGTTGCTCGCCCAGGCACTGCCGAGCGGCGGACGGACCGGCCACGTCAACGGCAGCCGGTGAGTCGGTCAACCCGGGTGGTCCGTGGTTTCGTTCGCGGCATTCGCCGCGTGTGGGGCTTCGAGAGCGTCGGCGTCCGATATTGCGCCGGCCAGGACATGCTCCTCGCTGATGATCGTCACGAATCCACCCGAGTTGCGGAAGATCTCCTGCATCCTGTCGATGACGGGTTCGGGGAACGTCACTGCGAACCTGTCGTTCACCTCGGTGATCATGGCGGCCATCTGGTCGGCGTCCGCCCCGCGGTGTTGGGCGACGGACCACAGCGCTTCGGCGTAGTCGTGCGCTGCCTCGCCCAGTCTCTCAACCAGGTCACTGGAGAGTGGAACCTGCGCGGCAGGGCGGATGTTCGTCTGTTGCGGGTCGTCGGGCATTGTGTGCTCCCTCCATGGAACTCGGTCCCAAAGCACTCAGTTACCCGCCCTGCCCAGATCGAATCGGCCGGGAGTGTGTGACCGGCCGTCGCCTGGGTAGAGGGACGAGATGAGCAATGAACTACAAGGACGCAAGATCGCCTTCCTGGCCGCATCCGGTGTGGAACAGGTCGAGTTGACGCAGCCGTGGAGCGCAGTGCAGGACGCCGGTGGCACTCCTGTGCTGGTGAGCACCGAAGAGGACGAAGTGCAGGCATTCCATCACGACGTCGACAAGGGTGACACTTTCCGCCCCGATGCCCTGGTCGACGCCGTGACCGTCGCGGACTTCGACGCACTGGTGCTGCCCGGTGGAACGACCAACCCCGACAGGCTCCGCACCATCGAGGAAGCTGTCGAGTTCGTCCACGGGTTCGCGCGCCAGGGTAAGCCCGTGGCAGCGATCTGCCACGGCCCGTGGACACTGGTGGAAGCGGGCGTGGTCCGAGGCAAGGAACTCACCAGCTGGCCGAGTCTGCAGACCGACATCCGCAACGCCGGTGGGGAGTGGCAGGACCAGGAGGTCGTGGTGTGTGAGCGCGCCGGGTGGTCACTGATCACCAGCCGCAAGCCTGACGACCTCCCGGCATTCACGCGCGCACTGGTTGCCGCGTTCGCGCACGGATCTCCTGATCGACCGTAACCGGCTCTCCGCTTCACCCTTTCTCGTCGTGGGTGTCGTGCAGATGGTGTACCACCGCGACGATCGCCTCGGCGTCGATGCCGGCGGCCTTGAGCAACTCCTCGGGGGTGCCGGACGTCGGCATGATGTCGACGGCGAGTTTGTGTACGCGCGGTCGTGTCGGCGCCTCCGAGAGCACCTCCAGCACCGCGTCGCCCAGACCGCCCTGCGGACGATGGTCCTCGACGGTGACAATCGCGGTCGTCTCCTCGGCGGCCCGGCGGACAGCTTCCACATCCAACGGTTTCACCGAATAGCAGTCGATGACCCGTACCTTGATCCCTTGGACCGCAAGGAGATCCGCAGCATCGACTGCTTCGTCGACAGTGACCCCGCACGCGAGGATCGTCGCTTCGTCGTCCGCGCTGTGACGCACGGTTCGGCTGCCGCCGATGTGCACCGCTTCGTCAGCAGGCGTGCGCACGGTCGTCTTACCACGTAGCACCCGCAGGTAGGTGATGCCGCGGCGGTCCGCCATCTCTTCGATCAGCGGGACCACCTGGTTGGCATCGGAGGGGTGCAGCACCGCGCTGCCATGGATCGCGCGCATCGAGGCGATGTCCTCCAGCGCCATCTGCGACGGCCCATCGGCACCGATGGCGACTCCTGCATGGGAACCGCACAACCGCAGGTCCGCACGCGAGACCGCGGCCATCCGGACGAAATCGTAAGCTCGCGCCCAGAACGCGCCGAACGTCGAGGCGAAGGGCGCCCAGCCGCGTGTTCCCATTCCGACGGCCGCGGCAGCCATCTGTTGCTCGGCGATGAACATCTCGAAGTAGCGGTCGGGATGGGCCGACGCGAAGTCGTCGGCGTGTGTGGAGTTGGACACCTCACCGTCCAGCGCCACGACGTCCTCTCGCGTGGCACCGAGCCACGTCAGAGCCGCGCCGTACGCTTCCCGCGTCGAGCCCTTCGCGCCGACCTCCCAGGTCGGCCGCTTGCTCTCGGTCGCTGGGAAATGGTGCACCTCCGCGCGCGTGTCAGGTCGCTGCACGTCGACCTGCAGGTCCCGGAACCCGCCGAGTTCCTGGACCGCTGCCGTCGCGTCGTCCAGCGGTTTTCCGTGCTTGCCCAGCTTGTCCTCGACCGAGCTGACACCCTTGCCCTTGAGAGTGCGCGCGATGATCGCGGTCGGCCGGCCGGAGGTGCGCTCTGCTTCGTCATACGCCCGGTCGATCGCCGAGACGTCGTGACCGTCGATCGTCACCGGGTGCCAGCCGAAGGCCGCCGCTCGCTCGGCATACGCCTGGAGATCATGCCCGAGCATCGTCTCGCGGGTCTGTCCGAGGCGGTTGACATCGATGATGGCCGTCAGGTTGTCCAGGCCACGCCAGCCGGCATACTGGAACGCCTCCCAGATCGAACCCTCCGCCATCTCGGAGTCGCCACACAGCACCCACACCCGGTAGGGGAGTCGGTCGAGTTCCTTTGCAGCCAAGGCGATTCCAACCCCAATGGGGAGACCTTGCCCCAGCGACCCCGTCGCGACGTCGGTTGGAGGCATCCGTGGGGTCGGGTGCCCTTCGAGCCTGCTGTCGAGTCTGCGATACGTGCGCAGCTCCTCCTCGTCGATCGCACCGGCCGCGTGCAACATCGCGTAGTACAGGGGTGATGCATGGCCCTTGGAGAAGATGAGGTGATCGTTGTGCGGGTCGTCCGGTGACTGCACGTCCCAGCGCAGATGCCGTGCCAGCAGCACGGAGATCAGGTCAGCGGCGGACATGGATGACGTTGGGTGCCCGGAGCCGGCCCGGTCGCTCATCACGACCGAGTCGACGCGCAGTTGTTGCGCGAGTTCGGCGCAGAAGTCCAGGTCAGGGCGGGTGTCGGAGGCGGTGGTCATCGGGTGTGCTCCTCTCGTGGAACGCAGATACCGGTGATCTACCCGTGGTCGCGACTCGGAAACCGCGACATCCGCTGAACGCATGGCCGGACCCGTCGACGGGTATGCCGCATGCCATGACACCTGCAGCTGTAGTGAACCAGGTCGAGGTGCAAGCTCTGTCGTTTCCGACGCCGTCGCCCGAGAGTGACGGCACGCTGACGTGGGATCACACGGATGTCGTCACCGTCGAGGTCAGAGCTGGTTCACAGACGGGCCTCGGCTGGTCGTACACCTCCCCGGCTGCGGTCGAGCTGATCCGTACGGTCCTCGCGCACGAGGTGCTCGGCGAGGACGCATCGAGCCCGGTCCGGCTGTGGGAGCGGATGCACCGGGCGTGCCGCAACCTGGGAACGCGGGGTGTGGTGATGGCAGCGATCAGCGCGATGGACATTGCGCTGTGGGATCTGCGCAGCCGGGGGCTGCGAGTGTCACTCGCGGATCTGTGGGGCGCAGAACGTGATTCGGTGCCGGTCTACGGCTCCGGAGGGTTCACCTCCATGGGTCTGGAGGAACTCGACGCGCAGGTTGATCAGTGGCTGGCCGACGGCTGCGCCGCGGTGAAGCTCAAGATCGGCGAGAACTGGGGGCGGGACGTGACCCGCGACCTCGAGCGGGTGGCTCGTGTGGTCAACCGCGTCCAGGGCGACGCCGAGGTCATGGTCGACGCGAACGGCGGCTATTCGCGCAGCCAGGCCATGCAGGTCGGCCAGGACCTGGACCTCCTCGGGGTCAGTTGGTTCGAGGAGCCGGTGTCCAGCGAAGACCTCCGTGGCCTCGGCCAGTTGCGCGACGCGCTGAGCAGTGAAGTTGCGGCGGGTGAGTACATCGCCGAGATCTCCGATACGCGTGCCATGTGCGAAGCCGTCGACTGCGTGCAACTGGACGTCACACGATGTGGTGGATTCACCGGATGGCGGCGCTGTGCGGCATACGCCCACGCGGCACATGTACCCGTGTCGGCGCACTGCGCCCCAGCGCTGCATCTGCCACTCGCAATCTCCGACGGGGCGGTGCGCCACATCGAGTGGTTCAGCGACCACGCAGCTTTGGAGCCGCTACTGATCGAAGACGCACCGGTGGTGCGGGGCGGCCGGCTGGCGCATGCGCAGGGGCCGACCATCGGACACGGGTATCGCCTGAAGGACGTGTCACGGTTCGCCGTCGATGCTCTCCCGGCGCATCAGTCCGGCATGCATGCGGTCACGTCGCTGGACACGCACCGACTCCGCAGACGCAGAACCTGAACGCGCTGCAGCCGTCGAAGACGGTAGTTGTTCTCCGACGGCTGCAGTTTTCAACGGGACTCAGTGATTCCTGAGCGCTTCGATGAGTTCGTCCTTGGACATCGACGAGCGACCTTCGATGCCGAGTTCGGCTGCACGGTCCGCCAAGTCATCCTTCGTCCACTCCTCGTACGGCGCGTGCCTGCCGCCCTTTGCCCCGACGTCGGACCGAGAGGAGTTGGCTGCCGCATTCGCAATGCGCGCCGACTTCTCCTTACTGTTGCCCTCGTCGCGCAGCTCCTCGTACAGTTCGTCGTCCTTGACCGATGGTCCCGGCTTCCTGTCCGGCATCTCGATGCACCTCCGAGTCTGGTGTTCCGGGTACGTACCCCCGCGTCATACCCGGTGGCCGGTATTTCACTCCCGGGTGACGGTCGGGTGTCACCGGACTCGGCGACGGGTAGAGCACTGGAATGAACCGGAGAACCATTGACACAGTCCCCACAGCAGCCCATCTGGCGGGTGCCGTCACGGCGCAGCACGGGATGATCCGCACAGCGTTCCACGCCGCCCAGAACGGATCGGACGAGACCAAGCAAGAAGCCACCCGAAGGCTGTTGGTGCTGCTCGCACTGCACGAGGCGGCCGAGCAGCTGACGATGCACACAGCGTTCGCGCACGCCGGCGGTGGTGAGATCGGTATCGGCGACGACCGGATGGCCGAAGAACAACAGACCGTCCAACTCATCGAACGACTGCAGGGTTTTGAGTACGGCACCTACGAGTACGACATGCAGTTCGCCCTCATGGAGGAGGCGGTGATCCACCACGCTGCGGCCGAGGAACTGTCCGAAGTGCCGTTGTTCGAGGACCTGACAGAGCCGCAAAGGTTGTCCATCGGCCGGGCTTTCGATGCGGTCGCCCGGGTTGCGGACGACGGTTACCCGATCGACTACGACCGCTTCTCCACCATGATGCAGGCAGCGACCGCGTGGCTCGCCCACGCGACAGATGAGCCATAACTCAAATTGTATGAATACCATTACCATCACGTGGTTTTCGGGATCGTACCGTTGATCAGGTCTTGCCGAGACGTTCGTTTCGTGTCAGGCTGAAAGTCACGTACCGGCTCGAGAAGCGTGGTCGGTGTGGTTTCTCGTGGAAGAACCGAGCCATGCCGCACCCGTCAGCTGTCAGCCCCTTTTCCGGTGATCAGGCGCGATCCGCCGAGGATCTTCTGCGCCAGGCACAGCATGCAGGTCGAAGGTCTGCCGCCCGTCTTCGTCACGAGGTCGTGCTCGACCACCGCTCCCTGGCGATCTCGATAGCCCGCCGTTACGACCATCGAGGTCTGGAGCGTGAGGACTTGGAACAGGTCGCCCTGCTCGGTCTGGTGCAGGCCGTTCGTCGCTACCAGCCCGGAGCCGGTTCTCCGTTCCTGGCGTTCGCGGTACCCACCATCACCGGTGAGCTCAAGCGCTACTTCCGCGATCACGGCTGGGCAGTGCGTCCGCCGCGGCAGTTGCAGGAGCACAGTCTGGCCGTGCGCACCTGTATGGATCGCCTGACACAGGAGTTGGGCCACGAGCCCACGAGTGCAGAGGTCGCCGCTTCGTTGGGATTGTCGCGGCAGGATGTCAGCGCTGCCCGAGAGGTCGACACACAATACGTGGCGCGGTCGATGGACGCGCCCGTCGACCGGGACGGTGGGGTGCCGTTGGCGGACACGCTGGGGTCGGTGCCCACCGAGTTGGACCGCATCGAGTCCTTCGAGACGCTTCGACCGGTGTTGCGCAATCTGCAACCGAGGGAGCGGCTGATCGTGCGGTTGCGTTTCGTGGACAACCTCACCCAGCGTCAGATCGGCCAGCGGATCGGGGTCAGCCAGATGCAGGTGTCTCGCCTGCTGTCCGACATCCTCGCGCGCCTACGCAAAGCTCTCACGCTCGACCTCGACGAGGCTCGCACCGCCTCGTGACTCGCCCGGTGGGCGCGCACGCGGTTCAGGAGCCGTTCTGCTCGCGCATGCCTGCCTCCACGCGGTCGCCGAGGGTCCGGTCGACGTTGCGCCAGTAGTCGAAAGCCCGGGCGAGTACCTTGTCACTCACACCATCGGACAGGTGTCCGATGATGTTGCTGACCAAACGGTCGCGTGCCGCGTCGTCCAGCACCTCACGCACCAGGGTTCCGGCTTGTCCGAAATCATCGTCGTCGGACCGCAGTGTGTAGGCTGCGCGGACCATTTCGCCGTCCGCAGCCCAGTGTCCGCCGTCGTCGGTCAGTGTCGGATCCGCGACCGGACCGCCATACGAATTCGGCGCGTAGACCGGGTCCGTGACGTTCTGGCTGCGCCCGGCGCCGTCCTTGGAGTAGCTGTGCACCTCGACGTGCGGCTGGTTCACCGGGATCTGGCGGTAGTTCGCGCCCAGGCGCGCCCGGTGGGCATCGGAATAGCTGAACCCGCGGGCGAGCAACATCTTGTCCGGGGACAGGCCGGTGCCGGGCACGAGGTTGTTCGGTTCGAACGCCGCCTGCTCGATCTCGGTGTGGTAGTCGGTCACGTTGCGGTTGAGCGTCATACGCCCGACCTCGTGCAGCGGGTAGTCACCGTGCGGCCAGACCTTCGTGAGGTCGAACGGGTTGAACCGATAGGTCTTCGCCTCCTCGAACGGCATGATCTGCACGTTGAGGGTCCAACTCGGATGGTCGCCCGACTCGATGTGGTCGTACAGATCGCGCTGGTGGTAGTCCCCGTCCTCGCCGGCCAGCCGGTCCGCCTCGGCCTGGGTCAGGCACTCGATGCCCTGGTCGGTCTTGAAGTGGTACTTCACCCAGAACCGTTCACCGGATGCGTTGATCCACAGGTACGTGTGGCTGGAGTAGCCGTTCATGTGCCGCCAGCTGCGCGGTATGCCGCGGTCGCCCATCAGCCAGGTGACCTGGTGCGCCGACTCGGGGGACAGGGTCCAGAAGTCCCATTGCATGTCGTGATCGCGCAGGTTGTTGCCCGCCCTGCGCTTCTGGGATCGGATGAAGTGCTGGAACTTCATCGGATCCCGCATGAAGAAGACGGGCGTGTTGTTGCCGACCAGATCGAAGTTGCCCTCGGTCGTGTAGAACTTCAGCGCGAATCCGCGGGGATCGCGCCAGGTGTCGGGACTGCCGCGCTCACCAGCGACCGTTGAGAACCTCGCCAGCATCTCGGTTTTCACCGTCGGCTGGAAAAGCGCGGCACGGGTGAAGGCACTGACATCCTGCGTCACTTCGAACACCCCGAATGCCCCACCACCTTTGGCATGCGGTTGACGCTCGGGGATCCGCTCGCGGTTGAACATCGCCATCTGTTCGATCAGATAGTGGTCGTTGAGCACCAGCGGACCGTCGGGGCCGATCGAGAGTGAGTGCTCATCGCTGGCGACCGGAATCCCCGCGCCCGTGGTGGTGGGTCGACGCTGCTGTTCTGACATGTGAACTCCTCGTCTCGTGTCACCAAGGCAGGAAGCGGATACCCTCTGCCGGCGGGATCCAAACGCGCGGGCGGTGGGTCCCGGGCCTGATCTTGGACAAACCTAGCGTGGACAGTGCTGCGGGGAGCACCATCGGTCCATGACTGCGATCACAGATCGATCCGTCGGGGTGACCGGTCGGCCCGCCCGATGGCACGCGCTGGGCGTGTCATCGAGTGGTTCTGTGTCGGAGATCCCGGTCGAGGCATTCGTCGGGCGCGCCACGGGTCGTGCGATGGTGCAGGCGCTC
>Ga0164242_10006992_pt1 | contig 12369 bp, 11 predicted proteins | sample OricomgcompostMG_FD_108783 | JGI IMG/M metagenome (GOLD analysis project Ga0164242, IMG submission 108783) | Miracle-Growth compost microbial communities from Emeryville, California, USA - Original compost - Miracle growth compost (MG) ... | reverse complement strand
CAGCGAGCTTGATCAGTACGAGCAGACCGGCTCGCCGGTGTATCTGCGCCGGGCGGAGAAGATCATCCCGATCGTCTCCCGGGCCTGGGACAGCGATGCGGGCCAGGCCTGCCCCGGCGGTATGGACTGGTACGACTCGGCCAACAATTCGATCCGCGCCACCAACGTCACGGCGCTGTCGGCACAGCTCGCGGCACGGCTGTACGAGCGCACCCATAAGGCGGACTATCTGGCCAAGGCCAAGCAGTGGTACGACTGGGTCTTCTCCTGCATGCGCCAGTCGCCGGGTCTGTACGACAACGACCGCGGCGATGACGGCAGCACCAACACGACGCTATGGACGTACAACTCCGGCGCCATGATCGGCACGGCCACCTCGCTTTTCCGCAGCACCGATGATCGCAGCTACCTGCGGAAGGCGCTGGCCGACGCCAACGGTTCGCTGGCCTACTGGACGCAGGGCACCCGGCTCCATGATCAGCCCGCGATCTTCAATTCCTTCTACTTCAAGGATCTGCTCGAGCTCGACAGCATCCGGCACGATCCGTCGTACCTCAAGATCATCAGCAAGTACGCTGCCGCGACCTACGTCAGCAACCGGGACCCGGCCACCGGTCTCTACCGCTTCCAGCCCTCCGGCGGTGGTGACTACGATCCGGACGCTCCCGCCGAGACCTTGGACCAGTCGGCGATGATCCAGATCTTCGCGACGCTGGCCGCAGCAACGCGCCCATACGGTCATCGGACGTAGCGGGTAGTCGTCGACGTATGCACGATCGACGCGGGCCGAGCTCGCCACCGCTGTCGCTACCGCCTCTACGTCGTTCTGGGCTTGACCCGGAGATAACGTAGGCACGTACCTACAAGGGGGCGATCGTGACCACCATGAGCGCACGGGACTTCAATCGTGATGTCAGTGCGGCCAAACGTGCTGCCGAGCACGGACCGGTCGTGATTACCGATCGTGGCAGACCGGCATACGTTCTGCTCACAGCGGCGACCTATGCACGAATCATCGACAACCGCAGCATCGTCGACTGGCTACAGGTCGATGACGACGCCGACGATGTCGATTTCGAGGCAGCCAGGCTGGAGTCACTGCCGCAAGCGGCCGACCTCTGAGCTATCTTCTGGACACGAACGTCGGCGGCGGATACTGCTGCGCAAAACCCCTGGACAGCCGGGTACCTCACACGGGCGAACCCGGTCTCACTCAATCGCGGCGCGGACCAGTGAGAATCGGATCCGCTCCTGCTCCAGCCGGACGTGATGACCGAAGCGGTCCTCGATCAGATCGGTGTAGAGCTCGGCCTCCGGGTCACTGAGATGCAACAGCGGCCGGGCTGTCGGTCGCGGCTCGATGACCCACTGCCGCCGATGGGCGAGCAGGGTGTTATGGTCCATCAGGATCGAGCGCACATGATCGAATCGAGTACGCAGCTGGTCCAGGATGGCGAACCCGTAGGTGTCGATGTCGCCCCAGTAGAGCAGCTCTCGCTCGGCCAGCCAGGTCACGGCCTTCAGCGTCGTCAGGGCAAATCCCGAGCCGAAGATGATCAAGGTATCGGCAAGCTCGGGCAACGCCAGATAGCTGGCTTCGTTCTCCACCACCAGCACCCGGCGCTGCGGCAGCTGCAGGGCGGCGAATTCGTCTGTACGCACCGTCGCTTCAGTGATCGGCGGCGGGAAGCCGGCATCGGACGGCACCCGGAAGCGTACATATTCGGGCCGGCGCAGGAATCCGTAGCGGCCAGCGATGTCGGTGCGAGGGAAGCGATCGTCGATCCGGTCCGGCGGCAGCAGTCGGTCCAGCAGGTCGGGCAGGATCCGCCGGTGGTTCTCGACGAACTTGGTGTCGATCCCTTCCAGGTCGAGGTGTCGCAGATAGTGCTGCTGCGGCTCATGATCAACGATCCATCGCAGGGTGGCTTGCAGGTCGGCCCAATGGCCTCCGTAGTCGATTGCCAGCCTGGGGTGCGCGGCGATCCACTCGCCCAGCTCCGGCATCGACTCGGCGGCGAGGTCGCGTATCCGGTCCAGAGCTTCGATCTGATCGCCGACACCGAGTGCTGCAGTCAGCTCCTCGAAGGTGTCCAACCAGAGCCGCGCGGGCAGCTCGTTGCGGCCGACCCGCCGGCTCTGGATGATCTTGGTCTCGACACGGAAACCGGCTCGGCGGGCATCCCGGCCGATCCGGTCGATCCATCCGTTGACGGCATCCAACCGACCCAACAGTTGATCGGCGCGCGGGCCACGGATCGGGATCCGCACCGGCTCGAATTCCCCGCCCGTCGCGTACTCGACCAGCCAACCACCGCGATCCCATCGTCTCCGCAGCTTGGCCACGACGTCGCCGACCTGGGTCCATTCGGACTGACTCGCCGACGTCATCGGACACGTCCGGCGACCGCGGCGCGATCGTCACGGCGTTTGCGATACTCCTCGATCGTCAGGCACTGCAGCCGCGAATAGTTGCCGTTGGGGTTGTCCACGTAGCCGACGGTGGAGACATGCGGCTCGATCACGTGGATCTTCTGCAGTGGGGTGACCACCAGCAGCTGCAGCCCGAGTTTGGTGAACAGCCGCAACGCATACCGGGTGGACTCCTCCGACCCGCGTCCGAACGCCTCGTCGATCACCACGAACCGGAACGACTTGGACTTCGCCGCGCCCCAATCCAGCTTGAACTGGTAGGCCAGCGAAGCCGCGAGGATGGTGTAGGCGAGCTTCTCCTTCTGCCCGCCGGACTTGCCGCCCGAGTCGGTGTAGTTCTCGTACTCGGTGTCGTCGCTCGCCCAGCGTTCGGAGGCGGAGAAGACGAACCAGTTGCGGACGTCGGTGACCCGCCGGGTCCAGGCCTTGTCGGTGTCGGCGGTCCCCTCGCGGCCCTTGAACCGCTCGATCAACGCCTTCACCTGCAGGAATTTTGCTTCGGAGTATTGATCATCGCCGCGTCCGCCGACCACGTTGTCGGTGCAGGCCCGAAGGTCGGTTCGGAATTGCCGGATGTCGGTGTTGGGGGTCGGATCGCCGACCAGCCGGACGTAGCGGCCCGGGTTGTAGTCGATGGAGGTCAGCGACTCGTTGATCCGGTCGATCCGTTCCTTGATCAACTGCTCCTGTTTGTTGAGCTGACCGATGAAGCCGGCGATGTCGCGGATGGTGTTCTGATTGAGGAAGGTCTTGAAGTCGGCCTCGAAGCGGGGAAGGTCATCATCGGCGACTCGGTGATGCAGCTCACGGAATTCGCCGGCCGAGGCCAGCGAGTCGTCGAAATCGGCCACCTCGGTCGGGAACGCCTCCCGAAACTTGCTCATCTGCCGCAGCACCCGTTGGCCGAGCAGATTCTGCCGTCGGGCGAGGCGTTCGATCTCCTCGGTCAGCTCGGTGGTGATCGTGCTGCTGATCCGGTCCGCCGCGGCCAGCGCGGTCAGTTCGCCGGTGCGCTCGGCCAGCGCATCGAAGCAGACGCGATGGCACTCCAGTTGTTCATGATCATCGAGCAGCGCTGCGGTGGTGTCACGGTCGTTCTGGGCGCGCTGCCGGCCTTCCCGGATCCCGCCGATCAGCTCGGTGAGCTGAGAGATCCGGGTGTCGGTCTGCTGGATCCGCTCAGCCAGGTGTTGTTGCTGCCGGGTCAGGGTGGCGAGGATGTCGGAGGAACGTTCGATGTCGCGGCGTTCGGCGGTCAGGGCGTCGATCTGGCGGACGCACTGCTCCCAGTCCAGGCCGCCGGCGGTCTCGTACTCCCCCAGTCCGGTCAGTGCAGCGCCGCGCTGGTTGACCGCGTCCAGCGCATGTTGGGCCGTGCTGATCTGATCGGTGAGTTGCTGGATGCGGCGGTGCAGCGTCTGTGCCTGGGCGAGCAGCGCCTCGATCTTGGATTCGTTGGACCAGCCCAGGACGTAGCGGGACCGGTCGTCGATCCGATTGCGGTCGTCCTTCTCGTGCCGGTCGGCGTCCTTCACCTGACCGGCCCGGGTGACCGCCCGCTGCAGTCGAGGGAATTCGGTGACCGACTCGACACAGACCTGACCGGCACGACGGGCGAGCTGGGCCTCCAGCCAGGGCCGCAACGGTGTCTCGGGTAGCACGTCCAGGCAGTCGACCAGCAACTGCCGGCCGTCGGGGCGGTCGGGGTCACGGCGTGGCCCGACGGTCTGCGGCACCCGGTAGTAGACGAGCCGGGCCCGAAGATGGTGATCGTCGACCCAACGGGCGACGCCACCGTAGTGCTCGTCGGGCACCAGCAGGGACAGCGCAAAACCATGCAGGACGCGTTCGGCGGCACCCTCCCAGGCGCGGTGTTCCTCCGCGACCTTGATCAACTCGCCGGCGAACGGAAGCTGGTCGGTGTCCAGCTGCAGGTCGGCGCAGATCTGACCGCGCAGGTCGACACTCCGTGCGGGCAGGCTACTGCGACGTTGTTCCAGGCTGCGGAGCTCGACATTCAGCTCCTCGGACTCGTTGTTGACGTCGCGCAGGGCAAACCGGTGTTCGTTGAGCTCATTGGTCAGCTCGGTGGACTCTGCGGCGAGCTGCTCCACGGTCCGGACGGCCGAGGTCTTGGCTGCAGCAAACTGGCTGATCTCAGTGATCGGCTACAGTCCGGCGTTGTCCAGCAGCAGGTTGAAGCGGTCGAAACGATGCCGACGTTGGTCACGTTGCTCGGTGTGCTGGCCGATCTCGGCCTCGATCGCGGCCAGCCGGTCGCCACCGTTGCCGGCAATCTGCACGCTGATCTCGGTGTGTTGGTCCTGCAGGTCGCGGCGTTCGGTGCGCGCGGTGGCCAGCTCGTCATCGGTGCGGCGTTCCTGCTCGGCCAGCTCCTGGAGTTGATCATCGAGCAACCAAATCCGGTGTTCGGCGATGAAGTACGGCACGGCCGCGCGTTGAGCGGTGCGCTGCTCGATGGCGGCGTCCTGGGCCTCATGATCATCGAGGTCGGACATCAGTGGCGCAAGCAGCTCCAGCTGGTGGCGGGCGCGCAGCACGGAGTCGTGCGCACGGGTCAGGTCGTCGAAGTGTTCGATCAGCGATCGCAGCATGGTGTCGACGGCGAACGGCTCGAGCATGTGGTGCCGGACGAAGTCGTTGAGGTTGTCCACCGCCTTCATCGACACGGTCTGGTGGAAGAGCTCCATCGCCTGCTCGGATCCGATGCCGAGCTGGCGACGGAATTCCTTGCCGTACGGGGGAAACGTCGACTCGACCGTGACGCCGGAGGTCCGCAGTCGGCGGCGCAACGCGGCCGGGTCGGAGCCGAAGTCGGTGAAGTCCTCGGTAATCCGCAGCTCACGATCGGCGACCGCGAACAGCTTCTCCGGCAGGTGGTTGCCGGGCTTGAACCAGAAGACCTGGGCCAGCGTGACGGTGGTGTCGAAGTCGTCGTTGCCGAAGACGCCGAGCAACACGGAGTATCGGCCGCTCCCACGCAGCGCGACGGCGCGGGAGGTGCCGGTCTCCTCGTTGCGTTCGGACTTGTAGTCACCGCGGACGTAGGAGGCGAGGCTTCGCTCGCGGGCGTCGGCGCCGGCAGCCTTGTTGTAGGCGATCTTGTGCGATGGCATCAACAGGGTGGTGATGGCGTCGACCAGGGTGGATTTGCCGGAGCCGATGTCGCCGGTCAGCAAGGTGTTGCGGCCGCCGAGGTCGATGCTCCAGATCCGCTCGTCAAAGGTTCCCCAGTTGTAGATCTCCAGCCGGCGCAGCCGGACACCGCGCAGCCGTTCGCCGCCGGCGTCTTCAAGATCGACTTCGCTGAACAGGCCGTCCATCACGAGCCCTCACCCGCCAGCTCGGCACGATATTCGGCCAGCCGGCGTTCGAAGTCGGCCAGCCACTGTCCGTCGACGAAGGCCTTGATGATCCTCCGGACCTCGAACGCGTCGGGCTGATTGCGCAGTGGGGTGAGGAATCCGAGGTCGATCACCTTGCTGATGTGGGCGTTCACACCGGCGAGCAGCCGGACGTCGTTGCTGGACTCGGGCAGGAAGACCCGCAACATCTCTGTGATCTGGTCACGGGTGAGGATCAACCGGACATCGGCGGAGGTGGCGTCGAATTCGGCCAGCTTCTTCCGCAGCAGGGCCAGCAGGATGCTGACGTGGAAGGACATGGCCCGACGGGCGACCAGCCGGGGAAGTTGATCTTCGTCGTCGCCCCGGTCGACACTGCGCAGGTAGGCGTACCCCTCGGCCTCGTCGATCTCGGCGCTCAGGCCGAGCATCGCGACGTAGTCGCTGACCTGGCTGCGTTGTCGGAGCAGTTGCTGCCACTGCCGTTCGTGGGTGTCGCGGTAGACGACGCCCTTGAAGAGTTGGACCAGGACGGCGGTCAGCTCGTTGTCGGTCTCGGTGCGGGTGGTGGTCATGACGACCCCTTCCGGACGTAGCTGACGTGCGGCATGTCGGCCACCCGGTCGATGTCCTCGGCCTGCCAGTCGACGCGATCTCGATGATCTTCGTCGATGACGGTCTGGTAGCGGCCGTCGGTCAGCGTCATGAAGCCGATCAGCTCGGCCAGCCCCTGCTGCAGCGGCTGATCCTCGATCAGCTCCGGCAGGCCGATCTGGGTACGTTCCCGCAGACCGTCACGGACCCGTGCTCCGAGGGCGTCGATGTCGACATAGATCTGATCGAGGAGGCCGTCGGCGTCCAGCTCGGCGTCCTCAATGTCGGTCGGCGCGTCCAGCAGCTCGACCGGCGCCTGCGGTGCGTAGAGCGGCCGTTCGAACGGTAACCCGACGGTCGGGGCGACGTCGTCGATCTCCATGATCGGCTGCTTCGGCGCATGATCACGCAGCGCGAAGGCGTGACCCTCGATGTCGTGCAGCAGGTCGAAGACCCGTCGGTTTTCCAACCACACTTGGTCATCGAGGAATCGGCGGAGCTGCTCCGACAGCTGCCGCACGGTGCGCTGGGTGCGTTCGCCGGCGTCGATCCAGTCGAAGTGCACGTGCCGCAACTGGTCTGTATTACCGAGGTCTACGATGCTGCCCAGCCGGTCCAGCAGATCGGTCAGCTCGGTCTGTCGTTGGCCGGAGAGCAGGAAGTCGTAGAGGGCCTGGAAACTGCGACCCTGGTCGGATTCGCTGATCATGGAACGGCTGCCGAGTGCGGTGTCCAGCAACTCGCCCTTGGAGCCGGACCAGCCGGCGATCTGCTCGCGCAGCTTGCGATCCAGGGCGCGGAAATTCTCTTCCACCTCGCGCAGATCGGACAGCAGCTCGCGAGCGTTGCGAGTGAACTGTTGCAGTCGATCACGTTGGCTGACCGAGTCCAGCACCGCGATCTCGCCCCGTTCGACGCGGGCGATCTCGGCGTCCAGCTCGTCGCGTCGGCGGCGCAGCTCGACCAGTCGGCGTTCGGGGTCGTCGTCGGCGCCGTACACCATCTGGCGCAGCAACTCGAAGAGGGTGTTGAGCCGGGACTCGGTGCCGACGAAGTCGCGGGATCGCAGGTCGGTGACCCAGCCGAGCGCCTTCTCCACCGGTGGCATCAGGTCGTAGTGCGGTTCGTCGGATCCGGTGGGGTAGAACTTGCGCAGCCAGCCGCGTTCGGGTTCGGCCCATTCGTCGAGGTAGGCCGGGGCGGTGCGCGGGTAGCTGTCCTCACCGAGCCGGTCGTTCAGCGCGTACAGCTCGTCGTCCAGCTCCGAGGCGAGCTCGCCGGCGGCGATCGGTCCGGAGCTGGCATCGACGAAGACCCGGCCCAGGAAGCTGAGGATCAGCGGGGCATGCGGGGACCGCAGTAGCGCCCAGGCGGAATGCTGGGCTTGAAGCTGAGCGATCTCGTCGTACTGCATCAGGCCCAGCCTATTGCTCCTCCGCGGTCCGGCGAACGAGCGCGTCGTCAGCTGGGCAGGTCCGGCAGGACGTAACCGAGTTTGCGTACCGCAGCGGTGAATTTGACCTCCCGCTCGACCGGTACGGCGAGCTGGCGGTCTCCGATCAGGCGGCAGGACGACTTCGTCGTCCGATCCGTGGCGAGCAGCTTCGCCAAGGCGGGATCACGACACTCGATCAGGCGGACGCGGCCGCGGTCGGTCAACTGATCGAGGCGATCGGTCACGTCGTCGATCAGCACCCGAAATCCGGTCGGCAATTCGGCGTCGACCCGGTCGCGGAGGCTCTTTGTCAGCTCCTCGGGCGGGTGCCCGGCTGCGGCGGCGTCCAGCAGGCTGTCCCGGGAGAAGATCCAGCCGTCGCCATGGCGGTCGGCGTAACGGGTGAGCAGTTGTTCGTCGGGCAGCGAGAGCTCTTCGGTGGCAGTGACGGCGAGGTTGTCATCGATGATCAACGGTGCCGAGCGGTCGGCTGTCGGCCGCTGGTAATCGTCGACCTGACCGACGATGTATCGGCCGAGACGATTGAGGCGTACCGATTCCAAGCCGTCGTAGCGACTCAGCGCATCGATCCCGTCGCACGAGCCGTGATCCGGAATGTCATTCCGGGCGCCGGCGGCCCGGACGTAGGTGACGTCGATCAGCCCGAGGACGGCGGCGTACTCGAAGAGGATCGTCAGGATGTAGCGGCCCTCTGCCTGGAACCAGGAGTCCGGATCGTCGTATCCGAGGCTGCCGTATTCGGGGCTGTATCCGACATACAGCTTGTAGCGGGCCATTTGGTTGCGGGCGATGGCCGGACTCAGGCCCTGCCGTCGGATCGCGGCAAACAGGACGTCGACCATCATCCATTCGTCGACGGGGAGCCTGGACACTGCGGTGACGACCGCCTCCCGGCGGGGTTGCACCGCGGTCAGGACGTTGCGGGACCGCTGTCCCTTGACCTCCTCGACCCGGCTGAATTCGTCGATCAACCCGTGACTGGTCCACCGTTGCCACAGGGTGCGCAACACGTCGGCAGCCGGTTGCTTCGCGGCGGCCCTGCCCTTGGTTGTCAGCCGCAGTCGGCCGCCGTCGTTCCTGGCGAGCCCACCGGCTCGGATCAGCAGCGGCCACGCAAACGCCGCGATCGACGTGTCGGGGTAGAAGTCACCGTGCACCAGCCGGGAGGCGACCGCCTGCTGGGTTGCCGCGGACGGGTGGCCGGTCTTCTCACTGCACCGCAGAGCACCGGCGGCACACAGCTCGAGGACGATCGCCAGATTGAGCTGGGCCTCCTGCTCGGTCTCCACCTCCCAGACCTCGTCCGGCGGGTCGCCGTGGGATCTGTGCAGGGGCAACCTGTTGCGCGGGGACGTTGCAGTCGTCATCGGCTCCACCTCCGGTACGCCGCTACCCACTCGTAGCCTTCCGGAGGCGAGGTCGGGGTTGGCAGATCGAGCAGCGACATCCGCTGGGTCGCGCCGCCACGCCGGCACATGGCAACGATCCGTTCGCCGTCGTCGAGGTCGATCTCGATCACTTCCGCGGCTGCTCCCAGGATCTCCACGGTGAACGGCAGTGCGAGCTCCTGCTCCATCATGGTGAAGAAGCCGGTGGTCTGCTCGCTCTCCCCGTACGCGTCGACGGTCGCCTGCTGGATCAGTCCGTCGAGCTCTGCCGCAGTCCACACGCCACCCGAGCGTACGGGGTCGGGACCTTTGCGCGGGACTCGCGGTCCAGCAGGAGCTTCACGACGTGAACCAATCCCGCTCATCCTGCTCCGTCCACTCGTCGAAGCTGTCGACGATACGGACCCGACCTTTCAGATCCCCGAACGTCGCAGGTCTGTGAGTCGAGTCGAGCGGACCGTGAATCGGTGCTGGTCAGTCCCAGCACGAAGTCACACAATCCTGCAGTCAGGTAGCGCCGGAAGCGTAGCTGTCCGTCAGGCGGCGGGCCATGATCTGCGTACGGGCGGCCGCCACATCGGCAGGGCCCTTGATCGCAGTCAACGCTGTCGATAGCGTCATCAACATGACCTCACCGCTGACGTCGGCACCGGTGCTGACCGACGACCAGATCACCCAATTCCACGAGCAGGGATACGTGATCATCAAGGGGGCGTTGGATCGGCAGGACGCCGAGGCGTACCGGCAGAAGATCTTGTCCCTGATGCCGCCCAATTTCGAGATCCCCACGCACTGGGGCACCCACGACGGCCGGATCAAGCCGATGGCCGCGCCGGGAGTCCAGACCTTCGATACGCCGGGCCTGTTGGGTTTGATGACCAACGAGAAGCTGTATCGCGCCGCCACTCAGCTGCTGGGATCGGATGCGCTGCGGGTGATGGACGGCTCGCTCGGCATCACGATCCGCAATGACGCCCACGGTGATCAGCCGCTGAGCCAGACCCTGCACATCGACGCATCGGTGCCGACAACCGCCGACGACTTCACCTTCGAGCCGGCCGAGCTGCAGGTCGGCGGCTGCTACTACCTGACCGACGTCGAGTCAGAAGGCGGCGGCATCCACGTCGTCCCCGGCGGCCACAAGCTTGTCGAGCAGGAAGCACGCGCCGCCGGGACCGGTGGCCGTCACCTGCACGGCGACTGGAAACGGATCGACCACCTGAAGAGCATCGAGATCACCGGAGAGGCCGGCGACTTCGCCCTGCTCCATCACCTGATGCCACACGGCGCCTCCCACAACCGCAACACCACCGCACGCGTCGCCTACTTCGTCCGCTGGGTCCGAGAGGACCAGACCTGGGGTGCAGGAGCCAAGCCCGACCCCGGCAAATACAGTCAAGATCAACTCGACGCGATGGGTGATCTTGGGCGCAGGCTGTTCGGGGTCGACGACTGGTAGGCAGCAGCTACCCGCCCGCGGCCTGGCCAATCCGTTCCCGCAGCGGTGCCGAATACCTCCCGACACCAGTCGATCGGGAGGTGGAAGGTGCGGATTCAGGGTTGGTTGCGGACGGTCGCCTGTGTGACTGTTCTCGGTGCTTTGTCGGGCCTCGCGCTGAGCGGCTGCGACTCCCGTGGAGCGGTACCGTCGCGGCCCGGACAGTCCGCCCACGCCATGCCGAGTGGGCGACACACGATGCCCGACGGGACGGTCATGGGTGGGGACGATCGGATGTCGGAAACTTCATCAACCCCGAGCGCGTCAACGTCGAGCTCGTCGACCTCGCCGGCCGACGAAGCGGACGGCCCGTCGTCGGCTGCGGCGATGATCTGTAGCCGTGAGACCGCGGGCGCGGTGCAGGACACGTTTTCGCTGGCCGACCCGCCTCACCGGACAGCAAAGTGGTCGGACGGGGTGTACCGATGTGACTACAAACTCCCGGCAGGCGTGTTGAAGTTGACGGTCGCCGATCTTGACCAGACCGGGCCGGGACGTGCATGGTTCGACCATCTGCGGTCTCGACTGTCGGGGACAACTTCCCTTACCGGGATGGAGAATTTCGGCTTCCCGGCGTTCGAGACCACGACGGGAGATGTCGTGTTCCTGAAGGATCACAAGACACTGTGGGTCGATGCCACCGCGCTGCGCGGCTCGAAGCTGCCGGCGGGTTACGACCGCACTGATGTCGCCTATCAGGTCGCGGTCGCTGTGGTCGCCTGCTGGGACGAATAGGAGGCCAGGTGACCGACACGGAGCGGAAATCGGTGACGGAGTCGGTCGTTTCCTGGACGCGGGCGGTGTCGATGGCTGATCGAAGCTGCTCCACGGCATGCGAACTCGAACAGGTGTGGCAGAGTGAACGCTTGTGACACGGGGGTCTACGAACTCGACGCTGGATGCGCTATTGCTCCGCGTCGCCGACGGTGACCAGGCCGCGTTCGCCGACTGGTACGACGCAACGTCGACGATGGTTTACGGGATTGTGCTGCGCGTGCTGCGTGATCGGGCCCAGGCCGAGGAAGTTGCTCAGGAGGTCTATGTCGAGGCGTGGCGACTCGCGGCCCGCTTCGACCCCGGGCTGGGTTCGTCGGTTTCCTGGTTGAACACGATGGCACATCGCCGCGCGGTGGACCGGGTGCGATCGGCGGACCGGGCACTGCGGCGCGATGCGCTGGCCGCGGCCGACGACCCGCCGGAACCGGATCCGTCTGATCTGGCGGTGTTGCACGACGAGTGTCGCCGCGCCCGTCAGGCCGTGGAAAAGTTGAGTACGACGCAGCGTGAGGTGATCGAGTTGGCCTACTTCCAGGGCCGAACCCATCGCGAGGTCGCCGCGCTCCTCGACATCCCGCTGGGAACAGCCAAGACGAGGATCAGGGACGCTTTACGACATCTGCGCGGACATTTGGAGGAGGCGACGTGACGGACATGCATGAGGAGGGTACGGCCGCCCTCTACGCCGCCGACGCGCTCACCGCTGACGAGCGCGACGCGTTCGAACGCCACCTCGCCGACTGTGCCCGCTGTCAACGCGCAGTGCACGACTACCGCGAAACGACCGCGGAGCTGTCCCGGAGCCGGGCGACAACTCCGCCCCCACGGCTGCGGTCGGCGATCTTGGACCAGATCGCT
>Ga0164242_10006991_pt1 | contig 12369 bp, 13 predicted proteins | sample OricomgcompostMG_FD_108783 | JGI IMG/M metagenome (GOLD analysis project Ga0164242, IMG submission 108783) | Miracle-Growth compost microbial communities from Emeryville, California, USA - Original compost - Miracle growth compost (MG) ... | reverse complement strand
GCCCTCCCGGCGAGAACTCCGACGGAAGTGTGGAGTTCGTGGCGGACCTGTGACCTCGTGCCGGACCTGTGGCGCCTTCGCGGGGCAAACGTGTCGGACCCTCGGCGTCTTCCCTTCATCCCCGTCACGTCCCGGGCGTCTCGTGGCGGCCACAGCCTGCCCGGGCCGCCACGAGACGCCCGGGACCGCCACTCGGACGGCCGCCACCGCCGCGAAGCACGGCCTCCGCCCCCCCGGCAGCTGGAATCGGCGCTCCCCCCCGCGACGCCCCCCGCCGTGGACTCGATCCCCTAGATGTCTTCCCGCGGCACGCCGACGGTGAGACCGGGCGGGGCGGTGATCGCCTCGGCGAGCTCGGGGGCGGCGCCGTCGCCGGCCCGCCACTCGCGATAGGCGGCGTCGCGCTCGGGGGACTCCCACCGCTCGATCGCGACGATGTGAGCCGGGTCGGCGGAGTCCTGGATCACGCTCACCCCGAGGCAGCCCTCGAAGGCGCGGGTTTCGCCGAGGATGCGATGGACGACCGCGAGGCCCTCCTCGACCGCGTCAGGCTTGAGGTGGAGCTCGAGGATTGAGGTGGTAGCCAAGGTGCTCTCCAGTCCGGTCGCTTGAAGGGAGGCTCGATCATACGTTTGAGCCCGCACCGGTCCCGCCGGCTGATGATCGAGCCGCCCCCGCCCTAGCCGGAGGATTCGGGCGCACCCGCAGGAGGCGGGCCATCGGCTCGGGCAGCCACCAGTTCCAGCGTCCGAAGAGGGCCACGGCGGCGGGCACGAGGAGGGAGCGGATGATCGTCGCGTCGATCAGGATCCCGGCGCCGAGGCCGGTGGCGATCATCTTCACCTGCACCGTCGGCGCGGTCGCCATCGAGACGAAGCCGAGGAAGAGGATCAGCGCGGCGCTGGTCACCAGCCGGCCGGTGCGGCCGATCCCCTCCACCACCGCCTCGCCGGTCGAGGCGCCGCCGTCATGCGCCTCCCGCATGCGGGCGAGGATGAACACCTCGTAGTCCATCGAGAGCCCGAAGAGGAAGGCGAAGACGATCACCGGCAGCCAGGAGGGCAGCGATTCGGTCGCCGGAATGCCCCACAGGGCCTGGGACCCATGCCCCTCCTGCCAGACCAGGACGAGGACGCCCCAGGCGGCGGCGACGCTGGCGATGTTGAGCAGGACCGCCTTCGCCGGCAACAGCAGCGAGCGGAACGCCCGCGCCAGCAGCAGGAAGGTGAGCACCGCCATCACACCGATCATCAGCGGGAAGCTGCCGTAGACGGCGTCGATGAAGTCGGCGTTCTCGGCGACGATCCCGCCCACCCTGGAGCCCGGGAGCGCCGCATGGGCGGCATCGCGGACGCCTTCGTAGGTCCCTTCGGAGTCGGTTTCCGGGAAGGCGTCGACGATCCGCTCGCCCCCGCTCCGCCAGCCCGGACCGCTGGGCGCGACCGCGCCGGTCACGCCTTCGACACCCGCCAGCGCGCCGGGGAGCCCGTCCGCGCCGGAGCCTTCGGCGACGACCTCGACCGGCGACAGCGCGCCCGAGCCGATCCCGGCCCTCTCCAACTGCTTCAGCCCGGTCTCGGCGCGGCCGCCCTGGCTGATCGAGTTCGGGTTGCCGTCGGCGGCGCCGAAATGGACCGAGGTGGCGGCAACCAGGAGCGCGCCGAGGATCACGACCGCCACCCCCGCCGCGATCCCGCGCCGGCGCACCACCAGCCGCGCCCAGGCGGTCCAGGCGCGGCTAGCGCGGTCGTCGCTGCGGACGTGCGGCCAGTCGAGCCGCTCACCGAAGGTGGCGAGGACGATCGGCACCAGGGTCACCGCGACCGCGACGCTGACCAGGGGGATCAGCATCCCCGCGTAGCCGACGCTGGCGAGGAACGGCACCGGCAGGACGACCAGGCTGAGCAGGCCGATCCCGACCGTGGTGCCGCTGAAGACGACCGCCCGCCCGGCCCGTTCCATCGTGCGCACGATCGCCTCCTCGCCGCCGTGCCCGTGGGCGCGTTCCTCGCGCCAGCGGACGACGATCAGCAGCGTGTAGTCGATCGCCACGCCGAGCCCGACCAGCGCGATCAGGAAGCTGGCGATCGGCGAGATCGGCGTGATCGCGGTCAGTCCCCAGGCGGCGAGGAAGCTGGTCATGATCGAGGTCAAGGCCACGACCAGGGGCACGAACGCCATCAGCGAAGCGAAGACGAAGGCGAGGACCGCAAGCGCGCCGAGACCGCCGAGGAGCGCCTCGGCGAACAGTCCCGGCCCGCCCCCGCCGCCGTCTTCGGCGGCCAGCGCGTTCAGGCCGGTGAGGTGCACCGGGGCGCCGGCGACGGTCTCGCCGCGGAGCGCCGCGGCCGCCGCCTCGGCGGACTTCGAATCGCCACCGAAGCCGCCGCCCTTCGCTTTCGGCGGGTAGGCGACGACGAAGGTCGTGCGGCCGTCGGCGGAGACGAAGGCGCGCGAGCCGGTCGAGGCGTAGGAGGCGGCCCGCACCCCCGGCACCGCGCCGGCGATCGACCGTTCGACCGTCGCCAGATCGCGCCGCACTTCCGGCGCGCCGACCCTGACCCCGGCGGGCAGCTTCACCACCGCCAGCAAGGGGGCGGTGTCGCCCCCGTTGCCGAACCTCGCCGCGATCTCTTCGTTGGTCTCGAAGCCTTCCCGTCCCGGGACCGAGAATTCTTCGCTGAACGATTCGTTCGCCTTGCCGACGGTGGCGATGCCGACCAGCGTCAGCACCACCCAGAAGCCGACGACCACCCGCCGACGGGCGAGGACGAAGCGGGTGATCGCCCTCACTCGTCCTCCTCCGGGCCGAGCACGGAGCGGCGGCGGCGGTACTCGTCGTCATCGATCTCACCGCGGGCGAAGCGATGTTCGAGCACCTCGGCGGCGCTCTGCTGACGGTAGTGCCCGTGGCGGTAGCGCGGGCCGTACCAGCGGCCGCGCCGGAAGGTGAAGACGAGGAAGACGATCAGGGCGATCCAGAAGAGCGGGAAGAGGAACCACCATCCCCCTCCTCCGTGATGCCAGCAATCGGCAAGGGGCGCGAGAGCGCCGGCGAGCAAGGTCATCTTGGCTCCTTTCGGGTGTGGAACACGATCGCCCCGATGCTCCGGCGCGGCGGCCGATCTGTCGTCGGGCGGGCGCGGTGACCTGACCCACGCCGATCGACGGCTGCGAGGGCGCCGACGTACCGCGATCGCGGTACGCGCGCCTACCGCGGCCGGCCGTCGAACCTTTCCCGGGCGCGATCTACGCTTCCGGGGTGTCCGCGATCGCGACGCCATCGGCCCGCCACCGGCGCCGCTTCTGCGCCGCCGGCAACCGCCGCGACGCCCTGATCGTGCTCGCCGCCCTCGCCGTCCAGGTCGGCCTCACCCACGCCGCCGCCCACCACCAGCCGGACCGCACGCCGCTCGACGCCTGGGCCTACCTGCTCCTCGCCGCCGGTCCCGTCGCCCTCTACTGGCGCCGCCACCGACCCCTCGCCGTCCTCGCCTTCGTCTTCGCGGTGACGCTGACCTACTGGCTGCTCGGCTACCCCCACGGCCCGAGCTTCGCCGCCCTGATCGTCGCCTTCATCACCGTCGCGCTGCGCGGCTACCGCCGGGTCGCCTGGGGGACGCTGGCGCTCGGTTACGCCAGCTTCCTCGGGCTCGGCGCACTGGCCGGCGTCGACGACCTGCGCCTCGGCGACACGGTCGGCCTCGCCGCCTGGCTGCTGGTCCTCGGCGCCGGCGCCGAGCTGGTCCGCTCGCGGCAGCTCCGCTTCGCCGAGGCGCGGCGGACGCGGCGCCAGGAATCGCTGCGGCGGGTCGGCGAGGAGCGCCTGCGGATCGCCCGCGAGCTGCACGACGTCCTCGCCCACAACGTCTCGCTGATCAACGTCCAGGCGGGGGTCGCGCTGCACCTGCTGCAGAAGGGCGACCGCGACCCGGCCGAGGTCGAACCGGCGCTGGCGGCGATCAAGGGGGCGAGCGCCGAGACCCTGCGGGAGATGCGCGCCGTCCTCGGCACCCTGCGACAGGCCGACGAGGCGGCGCCGCGCTCCCCCGAACCGGGGCTCGCGGATCTCGAGGCGCTGGTGGGACGGATGCGCGACGCGGGGGTCGAGGTGGCGCTGACGTTCAGCGGCGAGCGCCGCGACCTGCCCGGCTCGGTCGACCTCGCCGCCTACCGGATCGTCCAGGAGGCGCTGACCAACGTCGCCCGCCACGCGCCCGGCCGGCCGGCTCGGGTCGAGATCGCCTTCGACCCGGAGGGATTGACGATCACGGTGCGCAACCCGACCGCGGCGGGCGCGCCCAGGGAGCCCGAGGCCGGCAACGGGATCGTCGGCATGCGCGAGCGCGCGACAGGCCTCGGCGGAACGCTGACGGCGGGACGCGGCGGCGACGGTCAGTTCACCGTGCGGGCGCGGATCCCCGTCGAGGTCGACCGATGATCCGCATCGCCCTCGTCGACGACCAGGCCCTGGTCCGGGCCGGCTTCCGTGCCCTGCTCGACGCCGAGGCCGACATCGAGGTGGTCGGTGAGGCCTGCGACGGCGAGGAGGCGCTGCGGCTGGTGCGCGCCGAGCGGCCCGATGTCGCCCTGATGGACATCCGCATGCCCGGCATGGACGGCCTCGAGGCGACCCGGCTGATCGCCGACGACCCCGACCTCGCCGCGGTCCACGTCGTCATCCTCACCACCTTCGAACTCGACGAATACGTCTTCGAGGCCCTCCGCGGGGGCGCCGCCGGCTTCCTGGTCAAGGACACCGAGCCCGCCGACCTGGTCGCGGGCGTCCGCGTCGTCGCCGGCGGCGACGCGCTCCTCTCGCCCGGCGTCACCCGCACGCTGATCGCCGAGTTCGCCCGTCGCTCCACCCGGCCGCCCGGCTCCGACCTCCTCGCCGAGCTGACCGCGCGCGAGCGTGAGGTGACCGCCCTCGTCGCCAAAGGTCTCTCCAACGAGGAGATCGCCGGCCACTTCGTGCTCAGCCCGGCGACGGTCAAGACCCACGTCAACCGGGCGATGATGAAGCTCGGCGCCCGCGACCGCGCCCAACTGGTCGTCTTCGCCTTCGAATCCGGCCTCGCCCGCCCGGGGTGGGCGAGCGGAGCGGACGGCCCGCCGCCAGGCTGACCGACTTTTGTCGACTACTCAGATACACCGACCGAGCGACTCGAGGCGCCGAAGAACACCTTTCCGCCCATCAGCCTTCCGCCCCGCTCCGCACCATCTCGGTGACGTAGGTGTCCAGCTTGCCCAGGGTCTGTTCGCCGCCCTCGATCGCGTGGTACTTCTCGACCACCTCGTCGCGCATCTCCTCGGTCGGGAACACGGTGCGCATCTCGAGCCTGGTCGCCGCGCCCTCGGGCTCGAACGTGAGGACCGACGCGAAGGCGTTCGGGTCATCGCGGAACTCACCGTGCACCAACGCGATCCGCTCCGGCGCGACGATCTCGGTCCAGCGGATCCAGTCCTGGAACTCCGTCCCGTCCGGCCCCCGCATCGAGAAGTCCCACTCCCCGCCGACCCGAAACTCGAACGTCCGCGTGTCGGTGGTGAACCCCTCCGGCCCCCACCACCGGGACAGGTGCCGCACCTCGGTGAACGCCTCGAACACCACCTCCCGCGGCGCGTCGATCACCCGTGAGATCACGATCTCCCGGTCCCCCGTCGCCGACCCCGCCGGTACTCCTCGTCCCGTCCCACCCATCACCTACTCCTCCTTCTCTTGCTTGATCTCCTGCACGTAGGAATCCAGCCGATCGAAGCTCTCGTTCCAGAAATCCTCGAACCCCCCGGTCCACTCATGAACCGATCGCAGCCCCCGAGCGTCGAGCCCATAGACCCTCTGCTTCCCCTCCCTGCGGTCCCGCACCAACCCGACCTCCCGCAACACCCGCAGGTGCTTCGAGACCCCAGGCTGCGCCATCCCCAACTCCTCGGCCACCTCCCCCACCGCCCGCTCCCCACCCCGCAACAACCCCAAGATCTCCCGCCGCCGCGGCTCGGCGATCGCGTTGAACACATCCGAAGTAGCCGCCGCCCGTGCCATCGGCGCCATCATATGCCGATATCGGCATATGTCAAACGCGAGCTTCCGGACCGGGAATTCCGCAGATGCGCAACTCAGGGCGAAGCGAATAACTTCTTCCAAGGAAACGCAAGATCCACAAGCTGTTCGGCCTTCGCCAGGGCCTTCTCGGCGATTTCTCCATCAAGGCCGTCGCCACCATGAATTGCCTCGTTGCGAGGTCCTCCGATCTCCTTGTCGACCTTCGTCGGAATGTCCGCTCCGGACATTCCGACGAAGGTGGCGAGACGGCCGATTTGCCGAACCGACTTCCGGACGTGGTCGGCAACATGGGCCGGGCTGGCCGCGAGAGAATCGTCTCGAAGCTTCGTCAAGGCGAGCTCGGCAGCAGTTGCGGAGTCGAGTACCGAGCGACGATGATGGCCTAGATTCGCCGCATTCCGGGCGTCGCGCAAGAAGACGTGGGCCTCTGGAGGCGTTTCGCTCTGGCTTGCTTTGCCCAGCATCTTGCCCCACTGCCACGGCGTGATATCGAGGGTGCCACCAAGGTTCAGCATGAGCTTCTGCTCGCCGGCCAGGATTCCGCCCTCGACGGTTTTGCCGCGATCTAGCCAGACAACCGCCGAACGGCCTTGACGCTCGATCCAGACGTGCCGCCTGTGCAGATCCACGCGAGCGACGACCTCGACCCATAGCTCAAAGAGCCCGACCCAATCATCAACGGCCGCTTTCAACTTCCGTCCCTCTCGAAGCGTCAGCGCGCGCCTGGGCAAGACCAGCAGACGATGTACCGAGAACTCGCCGACGCCCCCGCGGCCGCCCTTCTCCCAGCGACTCACCCCGCCGAACGGCCAGTCGCGATCATCCTCAGAATTTCGCCGTCTGAAGAAATCGAGCCAATCGACCTGAGCGCGCGGATGAATTGTCGTTTCGGTCTGAACGATGCCGCGCCCGAAGCTCGGAACGACGACGTGTGCCTCGATACCGCCGATCGTCGCCGGCCTCAGCAAACCCATGAACTCCGGGCCGAGAAGCAGCGGGGCCGACAGCTCGATAATCGCCTCGGCCCGGTAGGTCTTCGCCCGCCGCGACAAGGCTAGAAATCGGCCGGCAACCTGCGAGCCGGATCCAAATCAAGACCTATGAGAGGTCATGCTGCGGCGTGCTCGCCAGCGGGCACAAGCTGCTTCAGCTGGGCCGCACGACCCAATGCGAAAGGAATTCCCTCTTCCGCCAGCTTGACGACTTCACCGTAGGTATCGCCAACGGCAGACCAGCCCTCGACGTCGGGCGACTCGGCCCACCAGCCGTCGGTTTCGTGGTGATAGATGACGCGCACGGTTTCCATCCGACCCTCCATCTCAGAGTAGCTTCCGCGCCTCCCCCTCATCAAGCCCCAGGTCCCTGACGAGGATCTTGCGGACGAGGCCGGCGGGGATCGTCGCGCCGTCGTGGAACGCGAAGGTCAGCGGCGGGTGGCTCCCTGAGATGCACTCCCTTTATCCCGTCCGTGACCCTCGAACAAAAAAAGACCGCCTCGCGGGCGGTCGTTTCGCTCTACATCTGGAGTACCGCTACGGGGATTCGAACCCCGGTTTCCGGACTGAGAATCCGGCGTCCTAGTCCCCTAGACGATAGCGGCAGGGGACGGGCAGTTTAGCGGGACTTGCGGGGAGGTTGCGGTCAGGGGTCACAGAGCGGGATCGGGGCCGGGATCTGTAGATTGGACGGTCTCGCGGCTGTGGCGGAACTGGTAGACGCGCACGGTTCAGGTCCGTGTGGGCTCACGCCCGTGATGGTTCGACTCCATTCAGCCGCATGAAGGGATCGGCTCTGCAGCTCGATTGCAGAGCTGTTTCCCGTTATCTTCGGCGGATGATCGGCAGCTGGCACCTTCCCGCGCGGTCGCCCGATGTGGACGAGTTGGGATAAGACCTTCTCGACCATGATCGAGGCGCCGGCGGAGGCGCTCTTCGCGCTGGTCACGGACCTCGATCATTACGACCGCTGGCTGCCGGGATCGCAGGCGTTCGGCGGCATCACCGAGATCTCGCCGCTCCCGGTCACCCTGGGCACGACCTACCGCGACGCCGGACCGGCCGGCGTCCGCCAGGGCGAGGTGACCGAGTTCGAGCCTCCCCGCCGCGTCGCCTTCCACCAACCGATGACGGTGACCAAGCCCCTGCCCGGCCGCGTCGACATCCACCTGCTCCAGACCTTCGACGAGCGCGCCGGGGCGACCGAGGTCAGCCGCCGCCTCCAGCTCCAAGTCGAAGGCACCCTCGCCGTCGCCTCCCCCTTGGTCAAGGCCTCCTTTCACAAGGAGAACGTCCGTACCCTCAAGGCGCTGAAGGAGTACGCGGAGCGTTCTTCCGCCTGAGCCGCGGCGCTCTCGTGGACCGAGGGCCGTAGATGATTGATTCCACGGGCTGAAAGGGACGGACAAGGGGCGCGGCCATCTCGACCACGACCCTGGCAGGCTGTGGTCGTGGTCGAGATGGCCGGGGGTGCGGGGAGCGGCCGAGGGTTCGGGGCGTCACAGGTCCGGCACGAAGACCCGGAGAAGTTCACAGGTCTGCCTGTCTTCTTCAGACGTTGCAATCACGTGACCATGGTTTGGGGGTCCTATAGGGCCCCAAACTCACGCAGCGCGTTTCGGACCCTCTGATCAGGTCCTGGAACGCATGAGGACCGGTGACGTTCCCGGCGTCTCTCCACGTCCTTCGTCGCATTCCCGGCGTCTTCGTCACGGAAAAGGCCTTCTCGGGGCCTCTCCAGGAGAGATCTCCGACGGAAGTGTGGAGTTCGTGGCGGACCTGTGACTTCGTGCCGGACCTGTGGCACCTTCCCGGCGGGAACGTGTCGGACCCTCGGCGTCTTCCCTTCGTCTCCCTCACGTCCCGGGCGTCTCGTGGCGGCCACAGCCTGCCACGGGCCGCCACGAGACGCCCGGGACGCAACTCGGACGGCCGCCGCGGCCGCGAAGCACGGGGCCCGCGCCCCGACCCCGCGGAACCAACCCCCTAGGCCGGACGAACGTGCTCGGCGGTCGCCGGGGCGCCCGCCCGCTTCGGGGCGCGCAGGGGCTTCGTGGTGACGACCGGTGCCGGGGCGACGAAGCGGTCGGCGCGGGCGGCGTTGGTGTCGATCGCTTCGGCGAAGGTCGGCCAGAGGTCGCGCGGCAGGTCGTGACCCATGCCGTCGATCATCATCAGGCGCGCGCCGGGAATCGCCTTCGCGGTGGCGCGGCCGCCCGACGGTTTGACCAGCGGGTCGCGGGTGCCGTGGATGACGAGGCTCGGGATCTGCACGTGATGGAGGCCCTGGGTGCGGTCGCCGGAGGCGAGGATCGCCATCAGCTGACGGGCCACGCCCGCCGCCGAGTGCCCGCGGTCATAGGAGGTCGCCGCCATCTCCCGGACGACGTCTTCTTCGAACGGGAACCCGGGCGAGCCGATCACCTTGAAGGTCTTGATCGCGCGTGAGATCACCTCGGCACGGCCGCTCGGCGGGTTGCCCAGCATCAGCCCGAACGCCTTGAGGCTCGGCTGGCCGGTTCGGCGGCTACCGGTCGTCGACATGATCGAGGTCAGCGAGCGCAGCCGGTGCGAGTGGCTGATCGCCATCTGCTGCACGATCATCCCGCCCATCGAGGCGCCGACCACGTGGGCTTGCTCGATCTCGAGGAAGTCGAGCAGCCCGACCGTGTCCTTGGCCATGTCGCTGAGCAGGTACGGGGCGCTCGAGCGGCGCCCCAGCAGCATGTCGGTCCGGCTCGGAATGCCGAGCCGGTCGAGGTGCGTCGAGCGGCCGATGTCGCGATTGTCGAAGCGGATGACGCGAAAGCCGCGGTCGGCGAGGAGCGCGCAGAGGCCGTCGAACCAGGCGATCATCTGCGTCGCCAGTCCCATCACGAGGACGAGCGGCTCGCCGTCCGGCTCCCCCATCTCCTGGTAACAGAGCTCGATCCCGTTCGAGGACGCAATCCGCTCTTCACCAAATGAAAACATCGGCGCAGTCTAGCGAGGGCCGACAAGCGCTCTTCGGTAGAAGGTCACATTCATGAATACGGCGATCATCTCCGACCTCCACCTCGGCACCACCGGTGGCAGCGACGTGCTACGCGACCCCGAGATCCGCTCGGCCCTGCTCGAGGAGATCCGCGGCGCCGACCGGCTGATCCTGCTCGGGGACGTGGTCGAGCTGCGCGAGCGACCGCTCGGGGCGGCGCTCGACCTGGCGTTGCCGGCGCTGGCCGAGCTCGGCGCGGCGCTCGGCGACGCGGAGGTCGTCCTCGTCCCCGGCAACCACGACGCGCGCCTCGCCGAGCCGCTCCTCGACGGCCTCTCGATGACCGGCGCGCCGCTCGCCCTCGACTCCACCGCCGACCCCTCCCCCGGCCCGACCGCGGCGATCGCCACCGCCCTCTCCCCCGCCCGCACGCGCATCGCCTACCCGGGGATCTGGCTGCGCGACGACGTCTACGCGACCCACGGCAACTACATGGACGTCCACCTGACCCTGCCGCGAGCCGAGTGCGTCGCTGTCGCCCTGATCCGGCGGATCGCCGGCGAACTGCCCGAGCACGCCACCGCCGCCGACTACGAGCGCCTCCTCCGCCCCATATATGGGCTCTCCTTCGGTGCCGCCCAATCGATGCGCCGCCGCCCCCGCCCGCGTGACCTCGGCCCCTCCGAAGCGGCCTGGGAAGTCCTGGCCGGCGATCGCCCCGACCGCACCCGCGCCCGCCGCGTCAAGGTGCGCGCCGTCCGCGCCGCCTTCCCGCTCGCCGTCGCCGGCGTCAACCGCCTCCTGCGCGCCGACTTCGACGCCGACATCAGCGGCGCGGCGATCTTCCGCAGCGGCGTCGCGGGCGCGACCGAGATGGCGCGGCGGCTCGGCGTCGACAGCGGCCACGTGATCACCGGCCACACCCACCGCGGCGGCCCCGGCCCCGAGGAAGACCCCTGGCGCCTGCCCGGCGGCGGCGGCGAGCTCCATAACACCGGCAACTGGGTCTTCTCGACCCCGCTCCACAATCCCGGCGAGCCGCCGAACTCCTACTGGCCGGGAACCGTCACCTGGGTCGACGACTCCGGCCCGCCGCGCCGCGTCGAGCTGCTCCGCGACCGCACCCACCACGAAATGCTCACCCTCGTCGCCCGCGCCCGCGGAATCCGCGTCACCTCGGGTTGACGGGCCGAAAAGCGCTCTATATCGGCGCTTTTCGGCCCGTCAACATCAAGTGCGAAGCCAGTCGGCGATGATCGCGCCGATCTCGGGGCCGGCGTCCTCTTGGAGGAAGTGGGACGCGTCCGGGATCGGGACCGGCGCGGGAAAGTTCAGCTGCTCCGAGACCCGCTCGCCGACCGAGAAGGGGAGCACCGGGTCGTCCTCGGCCCAGAGGACGAGGGTCGGGCGGGTGTCCTCGCGTAGCGCGTCGGCGACGCGTTTGCCCGCGGCGGCGCCGGGCGCGTCGGGCTCGGTCGGCAGGATCAGCGGGAAGGCGCGGGCGCCGGCCTTCGAGGCGGGGTCCATATAAGGAGCCTCGTAGGCGGCGATCACCTCATCCCCCGGGTCGTGCTTGCAGCCGCCGCGGACCAGCATGCCGACCGGCACCTCCTCCGCGTTGCGGACGAAGTCGCGAAAGGCGAGCCAGGCGTCGCTCATCCGCTGGTGGCCGGTGAAGGGACCGGTCTCCATCACCACCAGGCGCTCGAACCACTCCGGGTGCTCGACCGCCAGCCGCAGGCCGATCGGCCCGCCCCAGTCATGGACGACCGCGGTCGCGCCACGCAGCTCTAGCCGCCCGAGCAGCTCGCCGATTAGCTCGACGTGGCCGTCGTAGGTGTAGAAGCCGACGTCGGCCGGCTTGTCGGAGCGGCCGAAGCCGGCGTAGTCCGGCGCGATGCAGCGGAAGCCCGCGTCGCGGACCGGCGGGATCACCTTGCGCCAGAGGAACGACCAGGTCGGCTCGCCGTGGAAGAAGACGACCGGCGGTCCCTCGCCCTCGTCCAGATAGGCGAGCCGCAGCCCGTCGACCTCCTCATAAGAGGACTCGAAGGGGAAGTCGGGCAGCCCGCGCAGCCGCTCCTCATCCGTCCGTGAGACCCCCGCATCCACGGGTCGACCATAACGGCCTGACTGGCCGCTGACCAGATGCTGATGGCGGGGCGGGCGGGGGCGGCGGGCCCAGGCCGCCCCGGGCCGGCGCCCGGAGCACAAGGGACGCGGCCATCTCGACCACGACCCTGGCAGGCTGTGGTCGTGGTCGAGATGGCCGGGGGTGCGGGGAGCGGGTCACGGGGCCCGGGGCGTCACAGGTCCGGCACGAAGAACGGGGG
>Ga0164242_10006990_pt1 | contig 12369 bp, 10 predicted proteins | sample OricomgcompostMG_FD_108783 | JGI IMG/M metagenome (GOLD analysis project Ga0164242, IMG submission 108783) | Miracle-Growth compost microbial communities from Emeryville, California, USA - Original compost - Miracle growth compost (MG) ... | reverse complement strand
CGCGCTGAGCCGAAGCGCGTTCACGTGGATATCGGGATAGGTCGCGTTGAACGCCTTGATGATCGGATCGACGTCGTCGGCCCCGATCGCGACGTACCACGTCACGCTGCCCTCGGTGCTCGCGGCCTTGTCGAGCTGGGCGACGCTCATCGAGTCATACGACGAGCCTCCCTTCGCCGACGCTGTGGAGCTGGTCGAACCGGAGCCGCATGCGGCGAGCGTCGCAGCCAAGGTGATGCCGGTGAGTGCAGCAACGGCTCGAGCGGTGGGGCGGGGCTGTCTCATGCGATGTCCTTCTGGCACTGGTCTGGTGTTGGCGATGTGACGTCCGACACCCCCATTAAGGACTAAGGTCAAACCATTGGTCAATAGTCTTCGCTAGACGAGTTCCTTGAGCTGTCGCGAGGTGTCGGCGACGAGGTCGGCCGGAATAGTGCGGCCTTCGCCGAGGAGCTTTCGGACGAGCATGAAATCGCGTGCGGCGTTGATGGCGTCGATGGCGAGGAGCTGGCCGCCGGCGTAGTAGAGCACCGAGAACTGCTCGCTGTCCGGCTCGCCACGCACGACCACCTGGTCGTAGCCCTGCGAGAGGCCGGCGATCTGCAGCTTGAGGTCCGCCTGGTCGGACCAGAACCACGGCACCGCACGCGCGGCCTGCGGCTTGCCGAGCAGTGTCGCTGCGGCGGTCTGGGCCTGCGCTATCGCGTTCTGGACCGATTCGATCCGGATTCGGCCGGCCCCATTGAGCGGGTGGGGGAGGGTCGTGCAGTCGCCGGCCGCGACGATCGCGGGGTTGCTGGTGCGGGCGAACTCGTCGACGACGATGCCGGCGTCCACCTCGAGGCCGAGCTGGTCGGCCAGCTCGGTCCGGGGCTCGAGGCCGATGCCGACCAGCACGATGTCGGCGGGCAGCACGGTGCCGTCGGCGAGGCGTACGCCGCTCACTCGACCCGCGGTGCCCTCGATCCGCGAGATGGCGGTCTGCAGCAGCACATCGGTGCCGCGACGCCGGTGCGCGTTCAGATAGAAGTCGGAGACCACGGGAGCGACCGCCCGACCCAGGAGTCGGTCGGCGACGTCGACCACGGTGACGTCCTTTCCGGCGGCGGTGGCGGAGGCCGCGGCTTCCAGACCGATGAAGCCGCCGCCGATGACGACGACGTGCTGGGCGGCCTCGAGCCGGGCACGGAGGTCGTCGGCGTTCCGCAGGTGCCGGAGGTAGCAGACGCCGTCGAGGTCGGCGCCCGGCAGCTGCAGCCGACGAGCCCGTCCACCGACGGTCAGGGCGAGCCGCGCGAAGCCGATCCGCTCGCCCGAGCGGGTGGTCGCGATCCCGGATCCACCGCGGGGGTCGTCGAGCTCGAGCTTCTCGATCTTCGTGCCGAGACGGAGGTCGACGCGCCTGTCGGCGTACCAGCCGGGGGCGCGGAACTCGAGTGCCTCGGCGGTGGTCTTGCCGGCCAGGTAGGCCTTGGAGAGCGGCGGGCGCTGGTACGGCGGGCGGGTCTCGCTGCCGACGAGCATGATCGGCTCGGTGTCTCCTCCGTCGCGCAGGGAGCTGGCGAGTTGGACGCCTGCCTGGCTGGCGCCGACGATGAGCGTTCCGGTGCGCGTCGAGGTCATGGACCCTCCTTGTGGTCTATTGGTCCTACCATAATCCAATTGCGCGAACGGGAGCAAGGGGTGGTGTGGTCCGGTTCACATCCACGCTAGATTGGTAGGACATTTAGTCCTATGCTGACGGTGTTCACGCGTACTGCTCGAAAGCGAGAGACCATGGCCAAGAAGACCCGTACCTTCGTCCGGGGGATGAACTCCGAGACGTACACCCTCAACCAGTTCCGGCAGGCACAGCTCGCGGCTCCGCGCGTGCGGGACAACACGATCGTCACCGACACCGGCGACAGCGTGGCGCACTCGGGCGACTCGGCGAAGACCCGCACCTGGTGGCGCATCGGCCCGGGCGACGAGCCCTTCCTCACCCAGACCATCCAGGTGCACTTCAACGAGTTCCCGGGCGAGAGCGCCAACAACGGCCATGGCCACCAGAACGAGGCGGCCTTCTACATCCTCGAGGGCCGGGGATACGAGATTCACGACGAGAAGCGCTACGACTGGGAGAAGGGCGATCTCTGCTTCGTCCACACCGACTCCCACCACCAGCACTTCAACCCCTACCCGGAGGTTGCTCGTGCGCTGGTGTTCAAGTCGAAGAGCCTGTGGATGTTCATGGGTCTCATCCAGCAGGGACGCAGCGCACCGATCGATCGTCCCGAGGAGTTCGGTGAGCGTGAGGAGTGGTCGCGCATCTGGACCCCTGGCGCCGTCGACATGAAGAAGGTCGTCAAGCCGACCGACGGCGAGTGGGAGTACACCCCGCTTGGCTACATGCGATGGATGAACCACAAGGACAAGACGCCCAACAACCGGCAGTTCTCGATGGACTTCTACGAGGTCACCACGCCGGCGGGCGGCCGGACCGGCAAGTACTGGAAGATGGCCGACCAGGTCTTCTATGCGCTCAAGGGCGACGGCTACTCCCTGATGTGGGAGGTCGAGGCCGAGATCGAGAAGAAGTACTACGCCCACATCGCCAAGGAGCCGACCCGGCACGAGTTCCGCGAGGGCGACACGATCTACGTCCCGCAGAACACGGTCGTCCAGCACTTCGCTGCGGACGGCACCCCGCTGCACCTGCTGGGAGCGGAGAACCGGATCTTCCAGTACCTCGGCTACGACAACATCTACTTCTTCGAGGACGCCCCGGAGTACGCCGAGCACCAGGGCAAGTGACGCTGAACGAGTGAGACCGGCCCGTACCCCGAACGGGGTGCGGGCCGGTTCGCCTGCCGGGCTCAGGTGTCGAGCTCAGCGGGTGCCGCGCACCGAGGTGTAGAGCGTAGCCAGGGCCTCGGGGAGGTCCAGCGTGTCAGCGATGACGTGGTACGACCCTGGGTCGCAGGCGGTGCTCAGATAGTCGGCGCCGTCGGGGTCGACGGTGACGAGGTACGGATTGACGCCGGCCTCCCGCGCCTCGCTCAGCGCCTTGGCCGTGTCGCCCACGGAGTATCCGAGCATGGCCTGCTCGCCGTACTGCTGGCCATAGTCGATGTCGAACGGCCGGCCGTCCGAGATCACGAACATGATCTTCGTGGCGGCGTCGACGTCGCGAAGGCGCTCGGTGAGATGGCGGATCGCCGGCGCGATACGGGTGGTGTGGTCGGGCGTGAGGCCGCCGAGACGGTGCCACACCGCAGGAGTGGTGCGCTCCTCGACATCCTTGACGACCGAGAGGCGGACGTCGTCGCGCCCGCTGCCGCTGAAGCCGTAGATGCCGTAGTCGTCGCCGACGCGGTCGAGCGCCTGCGCCACCAGGCTGACGGCATCGCGCTGGAGGTCCAGGATGTTGCGGACCGTCCCCGGGGACTCCGGGTCGGGCGGCAGCACGACTGCCGTCGAGCCGCTCAGGTCGAGAGCGAAGGCGACGGCGACGTCGCGGTGGCGCTGACGCAGATCGGTGAAGATCCGGTCGGACGGCTCCACGCCGGCACGCAGATCGATCGCTGCATCGATACAGGCGTCGAGGTCGAGATCGTCACCGTGGGGCGCCCGGCGGGTGATGGTGCGACCGTCCGGCCTGACCCGCTCCAGCTCGCGCACCAGCCGGCCGACCAGGTGGCCGTAGCGGGCCAGCGCCCGGTAGTGACTGTGGTCGGCCCGCTTGATCGGAGCGGCGAGCACCCGCACGCGGGTGAAGGCGGGCCGGTACGTCCCCGCGTAGCAGTCCCACTCGCGGTAGACGAACTCGTTCGGGGCGCGCGAGGTCATCGGCGTCTCGAGGTCGGCCCACGGCTCATCGCCGATGAACGGCAGGAGCGGCCGTACGTCGGGGGCCGCCGATGGGTCGCTGCCGCTCATCACCGCCGCGCCATCGCGGCCGTGCGGCTGTTGGCTCGGGGTCTCCTCGTCGTCGTCCTTGCCGCGGCTCAGCGTGGTGGAGGCCTGGGCGATCTGAGGCAGGAACGCCTCCAGCGAGGCATCCGACGCAGGGGCGCCGACATAGCGCGGTCCGGGCCAGTCGCGGTACGCGACCGGGTGGTACCAGCCGCCGAAACCCTCGGCGCCGGCGAGTCGCTCGGCCAGGGTGCTGACGTCGAAGCTGCTGTCATCAGGAGTGGTGTCGAGATCGGCGAACCGGAGCTCGTGGGTCGAGCGGAAGGCGCCGTGGGTGGCGAGGCCGGCCAGGACGTCGCAGATCCGGAGCGCTGCCTCGACGCTCGACTCGACTGTGGCCCGCGGGTCGCGGAGCTGCTGCGCGACCGAGAGGATTCGGGCGATCGGCTCATGCATCTCCGTAGCCGCCCACACGAGCGAGCCGCCGAGGCTGTAGCGCACCAGCGCCTCGATCGCTGCCGCCCGCGGGAAGAGCGTCGCCGGCTGCGGCCGCTCGTGCAGCGCGCCGTGGTGGACCGCCTTCGCCGGCCGGACCAAGCCGGGGAGGAGACGGTCGGTGACGGCGTCGATCCGCAGGTCCTCGCAGGTGGCGAAGATGTGGACGCCGAGCACCGAGTCGCCGAAGAGCGCGGCGAGCCGCTGGAGCGACGAGACCTCCGGATCGCCGGTGTCGTGCGGGCGCATCCGGGCGAAGAGCGGCTCGTCCTTGTCGAGGTCCAGCTCGAACGTGCCGAGCGTGCGGTGCATGGCCCGGTGAGTCATCGCGACCTGGTACCAGTCGTCGGCGGTGAACTCGGCGTGGTCGTCGAGCGGTGCTTCGCGGGGGAGCCACACGGTGGTCTCGGTGTCGGCATGCTCCCACGGGCTGGAGCCGTCGTCGTACGGGACGAGTGAGCAGACCTCACCGCACAGCGCGCGGTAGTAGAGAGCGAGGGAGTGCCGGGTGCGATCCTCGGCCGCAGCAACCTCGAGCTCGGCGGTTTCGCGGAGGCTGGTCATGCTCAGGCCGCGAAGACGGCCTCGACGACCTGGGTCACGGCCTCCTGGACGTCGGGGTCATCGCTCAGGGCTTGGACCAGGCCCACGTCGCAGGCCCGCCGCGGTGAGATGCCGCGCGTGATCAGACCACCGACGTGGACCAGGAGACGGGTGCTGGGGCCTTCGATGACGCCGGCCTCGTCGAGCCGGCGCAGCTGCTCGCCCAGGAAGGCGAGGTTGCGTGCGGTGGCCTCGTCGACCCCCGACTCATGCGTGATGATCCGCGTCTCGAGATCGCGCTCCGGATAGGTGAACTCGATCGCCATGAAGCGCTGGCGCGTGCTCGGCTTCAGGTCCTTCGCGCTCGCCTGGTAGCCGGGGTTGTAGGACACGACCAGGAGGAAGTCGTCATGGGCCTCGATGGTCTCGCCCAGCCGTTCGATCGGCAGGGTGCGCCGGTGATCGGTGAGCGAGTGCAGGATGACGGTGGTGTCCTTGCGTGCCTCGACGACCTCATCGAGGTAGCAGATCGCGCCGGTGCGCGCGGCCTGGGTCAGCGGGCCGTCGAGCCAGGTGGTGCCCTCGCCGGAGAGGAGATAGCGCCCGACCAGGTCGGCCGAGGTGATGTCGTCGTGGCAGGTCACCGTCACCAGCGGCTGGTCGGGTGCGTCGTCGCGCCGACCGAATATCCGCCACGCCATGTGCTCCACGAACCGGGTCTTGCCGCAGCCGGTAGGGCCTTTGAGCAGGACCGGGATGCGCTGTTCGTACGCCGCGGTGAAGAGCTCGACCTCGTCGTGGACCGGAAGGTAGAAGGGCTCCTCGGTGGCGGCTGGAGCGGAGCTGGTCATGGTCACGCGGGGGTCCTCTCGGAAGGGCGGTGAGCGTTGATCATGGTGGCGATCTCCTCGACGGTACGCACCCGCACCATCCGCGGGAAGATCGTGTCGCAGAAGTAGTCGCGCTGCTCCCGGTGCCCCGTGCAGGCGTCCTTGACGACCACCATCTGGTAGTCGAGGTCACGGCCGGCGTACACGGTGCTGGCGACGCCGACGTGGGTGGAGCCGCCGCAGATCAGCACCGTGTCGATGTTCTGCACCCGCAGGGTGAGATCGAGCGCGGTTCCGTGGAAGGCGTTCCAGCGGTGCTTGAGGATGTCGATGTCCTGGGGACCCTGCTCGAACTCGGCGAGGGCGCGATAGTCGGTGCCCGGGCTCGGGGCTTCCGGTTGCGGGTGCTCGAGGTCGTCCCACGGCGTGAACCAGCGATCCGTGTCGGCGATCACCCGGGTGAAGTCGGCACCGTCGTCGCGGTGGTCGGCGCGGGCGAAGCAGACCAGGATGCCGGTCTCGCGTGCAAGCCGGACCAGCTCATGCGCCTGAGGCAGGGCGCCGGACGCTTCGATCTCGGGCCGGTAGCACTCGAGCATGTCGAAGACGACCAGGGCGGTGCGGGAAGGGTCGATCGTGTTGCGATCGGGACGAGTCCACATGGGTGGGCTCCTTTCGGAGGAGGGCCGGCCGGGGGAGGCCGATCGGGGCGGGTCTTACTCGTGGCGCTCGTTCTTGTCGAAGTCGTAGTCCGTCGACGCGCTCGCGCGGAACTCCCACGTGAACTCCCATGGAGCGGCTATCACGTGCTCGGTCTGGGCCGGGTCGACCTCCCGCAGGAAGCGCAGCAGGTCGACCCAGGTTGCCTCGGCGACGTCCTCGTAGTAGCGACCGGGCATGGTGTCGTTCAGCCAGCCGTGCGGCATGCCCTTGACGATCTCCATGCGGTACGTGCGATGCGCGGCTTCGAGCGCCTGCCGCACCTTGGTCACCATCTCCAGCGACATGGTGTGGTCGGCCTCGCCGTAGATCGCCAGCACCGGTGCGGTGGAGGCGGCGATGATGTCGGCATAGGGGCGGTCGCGGTCGGCATTGAGCTCCCACTCCTTCGGCTGCGCGCCGCCGTACAGCATGATCACGCCGACAACCTCGGGGTGGGCGGCCGAGGCGAGCAGGCCCCAGGAACCGCTCCGGCAGACGCCGAAGACCACGACGCGAGAGCTGTCGGCGCGTGCTTCGTCCGCCAGATGCGTGAGGGCTGCGTCGATGTGCTCCATCACGTGGGCATCGGTCAGCGAGGGAAGTCGACCCGACTCGTCATCGGAGATGCCGCTGTAGAAGTCCGGAGAGATCGCGACCCAGCCGTTCGCGGCGAACCGGTCCGCGATGTCGACGGTGTGCTGCACCAGCCCGTACCGCTCGGGCGACACCACGATGATCGGAGCGGGGTCGTCGCCGGACGCGTTCTCGGGGAACCGGACGATGCCGGCGTGCCCGCCTCCGAACGAGGTCAGCTCGTCTGCGCGGAGCCGGTCCTTGGCTCCGCGTGGCTGGCCCGGCGCCGGGCGGCGGAGGGGCGAGTCATCGCACATGGGCAGCTCCTTCAACCACGAATGGTCTATCCATTGGTCTGTTAGCAACATAACATTGCGCGACGTCCCTGAGGAGGGGTCGAGGAGAGGGCGGGGTGAGGAGATGGCGATCGCTGTCGTGACGGGTGCGGCCCAGGGCATCGGTGCTGCGATCGCCGACGAGCTGCTGGCGGATGGCTTCCGCGTGCACGCGGTCGACGTCGACGCGGAGGGTCTGGTGGCATGGGCGGCCGGGCGCTCCCGCATCATGACCCACGTCGCCGATCTGGGCGACCCGGCGGCCATCGCGTCGCTGTGGGTGGAGATCGACGCCGGCGGCGATGACATCGATGCGTTGGTGAACAACGCCGGCATCTTCCTCCGCGAGCCGGCCCTCGACGTCTCCGTCCAGGGCTGGGATCGCGTGATGTCGGTGAATCTGCGTGGCGGCTTCTTGATGTCGCAGGCGTTCGCGAGTCGAGTGGTGGCGCGCTCGGGAACAGGCGCGATCGTCTCGATCTCCTCGGGGCAGGCGTACCGGCCGGCGTCGACCGGCGTCGCCTATGCGGCCTCGAAGGCCGGCGTCACCAATCTGGCTCGGGCGCTGGCCGGCGAATGGGGACCGCTCGGGATCAGGGTCAACACAGTGGTGCCCGGGCTGACCGACACTGCCCAGCCTCGCGCCCACAAGGGGGCTGCGGATTTCGAGGCCGCGGCCACGGGGAACCCGCTCGGGCGACTGAGCGAGCCGCGGGACATCGCGCAGGCGGTGGCGTTCCTTCTCTCCGAGAAGGCCTCGGCGATCACCGGGCAGGCGCTGGTCGTCAATGGCGGTCGCCTGATGATCTGAGCGAGGGGCTATCCGTCATAAGGACAAACCATTAGCGTGATCCTGGTCACAACCCTGAGTCTTTGAGGAGTGCGGGATGAGTAGAGCGCGTGGGATCCGCCGGGTTTCGGCGGTCATGGCGGTGGTCGGCTGCGTCGGCGTTGCCGCGGCGTGTGGCGCCGGAGGATCGGGCAGCGACGCCGGTGACGGCGCGGCGGCGTCCTCGGCTCCGCTGACCGGCCAGGCGCTGGTCGATGCAGCGACCAAGGAAGGCTCGCTGACGTGGTACACGTCCTACACCGACACCGAGACGAATGCCCTGATCAAGGTCTTCAACAAGGCATATCCCGGAATCAAGGTCGTCACCCAGCAGGGCACCGCCTCGGATCTCACCGCTCGACTGAACGTCGAGCAGAAGGCGCGCACCTTCAAGGCGGACCTGGTGCAGGGCGACGCCTCCTACATCCAGCTCCTGCTGAAGTCAGGCGCCTTGCAGCCCTACACGGTGCCGGACCGGCCGACCCCGCCTCAGTCACTCAAGATGCCGTCCGGGTATGCCAACGTCGACGCCGTACTCACCACGGTGATCGCCTACAACCCGGCCGTGCTCAAGAAGGACGGCCTCACCGCACCGACGTCGCTGGAAGACCTGACCAAGCCGCAGTGGAAGGGCAAGTTCTCCGCTGACGACACGGCTGTCAACTGGTATGAGTCACTGGTCGGGAGCATCGGCGCGGACAAGGCCAAGAGTCTGGCGACAGCGTTGGGAGCCAACAAGCCGATGATGTCGGAGAGCCACACCGAGGCGCTGACCCAGGTGCAGAGCGGCGAGCCGGCGGCGAGCATCGCGGTCTACGGCTATCTGGCGGCGAAGTTCGCCAAGCAGACCCCGGATGCGGTCGCCTTCGTCAACCCGAACCCGTTGCCGTCGTCGCCCGACCTGATCGACATGGTCGCCCACGCACCTCACCCGGCCGCCGCTCAACTCTTCATGGACTGGCTTCTCTCCAAGGCGGGGCAGACGGCGATCCGCGACATCTCAGGACGGATCTCACTTCGCGATGACATCGCGAAGGAGGGCGATGCCTGGAACCCGGCGAAGTGGAAGCCCGCCTGGTCCAACCCGTCGGCTGACACCGCCACCATCAACGGGTACCAGGCCGACCTGAAGGAGGCCTTCGGCTCGGAGTGATTCCTCAGCCGGCGGTGCCGACCCGCTTGGCGGTCCGGTCGAGGTGGGTGGTCATCACGTCGCGGGCCGCCTCGAGGTCGCGCCGCTGGATCGCCTCGGCGAGCACGCGGTGCTCGTCGACGCCCTGCTGGCTCATCGGCGCGGCGATGTGGGACTCCTCGAGCGACATCCGCATCGGGCCGTGGAAGCTCTGCAGAAGCATCTCGATCGCGGGGTTGTGCGTGCATTCGCCCACCCGCACGTGGAAGGCCGCGGACATCTCGACGGTGTAGTTCCCCTCGGCCACTGCCTTCTCGGCCTCCTCGACCATGGCGAAGAGGTCGGCGATGTCCTCGTCGGTCACCCGCTCGACGGCCAACGGCAGAAGGCCGAGCTCGACGATGATGCGCGCCTCGGTGACATTGGCTGCGGTGAGCGGGGCCAGTGAGATCAGGTCGGCGAGACCCTCGCCGAGACGCTCGGCCGACGGCGTGGTGAGGAAGGCACCGCCGTGCGCGCCGACGCGGATCGCGACCAGGCCGCTCGCCTCGAGCACGCGTAGTGCCTCACGCACCGTCACTCGGCTGACGCCGAAGCGCTGGCAGAGCTCGCGCTCGCTCGGCAGGCGGTCGCCGGGCTGAAGGCGACCGTCGCGGATGAGCAGTTTGACCTGGTCGACGATCACCTGGGAGACCCGGTCGACGTTGACCGGGGTGAACATCTCCGGTGAGCCACCCTGCTCAGCCGCTTTGACGCTTGCCACTGCGTTCCCCGTTCCGTCCGTCCCTATGACGATCGATTGATCAAGCCCCCGAGATATGGAGCATTGCCTTGATGGTATGACATCACCACCTTAGGTCTGATGGTATGACATATACATCTGCGGCCGTTGGTGCCGCGCGGTCGTCATAGTGCCGCGTCTGGCGACGGCTGTCCCGAAAAAGCGTGCTGACACGCGAAGAGAGGCGGGCCGATGGCGATCTCCCCCATCCTGCGCAACAGGGACTTCGACCTGTACTGGACGGGTGTGATCCTGTCGCAGATCGGCACCCGCGGCACGTTGGCCGCCAATCTCTACCAGGTCTACGAGCTCTCCGGTTCGCTCGCGGAGACGGGGCTTGTCGGGGCGGCGCAAGCTGTTGCGCTGCTCGTCCTCTCGCCCCTGGGTGGGGCGTACGCCGACCGGCTCGATCGGCGGCGCCTGCTGCAGTGGTCGCAGGGGACCGCGATGGTCGTGGCGGCGGCGCTCGCGGTCCTCAGCCTCGCCGGGCACATCGCGACCTGGGAGGTGTTGGTCTCGGTCGTGCTGACGACCGCTGCGGCCACCTTCGACCAGCCCGCACGAAACGCACTGATCCCCGCCCTGGTGCCCCACCACCAGCTGCCCCAGGCCTTCGCGCTGCTCAACCCCTCCCGCGAGCTCGCCGTACTCATCGGGCCGGCCATCGCGGGTGTGCTCATCGCGGCCAACGGCCCGGGCCTGATGTACGTCGCGGACGCGGTGACCTACGCGATCCTGGTCGTGGTCCTCGGCATGATCCAGGTGACCCATCTGCCGGGTGCGCCACGGCACGAGTCGGTGTGGCGGCAGATCGGCGACGGCTTCGTGTTCGTCCGCAGGCGTCGGATCGTCTGGATGATGATGTCGCTCGACCTCTCCGCGACGCTGTTCTCCTCCTATCGGGTCGTGCTTCCGGCGCTGGCGCTGGCCAGGCTCGGCATCGGCGCGAAGGGGTACGGCCTGCTCTCGTCGATGCCGTCGGCCGGTGCGTTGCTGGCGACGTACACCGTCTTCCGGGTGGTCGGCCGAAGCCGGAGCCTGGGGCGGGTGCTGCTCATCTCGACGGTCGCCTACGGACTGAGCGCGATCCTGCTGGCGCGCGCCTCGGCGCTGCCGGTGGCGGTGCTCGCGCTGCTGCTGCTCGGCGCCTGCGATGCCATGGCGACCACGATTCGCCAGGCGGCCGTGCAACTGGAGACGCCGCACGAGTTGCGGGGGAGGGTCTCGGCGACATACCAGATGGCGTCGAAGGGCGGTCCTGCCCTCGGTGACACGTTGATGGGCTCGGGAGCGGCGGCGCTCGGCCCCGGCGTCGCGCTCGTCATCGGTGGGGTGCTGACCATCGCCTATGTGGGCGCGTTCCTCGGAAAGGACAACCCCGTGCGGCGCTACCGCGGGACCGAGCCCGAGCCGGCCGACGTTCCGGTCGTCGGGGCCGGGCCTGCCGTGTGAGCCTTGACACAGGCCGGATTGGTAATACCATTGTTCCAAACGGAGAAAGATGGAGGACACGTGGCCAAGGACGCACTCGTATCGGAGAAGATGGCGAAGAACTTCGCCAACGAGAAGGACTCGCCCTACGTCCGCTGGGTCGCCGGCGAGGGTCTCGACATCATCGCGGCGCACTACATCCCCGACCTCAACACGGTCGAGCTGAAGCCGTGGGAGCGCCGAGGCGGCCGCGGTGTCTTCATCAACCACGAGGCCTCGCGCACCTCGAACGACTGCTACGTCTGCGAGATTCCGGCCGGCGGCAAGCTCGCCCCGCAGCGCCAGCTCTTCGAGGAGCAGATCATGGTGCTCTCGGGCAGCGGCTCGACCACCGTCTGGAACGACAAGGGCGACAAGGTCTCCTTCGAGTGGGGCCCGGGCTCCCTCTTCGCCATCCCGCTCAACGCCTGGCACCAGCACTTCAACGGCTCCGGCACCACCGCCGCCCGCTTCGTCTCGTCGACGAACATGCCGCCGATCATCAACATGTTCGAGGAGGCCGAGTTCGTCTTCAACACCTCACACGACTTCCTCGGCCGCTTCAACGGTGAGCCGGACTACTTCGCGGACAAGGACGACCGCGAGGGCCTGCTCCTCAAGACGAACTTCGTGTACGACGCGGTCAACCTGAAGCTCAACGAGGCCAAGGAGCGTGGCGCCGGTGGCGGCCACATCCGCTTCATGATGGCCAAGGGCTCGATGAACAGCCACATCTCGCAGTTCCCGATCGCGACGTACAAGAAGGGCCACCGTCACGGCCCGGG
>Ga0164242_10006989_pt1 | contig 12369 bp, 9 predicted proteins | sample OricomgcompostMG_FD_108783 | JGI IMG/M metagenome (GOLD analysis project Ga0164242, IMG submission 108783) | Miracle-Growth compost microbial communities from Emeryville, California, USA - Original compost - Miracle growth compost (MG) ... | reverse complement strand
GAGCAGCACCGCCGCCGCCTTGTCGGCCTCGCGGTCGAGCTCCTCCCAGGTCCAGACCCGGGTGCCGCCGGCGCGCACGTCGACGAGTGCGTCCTCGCCCGGCCGCTCCTCCACCCAGCGCCCGACCCAGTCGACGATCGGCACCTCGGCCGCCTGGTCGACCGCGATCGACTCCTGCGCCCGCTGCCCGGCATCGGCCTCGCCGGCGCCCGCAGGCGCCCCCGCCGCGGTCCGCTCGCGGTCGTCCTGGATCCCCAGGTCGAGCCCGATCGCCCGCATGTCGTCGAGGAAGCCGGGATAGGAGATGCGGAAGGCGTTGGGGTAGGTCAGCGAGCTCTCCCCGCGCGCCCGCGAAGCGGCGACGGTCAGCGCCATGTGGACCCGGTGGTCGTTGAAGCTCGAGAGGGGTGAGCCGGTCAGGTTGCCCTCGATCCCGCGTACGACCAGCTCGTCGCCCTGCTCTTCGACGTCGCCGCCCATGCGGTTCAGCTGCAGCATGGAGACGACCCGGTCGGACTCCTTCAGCCGCACGTGGGCGACGTTGACGAAGCGGGTCTCGCCCTCGGCGAACTGGGCCATGGTGGAGAGCACCGGCAGCATGTCCGGCATCGGCTGGCAGTCGACCTCGACGCTCCGCAGCCGCACCCCGTCGTGGCGCACGCGCACCCCACCCGCCTCGCGGTCGAGCTCCATCGGCAGCCCCATCGCGGCCGCGTAGTCGAGGAAGTGGGCCTCCGGGTGGTCGACCTTGGCGCCCTCGATCTCGTGGACGCCGCGGAAGAAGACGTCGGAGGGGTGGATCGCGGTGGCGGCGAGGCCGAAGGCGAGCGAGCCGATGTCCGGCGGCAGGGTGACCTCGGCGGCGCGGGCGGTCTGGTTGCCCTCGATCTCGAAGCGCCGCCAGTCGTCGGCGACCCCGACCTCGAGGCCGAAGTCCCGCATCATGTTCACGGTCAGCTGCACGTAGGGCTGCTCGTTGAGCGTCCCCTCGACCTCGATCGTTGTCGGGCCGGTGGCGAACGGGGCGACCATGATCAGGCCGGAGATCCACTGGCTGAGCGTCCCGGCGATCGAGACGCGGCCGCCGCGCGGGCGCTTCGGCTGGACCGTGATCGGCGGCGTCGAGTTGGTCGACTCGAGGTCCACCCCGAGGCCCTGCAGCGCCTCCAGCAGCGGCCCGATCGGGCGGCGCTGGAAGTACTTCTGGCCGGTGATCGTGACCGGCGCGTCGGCGAGCGAGGCGAGCCCGACCATGAAGTAGAGCGTCGTCCCGGAGGAGCCGACCGAGACCGTGTCGCGCAGCGGCCGGTAGGGGAGGCCTTTGCCGTGGACGACGAAGCCCTCGGGCGTCGTCTGGATCTCGGTACCGAGGCCGGTCAGCACCTCGATCGTCGACTGCACGTGTTTGGCCGCGACGCCGCCGCGGATGCGGCTCTCGCCCTCGGCCAGCGACGCGAGCATCAGCGCCCGGTGGGCGTGGTACTTGGACGCGGGGACCGAGATCTCGCCCTGTAGGCGACCCGACGTTTCCCGAACATAAAGGTGCACTGAGATAGGAACGTATATGGAGTGCAGGTCGGCCGGCTGCGCGCCGTCCCCCGTTCAGGCGGTGCCCGTACCCCGATCAGGCGGGGCACACGGATGCCGATCCGCACGAACCGCGATAATCCCTCATGAATGAACGCCTGGTGCCGTACGCAGTGAACCCAGCAGGAGACCCAGTCGTCACCGGGCTCGGCGCGCTCACTCCGGTCGGATTGGACGCGCCCTCGACCTGGAAAGCGCTCGTCGCCGGGCAATCCGGGATCGGCCCGATCACGCATTTCGACGCTTCCCGGCTGGCGACGCGGATCGCCGGCGAGGTGAACGGCTTCGACCCGGTGGAGCAGCTGGGGCCGAAGCGGGCGCACCGCAGCGCGCGCTTCTCGCAGCTGGCGATCGTCGCCGCGCGCGAGGCGGTCGCCGACGCGGGCCTGGACGTCGCGGCCGTCGCCGACCGGGTCGGCGTCGCGATCGGCAGCGCCGTGGCGGGGACGCCGGAGACCGAGCGCAACGTGCGGGCGCTGCTCGACGACGGCCCGCGCGCGGTCAGCCCCTTCTACGTCGCCTCGACGATCCTCAACATGGCGAGCTGTGAGGTGGCGATCGACCTCGGCATCCACGGCCCGGTCACCGCCAGCTCGCTGGCCTGCGCGACCGGCACCTACTCGCTGCTCGAGGCGCGCCGGCTGATCCTCAGCGGCGAGGCCGACGTGGTGATCGCGGGCGGGGCGGACGCGGGGATCAACGAAGCGGTCTTCGCCGGCCTCTCCAACATGGGGCCGCTGTCGGAGCGAAACGACGACCCGACCGGAGCCAGCCGCCCCTTCGACTCCGACCGCGACGGCTTCGTCTTCGGCGAGGGCGCGGTGGTGATGGTGGTCGAGAGCGCCGAGCACGCGGCGGCCCGCGGCGCTACCTCCTACGGCTCGATCGCCGGCGGCGCCCTGACCGCCGACGCCTTCCACATGAGCGCCCCCGAGCCGAGCGGCGACTACGCCGCGGGCGCGATCCGCCAGGCCCTCCAGCGCAGCGGCATCGTCCCCGAGGAGCTCGGCTACATCTGCGCCCACGGCACCGCGACCCGCGCCAACGACACCTCCGAGAGCCACGCGATCCGCAAGGCCCTCGGCGACGCCACCGACAACATCCCCACGTCTTCCCCCAAGTCGATGGTCGGCCACCTGATCGCCGCCGCCGGCGCCCTCGCCGCGATGGTCTGCCTCCTCGGCATGCGCGACGGCACCCTGCCGCCGACGATCAACCTCACCAACCCCGACCCCGAGTGTGATCTCGACCACATCGCCCTCACCGCCCGCCGGTCCGACGCCTCCACCGCGATCGCCAACGCCTTCGGCTTCGGCGGCCAAAACTGCGTCGTAGCTTTCCGGCGGGCGTAGGTGGTTGGCTCCGCGGGGGCGGGGGCGGGGGCGCGGGCGCCGTGGTTCGTGGCGGGGGCGGCCGTCCGAGATCGGTCCCGGGCGTCTCGTGGCGGCCCGTGGCAGGCTGTGGCCGCCACGAGACGCCCGGGACGTGAGGGGGATGAAAGGAAGACGCCGAGGGTCCGACACGTCCCCGCCGGGAAGAAGGCACGGATCGGACACGAGGTCACAGGTCCGCCACGAACCCCACACTTCCGCCCGAGATCTCTCCACGAGAGGCCTCGGGAAGGCCCTTTCCGTGACGAAGACGCCGGGAACGTCACGAAGCACGGGGAGAGACGCCGGGAACGTCACCGCTCCTCATGAGTCTCCGACCCTGGTCAGGGGGTCGGAGACACGCTGCATGGATTCAGGGTCCTATAGGACCCCCAAACCATGGTCACGTGATTGCAACGTCTGAAGAAGACGGGCAGACCCGTGAACTTCCATGGGTCTTCGTGCCCTACCCGTGACGCCCCGGGAGATCCGGGGCGGCTTCGTGCCGTACCTGTGACGCCCCGGGCCCTGTGACCCGCTCCCCGCACCCTCGGCCATCTCGACCACGACCACAGCCTGCCAGGGTCGTGGTCGAGATGGCCGCGTCCCTTGTCCTCCGGGCGCCAGCTTCAGCCGGCCGAGGCCCTGCCTGCCTACCCGCCCCCGCCATGGACCCGACCACCTAGACCCGCGGCAACTCCGGCGGGTCGGCCACCAAGAATTTCCCCGCCCTGGGGTCCCACCGGATTCCTTCAAAGAGGCTTTCGATCGACACTTCCAACGCGCCCGCGAGCCGGGCCACGGTCTCGACTCCTGGTTGTCGCCGCCCGTTCTCGATCAGCGTGATCTGGGTCCGGTGGACCGCTGCCAGCTCGGCGAGCCTTTCCTGGCTCAGCTTTCTCGCCTGCCGTATCCGCAGAAGGTTCTCCCCGAACCGCTCCAATGCCGTCATTTCCCCGAGCTTTTCTCCCTATGCGCGGCATTCCAACTCCGACTACAGACAAAAGGTTGCGGATCGCGTTCAGGCGTTCTAACATCGGCTTCAGGCGTGGCTTTGTGGCACGTTCTCGTGAGGCTTTTTCCACTCTCTAGTGTGACTTTTTACGAGACTTCTAACGTGAACTCAACGATCAGCACTGTTACCGTCCCAATCATGGGAATGCTCGATGTAAGGACGCCTTTCGAGGAGCTGTCCGAGCTCCGTCGGGTTCTCTCGCTGAACGAGATCGCCGAGATGACCGGGCTTCGCCGTGAGACCCTCTCCCGAGCACGCCCTGATGGCCGCTTTCAGCAGCGGACCGCGAAGGGCATCCACGACCTCGCCGTCGTCATCGCGCGTCTCCGGCCGATGGTCGACGGGGACGTCCATCTCGCCGCCGTCCTCCGTCGCCCGCAACCCGAACTCGCCCAGCGCTCGATCGCCAGGATGGTGCGGGAAGGACACGTCGACATCGTGCTCAAGCATCTCGCCCGACCCGAGCCGACCGATCCAAAGGAGCTCGAAAACCTCGAGTTCCCACCCGAGGTCGTGGCCGAGCTTGAAGCCAGTCGGGAGGAGGCGGCGCCGGAGCGGCCCGCCGAGGATCCGACTCTCGCCGCTCGGGTTTCGGCGCTCCTGGCCGCCGACCCGGAGCTCTCAGCGCGTCTTCCTGAGATTGAAGCGAAGGTCCGTGAGTACTTCGGGTCTGAGGCCCGAATCGACCGGAAGATCATCGAGCCTTACGACATCCCCGATGGCCACGACCTGTTTTACCTCCGCGTCCACACCGATCTGTCGGTCCCTGAGGCGAGCGACCGCCTCGGGGACCTGCTGGACGGAGAGCGGGATCTGTTGCGTCCGCTCGCCGGTCGGCTGACGATCGGGTTCTTGGGATGAACTGGATCGATTACATCGCTCTGAGTAGGAGCTTGGTGCTGCGGGGATTCGAGGCTTCTGAGCGCAGCGCGGTCAGCCGCGCCTATTACGCCGCCTTCAACCTCTCACGCCGCTGGCTCGAACTGAACGCGATGCCGATCGACAATCGTGGTGCCCACGAACGGGTCTGGAGGGCCTTCAGCAACGCCGCGCCGGCCAGCGCGGCGACCAGACCGAAATGGGAACGGATCGGTGCCCTCGGGCACGCGTTGCGGCTGCTCCGCAACCAGGCGGACTACGCCGATGAGGTTCCCGGGCTGCGTCGCGAAGCGCTGGCGGCCGTCGACACCGCCGAACAGATCGTGCGGCTCCTCGGCGAACTCGAACTCGCCGACTGAGGCGGCGCTATTCCGCCGGGACGGACGGGGTCGCCGGGACGGCTTCGGGGGGGAGTTCGACCACGACTTCTTCGACCGGGGGTTCGGTCGGAGGCGGGGTTTCGACCGGGGTTTCCGCGGGGGGTTCGGTGGATTCCGGGGTCGGTTCCGGTTCGGGGGCGGCTTCGCCTTCGAGTTCGACTTCGCCTTCCGGTTCCGGCGATTCGACTTCCGGTTCTTCGACCGGCGCTTCTTCTTCGACCGGCGCTTCTTCTTCGGCTTCGCCTTCGCTGCCCGGTTTGGTGGTCGAGGTCGATTTGCCAGGCCGGCCGGAGCTGGTGCCCGTCGTTTCGCCGCTTCCCGGGCCGCTGCCTTCGCCGCTTTCCGAGGTGCCGGTCGCGGCCAGGACCGTCGTCGCTTCTTCGGTCGGCGCGGGCGCTTCGGCCGAGGGTGCCGGGGCCGGAGCGGGGGTCGTCGTCCCCGGGGTCGAGTGACCGCCGGACTTGGGGCCGGAGCCGGTCGACTTGCCGTTCTCGCCGGTCGCCTTCCCGTCGCTGCCGACGCTGGTCGCGCCGCCGATCCCCGCCGCCGCGCCGATGTGCGCGGGCACCGGGCCCGTGCCCGACTGGCTCGAGGTCCCGCCGGCGGTCGGGCCGCTCACCGGGATCACGACTTCGGTCGCCGTGGTGCCGCCGATGTCGGTGCCGCCGGCGCTCGGGGCGAAGGAGACGCCTTCGGCGCCGGCCCGGCCGGCGGTCGCTCCACCGCCGCCGGCCGTCGCCTCGGCCAGCGCGTGGCCGCTGCCGACGGCGGAGGTCTTCGCCGCATGGGGGAGTCCGAGGCCCGGAACCGGGAGGAAGCTGAGGCCGACGTTGGCGAAGAGGCCGACGATCACCAGGGCCACCGCGGTGGTCGCCCCGATCGCGGTGAAGCAGGCGGCGCGGAGGCGCCTCGGGAACACGACGGGGTGGTCGAAACCGGCCTCGCCGGGGGCTTTCCCATTCGTGTTCTTGCGGCGACTGAGCATGCTCACCAGTGAGCATCGCCCGAACTCGTCGGTCACTAAAGCCCCTGAACCGGAAGTCCTGATTTTAGGTAGTGATCCATCCGCCGAATTAAGGATGGAACAGCGAATTCGGGCAATCGACCTTCGGGCCGATCAGCTGGCCCAGCCGGCTCAGAGAGCACGTTCGTAGACCCGGTACTTCTTCACCACGCGGCCGTTCATCGCTTCCAGGCCCGCGTTCATGTCGCGGTTCGTCTCCAATATGAAGCCCGCCTCGCCGTGTTTCAAGTTCGAGTTTTCGGCCGCTTCGAAGTGTTCGAGGTAGAGCAGCGCCGCGACCCCGGTGTGGCGCCACGCCGGCTTCACCCCTAGGAAGCCGACCCGCAGCTGGTCGACGTAGCTGTTGCGCCGCAGGTAGTCGATCCAGCCGATCGGCAGGACCTTGCCCTTCATCCGCTTCTGCATCTGGTTGCCGTCCATCACCGTGATCGCCATCGCGATCGTCTCGCCCTCGACTTCGGCGACCATGAACCATTCCGGCGAGAAGACGAGCTGCAGGTCGAAGGCGTAGGCGTCGAGGTCGGCCTTCGAGTAGGGGACGAAGCCCCAGTTCTCCGACCACGCCTCGTTGTAGACCTCGGCGAACCTGTCGAGGTCCTTGCGCAGCCCCCGCCGGGTCATTTTCCGCACCGTCACGCCGTACTTCTCGCGGCAGCGTTTCGCCAGTTTCTCGATCACCGGCTTCATCTGCGAGCGATCGTCGACCGAGAGCTTCCAGGAGAGCAGGTCCATCGCCTTGGTCAGCCCCTCGGCCTCGATCCGCTGCTGGTAGTAGGGCGGATGCCAGCTCTGCCGCACCAGCGGTTCGAGCTCGAACCCCTCGATCAGCACCCCGCCCTCCTCGTTCAGCGAGAAGTCCATCGGCCCCAGCATCTGGTCGCAGCCGCGCGCCACCAACCACGCTTCCGCCGCCGCCAGCAGCGCCCGCAGGATCTCCGGGTCGTCCTCGAACTCGATGAAGCCGAACATCCCCGTCCGGGTGCCGTGGAACTGGTTGTAGGCGAAGTCGATCTGCGCCGTGATCCGCCCGACCACCCGGCCGTCGCGCCGGGCGAGGAAGTACTCGGCCTCGCCGTGCTTGAAGTAGGCGTTCAGTCGTTTGGAGAGGAAGGCGCGGCGCTCGACTTTCAGCGGCGTCACCCAGGGCGTGCCCGCGTGCAGGCGGAACGGTAGGTCGATGAATTCGCCCAGCGCGCGGCGGCCTCTGACGGTGGTGATCTCCAAGGCGGCGCTAATTGAACTCGATCACGCTGCGGATGCCGTCCTGGGCCTCCATCAGGTCGAAGCCGCGGTTGACTTCGTCCAGCGTGATCCTGTGGGAGATGAACGGCTCGACGTCGATCTCGCCGGCCATCGCCTTGTCGACCAGCACCGGCACCTGGTCGCGTCCCTTGACGCCGCCGAAGGAGGAACCGGCGAGGCGTCGGCCCGTGATCAAGAGGCGCGGCACGACGTCGAGCGTCTCGCCCTTGCCCGCCACCCCGGCCACCGTGCAGAGCCCCCAGGCCATCCGCGTCGCCTCCAGCGCCTGTTGCATCACCGCGACTAGCCCGGTCGCCTCGAAGGTGTAGTCGGCGCCGTATTCGCCGTCGGTCATCGCCAGGATCTCGGCCACCGCGTCGGGCCCGCCGATCATCGTGTCGGTCGCGCCCTGGCCCTTGGCCAGCGCCAGCCGGTCCTCCGACATGTCGACGCAGATGATCCGCTCGGCCCCCTGCAGCCGGCAGCCCGCGACCGCGCCCAGCCCGACCATCCCGGCACCGAAGACGACGCAGGTCGTCCCCGGCTCGACCTTGGCGGTGTTCATCGCCGCGCCGAGCCCGGTCGAGAGCCCGCAGGCGAACAGCGCGATGTGCTCGAACGGCGCCTCGGGGTTGACCTTGGCGAGCGCGATCTCCGGCATCACCGTGTACTCGGCGAAGGTCGAGCAGCCCATGAAGTGACGGATGTCCTCGCCGTCGCGGGAGAGCCGCACGCTGCCGTCCGGCAGGTGGCCGAGGTTCTGCTCGGCGCGGATCGCCATGCAGAGGTTGGTCCGCGGGTCGACGCAGTGGACGCACTCGCGGCACTGGGGGGAGAAGAGGGTGACGACGTGGTCGCCGGGCTTCACCGAGGTGACGTCGGCGCCGACCTTCTCGACCACGCCCGCGCCCTCGTGGCCGAGCACGGCCGGGGCGTAGCCGGACGGGTCCGCGCCCGAGGCGGTGTACATGTCGGTGTGGCAGACCCCGCACGCTTCGAGGCGGACGAGGACCTCACCGGCGCGCGGCTCGGCCAGCTCGACCTCCTGCACTGCCAGCGGCTGCCCGAACTCCTCGAGCACGGCGGCGCGAATCTTCACTTCTCATCCTCCTCGTCGGGGAAAACGCTCTACGAAGCGATCCTAGCCTCATCCGTACGGTTGACCAACGCCTCCGCCATCCGTCTAGTGCGGGTAATTGGTTTTCAGTAGGCCGGGTACCGCTGCCGACATGCCATCCATGCCTTCACATCGCCACCGCAATGTCCTTGTCCGTCTCGGGGCCCTCGCGACGACCCTCGTCGCGCTCGTCGCGCTGCTCGCCCTCGGCGTCCCCGGCGCGGGCGCGGGCGACCCCACGTGTCAGGGCAAGCCCGCGACGATCGTCTCCAACGCGGCGACGATCACCGGCACCAAGGCCCCCGACGTGATCGTCGCGGGCCCTGGCGACAACGTCATCCACGGCGAGGGCGGCAACGACACGATCTGCGCCGGCGCCGGCAACGACACGATCTACGGCGAACGCGGCGTCGACTACATCTACGGCGAAGAAGGCGACGACGTCATCTACGGCGAACGCGGCTCCGACACCCTCGATGGCGGGCCTGGCAACGACAAGATCTACGGCGGGCGCGGCTCCGACAAGATCGAAGGCGGCCCGGGTGAAGACCTGGTCGAGGGCGAACAGGGCAACGACGAAGTCAACGGCGGCGAAGGCGACCACGACATCGTCGAGGGCAACCAGGGCGACGACACCCTGAACGGCGGTGCCGGCAGCGAAGACGTGATCATCGGCGGCACCGGCAACGACAAGATCAACGGTGGCCCTGGCGAACACGACATCGCCGACTACGCCGGCACCGGCGGCGCGGTGACGATCAACCTCCAGACCCAGACCGTGACCGGTGCCGAGAACGAGCACCTGGAAGGGATCGAGGACGCGATCGGCGGCTCCGGCAGCGACACCCTGATCGGCTCCTCGTCGAGCCCCAGCCGGCTCGACGGCGGCCCCGGCAACGACCACCTGGAGGCCGGTGGTGGCGGCGACGAAGCCTTCGGCGGCCCGGGCAGCGACCAGTGCACCGGCGGCTTCGCCCAGGAAACGTCCTGCGGCCCGGCGGCCGGCGCCAACGGCCTCGCGGTCGAAATCTACGAATCGATCGACGGCCAGTCGACCCTGATCCTGACCGGCACCTCCGGCCCCGACCAGGGCAAGGTCGAATACTCCGGCGGCAGCTTCACGATCAGCGGCTCCGACATCACCAACGGCGACCCGAGCAACCCGGACTGCACCGGCACGGGGACGATCACCTGCACCGGCCCGGTCACGGCGATCGAAGCCAACATGGGCGCCGGCAACGACGAAATGGTGATCGGCCAGAGCGTCCCGCACTCGGTTCCCTCGACCCTCGAAGGCGGTCCCGGCTCCGACAAACTCGTCGGCGGCCCGGCCAACGACGTCCTCTACGCGGGCGAAGACCACGACCCCGATACCCTCGAAGGGGGCGGCGGCAACGACGTCCTCTACGGGGTCAACATCTTCCACCCGCGCAAAGACTCGGGCCCGGCGACGATGAACGGCGGCCCCGGCTCCGACCTGATGATCGGCGGCCAGCCCTGCGACGGGGACACCTTCAACGGCGGCCCCGGCGCCAACGACAGCGCCTCCTTCGCCCGCGTCCACAACTCGGGCAGCGTCGCGGTCGAAGCGACGATCGGCGGCGAAGTGAAGACCCCCGGCGTGAGCGGCTGTAACCCCGGCCACATCACCGACTCGACCGAGAAGATCGAGGGCTCGCCTGGCAACGACATCCTCACCGGCGACAACGGCCCGAACACGCTGCTCGGCCGCGGCGGCAACGACAAGCTCGACGGCAAAGGCGGCTTCGACGACTGCGTCGGCGGCGGCGGCCACAACACCGCCGTCAACTGCGAGAAAGAGGCGCAGATCCCCTAGGTCTGCGCGGACGCGGAGCGGGTAGCTTGAGCGGGATGCCCGAGCGCCCGCCCGCCGACGACCCCGAGATCGAGGTCGTCCTCGCCGCCTACGAGGCCTTCGCCCGCGGCGACATCGCCGCGGCGGTGCGGGACATGGACCCGGAGGTCGAGTGGATCGAGCCGGTCAGCTTCGAGAACGGCGGCCGCCGGGTCGGCCCGGACGCCGTCGCCGGGTACCTGGAGGCCTCGCGGGCGGGTTGGAAGCACCTCACCTCGAGCCCGACGGTGGAGCGGGTCGGGCCGGAGATCGTCGTCGTCCACCGCCTCCACGGCAACCTCCTCGACGGCACCCCGCGGGAGATCGAAGTCGCCGACGTCTTCCGCTTCCGCGAGGGGCGGATCGCCCGCATGCGCGCCTACGCGGCGCCGGAGGAGGCCTTCGCCGCGGCGCCGCTACGACGCTGGGTCGACGCCTACCGCGCCGCCTGGGAGACCAACGACCCGGAGGCGGTCGCCGCCCTCTTCAGCGCCGACGGCATCTACCGGATCGAGCCCTGGGAGACCTGGACCGGCCGCGAGGCGATCGTCGCCGGCTGGGCGGAGCACGCCGACGAGCCCGGCGACACCGCCTTCCACTGGTGGCACGTCGCCCGCGACGGCGACCTCTGGATCCTCGAGGCGCGCACCCGCTACCGCTCCCTCGGCCGCGACTACGCCAACCTCTGGCTGGTCGAGCTCGACGACGCGGGGCGGGCGCGGGGCTTCAGCGAGTGGTGGAAGCAGTTGCCCGACGGCGCAGGCGGCTGAGGCGGCCGTCCTTGAGGATCCGCTTCGCCGCGTTGTGACCTGAGGCGGCCATCACGCCGCCGCCTGGGTGGGTCCCGGCGCCGCAGAGGTAGAGGCCGTGGACCGGCGTCGCGTAGCCCGCAAGGTAGGGGGAGGGCCGCATGAACGCCATCTGGTCCATCCCCTGCTCGCCCTGGAAGATCGAGCCGCCGGTGAGGCCGAAGATGCGCTCGATGTCCGGCGGCGCGAGGACCTCGCGCTCGAGGATCGCGTCGGGCACGTTGGGCGCGTACTTGGCGAGGTGCTCGACGCAGGCGTCGGCGTAGCGCTCGCGCGCGCCCTCCGGCCAGCCCGCCTCGTCGGGGGGGCCGTACTGGGTGAACATCGTCATCACCCAGGTGCCGTCGTCGGTCAGGGACGAGTCGATCGCCGAGGGCAACTCCGCCTCGACGTACGGTTCCGCCGCGGGCTTGCCGGCCTGCGCTTCCTGCCAGGCGCGCTCGAGGTAGTCGATCGAGGGGCAGAGGTTGACCCCGGTATGGCGGAGCGTCTCCTGCATCGCGTCGTCCACCCCGATGTATTTCGGCGGTTCCTTGAGGATCATGTTGATCTTCACCGAGCCGCCGCGGGTGCGGAAGCGGCGCATGTCCTCGACGATCTCCTCGCTGAAGTTCTCCGCCCCCGCCATGTCGAGGATCGTGTTCTTCGGGTGGGCGCCGGAGGCGACGATCGGCGCGCGCAGCACCTCGCCCGAGGCGAGCGTCACGCCGACCACCCGTTCGCCCTCGATGTCGATCGAGGCGACCTCGGCGTCGGTGCGGATCTCGGCGCCGGCGGCGCGGGCCGAGGCGGCGATCGCCTCCGAGATCGCTCCCATCCCGCCCATCACGTGCCCCCAGGCCCCCTTCGCCCCGTTCAGTTCGCCGAGCGCGTGGTGGAGGAGGTTGTAGGCGGTGCCGGGGGTGTTCGGGCCGGCCCAGACGCCGACCACGCCGGTCGAGGCGATCGACCCCTTCAGCGCGTCATGTTCGAAGTACTCGTCGAGCATGTCGGCGACCGACATCGTGAACATGCGGACCAGCTCGTGGACGTCGCGGCGGGAGAGGCCGGCGGCGCGGGCGCCCTCGCGGGCGAGGCCGAGCAGGTCGCCG
>Ga0164242_10006988_pt1 | contig 12369 bp, 6 predicted proteins | sample OricomgcompostMG_FD_108783 | JGI IMG/M metagenome (GOLD analysis project Ga0164242, IMG submission 108783) | Miracle-Growth compost microbial communities from Emeryville, California, USA - Original compost - Miracle growth compost (MG) ... | reverse complement strand
CCGACGTCGACCATCAAGGGGGACGAAATCCACTATGAGGACAACCAAGATGCCGGTGATGATTTCGACGTTAATCTCCAAGAAGACCCCGCGGCCTCTTCTGGACAAAATGCTGATGAGATCGACTGGGACAATGATGGTGACGAGGACAATATAAGCGGGATCGAAGAACAAGATCCTAACAGACTAACCCCATCGAGCGGCTCTGCCAAGAGAAGCAGACAGTTCGATGATCCCGATGGCCTGGCTGATGAGAGTGGTTAGTCATGATCCGCCTCCTTATGTCCACGTTTGAGGGCTAATGATTGCATGAACAGCGCACGTCAAGCGACGGAGAACTTGAGTCGCCAGCCTTTTGCTTCACCCCCCTCACCTTCTTGCCGGCATGCTACGGTCCCTGTGGGAGTTGTGGTTGTAGTGCAGCCGTCTCTACCCGCACACCGTGGCCATTTTGCGCACCCTTCCTCCCTTCTTACTTAATGCCGGCCTTAACTCTTCCACAGCGGACGATTGCGATCTAACGATTGTTGCAGGCGTTCTGCGTCCAGGTCGACGCGGATCTAAAAGGTATGTTATCAACTGCGAGTCTGGACTACGTCCCCACCTTCCCTAAACACACACACACCCGCCCCTTCCGTCAATTCGCAGACCACGATTTGCTTGAGCCTACTCGAGATGCGGCCGAGATGTATGAATATGGAGGCCGAACTCGGCGGGCGTTATCAGACAACATAGTTCTGCCTTGTCACCGCAGACCCGTCCCTCCTTAGACAATGGGGATGGACAACCTCTACGCGGGTAGCAGACTAATGCATTTCTCCTTTTTCGAGAATACCAAGAGGGGTCACAGGATCTTGGCAAGGTAAAGCACACGGCGTTGGGTGTCTTTTCGCGGTGTGAGGTTTGCATTCAGGAGGATATCAATTCTTCAACTGGGCGTCGGATGAATTTTCGAGAGAGCACTCGTTTTGGGCGGCTTCCGTCAAGGGACATAAAACTGCGACGGATGGTTTCCTTTTACAGGACCGGAGTACGGGTCTTACACCTTCAGAAGGGAGTCGAAGATGGATGGAGGATTAGGAAAAGAAAATGGGCGACCTTGTACTATTACGCGCTTCTCTCGTCCGGGTCTAGGAGGGTTCTTGGAGAACCGTTGCTGTTGCTGTGGCGCATCCGGAGGCTCTTGGCGACGTTGATGAGACGATAATCATTCCCCCCCAACTGCCGCCGAGGTTCTGCTGTTGTGACTGGTCTGCACTCTGCGCAACTTCCTCCCTTCCTAATTTTAGCCAAGACGCGCAATGCCCCATTTAAGCCGTAAGCCTTGGCCCGCAGCCAATCTTAACGGGGGATACGAGAGGAGCGGAGAGACACTAACCGCATAGCTTGTTGTTCACATATCCGTATGTAGCACTTACTCGAGAGCAAGAATGGTTTTCATCTTGAATTGTTGCCAGCGAACCTTTTTTGACTCGAGTCAAATACTGCGAGTAGTAGAGCCTCTTTGTTGAAACAGTTTGAGGAGAGGGAATGTCCACGTAATCCGGTGTTTCTGTTTTCATCGGCCGCCAAGAGACAGTCACGTGTGAAGGTACAGGAGGTACTGAACCTATGGCAGGGAGAGGAGCCTGTACATAATAATCCGAAGGATTAATTCAGTCCTGGCTTCCTAGGTACCTTACTAGCGGGATGGGGCTCACCAACTGAACGGTGAACCAGCCACTGTGAAAGCGGGTACCTTGAAAAAAATTAAAATAGGCCTCCCAAGTCCACGGGAAGCTCTTGTTTGCTAAACCGTTTCGAGGCCGAGAGGTCCACGATGGCAGCATATTGTTCGCTACCTGAGCTGGGCTTGCCGGGGCCACATGTTTGGTGGGAGAGGTATTCTCTTCTGCCGACACTGTGTGGGTTTTATTTTCGCAAAGGAAACAGCAGCGGCGGTCGTTGGCGGCTGTACCTGGTCTCAGGGGCCTGAAACACCCGCCAAGTACCATCCACAGTTAGCATAGTACAATCGGTACATAACGCATCCGACCCCATGACAGCCCACCCCCCCTACCCCTAGTAGGAGCCTATCCCTCCCTCATATTTCACGACTAGGCCATTCCGTACCGCTGGCATTATTTGTGCGAAAGAGACACGACCACCACCCCAAACCGAATCCAGGCGGCGACCAGGCGCGAGCCTTCCCAATCCCAGTATACACCTAATATCGGCCTCTCGTTGGAAGTCATTTTGAGTTTTATTGATGCATTGCCGTTGGGCGTGAGTCTACTTTACTCGCCCGGCGCGGGTTCAAGCCTTTTCCTGTCCCTCTTCCAATCTGGCCATCTCCAGGCCGCCCGCCATCTCGACGACTCCCCGCCCTGGTCGATCGCAAGTCACAAAACCATCGTTGAGACACACTCGGCGCCTCTGCCGGCCCTGCACTCACTTTGCCCAAGATGATGCTAGAAGAAAAGTACGTCCTTTACCGCCTCCTGCGCCTAGGATTCGCGCGCTGAGAGAGGGGACCGAATGTGCGGGCACTGACGATGTCGTTTCTCTCAACAGGTACATAGGTCTGGCCTTGGCCATGTCCTCGAGCTTAGCCATCGGTATGCGCATCCCTATCTAGTCTTTTGGGGTGGTTTGATGCTAATGATCCGGTCCTTGCAGGCACAAGCTTCGTGATTACGAAAAAGGTACGACCGCCGACCCTCGACCCGAAACCGCCAAGAGAAACCAACCGAAGTCGACCGCGAGAGTCCGAGATCACGATTGCGCTGACACATCGCTACTATTATAGGGCTTAATGCAAGCTGAAGAACGGCATGGCTTCGAAGGAGAAGGTTTCCTATATCTTCGGAGCCCACTATGGTGGGCCGGGATATCGACGTGTACGAACCACCAGTCCCTGACTCTTTCGTTTGGAAACCCATAGCTGACAAGGGCGCGTATAGTGGTCCTCGGAGAAGTCTGCAACTTTGCAGCATACGCTTTCGCACCCGCAATTCTAGTCACGCCACTTGGGGCCCTCGCCGTGCTAATAGGCGCTGTCCTAGGCTCCTACTTCCTCAACGAGAAACTGGGGGTTCTAGGCAGGCTGGGAAGTGCCATCTGCTTAATAGGCGCCGTCATCATTGTCCTCCACGCACCGCCTGATGAGGAGATCGAGACTATTGACCAGATCCTTCACTATGCGATCCAACCAGGTACAGTCATGGCCCTAAGTCCACCCACAGCCTCGTCGAAGTAAGGGCCACTAACCTTCCCCCCTCCCAGGGTTCCTACTCTACGCTGGTGCCGTCTGCGTATTCGCAGTCGTCATGATATATAAGATTGCCCCGGTCTACGGCAAGAAGAATCCCCTCATCTACCTCGGTATCTGCTCGTTGGTCGGCTCGGTGTCCGTCATGGCCGTCAAGGCTTTCGGCATTGCGCTCAAGCTCACCTTCGCCGGCCACAACCAGTTCTCGCACCCGTCGACCTATGTCTTCATGATCATCACTAGCGTTTGTATATTGGTGCAGATGAACTATTTCAACAAGGCGCTTAGCCAGTTCCCAACGAACATGTACGTTTTGTAGACTCGTACCGCCGCAAGCCCCAGGTTTCATGTCAGCTAATAGCAATATAGTGTCAACCCGCTGTACTACGTCACTTTCACGACGGCAACCCTTTGCGCTTCCTTCATCCTCTTCAGCGGTTTCAACACCACTGACGTCACGAACACCCTCTCTCTCCTCTGCGGCTTCCTGGTGACATTCACCGGCGTTTACCTGCTCAACCTCAGCCGTGGCGACCCGAATGGTGACAAGATGATGGCACGCCGTGCTGACGCTACAGGCACCGACATGGTATCCAGCATCCAGACAAGGCTTAGCATGGAGGCACGGAGGTCGATGGGCCACCAGCACCGCCTGAGTGTTGGGAGCAACCGCGGTGATAGGGAGGGCCTGATCCGCGCATACGACGAGGAGGAGGCCGCCGGATTCGGCCTGACAGACCTCGCCGAGGAGAGTGACGAGGATACAGACCCGAGGAGCCCGATGATGGGGAGTCACCCACCCAGCCGCGCCAATGGTTCGGCGAACGGAAACCACCTCAGCACCAAGGGGCTTCACGACCAGATAGAGCTTCAGACACGGAAGTCAGACGAACGGTGACCCAAACACCACACCTGGCCATCGTACCCCGATGCCCCCTAACAGAAATCCCCAATCATACACATCATCATCTTCCGAAACCTTTGTATATTCTCATTCACCGCATGCATGGGGGGGTTCAACAGGGTCATAATCCAGGGTTAGTTTCACCTCCACGAACGATGCTCACACGACAACCTATCCCAAACGGAAACGGATCGGACGGCGTGGCGGCGTGGCGGGTGAAACGGTTTAGGGTCTACGAAGGAATTTTTCGTCTGCTTGTTTGACTTGGGAAACCCCGTGACTGTCGAGCACAAGTGCTTAATGGGACAGGAGGGTAGTGCGTGAGGTTCATGAACAAGGGGGAGGGAAGGCGGCCAATCGGACACACGAACCTATTTACCATGGCACACCGGCGTTGTATGGGATGATTGATCGTTTTGCTACTTATTTTCGTTTTTTTTCCCTTATTTTTTGCCAATGCTGCGAGACTTCTGTACGATATATTGCCTGGAGGTGCCGAGGACACTGTTGAGTGGACCTCGAGCGTTTGTTGCGAGATCTAGACGTCATGAGGAAGGCCCAGGCAAACTTCATCTGGCTTGGAATAGCTAGAGAGTCCAATTCCAATCGCAAAGCATTTATCAAACAACTGACAAACCTCAAGAGTTGGTCCCTCTACGATGATCAGATGTCCGATCCTTGTGGTGTTCGTTACTCTTTGCCTTTCATTTTTCCTACCCCGAGGCCAGATACTGCAGCTAAGGTTACAGGAGGTGCCCCGAAGGGGAGAAGAAACTGGGAGAAAGATGCTGAGTGATCAATCCATCCCTCACCACCACCACCCCCTTTCCTCGCAGTTGCCAATGCAAATATTTGTGTAATGACCATCAAAGTGCTGACGCCGTGTAGACCCATCCCTTCCACCACCGGATTGTAGTGCGAAATTGCTTACTACCAACGAAGGAAATCACAGCCCTCCACAACCAGACGATTCCTCTCTTTCCCGAGGCACCTATGCCTGTCCCGTTGAAAGGACATTCCAGGAACCTTCCGCCTCGGTGAGGGATCTAGCCGCTTTGCTTCGGATTACTATTGCTCAGCAGGCGGCTGGCCCTCCTCAGCCTCAGCTCCCTCCTCACCCTGGCGAGCGGCCTCGGCGGCGGCCTGGGCCTGAGCGGCCTTGGCGCCGTAGTCCTGGCTGCTGGGCTGCAGGACGGGGGTCTCCTCCTTGGGCTCGATGATGGTGACGGCGTCGGGCAGGGACTTCTGGGGTCCGGCCTTGCCCTCGGGGTCGCTTCCGCGCATGATCTTGACCTTGATTCCGAGCACACCCTGGCGGAGCAGGACGTGGCGGGTGGCGCTGTCGATGAAGTCCTTGGCGGGCTGGCCGGAGTGGATCATGAAGCCGTCGGTGAACTTCATGCTCTTGGCACGGGCGGCACGGAGCTTGCCCGAGACGACGACCTCACAGCCCTTGGCGCCGCTCTCCATGATGAAGCGGAGGACACCGTAGCAGGCGCGGCGGACGGCCAGGCCGTTGAGCAGCTTGTAGCGGAGGGACTCGCACTGGGCGACGGCGGAGAGGCCGCGGTTCTGGACCTTGGCGGCGTACAGGGAGACGGAGTTCTCGGGGAACTTGAAGCGCTTCTGGATCAGCGAGGTGAGCTCACGGATGCGGCGGCCCTGCTCGCCGAGGACCTCCTGTGTGTGCGTCGCGCGGATGATGATGTCGGTGACGGTGGGGGTGACGCGGACCTCGACGCCCGAATAGCCCTCCTCGGCCAGCTCGCGCTGGAAGAACTCGTTCAGCTCGGCGTAGAAGACACCGTCGGCGACGAACTTTCTCCGCTTGGAGCTGGAAGAAGAGGCGAGAAGTTAGCAAAACAGATCAGTAATTATCGGCCTCCATCGATATCTCCTCCAATATGCGTAAGCTGATTCTCTTTCCCCCCGCCTCGCGTGATTCCGTGTGTCCCCTTCTCTCGCAGTAGGAAAAAATAAATCCGTCTCCTCTGCTCTCCACGCTCTCCATCTGGTAAACTCACATTTGGGTACCTGGAACCGCCATGATGTATGTGTGATCTCTTTCTCCGGTTTATTCGGCTGGTCTCGAAGTGACTTGTCGCAATTGGCGGTCGAAAGGGCGATGGGAGATTGCTTCGGGCGTGTCGCAAGGTTCGAAAACTTGTAGATTTCGCTGCCACTTTGGACTTTTCCCAATGGTGAGGTGGGGTACCGGTAACCCTAACCTCGCTAAAAATGGTATGGCGCGAAAACCGGGCTGGGGTACGTACATGTGGGTACCTCATTGCGCTGTCCAGTGTGCACGAGGCTCTTCCTCAGCCACAGCTGCCTGCAGCCCGTGTGCTACAGAGCGAAGCCACACGACGAACGCCAATCGGCGGGGCCTGACATCACAAGGGCCTTTCAGCCTTGCCGAAGTGAGTCGCAAGCTAGACACTACAAGTTGAAGCTGGGCTGCAATACTCGCGATTTTCCAATACCTAGCCAGAAACTAGTTGTGATTACGGACGCTCCACTGGGTTCAAATATACCTACCTTATGGCAAACCTAATCCGAGATACATAAGTTTTACCTATACTCCAGCTCCTCCTTCCACCGCTCCCGATACCATACGATCCGAAAGCGCTGCCCCTCGTTCCACTCCAGAGTCAACTCGTCACCAAAACCTCCGATGTTATAGCCGCCCGAACCTACCATAATAGTGCAAGATGCCGGTCCGTAATTACAAACAGGTACGCTCTCGAGACTAGGGTTATAAGCAACCCATATATCAGGTCTAATAGTTATACATGACTTAGGTCTACAAGAACGTCCACGCCATACGCGGCGGGACCCCTCAGCTTGGCGATCTTTACCTTCAAGAGTACCACTTAATATTCTGTTTCCAAGTAAAACCTAGTGGTTCGGAGGAATCCGACGCACCTCCAAAAGAACGGCAGGGTTGGACTGCGTTCCAGATCATATCCCAGTGCACTCTACGGCCAACTCCTCCCTCAAGTGGAGTTCCGTCCTCGATCCGCATACGCTGCCGGGATTTCACCTTTGTCAGCTTCAATTTTCCCGACGACAAGCAGGCTCAAGAGGCCTTCAGCTTTATCCGAAACCGAACGTGCAGGTTAGGAGGCATAGACAAGCTCTATGCGTTTAAATATGAGCCTCCCCCACCGGAGAAAGCACTTACGGGGTGGGACTTGTACGATGCGAAGGCTGAGTGGCGGCGTCAGGGAATAAGTGAGAAGTGCGCGGACCGAGGCTGGCGAATATCAACCATGAACAAGGACTACACATTTAGTCCGACCTATCCGGCACTGATGGTAGTGCCGTCCAAGATATCCGACAACACGCTCAAGTACGCCGGGCCGTTCCGCTCGAGAGCCCGAATACCCGTCCTAACCTACCTACACCCCGTGAATAACTGTTCGATCACACGAAGTTCGCAGCCGTTTGTCGGACTTCGAGGTAAGCGCTGCGTCCAAGATGAGCGGCTCGTCGGTGCCTGCTTCTCGGCTTCGGCCGACGCCCCCGACGCATCTTCGAGCCCGGCACTCCTAGAGCCAAGCCCCGCAACCAGCCAGACGGACCTGTCCGATTCTATCGAACCGGACCTGTCGGATACGGAAAGGCTCGAAGACGAATTCATTGCGGGCGCCAACGCTATCTATGACGAGAAGACGGGGAAGAGGCTAATCTACGGCGCGCAACAGCATAACTTGATCGTCGATGCGAGGCCCGCGATCAACTCGTATGCGATGCAAGCTATAGGTATGGGCTCGGAGAACATGGATTATTACAAGTTTGCGAAGAAGATTTTCTTGAGTATCGACAACATACACGTTATGAGGGACTCTCTCAACAAGGTTATCGATGCGGTCAAGGACGCCGACGTCTCCCCTTTTCCTCCAAACAAGGACCTGCTTGCCAAAAGTAACTGGCTAAAGCACATCACTGCAATCCTAGACGGATCCGCCATCATCGCGAGACAGGTTGGCATTCAGCATTCCCACGTCCTTATCCACTGCTCGGACGGCTGGGACAGGACTAGCCAACTCAGCGCCTTGTCGCAGCTTATGCTAGACCCCTATTACCGCACCATAGAGGGCTTCATCGTCCTCGTCGAGAAAGACTGGCTCTCGTTTGGGCACATGTTCCAGCAGCGATCTGGCTACATGAGCCACGAGAAGTGGTTCGTCACGCAGAATGATACCCTTGCAGGGTCGACCATCCAGCCCGGTGAAAACGACGGCCGCAACGACGCGCTCGAAAACGCCCTAGCGAGCGCAAAACGTTTCTTCAACAAGGGCCTGAATCAAGGCGACCGGGAAGACTCCTCCGATATGGACACGGCCTCCCCGGCCAACGCCGTGGATGAAGCCAAGACAGTGGCCCCTCCCCTTTCCCAGGGCGAGGCCACCCGTCTCAAGGATGTCTCCCCCGTCTTCCACCAGTTCCTCGACGCCACCTATCAACTACTACGGCAACACCCCACCCGTTTCGAGTTCAACGAGCGGTTCCTCCGACGCCTACTCTATCATAGCTATTCGTGCCAGTATGGCACCTTCCTCTACGACAACGAACGCCAGCGCCGAGAGGCGAATCTTGCCGACCGCACTACGTCGGTCTGGTCCTATTTCCTATCCCGCAGAAAAGAGTTTACCAACGAGGAGTTCAACCCGACAGTCGACGACCACACCAAGGGCCGCGAGCGTCTCGTCTTCCCGCGGCTCGCGGACGTCCGCTGGTGGCACCAGGTCTTCAACCGCACCGACGACGAGATGAACAGCGCTCTGAACGCCAGCGCCGCCGTCGCGGAGCGTGTCGCCACCTACCAGTCCAGCGACGAGAGTCAACAGTCCGGCGGCGTGCCAGCAGTCTTACTACCTTGGGACGGCAGCACCGGTAGTCACCCTGGTACGCCGAGTCTAGGCGCCGCCTCCGGGGCTATGAGCCCGAGTCGCAGCCCGCAGCCCCCAAGTCTGTCGACCAGCAGATCGGTCCTTACGGGGGTCGAGGCCGCGCACATGGCGCTGACGCCGGAGACGAGGAGGGCTAGTCCGCCGCCGCTGAATCGAAGCGCGAGCTCGGGAGATGTTCCGGGGAATGGACCTCTCTCCGTGCTGCGGGAGGGGATTGCCGGCTTAGGAATTGGAAAGGGGGTGCTTGGCGGGATAGGAGATCGGGTCGGTCTGGGGTCGAGTCATGATGTTGGACGCCCGTTGGAGGATCGCGGCGGGGAAGAGTTGAAGAGTATGGATTAGATGCAACGGAATATTCACGAGCGATGGGAATGATTACTTTTTTTTTTATCCGGGAGGCATGGGATATGGTTTGTAGAACGGATAGTATATTGCATGGATGACTAGATCGCTTCTGGGGTCTTCCCGAAGCGATCATCATATTTATGACAACTGCGCTCGACGATGTTTTCAGAAGGTAGTCGCATAACGGCAGCAGGTGGGCCACAAGTAAACCCCTCGAAGAAAACTTGGCCCAGAGCAAAGGCTGCCACGAAAGGTTTCTAGCAACACGCATAGAGAAAATGTTAGGATCCTGCGAGTTTCACCTCTAAAAAGGCTACCCCAGGCAGCCACTCCAGGTGCTACGACTGGGTTACGTGGGGGCGGGAAGATATCTTCTTCTTCGCGTCCTGGGCAAGCCCAAGAGTGCAATGAAGAGATTTCGCGTCGCCTGGAGGCAGTGTAATACCAGGGACACGGTGGAAGACGAGCATGGGCAAGCCCAGAGGCAAGTCCTCCTAGATTCAAAAATAGGAATAATCAAAGATCTACTCCGTAGAGTAGTTTCAGAGATTAAACTGAAAAGAACAGATACTACACTTGATCTAAGCCAAAAGGCAAAGAGAGCTAAAGAAGAAAAGAAGAAAAATGTGCAAAGGCTGGAGGGTCGCGAGATATATATACTATAGTCTTGGTGGTCCGTGCACGACTGCAAATTAGCAGGCTGGCAGGCAGCACTGTACTACAGTACATAGTAAGGTTTTAGCAGACGTGCACGGATCAGTTTGCTTTTACATCCACACCAGCAGCCACTGGAGCTTTGGCTAAGCTTTCGACCCCTCAAATGTGGCTGGTGTGTTGACCAAAGTGCCCAACTATTACGTGTGGCACGGTCCTGGGCTGCCCATCCGCTGGAAGGTGCTGTACAAACTGGTACCGAGCATCTCCAAGTGAAAATCCAACCGATTCTCCTTCGTCCTTATCTGTTCTAGCTACGGACCGTTAGGGCAAAGGTAAAGAAAAGTCAAGAAAGACGTAAGAATATGCAAAGTCAGCCTGCTTGAGAACTGTGTCTGTAAATTGTTTTATCTCCTTCATGTGCTTTTACCTACTTACCCCTCTGTCCGCTGCCTGCCCTTTGGAGTTGAAGTGGCGGTGATATCACCGTTGTTAGGCGCCCTGGCCGGCCTGTGCTAAACCAATTTGCGCTAAGAAAATCAAAGCTCTCTACCCCGTCCCACCTCCAGCCTCGATCCCATCCCATAGTCGTCTCAATTTCCACACTGCATCAACCCCGACATATCTCAAAGTAAACTCACCACGCCCGACGCCGCCCCGCGGATCGTATTTCCCTGTATCTTTCCGGCTCTTCCCTCCCTACGGTTCGCGGCCCCACCTTTATGTCCCTCCATTAAGGCCACCGATCGACCACATTCTGCCCTCTGATTTCCCGTCAAAGAACCTTGGCAGACACTGAGTCGACCGGCCGCAACGAATTCACCCCCAAAGCCCACCTGCCCTGCGTTCATTACCCACCCACGCGATCCAAACCTCCCCCGCCGCGTTCAGCCCAACGACCTCCCTCTCTAGAACATACCAACCTCAGATAATCCTCTAGCAACGCGCCTGCCTACGAATCCCTCCCACCATGGCTGACGCGCCGAATCCGAATGATGAGCTCTACCCCATCGCCGTCCTGATCGACGAGTTGAAGGTATGCCTGCATGACGACAGGCCGCAGATATCGCGCATGGGGAAGGGGCGCAAAGTATTGACATGTTTGCTTAGCACGATGATGTCCTCCTCCGCCTTAACGCCATCCATCGCCTCTCCACCATTGCGCTCGCCTTGGGCCCCGAGCGCACTCGCGAGGAGCTAATTCCGTTTCTCGATGGTCAGCAACCAACCCCCTCCCCCGACCAGCCCATTCCTCCATGCTGCTCCGATCCACTAACCCATAACTCCGAGCAGAATCGGTTGAGGATGAAGATGAAGTCCTCGTCGCCTTGAGCGAAGAGCTGGGTGGCTTCATCGAGTATGTCGGCGGCCCACAATGGGGTCACGTTCTGCTATCTCCCCTCGAGAACCTGGCCGCCATCGAAGAGCCCGTCGTGAGAGACAAGGTATTTTGCCCGTCATAACAATCTCACTGCCTCCCGCTGTGCACCTAGACTGACAGGCACAGGCCGTCGAGTCCTTGAACAAGATCTGCGAGGATCTGTCCTCCCAGCAAGTCGAAGAATACTTCATTCCCCTCACAATCCGCCTATCCAAGGCCGACTGGTTCACCTCGAAGGTATCAGGATGCGGCCTCTACACCGCTCCCTACAAGAAGGTCTCGCCGCCGATCCAGGAGCAGCTCCGCCAGCAATTCGGGCTGCTCGTCCACGACGAAACCCCAATGGTGCGCCGCCAGGCCGCGACCAACCTCGCCGGGTTTGTGAAGGAGATGCCCGCCGCGATTGTTGTTGAAGAAATGATACCCATGTTCCAGCATCTGGCCCAGGACGACCAGGACAGCGTCCGACTGCTCACAGTTGAGGTTCTGATTTCCGTCGCCGAGGTGGTTCCCAAGGAGCAGCAATCGAGCCACGGCGTTCTACTCACATCTCTGAGGAGTCTGATAGAGGACAAGAGCTGGAGAGTCCGATACATGATTGCCGATCGGTTCGAGAAGGTAATGGACATTTTCTCCAACCCTTGACAGCAACTAGGTCAGCTAACCACGATCCCCTTGCACAGATTGCGAAGGCTGTAGATGAGGAGGTCGTCTCGAGAGACCTTGTGCCGGCATTCGTCAAGCTACTTAAGGATAATGAGGCAGAAGTGCGGACGGCCATTGCCGGCCAGATTCCCGGATTCTGTGGCCTGGTGGATCAGACGACACTTCTTAACGAGATCATGGGCAGCATCGAGGACCTCGTATCCGATACTTCGCAGCACGTCAGGGCGGCATTAGGAACCCAGATTAGCGGACT
>Ga0164242_10006987_pt1 | contig 12370 bp, 9 predicted proteins | sample OricomgcompostMG_FD_108783 | JGI IMG/M metagenome (GOLD analysis project Ga0164242, IMG submission 108783) | Miracle-Growth compost microbial communities from Emeryville, California, USA - Original compost - Miracle growth compost (MG) ... | reverse complement strand
TCGGTGTCGGCGGCCGCGGCATCCCACACCGTCACGGCGACCTCCGCCTCGAAGGCCTGGAATCTGCCGGGCCTGAAGTGCGCGCAGCTGATCCTGTCGAATGAGCAGGATGCCGCCGCCTGGGCCGACAGCCGCCGGTCGATGACCGCCGAGCACGGTGCCAGCAACCCTGGTCTCATCGCGAACACCGCGGCGTACACCGACGGGCGCGGTTGGCTCGCCGACGTCGTCGCCTACCTCGACGGCAACCGCACCCTGATGGGCGAGCTCGTCGCCGAGCACCTGCCCGGCGTGCGCTACCTGCCGCCGGAGGGAACCTATCTGGCGTGGCTCGACTGCCGCGCGCTCGAGCTGGGCGACCACCCGGCCGAGTTCTTCCTCGAGCAGGCGAAGGTCGCCGCCACCGACGGCGCGCTGTGCGGCGACGCCGGCGCGGGCGCGGTGCGCTTCAACCTCGCGATGCCACGACCGCTGCTGCGCACGGCGGTTGAGCGCATGGGCGCGGCGCTGGGCGCGCGGTAGCGCGGGACCCGCGCCTCAGCGCACGCGCCGGCCGTGCGCGAGGTCGAAAAGGTGCGGCAGCACATCGCCCTCGCGCAGGCCCGAGTGCTCGTGCTCGCTGGTGATCCAGGGCTTCACACCCGGCAGCAACTCCAGCGTCTCGAGCGAGTACTCGAGCGGCACGTACAGGTCGTTGACGTAGACGGCCGCGGCACCGTGCGCGCCCGACGAACGCAGTGCATCGGCGTCGTACACCCGCGGCCACTCGTACTCGGCCAGGGCGAGGGTGACGTCCTTCCAGGGGCGGAATCCCGGCACCGTGTCGAGCCATTCGCGGCGCACGTGCTCGCCGGTCAGCAGCGTCACGTCGTCGCGGAAGTCGTCGGGCTCGACCCGGTCGGCCGACCAGCGGGTGGCGTATCCGTCGGCGTAGCTCGACTCGTGGAACACGAAGTACAGGGGGTTGCGGGTGCCGTACGGCAGCGCCGAGGCCAGGTCATGCCGGAAGGCGTTGGTGTGCGGCTCTTCTTCGAGCAGGTGGTGGAGCGTCTGCCATCCGTTGTTGCTGCCCAGCAGCATCCCGAGCGAACGCAGCCGCGAGGTCGCGACGACCTCGCCATCGGGCAACACGATCTTTCCTGCATCGGTCAGGTCCGCGAGGCGCCGCACGGTGTCGCGGTGATGCGGGAAGCGCCGGTAATAGCCCTCTGACGCGATGCGCAGCTTGTCGTAGGTGAGCGCGTAGACGTCGTCGGGGGTTCGGCCGATGGCCGAGAGGCCGCCGGTGAAGAACACCTCGCGCAGCGACGACGCGTCGGTCGACAGATAGGCGAGCGTCGTGAACCCGCCGAACGACTGGCCCAGCACGCTCCAGGTCTCAGCTCCCAGGTGCTCGCGCATCGCCTCGCAGTCGCGCACGATGCCGTCGGCGCGCAGGTGCGTGATGTGCTCGGCGAGCTCGTCGGTACCGCGGGCGAGGTCAGCGTCGCCGATGGGCGTCGATCGGCCGGTGCCGCGCTGGTCGAGCATCACGACGCGGTAGTGCTCGAGCGCGGCATCCATCCACGACGGAGCGACCGGCGAGTGATACGGACGCGGCGCTTCACTGCCCGGTCCGCCCTGCAGGAAGACGAGATAGGGCAGTCCTTCGCCGCCCTCGCGCGCGACGACCGCGGCGTACACCTCGATCGTGCGGGTGTCGGCGTCGTCGCCCCACACGAGCGGCACGGTGATGGTGTGGTCTTCGACGGTGAGATCCTGCATGCGACGCGTGGTGACCGACATGCTGTCGAGTCTATTCGGGCATTAGCGTTGACCTCATGAGTGCTTATGACGTGGTGCAACTGGGCGGACTCGACACATGGCTGCAGGCCGGCGGTGATCGCCCCGGCAAGCAGTTCGTCGACAAGATGATGCCGGCGCAGTACATCGGCACGTCGGCCAACGCGATCGCGTCGGGCGAGAGCGCGCCGTTCTGGCACTCGCACTCCACACTCGAAGAGGTCTACGTCTTTCTGAGCGGACGCGGCCAGATGGGTCTCGACGACGAGGTCGTCGACGTGCAGCCGGGCACCGTCGTGCGCGTGGGCCAGGGCGTCATGCGCACCTGGCACGCCCTGGCCGACAGCCCGGAGGATCTGCGGTGGCTCTGCATCCGTGCCGGCGGCGACACGCTCGAGAACGTCGGGCACGACGGCGCGCTCGACCGCGAGCGCGCGATGCCCTGGGCCGAATAGCGCATGGCGAGAGCCATCGTCCTCGGCGTCAGCGGGATGACGGGGCGGGCGATAGCCCGCGAGCTCATCGACGCGGAGTGGGATGTCACGGGCACGGGTCGTGACCCGGCACACTTTCCCGATGAGCTCGGTGCGTCGGGCGGTGGCTTCGTGCAGTCCGACCGTGGTGACGCCGTCGACCTCGACGCGGTGCTGGCAGGCGGCGCCGATCTGGTCGTGGACTGCGTCGCCTACACCGCCGCGCACGCGCAGCTGCTCGCCGACCGGGCCGCAGACCTGGGCAGCGTCGTCGCCCTGTCGAGCAAGGCCGTCTACGTCGACGCGCAGGGCCGCCACTCGAACAGCGACGATCCGCCTGACTTCGGCGGTCCGGTCGCCGAGACGACGGCGGCCCTCGAGCCCGACTACTCGGGTGAGTACCGGTCGCGGCTCGGCTACGGCACGAACAAGGTCGCGATGGAGCGGACGCTTCTCGCGGCATCCTGCCCGGTGTCGATCCTGCGCCCGTCGCGCATCCACGGACCGGGCTCGGCCCGCCCGCGCGAGTGGTTCATCGTGCGCCGCCTGCGCGACAGGCGCACGCGTCTGCCGCTCGCGCACGGCGGCCGCACCGGCAACCACCCCACCGCGGCCGTGAACCTCGCGCGCCTCGTACGGGTGTGCGCCGAACGACCGGCGACCCGCATCCTCAACGCGGCCGACCCCGATACCCCGTCTTCGGCCGACATCGCGCAGGCGATCGCCGAGACTGTGGAGCTGCCGCTCGAGCTCGTGGGGCTCGACGACGGCGTGCCGGATGCCTGGGGTCGCAACCCCTGGGACACCTGGCCACCTTTCTTCCTCGACATGAGCGCTGCCGCCGAGATCGGATACATGCCGGTCGGCACGTACGCCGAGACCGTGGCCACGACCGTGCGGGAACTGCTCGCGCTCTCCCCTGCCGCCGCGGCCGCGATCGACGCCGACCCGTTCTTCGAGGGCCGCTTCGACTATGCACTCGACGACGCGGCGCTGGCCGCGGCATCCACCCGTCCCTCTTCCCGGTGAGACTGCAACGGACGGGTGAGAGTGTGGTTGCTTCCCGCTGTCTCGTCCGTCCGTTGCAGTCTCACGGTTGAGAGCGCCCCGCGTCAGTGCAGCATGATCGAGCCGCCGTCGGTCATCAGCGTCTGACCGGTGACGTACTGCGACTCGTCGCTCGCGAGGAACGCCACGACCGGCGCTATGTCGGTCTCGGGGTCGCCCAGCCGGCCGAGCGGCACGCCGGCGACGACCTCGGCGTATGCCTCGGGGAACGCCTGTGACCACTGCTGGATGCCGGGGGTCAGCGCCACCGGCGAGACGAGGTTCGCGCGGATGCCGTCGGCCGCCCACTCGTGCGCGGCGACACGCGTGATGGCGCGGATGGCCTCCTTCGCGGCGGCGTAGGTCACCTGGTTCGGCAGACCCTTCAGCCCCGCGCCGGACGCGAAGTTCACGATCGCGCCCTTCGTCTTCTTGAGTTCGGGGTAGGCGGCCTGCATCAGGTGGAACGTCGCGTACATGCCGGTGCCCATCGAGAGGTCCCACATCTCCTGCGTCGTCTCGACGATCGGCGCCTGCTTCGACGCGTGCGCATTGTTGACGAGCGCGTCGAGCTTGCCGAACGCGTCGACCGCCGCCGCCACGATCACCGGGGCATTGGCGGCATCGGAGATGTCGGAGGCCAGGTAGCGCACGTTCGCGGCCGGCTCGAAGCCCGCGACGAGCTCGTCGCCGGCAGTCTGGTCGATGATGTCGACGATGAGCACCTTCGCGCCCTGCGCCAGGAAGTGGCGGACGATGCCCTGCCCGATGCCGCCGGCCCCGCCGGTGACGATCGCGACCTTGTCGGTGAGTGTCATTTCGATTCCTTTCGTTGTGGTGTTCCGGGCGCGTTCGCGCCGGATGCAGGGGGGAGGGATGCCGCGACCCCGTCGAGCAGCGCATCCAGAGCGGTTTCGAGCAGGCGCCTGCCGCGCGCGGCGTCGAACGGCCGTGCACGGAACGCGGCGGTCAGCGGCCCGGGCTCTGCGGCGTCGGCGTAGTCGACAGACCGCTCGGCGGTGCGGTCGAGAGTGACCCGGGCGATGCCGATCGGCAGCGCCGCGACCGCCACGAAGATCTCGCCGGCGCGTTCGAGCGGGCATCCGGCGTCCATGAGCCGCCGCAGCACGGTCTCGGTGCCGACGGTGGAGGTGGCATCCACCACCCGCGTCGGCGAGACCGCGAGGTCGATCAGCCACGGGTGCCGCTCGAACGCGGCCCACGCCGTCATGCCGAGGCGGTGCAGGGTGTGGCGCCAGTCGGCATCGGCGGCGGGCACCGGCGGCAGCTCGGACGCTATGCGCGCCACCATCTGGCGCAACAGGTCGTTGCGGTCGGAGACGTGGCGGTACAGCGCCATGCCCGACACGCCGAGCTCGGCACCGACCCGCCGCATCGACAGCGCCTCGACGCCGTGCGCGTCGACGAGCGCGACGGCCGCGTCAGCGATGGACGCCGCATCCAGTGCTCGTGTCATGTTTACAGTGTAAACGGTGTGCCTGGGTGGCGCCTTCGAAGCGCGAAGCGTGCGCTCAGTTCCGAGCGCGTCCGGTCGCGGTCGCGTAGCGCAGCTCGGCCGACAGCCCCAGCACCGGCACGGCGAAGCGCGCGACGACCTCTCCGGCGGCCACATCGGCCTCGCTGACGGTCAGCGTCGGGTAGGGAGCGCCGAACACCGCACCGCCGCCCGCGTCGACGTCGACCGGACCGGCGGTGCCGCCCGGGTGCTCGAGCATGACATCGCGGGCCGTCTGGCCCCGCGGCATCCTGACCCGCACATGGAACGCGAGGATGTCGCCCGCCCGCAGCCCCGGCCGCGGCGGGCCGTAGTTGCGCAGCTGCGCCTCGCGCGTGCCGAGGATCATCCCGCCGGCGGCGGCATACGCCTGGCCGACCTCCTTCCACGCACTCGCGTCGACGCCCGCGGTGTCGACGGGGTACACGTGGTACTCGCCGACGTGCACCCATTCGGCGGGGAGGCCCGGAGTGATCGAACGCAGGATCACCTCGAGCCGGGGTCGTTCGGGCGCCGCGACGCCTGCCGCAACGAGATCGACGGGTCCGGATGCCGCGACCTCGGCGACCGCGACGCGCGTGAAGACGATCTCGCTGTACCCCTCGCGCTCGTAGAGCAGGCCGATGTCGCCGTCGGGCAGCATCGCCGCGCAGGAGTACCCGCTGCTGCCGTCGCACACGATCAGCTGGTGCGGCCAGCTCGCTCCCCCGTCGCGCGAGAGGCTGAGGCCGGTGTGCCGGCGCAACTGAGGGTCGAGGTTGCTCGAGACGAGCAGAGTGGATGCCGCGTCCCCGGCCTCTGTGGCAGCCCCCGGGGGCAGCGCGATGAGCGATCCGTTGTCGCTGGGATCCGGCAGCCCCGCGATCGGCTCCGGCGCGCTCCACGTCGCACCGCCGTCATACGAGCGCGCGGCCACGCGCGTGGGAGTGCCGCGCGAATGCAGCAGCAGTGAGCCGTCGGGCAGGGCGACGATCGCCGACTCATTGGTGTCTCCGCCGACCGAGGCCCCCAGCATCCACGTCTCTCCGTGGTCATCGCTGTACGCGGCGGCCGCGGTGATGCGGCCGTGTTCGAGCAGCACCATCGGCTGCACGAGACGACCCGCGAACGGCCCGGCGGTGATGTGCACACCCGTGCCCGATGCGGCGAAGATCCCGGTGACACCGGGCCTCTTCAGCTGGGCGGTCAGGCGCCGGTGCGTGAAGGTGAGACCGTCGTCGCGCGAGATCGACAGGTCGACATGCTGCACGTCGTCTTCAGGCTCGATGCCCTCGACGGCCTCGAAGAAGCCGGCCAGGGTTCCCGCGGCATGGAAGAGAAGGATGTCGCCGGTGTCACCGTCCACGAGCAGCGAGGGGTCACCGAACCCCTGCAGTCCTCCCCCGGTGCGCACGACCTGCTGCGGCCCCCACGTGATTCCGCCGTCGGTGCTGCGACGCAGGAGCAGATCGATGGGGCTCGGCAGGTCGTCGAGGTTCGGGCGTCCGTCGTAAGCGGCCAGCACGGTACCCGCCGTCGTCACGGCGAGGGCGGGGATGCGGTACTGCGCGTATCCGTCCTCGCCTCGCCGGGCAATGAGGACATCAGATGTCTCGGCAGGCATACGCCCACCCTAAACGGTGCGTGAAGGCCGGGCGGTCGGCGCCTCCTGGACCGGGTGCAAAAACGCCGCATTACACTGGCATCAGCGATCGAGGGCAGGAGGTCACCGGTGCCGATCACGGGGACGATCCTCGACGTCGCAGCGCGGCATCCCGAGCGTCTCGCGATCGCCGGCGCAGACGGCCGTCTCACCTACGCCAGGCTCGTCGAAGACTCGCGCCGGGTGTTCGGGGCGGTCGACGCCCTGCACCGGGGCCAGGAAACGCCGCCGCAGCCCGCGGCCGAGACCCGCGGCATCCCGATCACGGCCGTCAGCGTCACCTCGGCGTTCCACACCGCGCGGATCGTCGCCGGACTCGCCGGGTACCGCGCGGTCTCGGCGACGATCGACCCCCGCTGGCCGCTCGCTCACCGGGTCGGGGTCATCGCGTCGACCGGCATCGGCGTCGTGATCAGTGACGAGCCCGACCTGGCCGACGCCCTCGCGGCGCGTGGATGGACCGGCACCGTGCTCACGCTCGACGCGTTCACCCGGCTCGAGGCGGCGACCGCGCCGGCCGCGCCCCCGCACGTGCGCGACGGCGACGAGGCGTTCCTGCTGCTGTTCTCGTCGGGCACGACGAGCGACCCGAAGGCTTTTCTCAAGACGCGCCGCCAATACCGCGCGAACGTCGCCGTTTCCAGCGCGCATCTCGAGCCGCTGCCCGGCGTCGCGACCCTGGCGCCCGGGCCCGTCTCGTACAGCCTGACCCTCTACGCGGTGATCGAGTGCCTGGCCACCGGCGGCACGGTGCACGTGGCCGACGCGTTCGACCCGCTCTCGGTCGGGCGGGTGATCCGCGACGAAGGCATCACGCGCGTCGTGGCCGTGCCCGCGGTCGCGCAGGGACTGGTGGATGCCGCGCGCCGCGACCCGCAGCGCTTCGCGGGCCTGCAGCTCGTGGTCACAGGCGGCGCGAATCTGCCGCAGGCGATCCGCGACGCGCTGGCGGCCGTGCTCCCCGACGTGCGCCTGATCAGCTATTACGGCGCCGCCGAGATCGGGTTCATCGGCGACAGCCGGGAGGGCGACGGCACCCTCATCTCGGTCTATGACGGCGTGCGCGCGCGCATCGACGACGGCAGCACACCGGACGGCGAGCCCGGCACCCTGTGGATCCTCGCGGATGCATGCTCCGACGGCTATATCTCGGCGACGACCTCTGAGGTACTGAAAGGCGAGGACAGCTGGGCGACCGTGCACGACCAGGCCCGCCTGGTCGGCGGACGACTGCAGCTCATCGGCCGCGCGGGCGACATCGCCGTGACCGGCGGGCACAAGGTGGCGCTTCCCGAGGTCGAGCGCGCGTTCGACGACATGCCCGGTGTCACAGCCTGCGCGGTCGCCCTGCCCGATGCGACGCTGGGCACGGTGGTCGCGCTCGTGGTCGAGGGCCCGACGCCGGCCGCCCGAGGCGACGGGGCCGCGGCATCCCCCGCCCTTGACAAGGCGAGTCTGCAGGCGTGGGCGCGCGAGCGCCTTGCCCCGCAGTTCGTGCCGCGGCGCTGGTACCGGGTCGCCCGGTTGCCGCGCACGGTCGGCGGCAAGATCCGCCGCGGCGAGACCTCCGAGCTGGTCGCGCAGGGAGAGGCGGAGCGCCTGTGACCGCGGCATCCACGCCCCTGCATCACGGCGCAATGCGCCCCTCGCCTGCCCGCCCCTCGGCTCAGCCGAGGAGATGTGCCGGGCCGAGGACCGTTTTGCGCGCTTCCCTCCTCGCCCGGGCATATCTCCTCGGCTCGGCCGAGGGCCGGGCGCGCGCGGGAGCCGCGCAGTCACTCGACGGGCGCGGAGGTCACCGCGCATGAACCGCGTCGTCATCACCGGCATGGGGGCTATCACGCCCAGTGGGCTCGACGTCGAGAGCCTGTGGGATGCCGTCGCCACCGGCCGCAGCGCGATCACGACCCTCCACGGCCCCGAGTTCGACGGTCTGGCCGTGCGCATCGGCGGTCGCGTGCACGGCTTCGAGACCGCGCTGCCCACCGTGCTCGCGCGGCGGCTCACCCCCGTGCAGCACTGGGCCGTCGCCGCCGCCGACCAGGCGCTCGCTCAGGCGAACGCGCGCGACGGGGCGCTGCCCTGGGATTCCGCGCGCACCGCAGTGATCGCAGCGACCGGCTCCGGTCCCGTCGACGCCATGCAGGCCGCGACCCGCGCGCTCGACGAGCGCGGGCCCCGCGGCGTGCCGCTCAGCCTCTCGATGCACGGGGCGCCCGATGCCGCGGCAGCCCTCATCAGTCAGCGGCACCGCCTGTTCGGTCCGGCGCAGGGCGTGTCGGCGACCTGCGCCAGCGGCGCGATCGGGCTGGGCGAGGCGCTACGCCGTATTCGCCATGGCTATGCCGACGCCGTCGTCGTGGTCGGCATGGAGGACTGCCTGAACGGCGTGAATCTGTCGTCGAACGCGAATATGCGCGCATTGGCATCCGGATATGAGCTAAATCCGACCGCGGCGTCACGCCCCTTCGATGCGGGGCGATCGGGCTTCGTCATGGCGCAGGGCGCGGCGGCGCTCGTGCTCGAGTCCGCCGAGTCGGCCCGCGCCCGCGGGGTCGAGATCCTCGCCGAGCTCGCGGGGTTCGGCGCCTCGAGCGACGCGTATCACCCGACCGCGCCCGACCCGGCCGGCACCGGCGGCGCCCGCGCGATCCGCGCCGCGCTGGCCGACGCGCACCTCGACGCGGGCGACATCGACCACATCAACGCGCATGGCACGGGCACCGTCGCCGGCGATGCGGCCGAGCTGAACGCCTTCGACACGGCGCTGGGCGCCGCGGCCCGCGGCATCCCGATCAGCGCCACCAAATCGAGCACCGGGCACTTGCTCGGTGCCTCGGGAACGGTCGAGGCGATCATCGCCGTCGAGACGCTGCGCCGCGGCATCCTGCCCCCGACGATCAACCTCGAAGACCCCGCATTCCCGGAATGGAATATCGTGTCGGCGGCGTCGCCGTCGACCGCTCGCACCGCCCTGTCGACGTCGTTCGGCTTCGGCGGTCACAACGGTGCGATCATCCTCCGCACCGACTCGCACCCGACACCACAGGAGACCCCATGACCGATCGCGAGGCGCGGCACGCCGAGCTGGCGCAGCGTTACCTTCCCGACGAGCTGCTCGAGCGGTTCCGCGAGCGCGCCGCCGTGTACGACCGCGAGAACCGCTTCTTCGACGAAGACCTCGACGAACTGCGCGCGCAGGGCTACCTGCGGCTGTTCGTTCCCGAAGAGCTCGGCGGGCCCGGGCTGAGCCTCAACCAGGTCTCGCGCTTGCAGCAGCGTCTCGCGGGGGCTGCCCCCGCCACCGCCCTCGCCATCAACATGCACCTCATGTGCAACGGCGTCGTGAAGGCCATGTTCGACCGCGGCGACCGCTCGCTCGGGTACGTGTTCGAAGAGACCATGTCGGGCGAGATCTTCGCCTTCGGCATCAGCGAGCCGAGCAACGACTGGGTGCTGCAGGGCTCGAACACGGCAGCCGTGCCCGACGAAGACGGCGGCTACCGGCTGACCGGCGTGAAGATCTTCACCTCGCTGTCGCCGGTGTGGACGCGGCTCATCGTGCACGGCCTCGACGCCGGCGGCGACGAGCCGCAGCTCGTGTACGGCTTCATCGATCGCGACGAGCCGGGCATCAGCGTCTCTGACGACTGGGACGTGCTGGGCATGCGCGCCTCGCAGAGCCGCGCGACGATCCTCAAGGATGTGCGCGTGCGCCCCGACCGGGTCGCGCGCCGCCTCGCACCGGGACGCACGCCCGACCTGCTCACGTTCGCGATCACGAGCTGCTTCCAGCTGCTGATCGGCTCGGTGTACGCCGGCGTCGCACGCCGTGCCCTCGACCTGGGCGCCGCGGGTCTCAAGCGCCGCACGTCCGCCAAGGCCGGCACGTCGTACGCGGAGGTGCCCGAGTCGCGGGCCCGTCTGGCCGACGCGCTCATGGACTTCATGGCGGTGCCCGCGCAGCTCGAGACCTACACGCGCGAATTCGACGAGCTCGTCGACCACGGCGCCGGCTGGCCGCTGCGCCTCGTTTCGGCGCGCATCAACGCGTCGACCGCGGCGCGCCGGTCGGCCGAAGTCGCGCTCATGTGCGCCAGCGGGTCCGGATTCAACAACGCGAACGAGCTGAGTCGCCTGTTCCGGGATGCCACGGCCGGCCTCTTCCATCCGCCGAGCGCCGACGCGGCACGACCCATGTACGCCGCGGCGCTGCTCGACGACTGAGCGCGCCGGTGCCGGGCGGCGGATCGCCGGATCGCCAGATCGCCGGCGGCGCGGTCACCTCCGCCGCAGCACGTCGAACACGACCCGCAGCGTGAGCACGCCCGAGAGGATCACGAGCAGGTAGCCGAACAGCTGGAACAGCGTCAGGGTCGGAGTGATGTCGGGCCCGGCTCCGCTGCTGAGCAGCATCGCCGCCATCACACCGAACACGCCGGCCAGAAACGTGATCGCCCCGAGGTTGATGAACTCGCGCAGCACGGCGCGGTCTCGACGGTCGGCGAACAGCCGCACGTTGACGCTGAGCCGTCCCGTGGCCAGCTGCCCCGTGATCTGGTCGATCCGGTGCGGCAGACGGCGCACAGCAGGCAGCATCCCGATCACTTCGTCCATCGCCGACCGCGCGAGGGCCTTCGGGCGGCGCTGCTCGTCGACACGCTCCTGGGCGTATCCGGTCGCCTCGGTCACCAGGTTGAACCCCGGGTCGAGCACGCGGGCGCTGCCCTCGACGGTCGCTATCGCGCGGAAGGCGGCGGTCAGCTCCGGCGGCACGGCCAGCCCGTGCCGTGCCAGGATCTGGATGACCTCGGTGAGCGCCGACGCGTCGAGCGCCGAACCTGCGCCCAGATACCGCGACATGAACTCGCCGATCTGCCGGCGCAGCATGAACTCGTCGAGATCGTCGGGCAGCTCGACGAAGGTCAGCAGCGTATCGGCGAACAGCCGCGCGTCACCGCGAGAGAACGAGAGCACGACGTCGGTGATCTGCCGACGCACTTCCGAGTCGAGGCGCCCGACCGAGCCGAAGTCGATGAGGGCGAGCTGGTCGTCGGTCGTGACCACGACGTTGCCCGGGTGCAGGTCGGCGTGGAACACCCCGGCGTCCATGATCTGCGACAGCGTGCCCTGGAACAGCCGGATCGCCAGTAGCGACCGCTTGTGGTCGCTGAGCCGGTCGGCCACACCCGGCTCACTCAGCGTCGTGCCGTCGATGAACTCCATCGTCAGCACGTCACGCGCACTGAACTCGGCGAAGAAATGTGGCACACGCAACCGCTTTTCTTCGGGGAAGGCCGCCTGCACCGCCTCCATCGCGACGATGTTCGCGGCTTCGACGCGGTAGTCGAGCTCGTCGCGCAGGCTCTCGGTGAGGGCCTCGGCGAGCTCGTCGAGCCCGAACCTGTGGGCCCAGCCGGTCGACTGCGTGAGCCTGCGCGCCAGGCGCCGCGCGATGTCGATGTCGCGCTCCACGAGCGGCACGATGCCGGGGCGCTGCACCTTCACGGCGACGCGGCGGCCGTCGGGCAGGGTCGCCTCGTGGACTTGACCGATGGATGCCGCGGCCAGCGGCTCATGCGCGAACGTCGCGAAGACCTCGTCGACGGGGCGGCCGAGAGATGCCGACAGCACCGGTTCGACATCGGCCCAGGGAGCCGGCGGCACGCGCTGCTGCAGCCGCTTGAACGCCTCGATGTACTCGGTGGGCAGGGCGTCACTGCGGGTCGAGAGGATCTGCCCGATCTTCACGAAGGCGCCGCCGGCGTCTTCGAGCGCCGCGGTGAGGGCGGCTGCCTGACGGCGGCGCTCGGCCGCCCCGGCACTGGTCTGCTCGGTAGTGAGCTTGAACGGCAACAGGCGGTGGCGCGCGCCGATGCGCAGCAGCTCGGCGTAGCGGCGGCTGCGCTC
>Ga0164242_10006986_pt1 | contig 12370 bp, 6 predicted proteins | sample OricomgcompostMG_FD_108783 | JGI IMG/M metagenome (GOLD analysis project Ga0164242, IMG submission 108783) | Miracle-Growth compost microbial communities from Emeryville, California, USA - Original compost - Miracle growth compost (MG) ... | reverse complement strand
TGCCCGTGGTGTCGTCGCCGTCGACGGCGCAGCCGGGCGCGTGCGCGATCGTCGCGGCGGGCAGTTCGGCGCGCAGCGCCTCGAGCAAGGTCGGGACGGCGACTCCGAACGGCAATTCGGGGTGCTGGCTGCCGACATGGCTGGGAAATGTGTAGCAGCCGAGCATCGCGAGCGGATCCGCCGCCCGCGGGCCCACCAGCGCGATGCGCGCCGACGGCGAGAGCGGCAGCACGCCGTCGTTCTTCACGAGCACGATCGATTCTTCGGCCACCATGCGAGCGATGCCCCGCGAGGCCTCGCCGTCGAGGTCGATCGTGCCGCGCGCGGTGTCGATGTCGCCGTCGATGCCGTGTTCGAGCTCGACGAGCGCAGGCGGCTCGGCAGACCAGTCGGGGTCGAGCAAGCCGAGCTCGCACTTTTGTGTGAGCATGCGCCGTGCGGCGCGGTCGACGAGCGATTCGCTCACCCGGCCGTCTCGCACCGCTTCGAGCAGCGGCGGGCCGTAGCAGTGCATCGTCGGCAGCTCGACGTCGATGCCGGCGGCGAGCGCGAGCGCGGCCGCCTCGGCGTCGGTGTCGGCGACGCTGTGCAGCAATCGCAGGAAGGAGATGGCGAAATAGTCGGCGACGACGGTGCCTTCGAAACCCCACGCGTCTCGCAAAAGAGTCGTCAGCAATTCGTCGTTCGCGGCGACGGGCATGCCGTCGATCTCGGTGTAGGCCTGCATCACCGAGCGCGCGCCGCCGTCGCGGATCGCCATCTCGAAAGGTGGGAGCAGCACGTCGGCCAGCTCACGCGGGCCGGCCGACACGGGGGCGAAGTTGCGACCCGATCGCGAAGCCGAATAGCCGACGAAATGCTTGAGCGTGGCGACGACGCCACGTGACTCGAGCCCCCGCACGTAAGCCGTGCCGATCGTCGCGACGAGGCACGGGTCTTCGCCGATGGTCTCCTCGACCCGGCCCCAGCGGTAGTCGCGCGTGACGTCGAGAACAGGAGCAAGACCTTGGTGGACGCCGACGTCGCGCATCGCCTTGCCGACCTGGCTCGCCATCTCCTCGACCAGCGCCGGGTCGAAGGTGGCGCCCCAGGCCAGCGGCGTCGGGAAGATCGTGGCCTTCCACGTCATGAACCCGGAAAGACACTCCTCGTGGACGAGGGCTGGAATGCCGTGCCGGCCGGCCGCGACGATCTCGGTCTGGGTGCGGGCGAGGCCACGCGCGCCGAGCGCAGGATCGACCGGGGCGGTGCCGAAGGGCCGGGTCAGCTGGCCGAGGCCCGACGCGATGAGCGAGCTCCAGTCGACCGGCGCCTCCGCAAGCTCGTGCTGGTGTGGCGCGACGCCGTCGCCGGCGGCGTCCGCGCCGACCCAGACGCCGTACAGCTGCGCGACCTTTTCCTCGAGCGTCATCCGGGCGAGCAGGTCGTTCACTCGCGTCGTGGCGGGCAGGCGGGGGTCGCGCCACGGCAGATCGACACCCGCCGTGGCCCCACCGGCAGCGGCTGCCGGGCTCGCGGTCGCCGGATGTGCAGCCGCCGGGCTCGCGGCGTTCGCGCCGCGGAGGTCGTCTGTGCGCACGTGGTGTCCATTCCTTCATCGTCCTGGCCGAGGCCCGGGGGCCGGGCCGTGCCACTGCCGCCGCCGCCCACACGGCCGGCGGCGCGGTGGCGATGGCGCGGCTTGTTGCGTTGTACCGAGAGTCACCGAGAACTTTCGGAAGTCTCTCACATCTGCGCCGGCGATGCAGGGCCCGAATGTAACGGTTCTGAATGAGGTTCGGAAGGGTGTTGACCGTGATCGATCCTCGGCATTACGGTGACGCCACCGTGAGAACTATCGCTAGAGAGCCGGTAACTTTCGGAGCAACCGGCCCGCGACGTACCAGCCCCGGGCACCCGTGCGCAGGCGCGGGTCCCTCCTCGAAGGGACGCTCATGACCAGCCACACCGATCCAACCTCGCGTGGAAGCGGCGTCACCGCTCAGTCCACGCAGGCAGGGCGCCGACCGCGGCGCAAGCGAGGCCTTGCCGCGCTGAGCCTCGTGGCCGTCGCGGCGCTCGGCCTCGCCGCGTGCAGCTCCAGCAAGAGCCCCGGCGCGAGCCCGACCACGTCCGGCGGTGGCGCCACCACGACCACCCCGGCCACGACCACCCCGGCCTCGACCACCTCGGCGGCGTCCGCGCCGTCGTCCGACATCAACAACGGTCAGCCGGTGACCCTCACCTGGTGGCACAACGCCAACACCGATCCCGGCAAGAGCGCGTTCCAGAAGGTCGCCGACGACTTCCACGCGGCGCACCCGAACGTCTCGTTCGACGTCCAGCCGTTCCAGAACGAGGACATCAAGACCAAGATCCCGATCGCGCTGCAGGGCACGCCGCCGGACATCTTCCAGCAGTGGGGCGGGGGCGCGCTGGCGCAGCAGATCCAATCCGGCAAGATCGGCGATATCACGCAGTACACGTCGAGTTGGATCGGCGACTTGGGCAAGGGGGCGGCCGGCTGGGCGGTTGACGGCAAGCAGTACGGCGTGCCGTACGACTACCACGTGGTCGGCTTCTGGTACCGCACGGATCTGTTCCAGAAGGCCGGCATCAGCGATCCGCCGGCGACTTTCGACGACCTGCTGGCCGACATCCAGAAGCTGAAGGACGCCGGCATCACGCCGATCGCCCTTGGCGGCAAGGACAAATGGCCGGACGCGTTCTACTGGGAGAACTTCATCCTGAAGGAGTGCCCGCAAGACACCGTCGTCTCCAGCCTGAATGCCAAGAGTTTCACCGACCCGTGCTTCGTCAAGGCCGGCGACGACCTCAAGAAACTGGTCGACGCCAAGCCGTTCAACACCGGCTTCTTGGCAACCTCGGCGCAGCAGGGCGCGGGCAGTTCGGCCGGCCTGGTCGCCAACGGAAAGGCGGCGATGGAGCTGCAGGGCGACTGGGAGATGGCCGTCATGCCGTCGCTGACCAGTGACAAGGATTTCGCGTCGAAGATGGGCTTCTTCCCGTTCCCGTCGGTGAGCGGCGGCCAGGGCACGCCGGGCGCTGCGCTCGGTGGCGGCGACGGCTTCTCGTGCTCGACCAAGGCGCCGGACGCGTGCGCGGCCTTCCTGCAGTACCTGACGAGCGCGCCGGTCGAGAGCGATCTGATCAAGATCGGCGCGATCACGATTCCGTCGAACGCGAACGCGACCGACGCGATCACCGACCCGACCTTGAAGAAGGTCCTGACCTACCTGCAAGGTGTCTCGTACAACCAGCTCTATTTCGACCAATACATGACGGCGAGCATCGGTAACGCGATCAACGACGCGGTATCGAACTTCATGGCCGGCCAGGGCACGTCAGCCGACCTTGCGGGCGCCGTCGCGAAGGCAGCCAGCCAGTAATGAGCACGCAGAGTCGCGCCACCGCCCGGCCCGGCAGGTCCGGGTCGGGCGTGGCGCTCTCCGACGAACTCGCCGCCAGGCCCGGCCGCGCGAAAGCGCGGCCGGGCCTGCGTCAGCGGGCCGAGTTGAGCATCTTGCTCGGCCCGGCCATCGTGGTGTTCGTCGGTTTCGTGCTCGCGCCCATCGCGGTCGCGGTCTATTACAGCGTCTACAAGTGGAACGGCTTCGGACCGCTCACCGACTTCATCGGTTTTGGCAACTACCGCCGCGCGTTGTCTGATCCGGTCTTCCAGAAGTCGATCGTTCACAACCTGATCATCGCCGGTCTTTCACTGGTGATTCAGCTTCCGCTGAGCATCGGCATCGCGCTGCTGTTGAATCGCAAGATCCGGGGCCGCACCTTTCTGCGGCTCGTAGTGTTCGCGCCTTATGTGCTTTCCGCGGCGGTCACCGCCGTCATGTGGTCGCTCATGCTGCAGCCCGACGGATTCGCCGACCACGTCTTCAAGGCGGTCGGCCTCGGCAGCTTCGTGCAGACCTGGCTCGGCGACCTGCATATCGTCCTTTACACGATTTTCGTTGTGGCGACATGGCAGTACATGGGCTTCGGCATCGTGTTGCTACTCGCCGGCCTGCAAGGCATTCCTGGCGAGTTGCGCGAGGCTGCGGCGCTCGATGGCGCCACCGCCTGGCAGGTGACTCGCATGGTGACGTTGCCGTTGCTCGGCCCGACTATTCGAATCTGGATTTTCTTGTCGATGATCGGCTCGTTGCAGCTATTCGACCTGGTGTGGATCATGACTGGCGGCGGGCCGGCCAACGCGTCGTCGACCATGGCCACGTATCTCATCGACAAAGGCTTCCGCAGCTATGAATTCGGTTACGGCAGCGCCGTCGCCGTCATCTTGTTCCTTATTTGCTTCGTGTTCGCGTTGCTGTACCAGCGCTTCGCGTTGCGCCGCGACACCCAGGGCGCGCTGACCCGGATGGTGAGGTGAGCCATGGCGGCGATTGCGGTTGCGCAGAAGAAGACCAAACGCCCGGGCGGTCAGATCGCCGGGCCGCGGTCGGCTCTTGGCAACGCGCTCGCGTATGCGGTCGGCGTCGTCATCGTCGTGATCACGGTCGTGCCGCTGCTCTACGTGTTCTTGGGCGGCTTCCGCACGACCGCGCAGATCAACGAGCATCCCTCGGGCCTTCCCAGCCCCTGGGTGTGGACCAACTACAGCGACATCCTCACGTCGTCCTCGTTTTGGCATTTCCTGCTCAACAGCGCGTTGATCGCGATCGTCGCGACGACGCTCACGGTGTGTCTCGGCGCCATGGCGGCGTTCGCCTTGTCGCGGTACACCTTCAGAGGGCGTGAGGCGCTGTACGCGTTGTTCACCATCGGGCTGCTCTTTCCCCTGACGGTCGCCGCGTTGCCCTTGTACCTGCAGCTGCGCAAGCTCGGCATGCTCGAGAACATGTGGGGTGTCGCGATCCCCGAGGCGGCGTTCTCGCTTTCGATCACGATCGTCATCCTCCGGCCGTTCATGCGTGCGATTCCCGGCGAGCTAGAGGACGCCGCCGTCGTCGACGGCACGAGCCGGCTCGGCTTCTTCTGGCGCGTGCTGCTGCCGCTGTCGGCGCCGGCCCTCACGACGGTCGCGATCCTGGCGTTCGTCACCAGCTGGAACTTCTACATCCTGCCGCTGCTGGTGTTCAACGAGCAGATCCATTTCACCCTGCCGCTCGGCGTCGCGACGTTTCAGTCGCAGTATTCGGCCGACACGGCCAAGGTGTTCGCTTTCACGGGGCTGTCGATGCTGCCTACCTTGTTTTTCTTTGTCATCGCTCAGCGCCGTATCGTGGGCGGGCTTACCGGCGCGGTCAAGGGCTGACGCGGTCCGCCGTCCGGCACGCTCAACAGCGACGGCTTCGCCAGCGATCCCACGGCGTCAGCGGCGTCGATCGCGGCCCCCAGCCGGCGGGAGTCGCGCTGGAACAGGTGAGTGGCGACCGCGCACAGCACGGCCGCGAACGGGAGCTCCAGCAGCACCGCGGTCGCGACCGCGATGAGGGTGTCGGTGCGCCCGGTCGCTGTCGTGATGTCGAACCACGCGTCGCACATCAGCAGGGTGGCGGTGGCGAACGCGGCGAGCACGACGATCCGTCGTCGTCGCCACGCCAGCCAACTGGTGGCCGCGAGAGAGGTGAGCAGGAGGACGTCGAAACCCACCCAGGTCAAAGTCCAGTGACCGGCCACGTAGCGATGGGGCAGCGTGAGCCCCAGCAGCACGATCCACGGGATCAGCGCGAGCGACGCGATCGTCATCAGCGTGGCGAAGCGACGACGCCGATGATCACCGAGATCGAGGCTGGCGTCGGGGCCGGCGTCGAGGGCCGCGAGGGCACGGCTCACTGCCGCGCGCTCGTCTCGTGAGAGCTGCCGCAAGGTCTCTTCGCTGATCATGTGCCTCACATCCGTGCCCGCGTCGCTTTTCGAATCGAACCTAACGCGGCTTGATCACGTCGGCGATTTCATAAACGCGCGAGCCCTCGTCGCGGTCGGCGCAGGTTGGCGAGCTTCCGCGGCGCACGCCGTCAACCCCGCAGCCCCAGCAGGTAGGCGGCGGGGTCGTCGAGAATTCTGCGCAACGCCACTCCTGCGGCGCCCCTCATGGCGGCCTCGGAGCCGAGCTTCGAGACGACCACCTCGACCGGCGCCCAGGCGTTGGCGACAACCCGGGCGCGCAACTCGTCGGCCACGGCCGGGCGCACCCATGGCGCGGTCGCCGCGTACAACCCGCCGAGGACGACGACCGGCACATCGACGAGGTTCAGCACCGCAGAAAGCGCGATCCCGAGGCAGCGGCCGGCCGCGACGAGCGCCGACACGGCCGCGCTGTCGCCGGCGCGCGCACGGCGGGTCAGCTCCGCCGCCGAGCCGTCGGGGTCGCCGGCCAGCGTGCCCGCCGTGGCCGTGATGCCTGCGGCCCGCAGGATCGCGTCTTGGCCGGCGACCTGCTCGAGACAGCCGCGCGAGCCGCACCCGCATGGCGGCCCCGACGGATCGACGGTGACATGGCCGAGTTCGCCGGCGAAGCCGCGCACGCCACGAAACAGCCGTCCACGTACGACGATGCCGGCGCCGACGCCGATCTCACCGGAGACGTAGACGAAATCGCGTGCCGTCGTGTCGCCGCCGTACCAGAGCTCTCCCAGAGCGGCCAGGTTGGCCTCGTTGTCGACACGGACGACACGGACGTCGTCACGAGCGCCGGCGCCGACCTTCGGGCTGGTGACGGTGGTTGTCACGTCGAGCCGGTCGCGAAGCATCTCGGCCACCGCGATGTCGTGCCAGCCGGGCAGGTTCGGCGCCACCCGCAGCAGCCCGTCGGCGTCCACCAGGCCGGGGACGCCGACGCCGACGCCCGCGACTCGCAGCCCGGCACGGTGAGCGGCGCGCATCAGCCGCGTCGCGATGGCGGCGGCCGAGTCGAGAACCGGCGCGGGCCCGTCGGCGCGGTTGTCACGGCGATCGACGACGCGTTCTCGCACCCGCCCGGTCATGTCCACGAGACAAGCTGCTGTGTAGTCGGAGTTGATGTCGAGCCCCAGCGCCGCCGGACCATCGGGGTTCAGCGCCAGCGGGCTGCCGGGCCGCCCGACCAGCCCGGCTTCAGGCGTCAGCTCGTGCACGAGGCCGGCGTCGATCAGCGTGTCGACCAGGGTCGAGACAGTGCCTTTGGTGAGCCCGACCCGGTTTGCGAGCTGAGCTCGCGATATCGGGCCGCGCCGCGCGACCTCACCGAGCGCGAGCGCGAGATTGTGCCGGCGCAGGGCGTCTTGACGGGCCGGCGCGCCAGCAGATTCGGCGCGGCCACGATCGGACAGCGACGCCCTTGGCGCCTTCGGCTCTTTCGGCACGGTGCAGCCGATCCTACGGCGGCGCGTGACGTGCGGTCGGTATGACGGTCCGGCGCGAAAGGCTAGAGTCAGCCGCGTGGGCATGATGATGGCGGTGAGTTTCACCAGATACGGTCGCCTATACTACCTCGATCCGGGCGCATATTCGCCGAAGGTCGGCGACAAGGTGCTGTTTCCCACGACCGCGGGCGACGAAGTGGCCGAGTGCGTGTGGGCGCCGACCTACGTAAGCGAAGACGTCGGCGGCATGCCCGTCTGCGCAGGCTTCGCGACGTCCGACCAGCTCGAGCGCGACGAGCGTAACCGGGCGCGACGCGCTGAAGCACGGGTGGCGGCGAGACGGCTCGTGCGTTCGCACGAGCTGCCGATGAAGGTTGTCGGCGTCGATTTCCTCGATGCCGACAACAGTTTCGTCATCTATTTCAGCGCTCCGCACCGTGTCGATTTTCGCGCGCTGGTGAAGGATCTCGCGAGGGCGCTCGACGCCCGTATCGAGTTGCGGCAGCTTGGCTCGCGCGACGAGGCCCGCGTGCAGGGCGGGATCGGGCCCTGTGGCCGCGACACGTGTTGCTCGACATTCCTGAAAGACTTCGAACCGGTCAGCGTGCGCATGGCCAAAGACCAAGACCTGCCGCCGAATCCGTTGAAGATCTCGGGCGCGTGCGGCCGCTTGATGTGTTGCCTGAAATACGAGCATCCGCTGTATGCCGACTTCAAGGCCGACCTGCCGAAGATGGGCAGCACGGTCACGTCGCCCGAAGGCGACGGCACGCTCGTCGGCTACAACGTGCCGGGCGAGTCCGTGGTCGTGCGGCTTGCCAACTCGGGAAAGCGCTGCGTCTGCAGCAAAGCGAGCGTCTGTGGCTCGCGCCGTGAATACGAATCTGCCTATGGCTCGGCGGCCTCGAACACGAGCCCGAACGCCGCTTTGCGCGCCGCTGCCGACGCCACCGACGCCACCAGCGACGATGCGGACGACGTCTAGCCGGTGTCGTCCGCATCGTCATCGTTCTGCGCTATCGGATCACGGATAACTTTGCAGGTAGACCGGGATCGTCGCTGTGCCCTGCGCGACATCGCCCGTGTCGTTGACGACGTGGGTGATCGTGCCGACGCCGCCGAGCGAGACCGTCAAGATGTCGTGCAGTTTTACGCCTGGTTTGTCGGGTACCTCGAACGCGTGGTAGGCGTTCACGGTGGGGTCGACGTCGAAGTTGCAGTAGCTGCCAAGGCCCCACCCCTCGAACGTCTTTACGTTGTCCGCGACCTTCAAGGCGGCGTATCCGTTCATCGAGCCGTTCATCCAGGCCGCCTGATTCGGCGGGTCGTAGGGCATCTCGTTCTGGAAGAAGATGTCCTTGCCGTTCTCGCCGTTCCAGATCACTTCGTTCTTCTGGTAGTGCTCTACGAAAAGCCCGTATGCGGTGACGTTCTTGCCGTTGACGATCAGGCCGGTGTCGGCGGGATTGGTGGTCCAGCCGGCGCCGGCGCCGTGGTCGGCGCGCCATGCCCAGATGTGGTCGATGATCACGTCGTCGCTGTTGACGACGAGGCTGGTCGTCGCCGAGCCCGGCCCGGCGCCGCCGATGCGGAAGAACACGTCCTGGATCGACGTCGGGTTCTTGGCGTGTCCGTGCTTGGAGTTGTCGGGACCGACCTGCAGCAGGATCGGCGAGTTGACGACGCCGGCGTCGAACAAGATGCCGGAGAGCTTCACGCCGTCGACGTCAGAGACCTTCATCGCCACGACGCCATTGTCGGGGATCAACGTGGGAAAGCCGAGGCCCAAGACGACGGTGTTCTCGTGGGTCACGTCGAGCGTCTGGCTGAGGTGGTAGACGCCCGGGGTCAGGATCAGGCTGCGGCCGCTCTTCAGCGCCTTGTTGATCGTCGCCGCGCTGTCGGTGGGCTTGGCGATGAAGAACTTGCTGATCGGGATCGACGACCCGGCGAGCTTTCCTGTGTCCCAGCTGTCACCCGACGAATTCTTTTGCAGGGCCGGCACGAACACCTTGTAGTCGCCCTTGGCGTCGATGTAAAGGAACGGCTCTTCACGGGTCACCGGGCTGTTATCGACCACCGTGTACGACGGGTTCGGGAAGTTCTGCGCGGGAGCGCCGAGAACCCCGGAGAACACCATGTTCCACACCGATCCGGCCCAGCTGCCGAACGTGCTGTCACGGCTTATCCATTGCTGTTGCGAGCCTGAGTTCACCTGGCCGGAGACCCGGCTGTCGGCGATGTAGCCGCCGCTCGCCCACCCACCTCCGGTCGGGTAGACCTGCAGGTTGCCGTTGATGTCCATGCGGCGGAACGGCGCCGCTTGCGCCACCGCCCACACGTCGGTGCCCGACGTCGGCGTCACCGACATGTTCGACGCCGACCGCCAGAAGTTCTGTGTGGCGTTCCCGTCGAACCAGTCGGCGTCGACGGTGACGCCGCCGTTGATTTTGACGTCGTCGGGCGACAGGCCGAGGCCTGCGACGGAGGTGTAAAAGCCGACGTTGGCGTTGACGTCGTAGCTGCCGGGCTTGAACAGCAACGCATAGCGCTCGTCGCCGAACTGGTTCGACTGCTGCGTGGCGAACACCGAATCGAGCTGGCTTTGGATCGCGGAGTTCGACATCGAGGGATCGAAGACGAACACGTTGGGGCCGAGATCGATCGGCGCCACCTTCTTCGGCGGTCGGCTTGCCATCGGGGTCCTTTCGGCGATCTGCCAAGCGTTGCTGAGCTCGGCGATGGCGCGGGTCGGGTTGCCGACCAGCAGGTCGTGCTCGGCGTTCGACGTCAGCGCCGCCGTCTTCGACATGGCGCTGGCGGCATGCGCGGCGATCGTCTCTTGGGCGACGTCGCGCGCGACCGAGACCAGCAGGTTCGCGTTGCTCTGATCGCTCGCGGAGCTGCCGCTGACGGTCGAGCTCACCAAGCCTACGATCAGCATCGTCAGCGCGGGATTGCGCGGAGATCCGTCCGTGTTCCAGTTGAGCCGTGAGAGCAAGAGGTCGAGCTCGAGCGACGCGATTTGCGCCCTTAAGGTGCGCTGTCCGCGCAATGAGTCACGCACCGCGACAAGCCGTGACTTCGCCGAGTCTGTGCGCAGCCCCCATCCGTAGGGGTAGAGCGGGTCGTAGCTGCTGTCGCCTACGTTGACCGGCGTCGTCGTGGTGTCGACGAGCTTCGCCCACGACTCGGGCAGCCGGCCGGTGAACGGCGCCTTGCCGAACAAGGTCTCGGCGACGCCCTCGCCCTCGCTGCCGGGCAGCCACGAGGCGACGATCGCGTCGGCCTCGCCCTGGATCGACGCGATGTTCATCGGGCGGCCCGAGACGATTTCCACGACACACTTCATCGCGGAGCAGACGCGATCGACGGCCGCCTTGTCGTCGGCTGACAGGTCGGCGGTGTGACCGTTGCCGATGTCGCCGATGCCTTCAGCGTAAGGAGTTTCGCCAACGACGACGACGCCGACGTCGTATCCGGACAGTGGCGCGGTCGCCGCCTTCGAGTAGGTGAGATGGGCGTTCGGCGCGACGGCCTGCATGCCCTGGTAGATCGTGGTGCCGACATCGATGTCACCCGAAGCGCCTTGCCAGGTGACGGTCCAGCCACCCATTTGATTGCCGAGATTGTCTGCGTTGCTGCCGGCGACATAGACATGCGCGGACGGCGACAGTGGCAACAGGTCGCCGGTGTTCTTCAGCAGCACCTGCGACTCGGCCGCGGCTTGGGCTGCGACCGCGCGATGCGCGGCGTCACCAATCGTCGACGCGTTGGAGCGGTCGGCGTACGGCTGTTCGAACAATCCGAGCTTGAACTTCTGGGTGAGAATCCGGCTGACAGCGTCGTCGACACGCGCCTTCGTCACGCCGCCGTTTGCGACGAGGTCGGCGAGGTCGTTCTCGAAATTCACGTACTGGTCGGGAACCATCACCATGTCGATGCCTGCGTTGACGCCGACCTTGATGTCGTTTTCGTAGTCGGCGCCGATCTGGTTGATGCCTTGCCAGTCGCTGATGACGAAACCGTCGAAGCCTAATTGGTTCTTCAAGACATCGGTGATCATGTCGCCCCGGGCGTGCATCTTGATTGGGGCGCTGTCTTTGCCGACGATTTGCAGGCTGGAGTACGACGGCATCACCGCGCCGACACCGTGGTCTTGCACGGCATCTTTGAACGGCTCGAGATACAAGGCGTCGAGTTGGCTTTGCGTCACCGTGGTGACGCCTTGGTCGATCGTGTAAGAGCCGGTCGTCGAAGAGCCGTACGTGGTTCCGCCGTCGCCGAGGAAGTGCTTTGCGGTGGCGAGCACGCTGGTGTTGTCGGAGAGCGCGCCGTCGCCTTGCAGGCCGTCGATGATGGTTTCCATCTGCTCGACGAGCGCGGGATCCTCGCCGAACGATTCGTACGACCGCCCCCACCGTTCGTCGCGCGTGACGCACACGCACGGCGCGAACGCCCAGGTGACGCCCGTGGCGCGAGTCTCGGTGGCGGTGATCTGGCCTTCCTGCTTGACGAGGCCCGGATCGCGGGTGGCGCCCATGCCGATGTTCTGCGGGAAGACGGTCGCGCCGACCAGGTTGTTGTCGCCGTGCACGGAGTCTTCGCCATAGATCAGCGGGATTTGCAGCGGTGTGGCCTGTGCTCGCGCTTGGAACGAGTCGACCATGTCAGCCCAGGCTTGCGGCGTGTTCGGGGTCGGCGTCGAGCCGCCTCCGGACAGGATCGATCCGAGCGCGTCCGTCGTGATATCCGATTCGTGGGTGAGGTCGGCGCGCTCAGCCTGTGTCATCTGGCCGATCTCATCGGTGAGCGTCATGCGCGACATGAGGTCGGCGACCCGTTGCGCCACAGGCAGTGTGGGGTCGAGGTACGGCAGCCCGTGCGCGTTGATGACCACGACCGGCTTGTCGACGGTGACGCTGGCCCCGGTGGCGGTCAGCTGGATCGGGATCGTCTTCGCCTCGGACGCCGTGGCGTTCGGCAACGTCTGCACGTCGAACGTCTGCGCCGTGCCGGACGCCGTGCCGCTGGCGAAGGTCAGCGCACCGCTCGCGTCGGCGTAGTCG
>Ga0164242_10006985_pt1 | contig 12370 bp, 13 predicted proteins | sample OricomgcompostMG_FD_108783 | JGI IMG/M metagenome (GOLD analysis project Ga0164242, IMG submission 108783) | Miracle-Growth compost microbial communities from Emeryville, California, USA - Original compost - Miracle growth compost (MG) ... | reverse complement strand
GGAACTCTGGGACCTGTACAACACTCGTGTCCATCCGGGCGAAAACATGCGCGTGTTCCCGATCTCCAACTGGACAGAACTCGATATCTGGCAATATATCGCCCGCGAGAAGCTGGCACTGCCGCCGATCTATTTCGCGCACGAGCGCCAGGTGATTCCGCGCAACGGCCTGCTGGTGCCCTTCAGCGAGCTGACGCCGCCGCGCGAGGGCGAAGCGGTCGAGACGCGCATGGTGCGCTTCCGTACCGTCGGCGACGTCTCCTGCACCTGCCCGGTCGCCTCCGACGCGACGACGGTGGAGGCGATCATCGCCGAAACCGCGGTCACGCAGATCACCGAACGCGGAGCGACCCGGATGGATGACCAGACCTCCGAAGCATCAATGGAAAAACGCAAAAAAGAAGGATATTTCTGATGAGCGCCGTACTTGCAGAACACGATGTATCGACCGACACCGTTACCGAGCGCGGCCTGCTGCGCTTCATCACCGCCGGCTCGGTCGACGACGGCAAGAGCACGCTGATCGGCCGCCTGCTGTTCGACAGCAAGGGCATCTTCGCCGACCAGCTGGCCGCCGTCTCGCGCGCCAAGAACAAGCGCACCGTCGGCGACACGATCGACCTGTCGCTGCTGACCGACGGCCTGGAAGCCGAACGCGAGCAAGGCATCACGATCGACGTCGCCTACCGCTATTTCGCCACGCCGAAGCGCAAGTTCATCATCGCCGACACCCCGGGCCACGAGCAGTACACGCGCAACATGGTGACCGGCGCCTCGACCGCCGACGCCGTCATCATCCTGATCGACGTCTCGAAAGTGAAGCTGAACGACGACGGCAGCGTCGACTTGCTGATCCAGACCAAGCGCCACTCGACCATCGCGCATCTGCTGCAGATCGAGCACGTGATCGTCGCCGTCAACAAGATGGACCTGGTCAACTACGACCAGAAAGTCTATGACCGCATCATCGCCGCCTACGCGGAATTCGCGAAGACGCTGGGCCTGAAGGACATCCATCCGATTCCGCTGTCCGCGCTGGCCGGCGACAATGTCGTGGTCGGCAGCGGCAAAATGCCCTGGTATCATGGCCCGACGCTGATCGAACTGCTGGAGTCGCTCTCCGTGTACGACGAATCGCATTCCGAACCCTTCCGCTTTCCGGTGCAGCTGGTGGCACGCCACAACGGCCACGAAGCGAACGACTTCCGCGGCTACATGGGCCGCATCGAAGCCGGCAGGATCGCCAGGGGCGACAAGATCGTGGTGCAGCCGGGCGGCCAGTCGGCCACCATCAAGGACATCCAGACCTTCGACGGCTCGCTGGACGAAGCGGTGGCCGGCCAGTCGGTCACGCTGCTGCTGGACGAATACGTCGACATCTCGCGCGGCGACATGCTGGCCGAAGCGGCGCGTCCTGCGACGCTGCTGAAGACCGTCAACGCCGATATCTGCTGGCTGTCGGAAGAACCGCTGGACCTGCGCCGCAAGTACTGGCTGAAGCACACCACGCGCCAGGTTGCCGCGCGCGTGACGAAGATCGAATCCATCCTCGACATCAACACGCAGCAGCGCCATGCCGGCGACGAGCTGAAGCTGAACGGCATCGCCAACGTCGCGATCAACGTGCAGCAGCCGCTGGCGGCCGACGCCTATGACGCCAGCCGCTCGACCGGCGCCTTCATCCTGATCGATGAAGTCACGCACCAGACGGTCGCGGCCGGCATGATCCGTCTCTGACCGTTTCGGCAATGACGCGACAGGCGGCGCAGGAAACGGGAAAAGTCTGGCTGATCGGAGCCGGTCCGGGCGCCGCCGATCTCATTACCGTGCGCGGCGCGCGCATTCTTGCCGAAGCCGACGTCGTGCTGTACGACGCGCTTGTCACTGCCGACATGCTGGCGCTGTGCCCGCAGGCGGAGAAAATCTCCGTCGGCAAGCGCAGCGGCCAGCGCTCCACCGCGCAAGCGGCGATCAATCAGTTGCTGGTCGATTGCGCGCGCAAGTACGAGCGGGTCGTGCGGCTGAAAGGCGGCGACCCGATGCTGTTCGGCCGCGCCGACGAGGAACTGGGCGCGCTCGAGGCGCATGGCATCGCGGTCGAAGTCGTGCCCGGCATCACCACCGCCTTCGCCGCTGCCGCCGCCACGCTGCAGCCGCTGACCAAGCGCGGCATCGCGCGCAGCATCGCCTTCTTCACCTCCGCCACCGCGCCCGGCGAACCCGATCTGCTGACCTTGCCGAACACCGACACGCTGATTCAGTACATGGGCGGACGCGAAGCCATCGTCACCGCCAGAAAACTGCTGGAACAGGGGCGCTCGCCCGAGCTGCCGGTCGTCATCGTCGAAAACTGCAGCCTCCCCAGCCAGCGCATCTCGCGGATCAGCTTGCGCGAGCTGGAGCAGGGATTGGGAGAAAGAGCGGGACCGGTGCTGGTGATGATAGGCGAAGCGATGGCGCAGCGGCCGAGTTCGCGCTAGCGCGCCTAGCGCATCGCGTCGAGGCAATAGCTCGCGATCGCGTTCAGCACCTCGGCATCTTCGCCGACCGCGTCGGCCGCCTTGAAGCGGACCTCCGGGTGCGTCGCCTTCAATTCCTCGAGCAGGGCCGGCAGATCGCGCAAGACGTGTCCGCCCTGTCCCAGGAACACCGGCACCACGGTCACCTCTTCCGCGCCCTCTGCCACCAGCGCTGCCGCCGCTTCCGGCAGGCGCGGCGACATCAATTCGAGGAAGGCCAGCGCGACGCCCATTTCGGGCGAACGCGCGCGCACGATCTGCTGCAGGCGCTGGAACGGCGCCGCCCACTTCGGATCGCGCGCGCCGTGCGCGAACAGGATCATCGCTTTCTTCATCTCAGTGCCTCTCCACCCATGACAAGGCGCCGATCGCGGCCAGCATGAACAGCGCGCTTGGCAAGACCGCTGTCGCAAAGGGCGGCCAGGTATTGAGCAGGCCCAGATGCGAGAACAGGCTGTTGCTCAGTTGGAAGGACACGCCGATCATGATGCCGGTGAAGATTTTCAGGCTGACGCCGCCGGAGCGGAAGTGCAGATAGGCGAAAGGCAGCGCCAGCGCCATCATCACGAAGACCGCGAACGGATACACGACCTTCTTCCAGAACGCGATTTCATAGCGCGCGGTGTCGCGGTTGTTCTCCTTCAGATACCTGGTGTATCTGACCAGATCCCAGGCCGACATGCTTTCCGGATCGGAGAAGCCGACCGACAGGATTTCCGGCGTCACCTCGGACACCATGTCCAGCGTCGGATATTTCTTCGTCGTGATCGAACCGGACAGCTCGCTGCCGGGCGGCGCGTCCGGCAAGGCCTTGTCGGCAAAGGTCGCTTCCGCCACATCGCTCATCACCCAGGTATTGTGCCCCTTGTAGTCGGCCTTGCTGGCGGTGATCAGATGGATCAGATGGAAGTCACGATTGAACTCGTAGATCTTCAGGCCCACCAGCTGCCCGTTCGCCCGCACGTCGCGCACGTTCAGGAAGCGCGTGCCGATTGCCTCGCCGGTCGCGCCCCCGCTGCGGATCACGTCCTTGCTCCACATGCCGGAGCGGAACTGCTGCGCCTGCGAACTGCCCTTGGCCGCGCTCTGCAGGCGGTCCGCCATGTCGGCAGTCACCGGCGCGACGAACTCGCCGATGAGGAAGGTCAGCACCGCAAGCAGCACGCCGATCTTGGCCAGGATCATGCCGGCGGCGGCAGTCGACATGCTGGACGCGCGCATGATGGTGAATTCGGAACGCGCGGCAAACTGCGACAAGGCCCAGATGGTGCCGATCAGCGCCGCAATCGGCATCAGTTCATAGGCATAGCTCGGCATGCCGAGCAGCACGTAGATGAAAGCCTGCTGGATCCGGTAATTGCCGTGACCGACCGACTTCAGTTCGCCGATCAGGTCGAAGAACGCGAACAGCGCGAGAAAGGCGATCAGCACGAACAGCACCGAGCGGCCGATCTCGGTCGCGAAATAGCGTTGCAGGATCTTCATGCCGCCGCCCGCCTTCCGAACACCGCGCGCTTCATCGCCGACCACAACGCCAGCGGATGATAGCGGCTGTTGACCTTCAGGCGCCACAGGAAGAAGATCGCCACGATCAGCAGCGCCACCGCGTGCACCGGCCACCACGCCTCCGCCAGGCTCATCTTCTTCTGCACCACCGAGGATTGCGCGACGCTCATCATGTTGCTGTAGAAAACGAACAGAAACAGCGCGATCAGCAGATTGGCCGAGCGGCCGCCGCGCGGATTGACGAAGCCGAGCGGAATCGCCAGCAGCATCAGCAGCACGCCCATCAGCGGCAAGGCGATGCGCCACAGCAGTTCGGCGTCGTTGAAATTGTTGCGGTCCTCGATCAGCTGGCGCGTGGTCAAGGCGCGCGACGAGGTATCGCCGACCACCGCCTCGGATTTGGTTCCGACCAGCACGCCGTAACGATCGAACTCCATCAGCTGGAAGTCCGGCTGCGTCGGCACGCCGTCATAGCGCCGGCCCTGGCTCAGCACCAGGAACTTGTCGCCGTTGTGGTCGAATTCGATCGTGCCCTCCTTCGCCACCACCACGCTGGTCTTGCCCTTGATCTGGGTGCTGACGAACACGTTCTTGACCTTGGTGGTGTCGCCGGAGATGCCTTCGACGAAGAACACGCGATTGGCGGAAGACGATTCCTGGAAACGCCCCGGCGACACGCGAGCGATGTCCTGGCGGTTCGCGTAGCGCGCCTTGTATTCGGCGCTCTGCTCGTTGGACCAGGGCGTCAGATAAAAGCTCAGCACCGTGGTGGCGATCACGATGGGAATGCTGAACACCAGCACCGGCCCTATCCATTTCGACAGGCTGAGGCCGGAAGCGAACCACACCACCATTTCGGAATCCTGGTAGCTGCGCGTGACGACCAGCAGCACCGAGATGAAACCCGTCAGGTTCAGGATGACCGGCAGATAGTTCAGCGCGGAAAATCCGATCAGCGCGACCACGTCCGACGATGCCACCTTGCCGCCCGCGGCCTGCCCCAGGATGCGGATCAGCATGATCGTGATCGTGATCGTGAACAGAGTGGTGAAGACGGCGCCCGCGGTGTTGAGCAAGTCGCGTCGGAGCGCGCGCTGAAAAATCATTGCAAGGCTATAATCGAGGGGACCAACAAGGGGATGACCGCATGGACTTTAGCATAAAACCACTCGACGCAAAAAGCACAATCACCGGCATCAAGACGGGTTGCATCGCCGTTGCCGTGTTCGAAGACAGGAAGCTTTCCGCCGCGGCAAAAGCGCTGAATGCCAAGGGCGCGATCGAGGCCGCATTGCAGTCGGGCGACATCACCGGCAAGGCCGGTTCGACGCTGCTGCTGCGCAGCGCCGCCGGCGCCGCCGAGCGCGTGCTGCTGGTCGGCCTGGGCAAGGAAGGCGCCGTCAGCGAAAAGGATTTCGGCTCCGCATTGCAGGCCGTCATGCGCGTGTTCGGCACGCTGGGCGCCAGGGAAGCGACCATCGCCCTGCCTTTCGACGTCGTCGGCAAGCGCAATGCCGCCTGGGGCGTGCGCGGTGCCGTGCTGGCGGCGCGCGAAGCGGCCTACCGCTTCGACGTGATGAAGAGCAAGAAGGAAGCGCCGGCCACCGGCGTCGCCAGGATCGCGTTCGCCGTGCCGGCCGCGCAAGCGGCTGCCGCCAAGGAAAGCGTGGCGCAGGCGGTCGCCGTCGCCAACGGCATGGACCTGACCAAGGACCTCGGCAACCTGCCGGCCAATGTCTGCACCCCGACCTATCTCGCCAATACCGCGAAGAAGATCGCCAAGGACTTCAAGCTCGAGGTCGAAATCCTCGATCGCAAGCAGATCGAAGCCTTGAAGATGTACAGCTTCCTGTCGGTCACCAACGGCAGCGTCGAGCCGCCCAAGTTCATCGTGCTGAAATACAAGGGCGGCAAGGCCAAGGATGCGCCCATCGTGCTGGTCGGCAAGGGCATCACCTTCGACTCCGGCGGCATTTCGCTGAAGCCCGGCGCCGCGATGGACGAGATGAAATACGACATGGGCGGCGCCGCTTCCGTGCTCGGCACCATGCGCGCGGTGGCCGAGATGAAGCTGAAGCTGAACGTCATCATGGTGATCCCGAGCACCGAGAACATGCCGTCCGGCAGCGCCACCAAGCCGGGCGACATCGTGACCTCGATGTCGGGCCAGACCATCGAGATCCTGAACACCGACGCCGAAGGCCGCCTCGTGCTGTGCGACGCGCTGACCTATGTCGAACGCTTCAAGCCGGCGCTCGTGATCGATGCGGCGACGCTGACCGGCGCCTGCATCACCGCGCTCGGCCATCACAATTCGGGCCTGTTCACGCGCAGCGACGAAGCGCACGACGCGCTGGCGAACGAACTGCTGGCCGCAGGCCGCGAATCCGGCGACACCGCATGGCGCCTGCCGATCGAGGACAGCTACCAGGAGCAGCTGAAATCGAATTTCGCCGACATGGCTAACATCGGCGGTCCGGCCGCAGGCGCGGTCACTGCCGCCTGCTTCCTCGAGCGCTACACGCGCAAATACACGTGGGCGCATCTGGACATCGCCGGCACCGCGTGGAAGAGCGGCGCCGCGAAAGGCTCGACCGGCCGCCCGGTCCCCTTGCTGACCACCTTCCTGATCAAGCGCGCGCAGGCGGCAAAATGATTGCGCGCCGGCGCTCGAGCGGCGCCGGCCGTCAGCCCGCGGCGCCATCGACAGGCAAGCCCGGTCACGATCATGCGCCGAAGCGGAATGGGCGATCGATGCTTTTCCGCAGCGGGCCGCGTGCATCGGATTTCAACAGCGAGAAAAAGAGAAAAGGAAGCGGTTCGTGACGTCAACCCAGCCCGGGGCCCCCGCGTTTATCTGGAAAGTGCGCGTGTACTACGAAGATACCGACGCCGGCGGCGTGGTCTTCTATGCCAACTACCTGAAGTTCTTCGAGCGCGCGCGCACCGAGTGGCTGCGCTCGGCCGGCATCAGCCAGCAGTGGATGACGCAGACGCATGGCGTGGTCTTCGTCGTCAAGAGCACCGCGGTCGATTACCATGCGCCGGCGCGGCTGGACAATGAACTGACGCTGACGGTCTCGGTCGAAAAGCTGGGCCGCGCCTCGGTGCAGTTCATCCAGCAGGCGTGGCGCATCATGCAGGACGAGCGCGGCGAACAAAGGGAACTGCTGGCGACCGGCCGCATCAAGATCGGCTGCGTCGACACGCGGCAGTTCCGGCCGAGCCAGATCCCGCAGGACGTGCTGCAACATATTCACGCGATGGAAAATTAGGCAGCGCAGCGAGCGCCATCACATACAATACGGCGAATCCGTTTCTTTGCTGCCGCCGGCGCGGCAGACAGACATTGAGCAAATCGCAGATCGATTTTAAGCGTCCCTTCCCATGACCGTCACCCAAGATCTCTCCTTTTTCCACCTGATTACCAACGCTTCCCTGCTCGCGCAGCTCGTCATGGCCCTGCTGCTGTGCGTGTCGGCGATGAGCTGGACCTACATCTTCCGCAAGATGTTCACGATCCGCACCGCGCAGGCGCAGACCGAGGAATTCGAGCGCGCCTTCTGGTCCGGCGGCGATCTCAACGTGCTGTACCTGGAAGCGAGTTCCAGCCGCCGCCGCGGCGACACCGGCGCGCTGGAGCGCATCTTCGAGGCCGGCATGAGCGAATACAACAAGACCCGCAGCGGCAGCGACGCCTTGCAGGCGAATGCCCGCCTCGACGGCGCGCGCCGCGCGATGCGCGCCGCCTACCAGCGCGAGATGGATGCGCTGGAATCACACCTGGCCTTTCTCGCCTCCGCCGGCTCGGTCTCGCCCTACGTCGGCCTGTTCGGCACCGTGTGGGGCATCATGAATGCCTTCCGCGGCCTGGGCAATGTGCAGCAGGCGACGCTGTCGGCGGTCGCGCCCGGCATCGCCGAAGCGCTGATCGCCACCGCGATCGGCCTGTTCGCCGCGATTCCGGCGGTGGTCGCCTACAACCGCTATTCGCACGACATCGATCGCCTAGCGATCCGCTTCGAGACCTTCATCGAGGAATTCTCGAACATCCTGCAGCGCCAGACGCGATAAGGACGGCCATGGCATCGAGCATGCGCGGCGGACGCGGCCGCAAGTTCAAATCCGAGATCAACGTCGTGCCCTACATCGACGTGATGCTGGTGCTGCTGATCATCTTCATGGTCGCGGCGCCGATCACCAATCCCGGCGTGATCAACCTGCCGAACGCGGCCAAGTCCAGCCTGCCGCCGACCGAATACATCCGCATCGACCTGAAAGCGGACACCACGGCCACCATCGCCATCAACGGCGGCGACGGCAAGAGCATGCAGCGCAAGACCGCCAGCGGCCGCGCGGCCCTGGCCGACGCGCTGCGCGATCTGCACACGCGGCATCCGGAACTGCCGGTGATGATCTCGGCCGACAAGGACATCAAGTACGACGACGTGATGCAGGCCATCTCGCAGGCCAAGCAGATGGGCATCGACCGCGTCGGACTGGCCACCAAATCGCAGTAGACGCAGCAAGCGCGCAAGAGATTGATGAGAGAAGCCCCGTATTCCATTCCGAAAGAACCCGGCCGCTGGCGCGCGCTGGGGCTGGCGCTGGCAGTGCATCTGGCGCTGGTGCTGTTCCTGTGGATAGGCGTGAACTGGCGCAGCGAGACGCCGGTCTCGGTCGAAGCCGAACTGTGGAGCGCGCAGACGCGCGAAGCCGCGCCGCAGCCGCAGCCCGAGCCGAAACCCGAACCCAAGCCGGAGCCGAAACCGGAGCCGGTCGTCAAACCGCAAGCGAAAGCCGAGCCCGAGCAGCCGGTGGTGAAGAACCCGGATATCGCGCTCGAGAAGGAAAAGAAACGCAAGGAGCTGGAAAAGCAGAAGCAGCTGGCCGAAGAGAGGGAAAAAGAAAAGCAGCAGAAGCTGAAGGCTGAGGAAGAGAAGCGCGAGAAGGACAAACAGAAGAAGCTCGCCGAGCAGAAAGCCGAACAGCAGAAGAAGGACAAGGAAAAGGCGGAACAGCAAAAACTGGCCGCGCTGCAGAAGAAGATTCACGACGAGGATATGCGCCGCATGAGCGCCGCCGTCGGCAGCGGCGGCGCCGGCGAAGCGGCCAAATCGCAGGGCAACAACCGCGGCGACCCCGGCTACGTGGCGAAAGTCGCCGCCAAGATCCGCTCGAATACAATATTCAACGTGCCGGACAGCCTGAGCGGGAATCCTGCGGTCGAATACGATGTCGAACTGCTCCCCGACGGCTCGGTGCGCGGCATACGCCTGAACAAATCGTCCGGCCTGCCGGGCTTCGATGAGGCGGTCAAGCGCGCGATCCAGGCCTCGCAACCCTTCCCGCCGGACAAATCCGGACGGGTGCCATCCGGTTTCACCGTCGTTCACAAACCGAAGGACCAATGACTTCCATGAGCAAGACGATTTTTCTCCGCCTGTTTGCGATCTTCACGCTGATGATCGCCAATTTCGCCCATGCGCAGCTGCGCGTGGAAATCGCCGGCGTCGGCGCCAACCAGATTCCGATTGCGATCGCCGCCTTCGGCAATGAAAGCGTCGCGCCCTCGCAGGTCAGCGCCATCATCAAGGCCGACCTGAACCGCAGCGGCTATTTCAGGATCATCGATACCGGCAACGTGATGACAGAAAACACGCCGGTCAACTACGCCGACTGGAAAGGCCGCGGCGCCAATGCGATCGTGGTCGGCAGCGTGTCGCGCCTGCCGGACGGCCGCTTCGACGTGAAATACCGCTTGTTCGACACCGTGCGCGAGTCGCAGCTGTCCTCGATGGCATTGACCACGCAGCCGCAATACATCCGCGTCGCGGGCCACAAGATCGCCGACGACATCTACCTGAAGCTGCTCGGCGTGCCGGGCGCGTTTGCGACCCGCATCGCCTATGTGACGAAATCGGGCCGCGAATACCATCTGGAAGTGGCCGATTCCGACGGCGAAAGCGTGCAGGTCGCGCTGCGCTCGAACGAACCGATCATCTCGCCGGCCTGGTCGCCCGACGGCACCAAGGTCGCCTATGTGTCCTTCGAAAACAAGAAACCGGTGGTCTACGTGCAGGATCTGGTCACCCGGCGCCGCACCGTGGTCGCCAACTTCAAGGGCAGCAATTCGGCGCCGGCCTGGTCGCCCGACGGCAGCAGGCTCGCGGTCGCGCTGTCGCGTTCCGGCTCGACGCAGATCTACCTGGTCAATGCGGACGGCAGCAATCTGCGCCGCCTGACGAATACCAGCGGCATCGACACCGAACCGCAATTTTCCGGCGATGGCCAGAGCATCTATTTCACCAGCGATCGCAGCGGCGGCCCGCAGATCTACAAGATGAGCATTACGGGCGGCGATGCGCGTCGCGTGACCTTCAACGGCCCCTACAACATCAGTCCGCGCATTTCGCCGGACGGCAAATACCTGGCCTATATCTCGCAGCGCAACGGCAAATTCCAGCTTTACCTGCTGGACCTGAGCAACGGCCAGGAAATGCGCCTGTCCGACACCGCGCGCGACGAATCGCCGAGCTTCTCGCCGAACAGCAGATACATCCTGTATGCGACCTCCGACGGCGGCCGCGGCAACCTGGCGGTGGTCTCGGTGGACGGCAGCGTGCGCCAGCGCCTGAGCCTGCAGGCAGGAGGCAACATTCAGGAGCCCACCTGGGGTCCGTTTATGAAATAATGCCGTCGGTAACTTTTTGATTTATCACCCTGAACTCACCGCTACAACAAGGAGAATTTCCATGCGTACCCTGACTTCCGTTTTCATTCTGTCGAGCGCCCTGCTGCTCGCCGCCTGCTCGTCGACCAAGCTCGACGACAAGGCACCGGTAGTCGATCACAGCGCTTCCGGCGCCGATGCCCGCTCGGTGGGCACCGTCAACACCGGCAGCGATCCGCTGAACGACCCGCAAGGCGTGCTGGCCAAGCGCAGCGTCTACTTCGACTTCGACAGCTATGTCGTCAAGCCCGAATATCAGTCGGTGGTCGAGAACCACGCGAAATACCTGACCTCGCACCGCGACCGCAAGATCGTCATCCAGGGCAATACCGACGCGCGCGGCGGCGCAGAATACAACCTGGCGCTGGGCCAGAAGCGTGCGGAAGCCGTGCGCAAGTCGCTGTCGCTGCTGGGCGTCTCCGACTCGCAGATGGAAGCCGTCTCCTTCGGCAAGGAAAAGCCCAAGGCGCAAGGTAACGATGAAGCAGCATGGGCAGAAAACCGCCGCGCTGACATCGTCTACTGATCTGCATGACGATGTTTAGGAAAACCCTGATTGCGGCCCTCGTGGCCGCATTTTCCTGCGCATCGATCCAGGCCCATGCGGCCTTGTTCGGCGACGACGAGGCCCGCAAGGCGATCCTGGAATTGCGCACCAAGGTCGACGCGCTGCAAAAGAGCGTGGACAGCAAATCCTCCGCGCTGCTGGATCTGTCCAATCAGAACGAAAACCTGCGCCAGGAAATCGCGCGCCTGAACGGCCGCATCGAAGAACTGAACAATGCGCTGGCTACCGAACAGCAGCGCCAGAAGGATTTCTATACCGATCTCGACGGGCGCCTGCGCAAGCTGGAACCGCAGAACGTGACGGTAGACGGCAAGGAAGCGCTGGTCGGCCAGTCGGAACAACGCGATTACGACAACGCATTCTCGCTGTTCAAGTCCGGCGACTACAAGAATTCCGGCACCGCCTTTGCGAACTTCATCCAGCGCTATCCGCAATCGGCCTATGCGCCGTCCGCGCAGTACTGGATAGGCAATGCCTACTATTCGCAAGGCAGCTATCGCGACGCGATTGCCGCGCAGCAGACCCTGCTGAAAAAATATCCGGACAACGCGAAGGCGCCGGACGCGATGCTCAACATCGCCAGCTCCTATATCGCGCTGAAGGACATCAAGAACGCGAAGAAGACCTTGAACGCGCTGGTGTCGCAATATCCGAATGCGCCGGCCGCGCAAACCGCGAAGGAACGGCTTGCCAGCCTCAAGTGATTCGTTTTTCGCTGCACGAAAAATCGCCCTCTCGTCGGGCGATTTTTTATCGGCGGAGTGACAGCAAGGCCGATGTTCCAGGCCGCGCCGCCGCCCCGCATTCCGACAAAGAAAATTGCGGTATTGGGTTGACACAGAGAATAGGTCTTCCCTATAATAGCGGTCTTTCGGGTCGTTAGCTCAGCTGGTAGAGCAGCGGACTTTTAATCCGTTGGTCGCAGGTTCGAATCCCGCACGGCCTACCAAATCAAAAAAGGGTTCAGATGAAAATCTGAACCCTTTTTCTTTTTCCGCGAGGCCTTCCCTCTTGCGGCTCTCCCGTTATTTCCCATGCCTTGCG